>MPLT02039401.1_pt1 | contig 45092 bp, 34 predicted proteins | sample 1617391 | NCBI WGS metagenome assembly MPLT02 (sample SAMN05944800, study PRJNA350692) | marine metagenome | biome: marine; feature: ODZ; material: water; isolation source: 70 m water sample filtered on 0.2 um supor filter | place: Pacific Ocean | collected 2012-04-08 | depth 70m m
CGGACCTCTCCTCCAGAGGCATGGCCGATGAGGGACGGGAGGCGACTCCCACCTCCGTCCGGCTTCGGGAAGGGTCCGCATAGGAGGAAAAAGAATGTACACCCTTGAGACAAGAGAGTCAACTATCCGCATACCTGCAGAATACATACGCAGAGGCCGTAGATTGGAGGACCACATTGATGAGTTAGCCCATGATGCATTTGAGTGCAGATTTGACGAGGATGAGAACTTCACGCTATTGACTTTCGACCATGAGGCAGTTGGACGAGGAAAAATTATCCACGGAGATGGTGCGATTTACCAGAATGTCAGATTCAAGGCTCTTGTTTTCTCGATGGACAACAGTGAGGTTGTCGATGGAGCGGTTTCCGAGGTATCGGAGTACGGTGCCTTCGTGAGGATAGGGCCCATGGAGGCACTCCTCCACAAGTCCCAGATTCTTGACGAGCCTGTTCAGGTTAACTTGGGCGTCAAGAGGATAGAGGGTTCCCAGAGCGGTAGGAATTTGGAGGAAGGATCATTTGTCAGATCAAGGATAGTATCCAAGTCAATCAACCACAACGACCCCCGTTCAAGCAAGATTGGATTAAACTGCAAGATGGATGGGCTCGGCTCTTTTGATTGGGTCGGAGGAGATGAATAAGATGGCCAAGCAACCCTTCGCGTGCGGCGAGTGCAACATGATACTCCCGGATCCCGAGAAGAAGTCCGACCCACCCCAGTGCAATTACTGCCCCAGCGCACCAGTGACCACTGACTGGCAGGGGTTCGTTGTGATCATGCACCCAGACAGGTCAGAAGTAGCCAAGAGGCTCCAGATCGATAGGCCGGGAAGCTATGCGCTAAAGGTAAATATCAGGTAGGTGTGAATATGGAAATCATTGAGAGAAAGGAAAACCCAGTGCTTGATAGAGTCGAACTGACCTTCCAGTGGAATCACTCCGGAGAGTCTACTCCATCCCTATCCGAGATGGTGGATGCAGCAGCCAAGGCTGAACCAGGGGCAGACAAGAAGCTGGTATATGTCAAGAATGTCAACACTAGGTTCGGCATGTCCAGAACGTCAGGACTGGCTCTGATATACGGTGCTGCAGAGTCGGCTTCCATCGAGCCTGACTACGTCATTGAAAGGCACAAGTCATTGAATGAAACCGAGCCAAAGGAGAACAAGTCCGAGGAAGCAGAACCCGAGGAACAATCAGAGGAATCAGAAGAGGAAGGTGAGGCCTGATGGGCGGTTCAGGAGAGAAGTGGAAGAAATCCAAGCCATCAAAGTACTCGGTAGAAGATGGTGAACTAGTCAGGAAGGGCACAGAGTGCCCCAAATGCGGACCTGGAGTTTTCATGGGCGAGCACAGCGATAGAAAGGTCTGCGGAAAGTGCGGTTATTCGGTCACTGGCGACTCAGAATAGCCATTGGCGCTTCTCCACGAGCCATCATTTGCCAAAACCATCCCGTCTACTATTGCGATTCCTACGTTCCCTCTTTCAGAAATCGCAACTTCAGAACCAGACAATTCCCCATCCTGCCTCCATCCCGTCCATCTCCAGCAACCATTGCTGAACTCGGCATCCAATACAGGGCTCCCGGTTCTGTAGGTCCTATGCCCATCCTCTATTTTGTCCATAATTGCAACCGAACCCTCATGGAGCATCACAAACCAGCCTCCCTCATCAGAGAAAATTACGTTGGAAACACTGTCCCCGAAGTCAATTACTTTGGAGAATATCTCTAGGCCATTTGAGGGATCTAGGACCGACACCCCTCCGGCCTTGGACCAAATTGATATCCCTCCAGAAAACTCTACGATCCCGACTATCTCGTCGTAAGCGGATATATTGGATATCGAAGGCCACCTCGGTAGCAGGCCCCTCCAAACCTCGTTTGCCTGGGCGTCGATCATGTAAATTCCTGACACGGTGGCAAAAACTGCGCAATTTCCGGATTTGCCCATCTTCATTGGTTCCGAGTCCAGCACCCTGCTCCACAATGAGTTAGCGGGCACTACATCAGACCCATTTAGCGAGTTTATCGCGGCGCGCAAGTCCTCTCGGCTTGATCCGTTCTCCCACTCCTTGTTGATTGGTAGAGCGGCCATTCTAGCCTGTCTGAACTCCCTATCCAGCCAAATACCAATCCAAATTTGATCCAATATCAGGCCATCGACAATCGGGGACGGAAATGGAGTAACAACGGCCCCCAATCTCTCTCCCTTCCCATTTATTTTCACCAGTTCCCCTTGGGTTCCAGACAAAACGTGGATACTACTGCCTCGGGAGATTCTTTCAGGTGCAAAATCGGCCTCTCCCGGATCCAAAAGAACTCTCAGATACTCCTGAGAAATCATATTTCCAATTCCCTCCATGGGCATCGGAAGCAGAACAACTATTGAAAGAGTGCCCGAGAATATTGAAGATGCAAGCGCCCTCACGGGCCATGGTCTCGTTGCTTCTGGCTTCCACCGAAGACCCTGCTTCGATGAATATGCTATCGGAACTAATGGTTTTAGGAGGCTGGGAGGGCACACGAGAATACGATCATGGCCAGGTAACTAGGCATTCGAGCTGCGAGGTCGAGGTACTCCTTATTGATCGGTTGCATATCTGGGCCGACGGGATAGACAAAGAACACACATCTATGACCGGATCAAAAGTAGATGAGGTCTTGGTCCTCTCAAGGCACGTTTCAGCATCTGAAACTCCTGCTCTGACTCTGCATGCAATAGGTGTGCCTGGTGAATTCCCCCATGGGGAAAAGGCCCGATCAGGTGGAATAACCGGAACGGCCGTACCACCGTCTACTAGGTTTGGAGAGTTATTCAGAAATATGTGCAGAATTGCCAAGGAAGCCAATCTAGAGAATGAGTACGATCTCACTTTGGAGGCTACTCACCATGGTCCCGTGCTGGAAACTCCTACGCTATATCTCGAGATAGGTTCAACCATCGAACAATGGGAAGATGCCAGAGCAGCAAGGGTGTGGTCGAAGACTATTGCCCTTTGCCTAGGTATCCCGGAATACTCCTCAAAGAAGGATTGGGATGGGAGTGGGAGGGTGATGATCGGACTCGGAGGGGGCCACTATGCACCCCGTCACAAAGCTGTGATCTCAGAATCAGATGTCTGGGTTGGGCATATCTTGGCGAATTATGCAATTGTTTTCGAAGGGCAGCAAGGCAACCCCCTGCCATCCGGGCCGTGGGCCCACTCCGTTCGAACTGCAGTGGAATCCACCAGGGCCGCATTCCCCGGAGGCGACATTTTCGCCCACTTAGATCGTAAGTCATTCAAGGGTTGGCAAAGGACTGCACTGGCTAATCTCCTTTCTGAACTCGGCGTACCAATTCTTCGGGGAAAGCAAATTTGCCCCCCGTAATTGTCAAGTCTCTAGCCACACTGTGATACTCATGGGTCTCTTCGGCCGAACCATAGTCACCTTCCTCCCCTTTGCACCAAGATTCATTGTAGGTTGGGTAGCCAAGAGGTACACTGCAGGGGAAAACCTGGAACAGGCACTCCAATTGATGAGGCACCTCTCTTCAGAGGGCGCATGCTTCACAATCGACGTCCTGGGGGAGGAGATCAAGTCTATCGACGAGTCATCATGGTTCATCAATGAGTATGAGTCTGTCATCGACTCGATCGTGGATAGTGGAATCGATGCAAACATCTCAATCAAGCCAACTGCCCTCGGTCTCCTTATAGATGAGAAATTGGCTCTCTCAAACATTGAAAGAATAGTTCGAAAGGCTGCGGAGAACGACATCTTTGTAAGACTAGATATGGAAGATAACAGAGTTACACAGGCAACAATAGATGCAGCAGTTTCAATTCAGAACAAGGGTCTAGAGAACATCGGTGTTGTCCTTCAGGGCCGGATGTTCAGGACCCCAGATGATATCTCTAAAGTGAGCAATTTACTGGGAAACAAATCAGATTTTAGAATTTGCAAGGGGATATACCTAGAACCTCCCGAGATATCTCACACAAGATATATTGAAATCGTTGATGCGACTAATCGGGCAATCGATCTGATGTTGGATTCTGGTTCCTATACAGCAATAGCCTCTCATGATATTCCAGTGATTGAGCATGCTCTGGAGTCACTGGAATCCCGAGGCCTAGGTCCTGGAAAGGATGATCCTAGGCACGACCCTAAAGTTCCGGTGAGAAAAGGAAAGGGCCCTGGCTACGAATTCCAGTTCCTATTGGGAGTGAGGGGGAACATCAGGAGGGACCTAGCAAGGAAAGGGCATAGGACAAGGATATACTTGCCATATGGTGAGAAATGGTATGAGTATGGAATGCGTAGGCTACGAGAAAATCCTGACGTCGCAGTTCACGTAACCAAGTCGCTATTGATGCCTTGGACAAACCGAAGATGATGCAGAGTTTCTTACATTGAAACTCTTCGCAATGAATCGTGAGTGGCCGGGTACTGAATATCGCTGGATATCGTTTTGTCGATCTTAATGACCGAGACGAATTACGTGACCCATTCATGAATATGTGTACGGTCTTGGAACTCAAGGGGACAATTCTATTGAGCCCCAATGGAATTAACTTCGTTCTAGCAGGTTCAGAGGAATCAGTTAGCGAATTCATCCGATATTTGGAGTCAGACAAGAGATTCTCTGGGATTCCAATAAAATTCAGTCGTACCGATTACCAACCCTTCCGTCGCATGCTCGTCAAGAGGAAGAACGAGATCATCTCTCTAGGGAAATCTGAAATCAAACCATCCGAATTCACCGGACCATACATCAAACCAATTGAATTCAAGCGCCTTTTGGATGGCGAGGAAGACATATTGGTCTTGGACACTAGGAACGACTATGAGACTAGGATAGGCTCCTTTGAGGGTTCGCTTGAACTTGGCATTTCCACGTTCAGGGACTTCCCGAACGCCATCGAATCAATCCCTGAGGAGTACAAGTCTAAGACCGTGGTTATGTATTGCACAGGTGGAATAAGGTGCGAGAAGGCCTCGGCAGTGATGATAAATGCTGGATTCGAGGACGTTAAGCAACTCGAAGGCGGAATTCTGGGTTATTTCGATGAATGCGGAGGGTCCTATTGGGACGGAGATTGCTTCGTTTTCGATCAACGTGTAGCTGTAGATTCGGATCTGGTAGAGGCTGACATTCAGATGTGCTTCAAGTGTCGTGAACCATTGTCGGTCGACGAGCAGAAATCAGATTATTACGTCATAGGAGAACATTGCCCCTATTGCTCCACGACTATGCAATGAAGAATCGTAAAGGTCTTGGAACCGTTTGATTCAAGTCCGACTGCTCATTGAACGTATCATGCGGCCATCCACAATTGCAATTCTCGCAGTCTTGGTTTCATTCCCCCTCTCTTCTTCCACTGCGGCCATCTCCGGTCCGGTAGATGATTCCCACTGGTGGGAGTCAACATCAATGGATTTGGACGGGGATGGTATACATGATGCGATTTGGATTGCAATTGAGAGCGACCTCCATGACTGGGTAGACGCGAATGACTCGATTAGTGTCATAGTAGACTTTGATCACCAACCCACGGCTGAGGACCAGGAGATGTTAGAGCGCGAGGTTGACTTCAGAACTCAGTTTCGTTACCACCTCATCGATAGTATTGCCGGGAGGGTGGCAGTGGAAGATATAGTGGAAATGTCACATCTGCCCGGAGTCGTCCTAATTGAACTAGACGGCATTCTAACAACCCAAATGAATGACGTTAACGATATCCATGGCATACCAATGATTTGGGAGGATACAGGTTACACGGGCAAGGGAAGCGTCGTTTCTATCATTGACACGGGGATAGACTCAGAACACGTAGGCCTCGATGATTTGGATGATGATAATTCCACAAATGACTCGAAGGTTATCGCCTTTTATGACGCTGTGAACAATCCAGACAAGACAAACGGCACAGAGGTGAAGGCCTACGATGACCAGGGACACGGGACCCACTGTGCAGGGATTACTGCTGGAACAGGCGCCCCTACATTCGAGTATGTCGGAGTCGCACCTAAGGCTCAGTTGGTCGGGGTCAAGGTTCTGGATGAAGGGGGTTCGGGCTCCTTTGCAACCGTTATGGCTGGAATGGAATGGACTGTTGACAAGAGGCACGACTTCAATATCAGGGCAGCCAGCATGAGTCTAGGTGGCTTCGGATTGATTGAATGGACATCTAGCGAGGAGGAAAGCGTAAACAGGATGGCCAATGAAATGGTCAGATCGGGCGTGGCCCTCTTCATAGCTGCTGGGAACTCAGCGGTAAGTGCCCAGATCGGGACTCCTGGATCTGCTGAGGATGTGATAACCGTTGGAGCCCTTGACAAGGATACTTCCATTGCGGTTTATTCAAGCCAAGGGCCCACTGAAGAGGGCAGGGTGAAGCCAAACATCGCCTTTGTCGGCTCGAGTGTAATGGCTCCAGAGGCTAATTCCGGAGATGGGTACGTGGGTTACTCGGGAACCAGCATGGCCACGCCCGGTGCAGCCGGACTGGCCGCTCTAATGTATCAGGCAAATCCAGATCTCTCTCCCTTTGATATCCGAAACATAATGCAAGAGACATCTACATACCGACAGTGCCACTACATGCTAGCCAATGAGCCATGCGCTGAGGATTTGATTCCTAAGAATCGCCAGAACAACGTCTATGGCCATGGGCACGTAGAGGGCCTACCTGCACTACTTGAGGCTGCCAACTACGTTTATGGCCTAAACACAGACCTCAATCTTAGCATAGATGAAGAAATCTCAGAAGAAAATAGAATCCACCTATCTCCCGGCCAATCTTTCCTTATTTCTGTGGAGGGTTCGCCAATGGAAATCCAATGGAGAACATGGGATATGAGGGATAATTGGATGAGTCACCGAGAATTCTCTGAGGGAGACACAGATTTTGCCATTAGCCACACGATGCTTGTGGATAGAATCCAATACCTCCCAGGCAATCAGATTGAGGGCAATCAGACACTTATGGTACGAGCAATTCTAGATGATGATGCTTCGACTAATCTTGTCGTCCATGTGTCTATCCTTGGTTCTGAGCCAAAAGACTCGCAGAAGGCTCCCGGATTCACTCCGGGCTTCTCTTCCATGCTTGCCGGACTCTCCCTGCTTGGTACTGCCATGCTGGGACGGCACAAGGACGACTAATCCTTGGTTCAGTCGTAATATTCTCTGTCTGGCGGGTGCAAGTATATTCTTCGAATCTCGTTTGCAACCCTACTCCCGGTCAGTGTCCTGCCCCTGCCAGTATGAATGGCCCTAATTCTCCACCTAGATTCTGCGAAATTAATTATTGACCCACAAGAGAAAACTCTGTCCGGCTCACATTCCAATTTTCCCGACTCGCTAATCTCGCCACTGGTCATAGTAATGCCCACTATTGTCTTATCAGATCTGGTCGCCCACATGGAGAAAATCTTTGATGCTCTGAGAATTTTCTCTGGCCTAGATTGATCGTTGTCAATCCTGGTCACCATCCACGTTATCTCCTCATGCTCGAACATATCGCCAACAGAGATCTCCTCGTCCTCGTCGACCTCTATTTCTACTCCGAAACTTTCACTTCCATCCGACAAAGTGGTCCGTACCATGACTGGCTTGGGGGCGCGAATCATGATTTTGTGAACAAATGAACATGCACTGCATCTGACTAAGACATCCTCGCCCTCTCCTTGAGGGGTTCTCTTGATGATTGAATGCTCCGTCACTTCGACGCAACTAGGGCATTCTGAAAAAACTCCCTCGTCTTCATTACTCATGCTCAATGGTGATGACGCAGGGTATTCAAACCATCCTAGAGGATTATTGAAGAGCAACACTCCTCAGAGCGAACTGTGGGCGATGACAGCAATGGCACGGGCCTCCCCCAAATGTCAGATTCCGATGTCATGGCTATCCTTCTATCAGAGGACCTGGAGAGGGATCAGTCCGAACCAGAAATTGCCCACAGTATCGGGGAGCAGATGCTACACATGGACATACCTCTGTTACCAAGATCAGTTAGGTCCCGAATTAGAGACGTATGCTCTAGGATTGAATCTAGGAACGTCACTCTCGTGGGCGGAGGTATTGGGCACCTCTCGGCATGGCTTTTTGATCTCTGGTCCAACGGCGATAAGGACAGCCGAGAAGTGACTAATGTAGCCCCAGAAACATTCAGGATAATAGAACCAGGGACAAGGTTTTGTGTGATAATAGACCGATTGATTAGGAGGTACGAGGCAGAGAGCTGGGCGCAATCGATTTCCATGAAATGGCACGAGGTGTTCGCCGAGACTTCTTCATCAAGAGCCTCTAACATCGCAATCCCTGAGAATGCCGTAAATTCAATACTTCCAATGCCACTTGATCTAATTATCATCGACTTGCCCGAACAGGAAAGGGTTGCCGCAGCATCCGCTGCCTTCGATTTAGTTTCTCCTGGTGGCTTGGTTCTTCTATTGGAACCAACCGTGCCCACTGGTGATGTGGGGGATTTCTCCGAGGGGGCCGAACCAACTCCTGCACAGTTGAAGGTTCAGTCATTCAATGAATGGATAGAACTGGTCAAAAGAATCAATGACAGCGACTCTGTTGGATTCACAGACTTGACGGGTGGGACCCTAGTAGCTCTTCTGAAGAGCCCTTAGTCTGTGTCATCAAATTGTGAAACCAGCAGGTCTATCCTCAGGTGACCATAGCCATAGTGATCATCATGCGAGTCTTGGCCATCCATCATTTGTGAGTACTGTGTAATCGCCCCCTTGACGCTCTCTATCGATTCCCTGCCTGAGGAATTCTCTCTCTGGAGCCCCGGGTCTTCCTGCAACAAGAGCGCTAGTGAGCCACTCACCCAAGCAGTGGCCGCTGACGTACCGCTGGACCAACCCCACCATCCGCTGTTCCCCACCCCAGATGCCATCAGTACTGGCACTTCGTGCCCCGGCGCTACCATCTCCGGCTTTTTATCCGGGTTATTTCGGGGCAGAATGGGATTCGGCCAAAGCCTCCCATCGTTGTCTCCTTCGGAACTACCTGACCAGATGCCCCCCGTTCGAGTAATTCCACCTATGCAAATGACATCCTCTATAGATCCCGGTGAACCCACATCCCCATCATCGTCCTCGCCGTCATTTCCCGCAGAGGCAATCACGAAAACCCCACTATCCAGTGCTTCATCCACCGATTGTTCCAATTCGTCGGTTGTAAAGAATCCGGATCCGAAACTCTGACCCCCGCCAAGACTCAGTGAAATGATGTCTGCTCCCTGTTGAACGCACCAGTCTACAGAATTTGCAACTGAGCTGGAATCTCCTTGGCCTTCGCCATCAATGGCCTTCGCAACTAGTAGGTCTACGCCTCTGGAAACTCCTTTCAGGCCCCCATCAGCCACAATAATGCCGGACATAGCAGTTCCGTGCCCTTCGTCGTCGTAGGGATCATCTAGACCATTCACAGAATCTAGCCATCCCTTTAGCACAAGATCACTGAAGTCTGGGTGACTGAGGTCTATCCCAGAGTCGACGACACACAGAACGACACCCTCACCATCGAGTCCTGAAAGTGATTGGTTGCTCACTCCAGTCAGACTCTTGTATTCCATTTCCCAAGATGATAGAGCCGGGGACGGCCTCTCGATAACCAGATCCTCTCCCTTCCAGATGTAGAGTATCGCAATGGAAGACGCCAAGACGATTAGCATTGATAGGCTGAAAGCGACAACCATTCTAGCTGCATCTTTATTCGATGCTTCTTCAATTTCGCTGATTTCAGCATCTTGAAATTCGGCAGCTAGATCCTTCACCAAGCCTCAACCCTACCAAAGTGGCTCCCTACAGGCGTATTGGATCCGCAGTTTGAACAAACAACCCTGGATGGTATCCTGACCCCACATTGTTCACATTCCGACCCAGACACTCCCTTTCCTGAGCAGTCATCCGATTCGCAAGGGATGCTGATCTCCCCAGACGCTTCCTGAATGGCAGTTGTTTTTTGGTTGCAAACCGGGCATTTACCTTGTTCCGCTTTCTTTGGCTCAAAGACCTCCCCAGAAACCTCACGTGCTCTGGAAGTCTGAATCCTTGCTTCAGTTGAACCAAGCATGAATTCCGGAAACCAGACTATCGTTAGGAGAAGAAGTGTTGCTATAATGCCGGAAATCAGATGAAGAACCGCTAATGAATAACTGAAGTCCAAATCACCTGGACTTGGGGCTATGGAATGAGCACTACTCCAGAAACTGATGTTGAGTACAATAATCCATACTGCAATCCCCAGACTCCAAGCTAGTAGGCTATGATCCTTCCACGCCCTGTCTATTACTCTGGGATCGGGATGGGAGTGCTTCCTCTGGACATGTATGTCTCTTGTCTCAACCACCGCTCTCCTAACAACAAAAATCGATAGAAATAGCATCACTAGATTCGAAACCAAGACCCAGACCCAACCACCAATCCCTGAATCCCATGGGAAGGAAGGGTTGTCTGCATGTGATTTGATATGGCCAAATTGAATGAAGCCCATGCCGATAAGAAGGTAGACCATGTTTTCCCTCATGATTGGATAACTATTCCAGAGCATTACAACGAAACCAGTCCAGCAAATTACCGAAAGTAAGGCAAGTATCAGGGCTAGGTCTTTCATGTGCAAGAAACCACTATCCTCGCCACCTAGGATACCCCATCTGTTGTAGTCACCTCCAGTTGAAATCTCCCCAATCCCAAAGTCCCATGTTCCTAGAAAGAATCCTGCAACGAACAATCCGACCATTACTAATTCCTTTACTCCCCAGAATTTTCTGATTAGGAGAATATTGTACTTTATCTCCGTAAATAGTACATCAAGCATTCCAAGTCGCTGGTTCACTTGGGAGAACATATTTCCAACCTCGTAATCACTCAACCTATCCATCAGGCGTTCTTCATTGATCGTCGAATCCCCCTCCCTCGCCTGCTCCATGTTTTTCTGAGGCCTTTGACATTGAATAAGAAACTCATCCCCCGAGTGTGGCTATTGACATCAATTTGGACGATATTGGCGCCGAGGGCGAGATTTGAACTCGCGAGGGAAAAATCCCACGGGCTTTCCAGGCCCGCGCAATACCGGGCTATGCGACCTCGGCTACAGGAGCGCACCAGCCCATTGGTTTTCACACTGACGTTCGAAGTTGGCCTTACTTCCTATAGTCGCCACGATTAAACCGCCCCCTTCGGTCGTCGCCGCGCTGCCACTGTGGCTTAGAGGTATAGCGTCGCCTTGGTAAGGCGAAGGTCGGGGGTTCAATTCCCCCCAGTGGCTCCACCCAGAATGGTCTTTTCAGCGATTAACGTAGATTGGTTCATAACTGACATAACACACAGCATGAGCATGCCCAGTGAACGCGCTAGACTTGCAATAGTGATGACCCTAATGATGCTGCTTTCCCCCATATCTTATGCAGGGGTCTCAAATTGGTCTGGACCCTCTATAATTAACAGCGAAGGAACCCCAACTGTAGTAGACGGTTTCACGGTCCCTACCAACTCTACAATTATGGATGGATGGGTCCACGTAACCAACTCCCCACTGTCTTCTTCTTCCGATTCTGGGATAACCTGGGACGGAGACGACTTTTCCTCCGGAAATCTAGTTGGAGTTGAGTTGAATGATGAGGGCGAGATGGTCCTAAAGGACGATGGCACACGTTCCAATGTCAGCACATTCGATGTAGGGGAAATCGAAGTAACTCTTAATCCCGCATATCAGTACTCTCCTGGATGGCGCAGGGTATACGTCAAGTCCTCGTCAACTAACCTATCAGGATGTGGTGGCTCACCAGGGGACTACATAGATCATGGACTCGACAATGACTTTGACCAGACTCTGGATAATGACGAAATCATCGAGACTATACTCTACTGCGAGACTTTCGCTAATGGCGACGTCATCACTTCATTGTCTATAGACGATCCAGGGAGTGGATATGTCTCCGGGAATCTTTCAGCAACAGGGGGCGGAGGTTCGGGTTTCTCAGGGACCTATTCAGTCAGCTCCGGAATAGAGAATATCACAATCAACGATGGCGGTTCCGGATTCGACACTTCTGATCAGGTTGTAATCCAGTGCCAGTGCGATGGGACTGGTGCATCTGCATCGATTGGCTCGGTAGACTCAAGTGGGACCATTACATCGATTACAATCGACTCACCTGGTTCTGGATACCAGTCTTCAGACACTATTGCAGTTGGTGTGGCAAACGGGTCGGGAGAATCATTGACAGCAAACGTCTACTCTACCGGCATCATACACTCCGTGGATGTAACTAATGGGGGTGCCAACTATACTTCATCTCCCACCATTACCATCAGTGACTCAGGTGGTTCTGGGGGTGCCGTTTCAGCTATTCTTGGGGATTATTACGAGTACGAGATAGACATCATTTCCGAGCCTAGTGGGGAAAATTGCACATATGCCGGAATCAAGCTAGTAGCAGGACTAGATTTGAACGAGAATAGGAATCTGGATGATTCTGAGATCTCAGATACTTCCTTTATTTGCCATGGGAGCAAGCTTTGGAGGGCTACTACATTCTTGGACCTGAATGGTAGCATCTATGGCGAGGAGCAGACTTTGTCCCACGGCATTGTCCCCTCCTCTTCCACGCAAGGGCTTGTTTCAGCAGGAACAATGCCCGGTGAACCAGTTCCTGCAGGAACTTTCGGACATCTACTGATTCCCGCACAGAGTGTCCCTACTGGTTCCTACATCAGTTCATACTACCTAACCTTTGATCACTGGTTCCATGTGGATTCTACCACTTCTGGAGGGGGTGATGGAACATGGGTGGAATACCGTCTAAAGTCATCCTCAACATGGGGTGAGTGGAATTTCATTGAGCCTCAGAATGGATACCCCAGCACTCTCTCTTCAGATGCCCCAACCCCAAACGGCGCCGCATCACCAGTTCCCGTATTTGCATCCCCATCCCACAGTGGATGGGTCACTAGCAACTTTACTTTGTCTTCGCTCCCGGGGATTACCGAGTCCGACAATATCCAGTTCAGATTCGTAATCTGGACCCATCCAGATTCTGTCAATGAGAGGCCCGGTTGGTTCCTCGACAATATACAAATCATCAACCAAGGCGTGGACTTGGATGTCTGGCATCACGGTTGCTACACCACTACTTCCACCTCATGCACATACAATGCAAATGCCTATGGCGTACTTGGGCGGAACATCGATCTTTCTGGAACTAACTCCACATCCAAGATCGAGTTCAATATGGAATGGGATCTTGAGGGTGGCTCTAGTGACAACGCTTGCGTAGAACTTTCATTGAATGGAAATACATGGGCCGATATCTCCTCGAGTACAAGCAGCACATCTTCTGATTGCTCAGCGAGATCAGGACCAATTCCTGGAAGCGGATACACTGCTGATAACGGACAAACATATGGCGATCAGAGTGGTGACTTCCGGCTCGTCTCATTCGATATCCCATCTGGTTTCCAGGACCAATCGAGCGTTGACATCAGAATAATCGTCGACACAAGCTCCTCATTCAATTATGGGGGAACCAGTCAAGACGAGCGAGAGGGGCTGACAATTTCCCATTTCAGAGTAGTAGACTATGAGGGCAATTCCATGTTCACTGAGGAATTCGACTCTTCTTCCACGATGTCTCACTATGGGATGCCAGATTCTCAAGGCAACCCTTCTCCCGATGACTGGATACACAGGACACTAACTAGGGGCCAAGATTCACTAATGCTTGGTTTCGAAGACTCTACAGCAAATTCACCTTCGGTTTCGGAGGCACCCGGATGGTCTAGGTCTACTGCCGGGACATGCAGCAATGACAGGTGTAAATTCACTTTGAACAAAGTCTCCTCTAATTCAGGGCCCGAAAAAACCGCTTCCTTCCCATATGCGTACGGCATTGGATTCTCCGGCAATTACGAGAACGGAATCGACGAAGCGAGGCTAATTTCACCACTCTATGAAATCCCAATGAACGGCACTTCTTATCTCACATTTGACCATTGGTCATGCGGTGAGGCAGGATGGGACGGCGGTGCCGTATTCATCAAGGTAAACGGAGGGGCGTGGCAGTACTTTGACCCGGGTTGGTATACTGGGACAGCTTCTTCCTTCGCAGGCCATAACCTACAGGGAATGGGCATTTTTACCATGGATCATTGCACAGGTACGGCTTGGAGCGGCACATGGTCTTCTACTAGCGAGATGACAAATCTGCGCGCCAATCTAGATGCTTACAAGGGAGACTCTGTGAAGTTCAAGTTCGCATTTGGCTCCGATGGATACTACAGTTTGGCTGGTTGGTTCATAGACAATGCTGGCGTGCAGATTTCCAACTACGGGATTCCCGGAAGTTGGATCAGCCCTTCGTTATCATTGGATAATGACAACAAATTCAACCTTGGATTCATTGATATCGAGGGCCAGGCGAATGAAGGTGGTTGGATACGAGGATCCCTATTGGACGCTGGCACGGGGGCCCAAGTTCCTGGATTCTCAAATATATCATTCCCATTCAGCCTTGCAGGAGTTGACCCCGCACAGTTCCCACAAGTCAGACTGAAGGTACACATGGGTTCCGATGATGCAGAGCAAACCCCGAGTTTGTCTAGGGTCCTAATCGGCGGCAAGAGGGTACTGAACGCGGATTCGGGACAAAATGGTTGGGACCTTAGTGCAGGTGTTGAAGTCGTCGATGGACTCTTGAATGCCACGTCAGTAACTGGAACGATTGCCTCTGATTTTGTTTTCTCACCCCGCCCTATAAAGAGCGTAACAATACAAGGAAACATCTCTAGCTCTGTTTCCGTAACCGTTTTCGATAAGTTAGGAAATTCCCTGGGCTCAGCGAATAAGGGAGGTACAATTCAATTCTCGCACCAGCAGATAGGCTTCTCAGCATCAGTAAACCTTCCCACCAATGGGTGGATAGACGTCCTCAGAATTTCCTCAACTTTCTCAGATCCATCTTCCAACTCCCGACTAGATGTTCTTAACGACGGGAGCGATGAATGGTCCTTCCCGATGTTCGAAGGTGATGATTATGCCTATGGAAATCTGGGATGGCAGTCCTGGATTGATATTGGAGAATCGGTGTCAAGAAGCACCTCCTTATCGCTAGATGGCTCGAACCCAGCGGCCCTTACAGTGCTGATCCCCGATTCGGCGATCGTAAACTCTGGTTTCATCAGCATCGTACCCGACTCTGATGGCTTCGACGCCCCGGTGACGGTATCAGTGGCCGGAGCGTCGGTTTCAGGGGGCAGCGGGGATTCACCATTCACCAGCGCCCTAAGCCTCGCTCAAATTTCTGGCATAAGCCTTCTCAGCCCCAGCCATTCCGACTCAGCATCTGGGAGGGATTGGGTAGAGGTGCCGTTATCCGTGACTTCAACATCCGCACAAACCGTCTCAGTATCTTCAATTGGAGTCGGATACTTGTTCTTCGAGAACATCACAGGACTAGGGCCTTCCATAGGCGATTACCTAGAAGGAATGACAGGCGATGATTTCGAAGAGGAAACCGACATCCCACTGAGCATTACTTCCGACTATGGGGCAATCTCTGTAGACGGCTCGTTAATTTACGACTTCATGTTTGTAAACAGGGAATTCACGGTTCCAAACACATTCTACCCCGATGGGAACCTAGTGGAGATAGTTACGAGCCATCACCATTTGTCCGACAACTCACAGATAGCCGACATAACCCTAGTTGGCTCTTCTTCCGATGGAAATACAATCAGCTTCATGGTCGAGAATAGTGCGGACGGGACCTGGGGTGCTGGATCAGTTAATCCTCAGTTCTCACAGTCCTACGGGTCATCCGTTGCCCCCCTTGATACCAGTGCTAGCTACGTCACAGAGGCAGTCCATGCAGATGGTTATGTGGACATAGAAGTTCACTGGAAATTCAAGATAGATTGGAATTGGGATGATGTAGACAGCATTACGTGGGTGGCTCGAGCAAACGACGAGAACGGCGAAACAATATGGCCCTCGACATCTCAAAGTGGCCGTTCAGGAGAGAATGCTGTCGAGAACGACCTGCAGATAGACTCCTTCGAAATTAGGGATGAGTTTGACAGGGTCATTTCCAACACATATGACACTCTGTTTTACCCATTCCCAGTGCAGGATGGAAGCATGCTCAACATTTCTGGAACGGTCCGCTTCCAAGATCAAGAAGCAAAGAGGCCATCTGCCACGGACTTCTCCATTGCACTGAATCTCTCTGGGGCAATTTACGCCTTGCAGACCGATGACGAAGGGCAATTCTCAGGCTTGGCAGTAACACCTAGCGGAGCAAGCTCTGTTACCCTCTCGCCTCTGATGCTAAGAGTGGGCCCATCGAGCTCAACCAATGGAGCAGAAGACACCACCGGTGCCCCTCCGATAGTTGAAATCGAAGTAGACACAAATCCACCCGTCGCCGGCTCAATGCAAGTCCAAACACCTATCGGACTTCAGTATGTTGATGGGATGGTAGTACCGCCCACTACTTTCTCGCCATACATCACAATTAGTGAGGGAGAGGCCAGGGGAGAAACTCTGACTCTGAAGTACTGGAGAGAAGGCGTAGATGACCAGAATGCTGACGGAGTAGCCGACGAAGACGAGTACCAGTATCAGAGCAGCGAACTCAGTGTAGGTTTAACCGGTGAGCAGCAAGTGCAATTCATTGGCATCGACGTCTCTTCACTGGACAACGAAATGATTCACCTATATGTCGAGGGAACAGACTGGGCAGGGCTGACTTACCAAGATGGTGGGACAGGAGGCGGCCCCGGAGCCGAGAATTCCTGGGCATCGGTCGTCGTCGCAGAGGACGTGATGGTGGAATTCGCAGGAGCTGGCCTCGGGACTGGTTCGGGAGGAGGGTCAACATTCTCCTTGGACAGGGTAACTCAAGACAGCATTGACTACTTCCTAATACCAGGAAAGGAACACACATTCAAGGTACGCTTGGATGAGCCAAATGGCTTCCGAACCATAGACAACATCACCGTATTCCTATGTGGCTATAGCAGCGACTTCGGAGTCTTTTCCTACGAACCATTCTCCTCAACATTATCTACTCCAAGCAATAGCATGTTGCAGACTATCAGCGCAACCACCGAGAGCATCACCTCTTCCGTGACTGAGTTGAGCGTCCGCTTCAAGATGTCATGGGACATGCCATTCGATGACCAAGATTTCGATTGCAAACCCAGAGTCCTTGTAGAGGATGGACTGGATCAGATAGAGTCCGAAGTGCTAAGCACACTTTCTTGGCGTTTAGATAACAATATTGTAGCCATTCCTAGCTATGCAGAGGATCTAACGGCCCCGATAATTCCAGCACTGGGAACTTCCCTTTACCTCGGTCAGGGGGACTCTTTCACGGTCAGCGGTTCCGTCTATCACGAAGGAACCGGAGTACCCATCGAAGAGTCCACCCCGGATTTAACAGTCGTACTATCAATGGTATACGGGAGTGGAAACTACGAGGCTACGTCAGCAGTCGACCCATCGGGGAACTTCACAGTGGAGATGTCGCTACCAAACTTCCAACCAGTCGATCCAATTACCGTACTGACTACTTCCTTGATTGGAACTCCAGGGTCTTCACATTCTGTCTCAAATTCTGATGCCACGGCAACCGTAGACACTAAGCCGCCTACTGCATTGTTCAATGTCGAGGCATACCCGGACTCCTCCCTAACCGTAATAGAGACCGATTCCATGAACGCGGTCACTGTAACGATCACAATCAACGAGGAAATAGGGATGAACTTCGGTGCCCTGCAAGTTTCCTGGGCTTTCCAGAGAAACGGCCAGATTATTCCCGGGACCGAAGAAAGTGGAGAGGTCCCTTGGTACTCAAGCACCGAGGGAGTGCATGTGTACAGAGGCGAGATTGACTTCAGGCCATCTGTCGAGTTCAATATAGAAGATGGAGATAAGGTATCATTCTGGATTACATCAACAGACAAGGCCGGAAACGAAGTAGCAGGTCTGGGCGGACCGGACAACCCTCGAACCCCCACGATTCGAGTTGTGGAGTTCGACGGCCAGTACACTCGTGCCCAAGTCACGCCTACGAAGAATCCACTGGTCGGCGACACGATCACCATTGTGACATACTGGGAAAACCCTGGGAAGAGCGAGGGGACTCTCTCCGTGGGCCTCTATGAGCAGAGGATAGATGGGACATTCTCACCATCAGTTTCCACTATGGTGAATGGCCCAGTGGAGCTGTACCTTGCCCCAGGGAGCACTAGCGTGAGGGCAGAGTTTGAGTACATCCCAGTTGCACCCGGGCAACCGCTCCTTGTTCTTGTAGTGGACGATGACTACGGAAACGAGAATTACATGAATGTGGAGATTAGCGATATACAGGTAAGCAGTTTGTCTGATAGTTCCGGGCCTAATAGTGGCATGGTTTGGATCGCAGGGTCATTGGTCCTTCTCCTGTCTCTGATGGGCGCTGCATTCTATATAATCAGGGGTTCCTCTGGTGGGGGCTTCTACGACGAGGAATACGACGAGGAATACGACGAGGAATACGACGAGGAATATGAGTAGGGGGAAAAACGCCTTCTGTGAAGGCACCCGAAAAAACTACTTTTTACGAAAAGGATCCAGTCTTGTTTATAGGCCAATTTGGAAAATTACACATCGAGGGAGAGATCCCTCGGATGGGATGCTATTATGACAGAGGTAACTAAGTTAGATGAAATGAAGAACGAACTGGAAGAGCTAAGAGCGCTGGTAAATACCCTGTTGACCATTATCATGGAAGAGGCAGATGGGGTTCAATCAGGATCCGCTCAACCGCAAACCAATTTGCCCAGAATTGGGTACTCGATGTAATTGAATTACCCATAGTTCAAGTGAAATGTCCATCTCGGGCACCCATGGGAAGAATTTCACTGACAATTGAGCAATGGCTGCTTTGTGCGGCTGCAGTGGCCACTGTGGCCTTCTTAGGGGTGGCACTTTTCCAGCCAGGAATATTCGATCCTGAACCTGACTGGGAGGTTTCCGATGGGTGCCTGGGCGGTCTGCAGCATGAAGATGTGGGAATCTCTTTCCACTACCATCCCAATCTGAAAGTAATCATGGACGGGCAGCAGATCCCGATCGAACCAAATACAGGGATAGATCAAATCGGTTGTCGAGAGGGGATGAGATGGGTTCATGTCCATGATTCTTCAGAGACCGGGTTCACGAAGTTGCACGTCGAGACCCCTGACAAGATGAACGTCCCTCTCGGGGCCTTCTTTGAGATATGGGATAGGGAGGGAGGGCCAAAACTTATGGGTCCCGATGACAGGAAGTTCGACATCGACAGAAGCGGCGTTTCGGATTGGGAAGAGTATGACATCAGTATGACTGTCAATGGGGATTCAAATGACAAATTCGAGGAATACGTGATGCAGGATCACGATGACATAGAGCTCATACTTGTCTCGAAGTAGGGGGTAACTAACCCTTGATCACGATTAGTGGTTTTAGGCGAGCCACGGGCCTGGCGAGGCCAGCCTTGTCTGTGAGCCTGATAACTTCTTCAACGTCTTTGTATGCATCAGGGGCCTCTTCAGATAGGTATTTCTCATGCGTTTCGTATATCGCGACTCCTTTCTCTGCCAACTCTCTTTTGACCTCTGCACCGTCAATCTTCTGCCTAGCCTCGGTTCTTGACATGGCCCTCCCAGCACCGTGACAAGATGATCCAAATGCACGATTGGTTCCACTGCTGGGTCCAGCCATTACGTATGAAGCGGTACCCATGTCCCCAGGAACCAGGACTGGTTGCCCAATTCCAGAGAAATTTCCAGATATCTCATCATTATCCCCGCCAAATGCTCTGGTCGCCCCCTTCCTATGTACGCAACACGTGCAAGAAGTTCCATGGACCACATGTTCCTCGACACGAGCAATGTTGTGGCAAACATCATACACGACTCCAACGTCTACCTCGGTACCTATGTGGGATCTAAGTGCCCCCCTAAGGTGGTGAGTTACACTGCTTCTATTCGCAAATGCATAGTTCCCAGCGGCCTTCATCGCTTCGAAGTAAGACTCGCCCTCCTTGGAAAAGAATGGGGCAGCGGCGAGTTGCGGGTCTGCAATAGATATCCCCCACTCTTCCGACCTCCACCTCCCATCCGATTTTCTGTATTTGCCCTCTAGTCCTTTCACGTGCTCTGAACACACCTGATATCCCAAACCCCTGGAACCGGTGTGTATCATTGCAGTAAGCCGCCCTTCCTCCAATCCGAAGATTCTAGCAGCTCTCTGGTCTAGAATCTGGTCTACTACCTGTATCTCAAGGAAGTGATTCCCCCTGCCAATCGATCCAAGTGCCGAAACGCCCCTCCTCTTCGCTACATCGGAGATGCTCCCAGAATCCCCTTCCAATCTTCCTTTCATCTCCATCCTGGAGAGGTCTTCTTCATGTCCCAGGCCAATCTCAGCAGCAGCCCTTGCACCATCGTCTAGAATATCGTCAAGCTCGTTAGAACTAAGCTTGTAACCACTCTTGCCAGACTCTCCAGCCGGAATTCTGCCCTTAAGACGATTCCCGAATTCCTTACTGCCACTGCCTGACTTTTTCCTAGTTAGATGCTTCAAGTCTTCAATTCCAAGATCAATCGAGCAAAGTCTGACTCCACAGTTGATATCGAATCCAACCCCCCCAGGCGAAATAACTCCGCCATTTTCTATGTCGGTGGCCACAACTCCACCAATTGGGAAACCAAACCCTTGGTGGAAGTCAGCCATCCCCCATGCCTCTCCAACTATCCCAGGCAGAGATGCCGTATTGGTCAGTTGTTCCAGAGACCTGTCATCGCTCTTACCAACATGGTTACTATCCGAAACAATCACCGCGTCAACTAGCATCTCCCCTCGTTTCTTAATCCTCATCAGGGAACCCCCATCGTCCTCAAGAAACCGCGCCCAGTCGACCATCAGTCTCGCTGACAAATCCTTTCCTTTCAAAACACCGGGGCAATTTCCCGCATTGACTTCAAGACCAGTTGTGCAATGGGTTAGCCGAGGGAGTAGTAGTGAACTTCGGAGAGGTGGATATTCCCTTCTGGTCAGAATCAGGCCATGTTTGTATGAAATGTTCTGTGACGGGTGCCAGATTTTGGTCAAGGGACAGAAATAGGGAGACCTGTGGTGATAGCACCGACGACCCATACACATTCATTGGGAAACCAATCATCTCTGGATTTCCGATGAGGGGCAAGGAACTGAAGGATGCTATGCGAGAGAAGTTCCAACACTTTTTCGAACAGAGGGGGCACTCTAGAATTTCTCCATTTCCGGTTATAGCCAGATGGAGGGATGATATTCATCTTACAATCGCAAGCATCGCAGACTTCCAACCTCATGTAACTAGCGGCCTCGTACCACCTCCGGCGAATCCACTGGTGATCAGCCAACCTTGCATCAGGTTAACCGATGTTGCTGCAGTTGGTAGGTCGGGAAGGCACCTATCAACATTTGAGATGATGGCTCATCACGCCTTCAACAGGCCCAAAGAAGATGATACAATCTATTGGATTGACCAATGTGTCCGGTATTGTGATGAGATGCTCGTAGGTGAATTCGGAATAAGCCCTACAGAATTGACCTATGTTGAGAATCCCTGGTCCGGCGGGGGAAATGCAGGCCCAGCTTTGGAGGTCATAGTTGGAGGCTTGGAGCTGGCCACACTAGTTTTCATGAATCTGGAGGAACATGAAGAGGGCGAAGTCGAGATCAAGGGCCTTAGATATCGTGAGATGGATCTGCAGATAATTGACACTGGTTACGGACTTGAGAGGTTCTGCTGGGCTGCTGCAGGTACTCCAACGATATATGATGCAATTTATCCGGATTCGGTAAACTGGCTGAAAGACCTGTCCGGATTCGAGGAGATGGTGAAGGGACTAGAACTATCAGCCAATACTGACTTGCTGCTGGGGGAGCTGTCACGATTGGCCGGGATCCTGAATATCGATGTCGGAACAGATGTCGAGGCATTGTTCTTGAAACTGTCAGATAGGCTACAAGAATCGGGCCTGAAAGTCTCTATTGAAGAGTTGAAGAGTCTTACTGAGCCATTATCTAGCATATATGCGATTCCTGATCATATGCATGCAATTTGCAATATGCTGGGCGATGGTTTGGTTCCAAGCAATTCGAAGGCAGGATACTTGGTCAGGATGCTGGCAAGAAGGGTGTGTAGGATGAAGGAAGAATTGGAACTCGGGGTCTCACTATCTGAACTCGGGACTCATCACATTGAGAAAAACCTCGAATTCACTAATTTCACACAATCTAAAGAGGGTTTAGTGAAAATCTTGGATCTTGAGGAAGAAAGATATCATGAGATGCTTAGAAAGGGTGAAGCAGCAGTAAAGACAGCCTTCAAAGACCTTCCTCTTGAATCCACAGAAGCGCCAGATGAGACTCTATTTAGGCTATCCGAGGAAAGGGGATTGAACCCAGAAATGGCAATTTCAATTGCTAATGAGGCAGGTTGGACAGAGTTGGCTGTAAGAGTCGGTTTCGCTGCAGATATGGCATCCAGGAATGCAGAAAGAACCAAGGCCGCAGCCAAAGAAAAGACTCAGTCCAATTTATTCCCAATCGGAGACTTCCCTTCAACATCAATGGACTACTATTCAGATACTAGCAGAACTTCTTTCGAAGCAACAGTATTGGGTTGCGAAAAACTATCCGATTCGCAATTATCTTCACTTACCCTGTCCAGTGAGGTTTCCAAGTCCCCTACTCATTACGTAGTACTGGATCGGACGCTATTCTATCCCGAGGGAGGGGGCCAGTTGGGAGACCAAGGCTCGCTAGGTAGTGCAATGGTCTGTGACACCAGAGTCGAAAATGGCACCATATACCACCTAACCGATGGCCCCTTACCAATGGGGGATGTGTCCTGCACTGTTGATTGGGACCGACGCCGCCAGCTGATGGACCATCACACAGCCGTGCACATCGTAGGTGGAAGTGCCAGAGCTCTACTAGGCACTCATATTTGGCAGGCCGGTTCAAACAAGGGGGCACGATACGCTAGGATCGACCTAACTCACTTCTCCCGTCTTTCAAGGGATGAGATTAATCGAATTGAGGACCACTCAAACGATGTAATTGCTGCAGACTATGAAGTTGAGAAACTTGCAATACCCCGAGCTGAAGCAGACGAACTATTCGGTTTCGAGTTATACCAGGGAGGCCCACCTAAATCAAGGCAGATAAGGGTGATCAAAATAGGAGATCACGACATCCAAGCCTGCGGGGGGACGCATCACGACAAAGTGGGCAAAATTGGGGAGTTGCGCATTATTCGTTCCAGTCAAGTCCAAGACGGGGTGGAGCGTCTGCAAATCGTGGCGGGGGAGACAGCACGCGAGCATGCAAGGGAGCAAGAGCGCCTATTGAAAGAATCCAGTGAGGTCCTCGGCGTCTCCTCAGAAGACCTCCCATCAGCAGTTTCCCGATTCTTCGAAGAATGGAAGTCACAACAGAAGAAGATAGAGTCATTGGAGGCAGAAATCGTTAGATTGAGAACTAGTGGTGGCGGAGATGCCGCTGTTGAGAGAGATGGGATTCGTTATGCTATTATGGAGGTCGAGGGAGGAATAAAGGCACTAATGTCAATGCTTGGAGAACTAACGAGGGACCCAGCAATTCCGACGCTCGCGGTTCTAGGAACCAAGGATGGCGGAGGGAAGCTAATAGTTGCAATTACTGAAGGAACCCCAGCCGCAGATCTACACAATGCTGTAGAAATACTCAATTCAATATCCACCCACATAGGCGGGGGCGGAGGAGGGAGCCCAACCATGGCACAAGGAGGCGGTTCCAACCCAGATGGAATTCCAGCGGCCCTCGACTCAGCAAGACAACTCCTGGGTTTGTGAGAAGATGGGGGTTTCAGTCGATGCTTCCAAGAGGGCCTCTTCTATCGAGTACGCGATCAGAGACGTTGTAGTCCCGGCAATAGAGCTTGAGAAGCAGGGACACGAGATTATCAGGCTGAATATCGGGGACCCCCTGGCATACAAAGGCCTCCAGACTCCAGAACACATGATTGATGCATACAAGCGGGCCCTCGACTCCCAAGACAACGGTTATGGCCCATCATACGGCATCACCCCTCTTCGGAAAGCAATTGCAAACGCCGAATCCAGCAAAGGATGGGCGTGCTCGGAAGATGATGTTTACGTAACCCATGGAGTTACTGAGGCACTGCAGATCATATTTGCAGCCTTCCTAGAACCCGGAGACTCTATTCTCGCACCAGGCCCCCATTATCCCCCGTACATGGCATACCCCCAGATGTATGGGGCTAAGACAATCGAATACAAACTAGACTCTGGGGATCGTTGGCGCATAGACTTGGATGACATCCGCTCAAAGATGGACGAGACCGTCCGACTATTGGTACTAATCAACCCAAACAATCCAACTGGGAACGTCCCCCTCCCTTCAGAAATTGACTCGTTAATTGAAATCGCCAGAGACTTCCCGAAGTGTACATTGATCTCCGATGAGATATACGACGGTCTCGACTTCTCAGGGAATTTCGTCTCACTAGCATCGAGGTCACATGACGTCCCTGTTATCACTCTAAATGGGGTTTCTAAGGTATATTTCGCACCAGGATGGAGAATCGGATACATGGCATGGCATGACCCCAGGGGGGTGCTGAATAACGTCCGAGATGGGGTGGAGAGGCTTCTTCGTAGCCGCCTTTGCGCCTCAACACCCGCCCAACATGGTTTTCTCTCCGGCCTCGTTGAGGGCCATGGCTGGCTGGACTCACATCGTGAAACAATCAAGAAAAGATTGGATTACTCGTTGAGTCGAATAGAATCCATTGATGGACTTGAATGCCAATCGCCAGGAGGGGCATTTTACCTATTTGTGAAAATTACAGATCCAACTCTGGCACAAGATGACAAGAAATTCGTCTTAGACCTCCTCCACAAGAAGCATGTCCTGCTAGTCCACGGGTCTGGTTTCTCCCCCGAGATGGGCAAAGGCCATTTCAGGATGGTCTGCCTACCGGAGGTGGAGATACTATCCGAGGCATTCGACAGAATCGACTCTTTTCTTAGGGGCGAGTGATGAAAAACCACCATTCGATACAATAAACCTTCAATTTTCCAGTAGTCAATCTCCATGAATCATTATAGCCGAACCCAATTTGCATGAAACGCCCTCTAAGAGGGCGGGGTATTTGCATGTCCTTGACACACAACCAATATGCGGTTGCGGCTATTACCGCAACTCTGTGCTTGGCCGGTCTTTACACAGTAGTCGGGGCCGGACTTTCAAGCACAAACAGTGGAGGTTTCGAATCCGCTGTGGAGGATCTGGAGTTGAACCCAGGAAATCAGAGGGAGTGCCCCCCGGAAATTCCAACGATAGGATGTGATTGGGATGGCGATGGTATTGCAGACCGAATGGAAAGCACTCTCTATGGGACTAATTGGCAGGAAGCAGATACCGACGGTGATGGTTTAGACGATGGATGGGAAATTGAGAACGGCCTCGATCCTCTTGATACTGGACAGCCATGCATCACCATAGGGGAAGGGCTGACAGAGGTGGAATGCGAAGACATACCAGTTGCCTCTGTAGACACTGAGAGGGAGACTGGCGAGCAGAATGAGACATTCCCGAACCCAGACAACGGGCCACTCGGCGATCCAGACAGGGATGGCCTGACAAATCTGGATGAGGCAGAGTTGGGAACAAACCCTCGCCTCAAGGACACCGATGGGGATGGCCTGAATGACCGGTGGGAATCTAGGCACACGCACGAGATAACCACTCCATCCGGGGTAATCACCCTTCTAGACCCTCTTGACGGGAATTGGAATTGCCCATTGCTTACTCCCTCGATGCAGGCTGAGATTAAACTGGATATAGGGGACGAATTGTGGGAGGAGATGGGTTCCCAGTTCGGCCACTCATGTGACGCCATCCTTGATCTAGAGCTCCCTGAGCCAGACACACTAAGGAACTTCGTCGAGGAGAAATATGACACAAACCCCAGAGATTCAGACAGCGACGGGGATCTCATAGACGATTTAGTAGAGATATCAACCCATCTGGTAGGTCTGGAGTCTTTCTGCGGCCGTCCAACGTTCGGGACCCTTACACTACCGGCCCCACACATACGCGCCTTTGCTTCAGAGATCCAATTCACAGCTCAGAATTTGCCAAATGGGGGAATTCAGACCACTCTCCAGAAGAAGAGCCCTTTGGATAACCCAAACTGGTTCAATGAGGATATGGACGGCGATGGAAGGTTGAATGGTCCCGGAGACTGGGATACGGATGGAGATGGAATGCCCGACGGATTCGAATTCTGCTACTCCTTCGATTCTGATTACAATTGGTTCCTAAACCCGGCAAACTCCACAGATGCATATGGGGATTCAGACGGCGACGGGCTGAACAATGTCGAAGAGTTCTCAGTTTCTTACGATTGGGGGCCTTCAAACTTCACAGACCCACTCAATCCGGACACAGACCAGGATGGTATGCCAGATGGCTGGGAGTTCCAGAGCGGGATCCACCCCACCGATGGTAGCAATGCTGACGATGACCCAGATTTCGATGGCTATGATGCTGACAACGATGGTTCCGTGACGTACAAAGATATGATTGGTGCGACTACTATCGAAAGGATAGACGTCACACCCGGAGAATACGTTCAGGCAAACAAGACCGTCCTCTGGGTCCGAACTGTCGTGGATAGCAATTACGTCAATATTCCTGTGAAGACTGAAACCGCTGGATGGGTTTACCACATCAATGTGGAGGTAGATGAAGAGGTAAAAAGTCGATTACAATCACTAATTACTGTTGTAGAGCAGCACGAGAGGTTCACAAATCTGGATGAGTACAATGCTAGGGATCGAGACGGGGACGGAGTTGTTGATGGGAGGTCGACCGACCCACTCGTCCCAGATACCGATGCAGACGGACTAATAGACGGAATCGAGGTCATCGGATGGAAAATTCGCATTGTAGATTTTGGCGTGCGAGAGGTCATCGTGAGGTCGGACCCCGGAGTCTTCGACACAGACAGGGACGGACTCTCTGACGCTGTTGAGTACTACGAGACATTCACCAATGCAACGGACAAGGATACTGATAATGATGGACTGGAAGACTATAGGGAGGCCGTCGATGGCCACCCTTGGTACGATAACGGGACGTTGGTTTACTATTTCACCAATGCCTCCGCCTTTGATACGGACAACGATGGACTCGAGGATGGAGAAGAGGTTGTGGATGGGCTCGACCTGTATATCACCCACGGAAACAATGCCGACACCGATGGAGACGGGCTTAATGATGGGAGTGAGGTCCTTTTTGTTCCCCGCCCATGGCAGGGTGCAACGAACCCCCTGCTCAATGACACCGATGGCGATGGGCAGCCCGATGGCTGGGAGATGCAGGTTTTCTCTGTCCAGGAGAATACAAACAGCCACAGCCTCTGGATTTCTACTAACAGCTGGCTCCCCCCTGGGTGCGAATCGATGATCGAGTGCGGCAAGGGGCCAGGGGGTTGGATATGGATAAACTACGTCTCCGGATTCGACTCTTCTGGAGATAGGGATGGTGACGGAGTTCTAGATCCCCAATACTTCCTCCACGAGATGAACCTGTCCGGGTTTTCTATCCCTGAACAAGGGAGGTGGGCACTAGACCCATCATTTGGATCTCCTGTCGACTCGATATACGACATAGACAACGACACACTCCAGAACTCTCTAGAGGCACCAGATAGGTGGGACACGAACCCCGTAGACGACGATACGGACGGAGACAGACTGCCAGATGGCTGGGAGGTTAGCTATTCTGAGGAGGCTATCGCGCTTGGCCTCGTCGACAACAACACTCTGAATGCACTGGGATCAAGGGGGCCAATGGATCCGAGGATGCCAGATTCGGACCTTGATGGAATCAACGATGGCAGCGAGGATATGGATAATGACGGCCTCAACCGTACCAATCTGATGTACAGGTACTGTCCCGGGTGGGACGACCCCCAAGATTTCGAATGCCACATTGATCCAGCTTCCAGTGCTGGATCACTTTTCTATGACGACTTGGAGAATTATACCAACTTCGAAGAGTACCAGAATGGCACCAGCCCCATCAAGAACGATACCGACGGGGACAAGTGGAACGATGGCTCCGAGGTTTACCACCAAGATCAGGATAATGATGACATGTGGTCTGGATGGGAGTACTATTTCGGATACGACCCATTCGACTCATCAGACTCCCTAATTGACTCCGATGGGGATGGTTTTGCGAATCGGTGCGAGAGCAAATGGAACACAAATCCGAAGGATCCGACCAGTTTCCCTGGCCAGGGAGAGTTATGCAACAACTTCGACTAATCCACGTTGAATTTCTGGAATACTTCATTCGTAGTCATGCTTACTCGAATGAATGTGGTGCATTTGGGAAGATCTTTGATCCTCCTGGCCCCAACGTATGAACAGGCAGACCTCAACCCCCCTAGAATCGATTGTATGGTCACCTCAAGAGCCCCCCTATATGGTACTCTGACCTCTTTTCCCTCCGGTGCCCTATGCTCCGCAATCTCCCCATAATGAGTCTCCATAGCCTTTGCCGACGACATCCCGTAGAACGACTTGTATTTACTCCCGCCCCCATCGTCGATCACCTCTCCCCCAGACTCGTCATGACCTGCCAGCATCCCCCCTAGCATCACAAAGTCTGCTCCAGCTGCGAATGCCTTGGAAACATCTCCCGGGGACGAGCAACCACCATCCGACATCACATGTCCGTTAAGTCCGTGAGCAGCGTCAGCGCATTCCGAAATTGCCGATAGCTGCGGGTATCCAACACCCGCAACCTTCCTTGTGGTGCAGACGGAACCAGGGCCAATTCCAACCTTCACTATGTCCGCCCCGGCCAGAATAAGGGCTTCTGTCATCTCTCTCGTTGCAACATTTCCGGCAATGATGATTTTCTCAGGGAACTCCTTCCTTACCTTCCTGACAAACTGTAGGAATACCTCTCTGTACCCATTTGCAACATCGATGCAAACCATCTCCAGATCTTTGTTAGTCGCCATCTTTCTCTTCAACAGGTCGAAACTCTCGTCCGTTGAACCGCATGTTACTGCTATGAACCCAGGGTCTACCCCCTCTGCCCATGCCTCCGAGAAGTCCCTCGTAGAGTAGAATTTTTGCGTGCAAGTCAGCATTTTGTGCCCCTGTAGGACTCGAGCAATCGAGAACAGTCCCGTAGTATCCATGTTTGCTGCTACTATTGGAATTCCTGTCCAAGTTCCTTCCGTATGCCTAAACTTGAATTCCCTGACTAGATCAACATCGGACCTTGAGACCAATGTACTCCTCTTTGGGCGTATTAGCACATCATCGAAAGTCAACTTCAGATCACGCTCGATTCGCATATGACCTTACTACTCCAACGAAGGTGGACTTATGACTGTAATCGTCGTTATTCGATTGGTGCTCGTGCCGGGATTTGAACCCGGGTCGACGGATCGAGAGTCCGACATGATGGACCGAACTACACCACACGAGCGGTAACTTGGGGAGGCCCCTTCTATATTTCAAAACGTTGTATCCAGCCAAATCTACTCAAATTACACTTTCACTTTCACCCATGCCCCTTTTGGCCCGATTAATATGTCAAAGACCAGACATAGAGGCATGATTAGAAGAAGAAAGCGAAACACTGCAATTAGGTATAGGAAGAGGCCAGAGCCACATCAAGTTGTCCCATTGGCTAGTCTAAAGGTCACTGGAGAAGAAACTGGGCGACGCAGTTACGGCGCCATAGTCAGCCATTCTGGTGATCCCGAATGCAACCAATCTTGGGCGCCAATGGTAATGCCACAGAATCCTGTTGAGGTCAGTTCCAAAGGGTGGTCGGGACTGCATCGTAGGTTGTTGGCATCTAGGCCCGCAAAAGCGGAGGTCTCTTGATGTCACGGACAAGGAGACTTAGGGAGGAGGTACTTTCCCTACTGGAAGACAAGGGATCGGCAAATACGGTAGAGATTTTTGACCACTTGAATGAGAGATTCCGATGGGGAGCTACCATGAACCAGGTTGGAAACATCATGGCAAAGGACTCGAGATTCTCGAAAATAGGACACGTTAGGGGGCCATTCAGAGGTAGTGTATACACCGTCTGCGTCTGGGGTCTTTCCCAGAAGGAAAACACTCTGGCCATCTCTTAGTTAGGGAAGGGATGAAGGAGTCCACCTTCGTCAATGAAGTGTGAAACTGCCAGCAACAGTCCAATCATGGGCATCCCTATTCCGAGCGGGAAACTCTGTGTCTGGGGTATTTGGAGTATTACTTGGGTCAATATTGGCGTCAAGGGGGATGCCCAGTGGGGACTATGCCACAATAACAGTACTGCATTCGATATCAGTGATGACATTCATGTTCTCATGGAACGCCCTAAATGACTACGTGGATGTTGATATCGACAGGACAAATAGGCCAGATAGGCCGCTTCCATCCGGGTCGATAAAAATGGAGTCGGCCAAGAGGGGGATCCAGATCACCGGGTTAGTCTCAGCAATTTCATTAGTTCTTGCTGGCTATATTTCCACGACACGGATTTCGGGATTGAGTGATTGGCTCCCATCTCTGGCAATCTGGTCGTTTGCACTGGTTCTGTTGTTCAACTACGAATCAAACTCTAGGTTCAGCTACAAGATGAAGGACAAGGGCCTACCAGGAAATATCGCAATCAGCCTATCAGTAGGTCTGGTGATAATCTTCGGAGCCGCGAGCGTCTCTAAGCCACTTGACGCCAGATCATGGACGGTCTTCCTAATCGGGTTCCTGTACAATCTTTCAAGGGAGATAGTGAAAGACATCGAGGATATTGAGGGTGATGAGGGCAGGAACACTTTCGCAATGAGTTCGGGAGTGGATAGAGCGCGCGCATCAGCGTCAGGTTTGCTTGTTCTTGCTCTAGCAGCTATACTTGCCCCATTCTTGCCATTTTTCCAAATTTTCACAGACTGGCATGTTATTTTTGTAGTACCAGCAGTAGTTTCCTTGATGATGGTGAAGCCACGATTATTTGCTTCTGAAGACAGCGCTGCACAGAAACTAATCAAGATATCAATGCAACTTTGTCTAATTGCATTCTTGGCAATCTCCCTAATTCCTAGCTAACGAAGTTCCCAGTAGGTCTGCCATGCTGCTTCATTGCAAAGGAATGTAAGTAACGACATTTGGGCCCACATTCTATTTTCCGCCTGATCGAAAACAACACTATTCTTCGAATCGATCACCCCATCTGTCACTTCATCGCCTCTGTGAGCAGGAAGGCAGTGCATGAAGAGGTAGTTCTCGTCGGCCTTGGAAACTAATTCTTCATTCACCTGAAAACCATCGAATGAACTCATTTTCCCATCCATATGTTCTTCCCCCATGGACACGAAAACATCAGTATATATTACCCCGGCACCAGTAACAGCGTCCTCCGCACTATTGCACCCCTCGATCTTGGATCCATTTTCTCCAGCAATCTTTTGAGCCCTCATAATGACATCTGGATCCGGCTCAAAACCTTCAGGAGTGGCGTATTTGATATCCAATCCTAGTATCGCACACCCCAATGCTAAATCATGCAGGACGTTGTTTCCATCGCCTACCCATGCAACATGGCCATTCACTAGATCTGAATTTTCCACAATCGTCATCATGTCGGCTGCTGCCTGACAGGGGTGGTGGAGGTCCGAAAGAGCATTGATTACTGGAACTGTGGAGTGCTTTGCAAGTTCCATGACATCATTGTGTCCAAAGCAACGATATGTGATGCAATCCAAATACCTCGAGAGAACTGCAGCTGTATCTGCAATAGTTTCACTTTTTCCTAATTGAAGGTCTCCAGAAAGGAGAGTAATGGGTTGCCCACCGAGCCTATTGACACCTACCTCAAAAGACACTCTCGTCCTGGTTGATGGCTTTTCATAGATGGAACCTACGGACATCCCATCAAGGGGCTTGAAATCATAAAGTGCTTCATCGTCATTCTTGATTCTAATAGCCCAGTCTATTATTTCCGAAAATCTATCCGAAATATCATCAATAGCCAGTAGGTCTGATTTCTTTTCATTGCCTCTCATGTTCAATATCTCCTGCAAATCCATCCTTGGCATCTGACATCCCGCCAAAGATATTTTGTGCAAAACTTAGCACATCAGCTTGCCCTTCCTCCATCTCACTAGATAGTGGAATTAGGCCTGGTTGAATTGCTGCATGTTGCATCATCCTAAGTTGCCCAATTGCAAACTCGGCCCTCTGACCCCCACCATCAAAACTTCTCTGCATGGATGACTCCTCGTACAACGCCGCTTCAAGGACATCCAAGTTCTCACCCCATTCCAGAATTTTTTCCAGAGTTTCTGGCTCTAGAAGGTCCGACTTTGATAAGAAATTTGCAGTTGGCAGGCCAAGTCTGAAGTGGACTATCGAGGACAAAAGCATCTGGGAGACAAATCCGCTAGGAGTGCTGGATAACAAGGGGTCAAACAGGAAAATTAGGCATGCCCTGCCCTGTCCAAGAACATGGACTAGATGGCTGGAAGCCTCTCTAAATGCAAAAAGCTCGACCTGACCCGGAGTGTCTACAACCATAATGTCTCCAGCAAGACCTTCAATCTCTTCGAAAACCTCCTCCGCTTGAGATGCAACCAGATCGGCTGCCAGTATCTGGGCTCCATTTGGACCTAGGTCATATTCATCCATTACTTCGGATAAAGAGATTAGATCTCTGACATCAAACTCGGGGTCATAATGGACCCTTTCTGCGCCAGGATCGAGATTTACTGCTAACACATCTATGTCCAAGAACCTAGCCCACCTTTGGAAAGAAGTAACTAGCGAACTCTTTCCAGCGCCCGCGGTTCCGACTACGAAAAGTACCGGAGGATTAGTCCCATCATTGGAGCTCATGCGGCCGCCGAGGACGTTTTCAACTTCAACGTTCTCGGGAAAACAACCACATTCTTCATCAGGCAACCGTTAAACGAACCAAGCACTCGTGAGAATGTACCCTGAGGGCAATTTCATGGTTGAAGACTCTGATTCTCATGATGAAGATGAATCGATAGAAAAACAAGAAAGTGACTCTACCCCGCCTCCGGCACCACCCGGATTTGAGATGCCACCACCGCCACCACCATCCGGTTTTGAACCACCACCTCCCCCCGTCGGCTTCCCATCCTCTGATTTGCTTGGATTGGAAGAAAGCCAACCATCAGAACAACCCAAAACCATTGACCACGAGGCCGCTAGGAGGATGCTACTGGGGCTGGAAGACGAAGAAAACATTGAGGATGAGGATCAGGAACCCGTGGAAGAAAATCTAGAAGAGGCAGAAACCAAGCAAGATGACTCCGAATCAAAAGAAGAGACGAGTGAAAAAGAGGAAGAACGATTGGATGTTTCCGAGGACCTAGAAGAGGAGCCCGAGCAGGAAGACTCCCCGCCACCCCCGCCGATCGGATTCGACGCACCGCCACCCCCGCCCGGTTTCGAAGATGAGCCTGAGCCCGAGCAGGACGACTTTTCTTCTATTGACTCATTAGCAGATTCATTATCGCTATTGGAAGAAGATTTCGATGCAGGTGATAGTGGAAATGAATCAGAAGAAACTCAGCATCTTGAAGACGAATCTAAATCTGAACAATTCACGTGGCCCGATGGCGACAAAAAAGAACCGTCCGACTCCTCAGAAATGGCCCAAGCAATCAATGCCTTCGGACTAGTGAAAGAATCAGAATTTGAGCAATCGGATCCTCTGAAGCAATCTAGGCCTTCGCCATTCCTCAGGACCTCCTCCGAAGTCGACTCAATACCAGGTGACAAACTTCATGCTACACTTAGTGAAACCGAGACTTCTGTGTTGAATCCAGATGGAACTATTAGAAAGCAATTAATTGATGGGGAGTTGATTCTCAGAAACTCGAGTAAGAAGCATCGTGCATGGGATATTGAGGTACATCTTGAATCCATAGAATCAACTGACTTCGGAGACAAGGTCTCTTCGATAAAGGAACTTGACCCCACAGAAGAGACAGCCATACCATATACAGCTTCAGGAACGCGCATGCTCGTCTTGAAAGAGTCCATAGACACAGAGAGCTCACGTAATGAGGAATCTAGCCTTTCACTTGTATACTCGGAATCTCCACAGGAAGTCGATATCCATATCGAGATAGAGAACGTTTCACCTTCGCCATTGTATGATGTCGAGGTAAAGAGGACTATCCCAAAATCCTTCATTCTCCCAGACGATAGTGTTTACAGTGTAGAGCAGGACTCTGTTGTCTGGGATATAGGAAGGATGAATGTCGGAGAGAAGAGGAACCTGTCTATTTCAGCCAAGATTAACACCGAATCTGTTGAGAAGATCAACGCAGGAGTGACATCGGCCACCTATTCTTCCGAAGCAACAGTCTCGAGAGCCAGATTTGACAGGGTTAGCGGATCAGGACGACAGTTCTCTTATGTGAACGCAGAAGAAGATGATAGGCCAGGAGTTTGGCATTGTACCTGCGTTTTCGAAAACAAGTCTTCTTTCGTCGTCTCTCTTTCTGGTGCCACCGTTAGGCTCGTGGGAAGGGACGAACCTATTCTCGACGTCTCAGATATCAGGCAAGATGTTCCGCCCGAGGGAAAATGGGATTCAATGGTTAAACGCGTAGAATCTGATGATCAACCAAGCTTCACCCAAGAGATTCGTTTCTCAATTCTTCCCAGGGTCTCCGTTCAGTCTTCTGGGGCAATTGAATTGAAGGAGCAACAACTAACAGTCCTGGATGCAATTCTTCAGAAGAGATTCGACAAGTCCCGGATTAAGTCTTACATTTCATCAAATGTTGAAACAGTAATCACCCTAGAGAATAATGGAACCTCAGAGATAAATGTCCTCCGCGTTCTTGACGATATTCCCGGGATTTTCGAAACACCCTCTGTCGGGGATATTTCAATAGAGATAGAGGGAACAGAACTCAAAGAAGAGCAATATCGGATAGACGTAGTTAACGGAACCCAACTAGAGGATAAGCACGTTTCTCCCGATGGAGATGGACACAGCCTAAGAATGACGATAGGCACTTCTGCCCCTCTTGGTCTTCAGCCCGGGAAGGCAGTGGTAATTCGATACCCACTGATCGCACCCGACCCGTCACCAAGCAACAAATTGCTGGTCGCTCCGATCAAAGTGGATTTCAGTTCAGAGAGGTTCGGCCCCGTTGCAACCAGGATGGTAGAGAAGCCACCTATGATTTCGGTAGTCCATAAGAGAAGAAATATTAGCACAGGGAAGGAGGTTTTCCCAGGTGGAAAGCCCGGTCAATATGAGATAATGCTAATGTTCCACAATAGCTCCGATAGTGCGCTCGACGACCTCGCACTTCACGACGTTGTACCAGGTACATTCACAATTGAGGACTCAATTGTGAGATCCGATAAGGAAGGTGAAAGAGAAGCTGCTATCACAAAGGAGTCTGCTCGAGATGGAACTCAGGTTACATGGGCAATTGGCAGGATTCTCCAAGGGGAGAGGATAGAAGTTCTGTATACCATACAAGGAGACCCGGAAGCAGAGTACAAGGTTTCTGATGCTCAGGACTTCCACGGTGCAACATTCGGCGAGGAGGTCGATGAAGAGCCAAACGTCCCACAGTGGATGGACAAAGCGTCAGAACCGCTGCCAATCCCCTCACAGGAGCCAATAGATGATCCTGAGGAATCAGATCAGTCGACGGATGACCCCCCGTCCTCTGGAGATGATAAAGTGGACGAGGAGGAAACGAGCCTAGAAAACGACAAGCAAGAAACCGGAGAATCGGGTGAAGAAGGGGATACAGGCGACCAAAGGCTATGTCCTGCTTGTGGTTTCCAAGTCGACGTGGGCTCCTCTATTTGTGTGGTATGCGGAAACACTCTTTCCTGAAGCCGTTTCATCGCCCTTAACTACCGAAGTGTTATTCTCGTCCCTTAATGCCGAACCAACATGGCCCCAGCGCAGGCAGGAGGAGATGCCCAAGCCGATGCTATGGCATCGATGATGTTCCCCATGTTGATGCTACTTGGGATGATGGTCTTACTGATGTTCTATCCCGGTCTGAGATTAGGACTCTCGGATGTAGCGGGATCAGTACTGGAACCAATGCTACCCTTCCATCAGACGTATTTCGTACCTACAGTCTTCATTGTCGGATCATCCATTATGGTCGTAAACACAATCATTCGTTCTCTCTTTATGGATCCTCTTCAACAGGCCCACTTCTCCCATCGGAGCAGGCAAATTGGAAAGCAATTGAGGGAGGCCAGGATGGCCAGAGATACCGCAATGGCTGACAAGATGCAGACCATTCAGATGGAAATGATGCCGGAGCAGATGAAGATGCAATCTTCAATGATGAAACCAATGGTCTTCACAATGGTCTTCATTATTGCAATATTTAGCTGGATGGCTAGCTCCGTCGAGTCTTTCAGAGTCGGATTTGTGAGCTTACCTTGGGACCCGATGTGGAGTTTTAACTCCAGAGTGCTGTGGATATTCCCTGCATGGATAGCGACCTACATAGCAATGAGTGCTCCTCTGGGCAGAATTATCGATCGACACATCAAGATAGTCCGTTATTCCAGACACCCACTAGTTCTATCTGGTACCTCAATTCCAGAGCCACTTCTTTACATGCTCGATGATGACAAGAGTTCATCGAGCACATCTTCCGCTGTGCGAAGATCACAGAGGAGGGCAGGCCCCAGGAAAACTGGAATCCCGTCAAAGAATAACCCCCAACATCGGTCTGGGAACAAACATGCAGCCCCTCCGAGAGAGGGAGTAACCTGTAACATTTGCAAATCAGACATGATTTCTAGGACTCCGAAGGGGCTCCTTAGATGTGATGTATGCAGAAGCGAGTGGAGATGAGACATTGCTCAAGGTCACGATTAGCGGACCTCCGGGCAGTGGGACTTCGACACTGGTATCAAGAATAGCATCATCTCGTGATTGGTCCTCATTGAATGGTGGCGACGTTTTCAGGGAGGAAGCCAGAACTAGGGGGATAACGGTGGAGCAACTGAGTTCTGAGGCCAAGGAAGACCTAGATGTCGACCGCTCATTGGACTCACTACTGCAGAAGAGAATGTCATCAAAAGACTCACCTGAGATAGTGGAGAGCCGGCTTAGTGGTTGGTGGGCGCATAAGAATAATCTCAATTGCCTACGGGTCTGGGTGAATGTCTCAGAGCAAGAAAGGGCCAGGAGAATCCAGAAGAGAGAGGGGGGGGACTTGGAGGATTGTCTAAGGAAATCACAAAAAAGACAGAGAGACGATATGGAGAGGTACTCAATCCTGTACGACATCAATCTAGATGATATGTCCCCTTACAATTTGGTAATCGACGCAGATGAAAAGGATGAGTTGGAAGTCTTCCGTGCAGTTGACTCTGAACTTGGTTGGTGATACAATTAAAGTGCAAGGGGACTGGATTGTGGATGACTCCGCAAAAACAAATCAAGCATTTGGATGCATACCAAATGATCGACCTTTGGAAGAACTCCTAGAGTGCGGGGTTATTCTGATTGACAAGCCATCCGGGCCATCCAGCCATCAACTAGCAGCATGGGCCCGCTCAATGCTGGGAATTAATCGGATCGGACACGGTGGAACGCTCGACCCATTCGCAACCGGCCTTCTTACACTATTGTGCGGCAGATCAACAAAGGTCACTGGAGAACTACTGAAGAAACCCAAGAGTTACGTCGCAGTAATCAGATTCAAGCAACCGTTCGAGAGGGAAGAATTGCACGAACTCGTTTTGAAGATGCAGGGCGAGATTTACAACGTTCCACCGAAGGAGTCGGCAGTGAAGGTTCAGGTTAGGACAAGAGAGTTGAAAAAATCAGAACTGATTGAGACAGAAGAAGGCGACAGAGTCCACCTTCTCTCCATCGATTGCGAAGCGGGTACCTACATCAGAACGCTGATTCGGGACTTGGGTCTACTATCCAACAATGAGTGCGAATTGCTGGAGCTGCATCGCTCCAGGAGCGGGTCTCTAAATGACCAAATGGCATGTTCCATGCAACAACTTGCCGATGCAGTGTTCCTCTGGAAGGAGCATGATGACCCCAATGGCCTATTGCGGCTTCTTTCCCCCATAGAGGAGATTCTCGACGATATCCCCCAGATCATCATCAAAGATGGGGCAGTAGCAGCACTTTCACATGGCGCGCCTCTTGCTAGTCCAGGGATAGTCTCTATTCCTAAGGGATTGGCCTCCGGTTCGACCGTTCTTCTATCCAGTCTCAAGGGAGAGGCAGTGGCCATTGCAGAGCTTTCTGTGGGTTCAGACACAATACCTGGCATGAAGACTGGTCAAGTGGCCACGCCAAAGACCGTAATAATGCAACCTGGGGCCTATCCGCAGACTTGGTCTAAGGAGTAAATCCCGCTAAGCAGATTCGTGCTCTTCGTAGACCCATTCGTCTGTTTCCAGCCTTATTTTCAATACCATCATTTTCACACACACCACCGCCTTTGCAGCCTAAGCCACTAGTGCGGTAGTTTGTTTTCGCTTTCAGCCCCGGTATAATGATTCCCTAATTTGTTCTGATTATCGGCCAAACGTCGGCCAATTTACGCCAAAAGCCAACTATTTTCTACGTTCGAATTCCTTCTTCGGCGACTTTGGCCCAAGTTGAAATCCGGCTATTGAAATCAAAACCAGTAAGAATGAAATTATGGCTATGGTGCTGCCTCCACCGTTACTTCCAGTCCGACCCCCGGGAGTTTCCACTGGCATTTCTACTCCAACAATGTTGTTTCCCTCTATCGTTTCATCGATTGTGTTAGTTCCATCGACCTCCATCAAGAAGGTCACGATTTCTGAAGTTTCCATCAATTGAAAATCACAAACTGCCATTTTTAGATCTCCGGGGCCCAATTCGGCAATTGTCCCAGTTCCGATTAGAATTCCATCAATCCTGCAGTAGAAGGTGACATTCTCAGCAGAACCCCTCCCTTGATTACGGATGAAGCCGATTAATTCAATCACATCCCCTTCCGATAGTGACTGGGATTCTTCACCCCCGACCCTGATCTCCAAAGACTCGACCAGTAAATCCGGCTTTGAAGTTACGAAGATCGTGATTTCTCTAGAGATTTCCGATATTCCGTCACTAACTGAGATTCTAAGGACGTGCTCCCCTACTTCCACTGGTTCGATCAAGATTGACCCATTTTCACCTACGTTCGCCCACGACCTACTGGTGGTCACAGCAAGGGGGAAAGAATCCGGATCGAACAAATCCGGGGTTATCTCGTAAGAATCCCCCAACTCGATGTATAGATATCCTGGAAGGTGAACGATCTCTGGCGGATCGTTTACAGATTGAATTTCGACAGTAAATGACCCCTCCCAATAGTTGCCCGCCTCATCATAAACAGTAACACTAACGTCCGCGACACCACTCGCTTCCTCTTCTGGTTCTATGGTCAACAAGCCACCAGAACCAGATGCCTTTAGAACTCCCTCATCAGAACTCACTGCACTTACGACCAAGTCTTGGGGATCTGTAATGTCATCCGAGCAGATTGGTGGCAATGAGATTATTTGCCCACCACCATCTTCGATTAGGGCGATATCGCCAATTTCCTCACAGAATGGGTCCCTGTCCCAATCTATTGTGAATCCCCCTGAGATGGACATAGATTCTATGTGGACAACCGTGCTCTCTGCAGTCCCATTCGACGACCACTGGAATCTCGTAGCCACTCCCACTTCAAGAAATCCACCTTCCTCTGGCAGGACATGACCGATTGGGATAGAAATCACGAACCCACCAGCATCCATTTCCTCCGTATGGACTAGTAAATTACCCACTGCAAATCTGATGTAACTGGATTCCTCGGAGAGTCCAGAGAAACCACCCGAAACCCGTCCAATGACGGTTAGGTGAGGATCATTGATGTCTACTCTTGCTCCATGGATGCAACCGTCTTGCAATTCTATTCGGATATTTTGACCGTGTTCTGGATTTTCTATTAGCTGCGCGGGATGGACCAGGGCATATTCTCCCCCGCTATCATCTGATGATGACATTACCGTGTAGTTTCCCGTCCCAGAAACATGTATCCTCCCTAGCTCTTGGCCCGGAGGGGGGCTTACATGGAACTCCCAACTTCCATTGCTATCTCCTTCTGGTATCAACCCGCAAGTACTGTGAGAAAGTCCAGTAGTCTCCCCCTCGTAAGTACTAATGTCAATTATTGGCACTTCATTCAGCGTAGTAGAGTGTTCTGCCCTTGCATTTTCGAATGAGAACCACGGTTGATGGAATTTCACTCTGAGTCCGACGGCATCGACCCTCACTTCCGAGTCATCAGCACCTTGGTTGTCCGACACGTAGTCGACATTGAATTGCGTCTGTTCCAGTTTCGACCAGTCCCACTCTATTTCGTCATCAAGATTCAAAACAAGTGGATTGCTCATCCTGTCTAAAGCACCAAGTGTTCTTGCAAATGTTGTAATAAGAATGTCAGATCCATGATTCTGCATGATCACGTTCACCTCATCACTGGGGAGTGGGTCAGGTATTGAGAAGTGTAAGATTAGGGATACATTCTCGATTTCCATAGAATGTAGGCCAGAGAAAATGTATCCCCCCATAGTAATGTCCGGCCCCATTGACCACGAGTAGAAACCATCCGGCTCTCCGAAAGTGGCATTGCATTCAGAACAACCACTACTAGCCCAAGACGTGTACTCATCGAAGTTGTCGGGTCTGGAGTGAGTGAAGGACATCTCTCCGTCAGCTATCATCCCAATCGTATATTCCGCTTGATCCGATGTGAATCCAGTTGAACTGCTGAAAGACCACTCCGAGCTACTATGGAATCTGCCCGCATCTAGAATCTCCACACTCTCGGAGGAGATGACCGAGTCGCCAGAAACTACAGGGCATGCAAGTGCAAACACCATCATGGCTAGAATTGCCGAACCGGTCCTGCAATGCCCCATAACTGCCAACGAACGCTCTCCCCGCTTCAAGGCGTTGGTTCTCGGCTCACCGGATATTTGCATAACTGTTGAAATACGGGTCGACACACGCCTAACTCACTACTGGCTGTGATGGTGTAGCGGTTAGCACGGTGGGTTGTGGTCCCGCCGGCCCGGGTTCGAGTCCCGGTCACGGCCCCAGTCTATTCCTTGCCAAGGGACTCATCGCTTATTTTATGCCCCATTCTTCTTGCTTTGGTTGAAAGGTACTCAATATTTCCATCACCAACGCCAGCAACTAGTTGCATCCTCTCAACTACGTTGATCCCGTACTCTGAAAGTTGATCCACCTTGTCCGGGTTATTCGTCATCAGGTTCACCTTGTCTATTCCGACCGAGCCTAGTATCTCTGAAGCGATACCGTAGTCCCTGGCATCTGCCGGATGGCCTAGCATCAGATTTGCCTCCAGGGTGTCTGCACCTCTGTCTTGCAAGTTGTAGGCCTGAATTTTTGCATGTAGGCCGATTCCTCTCCCCTCCTGCCTTAGGTAAACCAAGCATCCCCAACCAACGTCTTGGATCAGTTTCATCGCTGCCTCCAGTTGAGGCCCGCAGTCACACCTCAGGCTGTTGAAGGCATCTCCAGTCAGGCATTCCGAATGCACCCTGACTAGGACTGGGTCCGGGCCCTCCATGTCTCCCAGAAGAAGAGCCACGTGGTCTAGGCCCGTGGCTTCTTCGTGAAATACTCTGATTCTGAACTCTCCGTGCTCGGTTGGGAGTTGAGCATCTGCAGGGACTTCACCAAGTTCGTAAACCCGTCCACCGTTCATGCACCCCCCAAATGAAATGCTCATTTGAATCCTACAGGTCGACATTCACATTGGAGATTACGAATCTGAACTCCCCTGCACTCTCCTCAACTCCCTCAAGAACTACCCCCAACCTGTCACAAAGTGCAGGAATGTCGTGAAGGGTCTCAGGGTCGTCGCAAATTACCTCAATCTTGTCGCCGTGTTCGCAGTCCTTCAGCACTCTTCGGGTCTCGTGAACAGGTATAGGACAGAGGAAACCAAGCAGGTCGAGCCTCTTCGTAACCCCACCGTCCATGAGCCTAGCAAGGAGGGCACCGCTTCAAACATTCTCAGTTCTTTGAGAATTGGAACTCATCGTCTTCATGTGTCCTCATGTAGTTGATTGCAGTATTTTCGTCTGCATCCAGCTCCCTACCTCGCTTCTTGCCGGATTTCGCTTTGTTCCACCTATCCATGAATACTCCCGATTCCCAGTCATTCATGAACATTGGACGGATGTACGAGGATCTGCAAACGGCCCTGGTGTTACCTAGGTCAGCAGCGACTGTGTCGATAACCGCCAGCATTGTTGCGCCTCGCTCTTTATCCCCATCTCCTGGGAGTTTCCCCGACTCCGCGAGCTTCGCAAGGCCCTCGGTGCCTTTCAGAGTCCTGCCAGCCCAAGTTATGTATGGTGGGAAACCGGTCTCCTCAGATTCCTCCACAGCATCCTTGTGTAGCTTTGGCAACTTCTTGATTTGAGCCTCGCTGGCTTCCGAGACCATGGCTAGTCTGGCAGCCGTTTTCCATGATGCGGCCCATGTTCTGAAGTCCTTCGCTGTGTATCGGTGATCCATGTGCCTCTCTAGGTAGTCGTTGATATGCTCTGCTTTGATGTCGTAATCGTTCCCATTATCATCCAAGTACCTGAATAGGTCCTGGGTCTTCTCCTTGCCTCCAATTTTTCCCGATTCCTCGATTAACTTGGCAACTAGGTCGTCCTTGATGAGCAACTTCCACTCCTTGCCGGACTTTCCAGTGAAGTTCAACACGGCATCTATGTCCCCATCAATCGCTCTCTTCCCTTTCCAGAATTTTACATGCCCCTCCTGGAGTGTCGTCAGCCCATAGGACTCGTTCTCCTGGGCATATTGGTCCGACCCGACACGGATGTGGTATCGGTCAATTAGTCTGACCACGATTGCCACAACTTTGTCCCTATCCATCTTGTTAGCACCAAGATCGGAATCGACCCTTCTTCTGAGCTCGTTCAGGGCGATTGCAAACTCATCTACGTTCTGATACTTCAGAATCGATTTGTATTCGTTCCACTTGGGGTGGTATCTGTATTGTAGCCTGCCATTGCTGTCCTTCCCCGTTGCTTGGATGTGCCCATTCTCATTAGGGCAGAACCACACCTCGGTCCAAGCGGGCGGAACAGCCAGGGAGTTGAGGAAATCGACCCTGTCTCCATCGGATAATTTCTTCCCGTCTGGAAGATGATAGTCCCATGAAATGGTAGGGCTGCCACCCTCCTCTTCTGAGGGTGTCTCTACTTTCTCCCTGGTTATTCCCTCATCCTCTCTATCGCTCAGGATCAAACCCGCTTTCTCTGCCGATGTCTCGGAGTCCTCCGCCTTCATACGGAGGAATCCTAGCACTAGGCTTGAAGAGGTTTCGCAGAATCACTCTGTGAACTGTGCCAGCAGGGACTCCAGTGCCCGAACGTCGTTCTCCAGGATCTCCCTTTCCGCCTTCTTGAGGTCACCCTCCGCTAATCTGGCCTGAAGGACATCCAACTCGGCTCTGGCGGATTCTCTCTCTTCTTCCATTTCGGCGTCGTCTCTTAGCATCTTGATCCTGGAAACATGTTGCCGCGTCGATTTCATTCGACGCATCCTCTCTCCAGCATCCCCTTCTGGGAATGGGCTTGGCTTGGTCGGGAGCTCTACCGCAACCGGGTATGGGATGCTGATTCCCTCTCTGCCGAACGCGATATCGACCTCCCTGAGTAGCCAGTCAGTGGCGATGAACTCTTCACCATAATCAGCAAGCCAGACGTAAAGCCTGTAGTTCTTTGAGAAGTCACCAAGCTCCCTTAGCAGAACTCTCGGAGCGGGGTCCTGCTCGACATGGGGGCACTTCTTTGCTACATCCATTATCACTTGCTTGACATGGGCCGACCTCTCATCGTAGTCAACACCAATATCGAGGGTGAGGGTGAGTCTGGAGCCCATCCCATCACCTCCCCCCCTTGCAAAGTTGGTTATCGTCGAATCGACCAGTCGGTTATTGGGGATGACTACTAGTTCCTCAGTGAGGGTCAGTATCTTCGTCGAGAGGATCCCTACTGACATCACGGTCCCAGTAACCCCTTCGACTTCAATCCTGTCGCCGACTTCGAACGGTTGGTCTACTGCCAGCATGAATGAGTTCAGCATGTTTCCAAGTGTCTGTTGGACTGCCAGTCCAATGATAAGGGAGAAAACAGCCAGTGAGGCGATGATTCCGAGCAACTCTATCCCCACCTCTTGCAGTGCCAGGTATATCCCCATGAACCAGACAACGGCTCTTGAGGCGAAGACCACCAAGGGATTGCCCCCAGTCACGGTCACGCTCTTGTTGGTGTTGTATCTGTCCAATGCTGCTGGAACGATGAACTTGATTGCAACGCTGATTATCGATGCCGAGAGCATGATGTATATTCCCGAGAAGTAAGGCGCAACTGCAATGTAGACCGCATCGTTCCTACCGAGCGTCCACATCATTGTGAGCTCCACGCCTGCCAATAGGACGAACAAGTAAGCCCTGTTGGCAATTGGGTCGAGTATTTCGTTGTCCCATGTCGCATCGGTGGTCTTCACGATCCTCCAAGCGGCCCTTAGGAGGACGTATCTGGTAAACAATAGGAAGAATAGCGTTAGTCCCAGGGATACTCCTACTTGGGCTACTACGCCAATCTCTTCCACTTCTTCTAGATAGCCAATCACGGTGGAATATGCGTCGGTAATCGGGTCAGCCATTCAATCACTCCCAACAGACCCTCTATCAAATGCTTATCGTATGAGGCGCTTAGCCTGTAGGACCCACTCATCCCTGTCAATTCGCCCGGGACCGAGTCCTATGGAAGCATTCACCTCGTCAGAAATCGACTGATTCATGTTCGCTATTTGGGAGATCTTGTAGATGCCTATTGCATTCAACTTCTTCTC
>MPLT02130665.1_pt1 | contig 43117 bp, 28 predicted proteins | sample 1617391 | NCBI WGS metagenome assembly MPLT02 (sample SAMN05944800, study PRJNA350692) | marine metagenome | biome: marine; feature: ODZ; material: water; isolation source: 70 m water sample filtered on 0.2 um supor filter | place: Pacific Ocean | collected 2012-04-08 | depth 70m m
GAACCCCAATAGTTGCCGCGAACATGGATACAACAGGCCTATTTTCGATTGCGCGAGTACTCCAGGAGCATAGGATGCTAACCTGTACTCAGAAATTCTACTCCACGAGAGAATTCTCAGAAGCATGGGAGGAAGGGGTAGATCCCCGTTGCATAGCAGTCACATGCGGTTCAACGGACGAGAGTTTCGACCTATTGAAGAGAAAGATGGGGACCAACGAAAATCTGAAGATGATTTGCATTGACGTTGCAAATGGATACCGAGAAATATTCCTTCAGTTTGTGAGGAAGGTAAGGAAAGAGTTCCCAGAAAAAATCATCATCGCGGGAAATGTTGCCACTAGGGAGATGACGGAAGCACTGATACTAGCCGGAGCAGACATAGTGAAGGTCGGAATCGGGCCTGGCTCGGTCTGCACGACTAGGAAGGTTGCAGGAGTTGGTTACCCTCAGCTATCGGCAATTTCAGAATGTGCCGATGCCGCTCACGGGCTTAATGGCCATGTGATGTCAGATGGGGGGTGCTCATCTCCGGGTGACGTTTCCAAGGCATTTGCGGCCGGAGCTGACTTTGTTATGCTAGGGGGGATGCTAGCAGGGCATGATGAGTCTGGAGGGGAAGTAATTGATGATGGGAATGGGACGAAGTACAAATCGTTCTATGGAATGTCCTCGGCAAAGGCCATGGAGACTCACTACGGCGAGATTGCAGAACACAGGGCCCCAGAGGGGAAAGAGGTCAGAGTCCCTTATCGAGGGTCTCTTGAAGTCACCATCCAATCAATTCTAGGGGGCCTGAGATCAGCCTGTTCATACGTTGGTGCTAGGAGGATAAAGGACCTTCCCAAATGCACCACATTCATACGAGTAAGCATGACTACGAATGAAGTGTTCCAGAAATTCAACGTCGATTAGTCGAAGTCATTGCATAGCTCCCCTTGGGAAGGGAAACTGGTCGGGTTCTTCGGATTGGTGTTCCATTTGCTCTCGCATCGATTCACGAAACCATCTCCATCTGAGTCGATTAGGGCATCTGAAGAGTCGAATGGGTCGTATCCGAAGTAGTATTCCCATCCCGCCCACATGCTATCGCCATCCTGATCTTGATGGAAAACCTCTGAACCATCGTTCCACTTGTCCCCATCCGTGTCGTTATTGATGGGGCTGGTGCCATTCTGATACTCTTCGAAATTGGTATAATTCTCCAGGTCATCATAGAACAATGATCCGGCACTGGATGAAGGGTCGATGTGGCATTCGAAGTCTTGTGGATTATCCCATCCAGGGCAGTATCGGTACATCAGATTGGTCCGATTGAGACCGTCATTATCCATATCTTCGCTACCATCATTTATCCCATCTAGGTCAGAGTCTGGCATCCTCGGATCCATTGGCCCCCTGGAGCCGAGGGCATTCAGGGTGTTGTTATCGACGAGCCCAAGCTCGATCGCCTCCTCAGAATAGCTTACTTCCCACCCGTCTGGAAGCCTGTCCCCGTCCGAGTCGTCGTCTACTGGATTGGTGTCCCACCTATCCGGGGCCTCGAGCGAGTTCTGAAGCGTGTCGTTGTCTATGTCGTATATCGAGTCCACCAGAGAACCGAAGGATGGGTCCAGTGCCCACCTCCCCTGTTCGGGTATCGAGAACCCGGACAAATTCATCTCATGGAGGAAATACTGGGGGTCCAGAACCCCATCGCCATTCCTATCTCCGGATGAGTCGAAGCCGGACACATAGTTTATCCAAATCCAACCCCCTGGCCCCTTGCCGCATTCGATCATTGATTCGCACCCAGGAGGGAGCCAGTCATCCGTGGAAATCCATAGGCTGTGGCTGTTTGTGTTCTCCTGTACTGAGAATACCTGCATCTCCCAACCATCGGGTTGCCCGTCCCCATCGGTGTCATTGAGTAGCGGGTTTGTTGCGCCCTGCCATGGACGGGGTACGAATAGCACCTCGCTGCCGTCGTTAAGCCCATCCCCATCTGTGTCGGCATTGTTGCCATGGGTGATGTAGAGGTCGAGCCCGTCGACGACCTCCTCCCCATCCTCTAGTCCGTCATTGTCCGTATCAAAGGCCGAAGCATTGGTGAAATAATAGACCAAGGTCCCGTTGTCATACCAAGGATGGCCGTCAACTGCCTCCCTATAGTCCTCCAGTCCGTCGTTGTCGGTATCCTTGTCCGTTGCGTTCGTGAATGTCTCGTAATACTCTACTGCGTCAGAGAGGCCATCCCTATCTGTATCGAAGACCCCGGGGTCTGACCTTACGATGACCTCGCGGACACCAAAGTCGACAATTCGGATCTTCCAGCCAATTACCTCTATTCCATCGATTAGACCATCCGCATCAGTATCTGCTACGAGTGGATCGGTTGACCTACCATCAACTACCCCATCGCCATCCCGGTCCCTGGCATTGTACTCATCCAGATTTGTGAATCTCTCATGCTGTTCTACGACGGTGATCAGTGATTGAAGCCTACTTTTTACCTCTTCATCTACCTCAACATGTATGTGGTAAACCCATCCGGCAGTTTCTGTCTTTACGGGAATATTGACGTAATTGCTATCGACAACAGTTCTGACCCAGAGGACTGTCTTGTTCGCCTGGACGTATTCCCCGGGTGTAACGTCGATCCTCTCGATAGTGGTCGCTCCGATCATATCTTTGTACGTCACTGAGCCATCCTTGTCGGCATCATATCCATCGAAATCTGGATCATCGTCTGCATTGCTTCCATCATTGGGGTGGATTCCGCTTTGGAACTCCCAACCATCTGGCATCCCATCTTGGTCGGTGTCGGGATCGAGTGGGTTGGTGAAGTTTGAAGGCCCCCAGTCGTAAGACACTGAGAATTCTTCGACATTGTTCAGTCCGTCCCCATCATAATCCCCATACGCATCAGTCGAGTTTGCCGGATTTAGGAACCAGTTGTAATCGGAATCAAATGAGTAGCAGAATTCGAATCCGTCTGGCATCCCGTCCCCATCAGTATCCCAGTCACCTGGCCCATTCAACCTCCCATCCCCGTCCATATCTTCATTGAACCAATTGGGATTGTCCAATGGGCTCTTCTTCTGGAGGGTTGTCTGAATCCCACCATTTGGCAGAGTCTGTGCTGTGAACTGGATTTCTGACGCAAAGGCACGGAGATGCGGGGCTGGGAGCGTGAGTGTTCCGAAGGTTGGACGGCCGCAGAACGACTCCAAACCTACTAGGTGAGTCGAAATCTCAACTAAATCGTCAATCAGATCCCCATCACTGTCGGAATCCCTTGGGTTTGTATCGTATTTCTCCTCTACGAAGTTCCTGAGAGTGTCGGGCTCGGGTAGCTCCAAATCCAGGATTGCATCACAGGAGTGCCCGAACTGAGATCCCATCTCATCCCACAATTCTTCCCCAATATCCAGTTTTATCTCTGCCTGCATAGAAGGCGTCAGCAATGGGCAATTCCAGTTCCCATCAAGTGGGTCTAGCAGCTTGATTACTCCTGACGGAGTAGTAATTTCGTGTGTGTGTTTGGATTCCCACCTATCATTCAATCCATCTCCGTCTGTATCCTTCAGACGTGGGTTGGTGCCCAACTCTGCCTCGTCGAGATTTGTCAGGCCGTCTCGGTCTGGATCTCCGAGTGGGCCATTGTCTGGATTTGGGAACGTCTCATTCTGCTCCCCGGTCTCCCTCTCATTATCTACAGCAGCTACTGGGATGTCTTCGCATTCGACCTCGGTGAGTCCCTCTCCGATGGTAATGCATGGCTGTCCAGTGTCCAAAGGGTCGAGCCCGTTTTCTATTTCCCACCCATCATCTAGACCGTCACCATCAGTGTCCGCTTCCTGCCAATTGGTTCCATATAGGGTGCTTTCCATGCGATCTGCAATCCCATCCCCATCCCAATCGCAGCCAATTGTAGGGATGTTCGGTGGACACTCCCTCTGATTTCCTGGATTCAACTCGAGATCATCCACTGCTGATTCGAAGCCACCGCTATTTGTGCTTGAGAGGCCGGCTCCAACTACGGTGTAAAGGCCAGCTAAACACAGTGTTGCGGTAATCGCTGCGACTGCATATTGATTGTGTGTCAAGGCCATACAAACACCCCGCCCTCTTGGAGGGCGTTTCATGCAACTTGGGTTCGGCTATAATGATTCACGGAGATTGACTGCTTGAAAAATTTGGATTTGCCTAACAGCATGGTGATTTTCCATCACTCCCCCTTTAGGAATGCCTCGATTCTGTCGAATGCCTCCGACAGTACTTCCACCTCTGGAAGGCACACCATTCTGAAGTGACCTTTGCCCATCTCAGGAGAGAAACCGGAACCATGCACTAGCAGGACGTGCTTCTGATGGAGGAGGTCTAAGACGAATTTCTTGTCGTCTGATGCCAGATTTGGGTCGGTGATCCTCACGAATAGGTAAAACGAGCCCCCGGGGGGCTGGCATTCTAGTCCGTCGATGGATTCGATTCGACTCAGCGAGTAATCCAGTCTTTTCTTGATCCGTTCTCGATGTTTGGACATCCAGACTTTACTCTCAACAAGGCCTGCGAGAAAACCATGCTGAGCTGGGGTGGAGGCGCAGAGACGACTTCGTAGCAGTTTCTCCACCCCATCTCTGACATTATGCAGCACCCCCATTGGATCGTGCCATGCCATGTAACCAATCCTCCACCCAGGTGCGAAATAGACCTTCGAAACGCCATTTAGAGTAATTACAGGGACGTCGGTAGACCTTGATGCGAGTGATACGAAATTTCCTGAGAAGTCTAGTCCGTCGTATATCTCGTCAGAGATTATTGTACACTTGGGAAAATCCCTGGCGATTTCGATCACCGAGTCTATTTCGGAGGGAAGAAGGACGTTTCCAGTAGGATTGTTTGGATTAATTAGTACCAAAAGTCTTACGTTTTCGTCCATTTTTGAACGAATATCGTCCAAGTCGATTCGCCAACAATCACCAGAGTCCAGCTTGTATTCGATCGTCTTAGCGCCATACATCTGCGGATATGCCAGGTATGGTGGATAGTGAGGCCCGGGTGCGAGAATCGAATCCCCTGGCTCTAGGAATGCTGCAAAAATTATCTGCAATGCCTCGGTAACTCCGTGGGTCACGTAAACGTCCCCCTCCGTACACCTCCATCCCTTTTGGGACTCTGCGGTTGCAATCGCCTTGCGAAGGGGGGTGATGCCGTATGATGGGCCATACCCATTATCTTGTGAATCAAGAGCTCTCTTGTATGCATCAATCATGTGTTCTGGGGTCTGCAGTCCTTCGTAGGCAAGGGGATCTCCAATATTCAACCTGATGATATCGTGACCCTGCTTCTCGAGTTCTATCGCTGGAACCACTACGTCCCTAATCGCGTACTCGATGGATGATGCCCTCTTGGACGCATCAACTGAAACTCCCATCAAATCACAACCCTAGGAGTTGTCGTGCAGATTCGAGCGCTGTGGGAATTCCATCGGACTTGGACCCCCCTCCTTGAGCCATGGTTGGGCTACCTCCGCCACCACCATCTATGTGGGCGGCAATTGAATTGAGTATTTCCACTGCACTGTGAGCCTCTGCGGCGATTGTACCTTCGGTTATTGCCACTATTAGTTTCCCTCCGCCATCCCTTGTTCCAAGGATTGCTAGTGTGGGTTTTGATGGGTCTCTGGTTAGTTCTCCAATCATAGACATTAGCGCCTTGATGCCGCCCTCGACCTCCATAATGGCATAACGTATCCCGTCCCTCTCCACGGCTCCATCCCCGCCGCCGCTGGTCCTCAATCTGACTATTTCTGCCTCTAATGACTCTATCTTCTTCTGCTGCGACTTCCATTCTTCGAAGAAGCGAGAAACGGCTGCGGGAAGATCATCGGAGGAGACCCCGAGTACCTCGCTCGATTCCCTAAGTAGTCGCTCTTGCTCCCTTGCGTGTTCGCGTGCCGTTTCGCCTGCCACGATTTGCAGACGCTCTACCCCGTCTTGGACTTGACTGGAACGAATTATGCGCAACTCCCCAATTTTTCCCACTTTATCGTGATGCGTCCCCCCGCAGGCTTGCACATCGTGTTCACCGATTCTAATCACTCGGATGAGGTTAGATTTTGGTGGTCCGCCCTGATAAAGATCGAAGCCGAATAACCCATCTGCTTCCTCCCTAGGCATTTCGAGCTTCTCAACCTGCACATCCGATGCAATTACATCGTTAGAAAAATCCTCAATTCGATTTAGCTCATCTCTAGAAAGTCGTGAAAAGTGAGTGAGATCAATCCTGGCATAACGTTCCCCTTTGTTTGAACCGGCCTGCCAGACATGCGGCCCCAGTAGTTCCCGAGCACTTCCCCCGACAATGTGTACTGCGGTGTGGTGGTCCATCAACTGGCGACGCCTGTCCCAACTGACTTTTCCAGAAATCTCTCCAATTTCCACAGGGCCATCTGTGAGGTGGTAGATTATTCCATTTTCCACTCTAGTGTCACAGACCTTGGCCCCACCCAAAGAGCCCTGATCGCCAAGTTGGCCACCCCCTTCAGGATAAAACAGAGTTCGATCTAGTACCACATAGTGAGTGGGAATGTTTGTCACCTCGCTAGACAGGTTAAGTGAATTCAGTTGAGATTTGGATAGGTTCTCACAGCATAGTGTAGTTGCTTCGAAAGAAGTTCTGCTAGTATCGGAGTAATATTCCATTGATGTTGATGGGAAATCCCCCGGGGGGAATACATCGGATTGGGTCTTTTCTTTGGCGGCGGCCTTTGTCCGTTCGGCATTCCTTGATGCCATATCTGCAGCGAAACCGACTCTGAGGGCCAAATCTTTCCAGCCTGCTAGTTTGGCGATGGAAATTGCCATTTCCGGATTCAATCCTCGTTCCTCTGACAACCTAAATAGAATCTCATCGGGGACCTCGATGGAACCCATGGAGAGGTTGCTGAAAGCCGTCTTTACTGCTGCTTCGCCCTTCCGAAGCATTTCATGGTACTTTCTTTCCTCGAGTTCTAGTATTTTCATAACCCCCTCTTTAGACTGAGTGAAATTGGTGAATTCGAGATGGTTCTCAATGTGATGAAGTGCAAGTTCAGATAGCGTAACACCGAGAGACAATTCTTCCTTCATCCTGCAGACCCTCCTTGCCAGCATTCTTACCAAGTATCCGGCCTTTGTGTTACTTGGGACCAACCCATCGCCCAACATATTGCAAATTGCATGCATATGGTCGGGAATTGCATAGATGCTGGATAGGGGCTCAGTTAGTCGCTTGAGTTCATCGGTGGAAACTTCCAACCCCGATTCATGTAGCCTCTCTGACAGTTTCAAGAACAGGGCCTCGACATCTGTTCCGACATCGATATTCAGAATTCCTGCTAATCGTGATAACTCCCCCAATAGGAGATCGGTGTCTGCGGAGAGTCCTAGTCCCCTCACCATCTCTTCGAATCCGACCAGATCTTTTAGCCAATTAACCGAATCCGGATATATTGCATCATATATTGTCGGCGTTCCTGCTGCGGCCCAACAGAATCTCTCCAGCCCGTAACCAGTGTCTATGATCTGCAAATCCATCTCGCGGTATCTGAGACCCTTTATCTCGATGTCACCTTCTTCATGTTCCTCCAGATTCATGAAAACTAGTGTCGCCAGCTCCAAACCTCCTACTATCACCTCCAAAGCTGGCCCTGCATTCCCTCCGCCTGACCAAGGATTCTCGACGTAGGTCAGTTCCAAAGGGCTAATTCCGAATTCATCTAAGAGCATCTCGTCGCAGTATCTGACGCATTGGTCAATCCAATATATCGTGTCGCCTTCTTTGGGCCGATTGAATGCGTGATGCGCCATCATCTCAAATGTAGACAGGTGGCGGCCGGACCTACCTACTGCAGCTACATCAGTTAGCCTAATGCAAGGTTGGCTGATTACCAAGGGATTTGCCGGGGGCGGCACGAGACCGCTTGTAACATGGGGTTGGAAGTCTGCGATACTGGCTATTGTCAGGTGGATATCATCCCTCCACCTAGCTATCACCGGAAATGGGGCGATTCTAGAGTGTCCCCGCTTAGCAAAGAAGTCTTGGAACTTCTCTCGCATCGAATCCTTCAGTTCCTTGCCTCTCATCGGGTATCCAGAGATAATTGGGTTTCCAATGAATGTGTATGGGTCATCAGTGCTGTCACCGCAGGTCTGCCTACTTTCGTCCCTTGTCCAGAATCTGGCACCAGTCGCAGAACATTTCTTACAAACATGCCCTGATTCTGACCAGAAGGGGATATCGACCTCTCCGAAGTTCACTACGTCACCCTCGACCACCCCATTGGACAACAGGTCTTGAAGTCAATCCGAGAAATGGCCCCGGTGCGTTGAAAGGAAAGGATTTGCAGGCCGGATTGATGGAGGACTGGGGGCGGTTTCTTGAGAGCGATGGGGATTCCCTGATGAGGATAAAGAAACGGGGGGATATGCTTGTCGATGCAGTGATTGTTTCGGATAGTGACCATGTTGGAAAGAGCGATGACAGGTCGCTGGAACAACTGACAAACACCGCATCTCTGCCGGGCATAGTTGGAGAGGCCTGGGGGATGGCGGACTTCCACCAAGGATTTGGTTTCCCGATTGGCGGAGTCGTCGCCACCGATATCGACAATGGAGGGGTGATCTCCCCGGGTGGCGTTGGTTTCGATATCAATTGTGGAGTCAGGCTTTGTTCGATAGATCTTGGAATTGAAGACCTGAAGCATCTTACAAGAAAAAAGTCTGGCAGCGGTAGCAAGGAATTTGGGAATCGGCTGAAAGCAAGAATTCCGGCTGGGGAGTCTGGAAAGAGTGGCCATAAGCTTAGTTCTAACGAGCTTGACGATATACTAGTCGATGGTGCAAAGGCGGCAGCAGAAATTGGCTTGGGGCATGAAGAAGACCTGTCAAAGATGGAAATGGGCGGAAGACTGGAGGGGGATTCAGGAAGCATTTCAGAAGTAGCGAAGAGAAGGGGGATGTCGGCTCTTGGCTCGATAGGCAGGGGGAATCACTTCCTTGAGATCCAAGTAGTCGATAGGGTCCTGGATCAGAGGGCTGCAAGGAGTTTTGGTTTGGAAGAAGGTAGGCTTACTGCGATGATTCACACGGGTTCAAGGGGTTTGGGATATCAAGTATGTTCAGAGCACGTCAAAGGACTAGAAGGGAAATTCCGAAAATCCGATGGGAGGTGGAGATCAGAAGATTGGGGCATCTCCATTGCTGACCCTCAACTCGCCTCTGCCCCTTTCTTTTCCAGGGAAGGGGAATCATACTTCGATGCCATGAATGCGGCGGGAAACTATGCATTTGCCAATCGTAGCAGCGTTACACATCAACTTAGGAGCGCACTTAGAGCACACATTGGGGGCGAAGTAGATGTTGGGGTCGTTTACGACGTGTGCCACAACATTGCTCGCGTAGAGGAACACGTGGTTCACGGCTCTTCTTGCACCTGCTGTGTTCACAGAAAGGGGGCGACTAGATCGTTTGGAGGGGATAACCCTGAGATCGCTAGGAATTTCTCCGGGATCGGCCAACCGGTTCTGGTGCCCGGGGACATGGGGACCGCGTCATACGTAATGGCTGGCCCTAGTAATGGGACTAATCGCGCATTTGGATCATCATGCCATGGTGCTGGAAGGGCGATGTCAAGGACGGAAGCGAGGAAGAAGATTGATGGCGCGAAGGTGAAAAGGGAGCTTGCTGAGAAAGGGGTATCGATATACGAGACCCATGAAAAATACCTCTCTGAAGAGGCCCCAGATGCATACAAGGACGTGGATGAAGTAATCCGTTTGACAGAGAAGGCCGGACTTGCTAGGCCAGTGGCCCGTCTAAGGCCGCTAATCGTGATCAAGGGTTAGTGGGAAGTCTACTTTGAGTCGAAGGATAGTTCTATCTTGTCCCTATCTATCATGACGTATTCCTCGAATCTGTCATTTGCCTCCCCGTTTACAACAAGGGTGATGTCGTACTCTTCCCAATCAGAAACTCCGTTCCTGTTGATATCGAACTTCATGTCCTCAGTTAGTGCAGGCCCGCCTTCCCTCTCCCAGACCTCGAAGAACGCTCCAATCGGCGGGTTCATCTGCCTTGGAGTCTCAATGTGGAGCCTGGTGTAGTCTGGCCCGGATTGCTCCCAGTTAGGAACGTCATGAACGTGTATCCAACGCATTCCTTCCCTGCAACCTGCCTGATCTATCCCGGTGTTCGCAGGAATCTGCAAGAACTCGCCGTCTACGGTTATCCAGATGTCGGGATGGTGGTGCACCGCGATACCTGCGTCCTCATGCTTTAGTCCACCTATGCAGCCATCGGATACGTCCCAGTCCGGTTTGGGATCAAAAACAGAAGGTTGTATCAGCGCCACTCCGAGGAAGGCCACTGTTGCAACTGCTGCAGCCGAGAGTAGCCATTGCTCAGTAGTAAGAGATATTATCCCCATGTATTGTCCGAAACGGGCATTTCACTTGAACTATGGGTCATCGGCATTACATCGAGTACCCAATTCTGGGAAGATCTGTTTGTGGTTGTGCGGACCCGGATTGTACGCCATCGGCCTCCTCCATAATTATCGTCAGAAGGGTGTTCACCAACGCCCTAAGCTCTTCCAGTTCGTTCTTCATATCATCTAATTTGGTTACCTCTGTCATCATCCCACCCCATCCGAGAGATCTCTCTCTCGATTAGGCAAGGTTACAAATGGGCCTATAAACAAGACAGGCCATCTACTGCATGGGTGTGGTTTTTCCGACCCACCTACGAGAGGCCGCTTTCCGACTACTCGTATTCCTCGTCGTATTCCTCGTCGTATTCCTCGTCGTAGTAGCTCCCCCCTCCGGATTGTCTGATTATGTAGAACGATGCACCCATCAGAGATAGGAGGAGGACCAACGCTCCTGCAAGCCAAAACATTCCGCTGTTAGGTCCAGAACCATCCGACAGGCTGCTTACTCCTATATCGCTAATTTCTACATTCATGTAGTTCTCATTTCCGAAGTCTTCGTCCACTACAAGAAGGAGGAGTGGTTGTCCGGCCTCCTTGGCGGTGTACTCGAATTCTGCCCTAACACTGGTGCTCCCGGGGGCCATGTACAACTCAACGTCCCCATTGACGAGTGTAGATTCTGACATCCTGATTGAGCCGTCTACCATCTGCTCGTAGAGCCCTACGGAGATAGTCCCATCAGTCTTCCCTGGATTCTCCCAGTAAGTCACAATGGTGATTGTGTCCCCTACCAGTGGATTCTTGGTTGGGGTGACTTGGGCCCTATTGAACTGGGGGTCGAACTCGACAACTCGGATTGTCGGGGTCCTAGGGTTGTCAGGCCCACCTAGGCCTGCAACTTCGTTTCCAGCCTTGTCTGTCGATGTGATCCAGAACGACACCTTGTCACCATCTTCGATATTGAACTCAAGGGTCGGCCTGAAGTCAATCTCCCCTCGATAAACATGGACTCCCTCGGTACTGGAGTACCATGGTATCTCCCCTTCTTCTTCGGTTCCGGGAATAATCTGGCCGTCCCTCTGGAATGCCCAGGATACTTCTAGTGCCCCGAAGTTCATCCCAATCTCCTCGTTAATTGTTATCGTCACCATGACCGAATTCATGGAATCGGTCTCGATAACGGTAAGGGATGAGTCGGGGTATGCCTCGACGTTGAACAAAGCTGTTGGCGGCTTTGTGTCAACAGTTGCCGTGGCATCGGAATTTGACACGGAATATGAAGACCCAGGAGTACCGATCAATGAAGTGGTCAATACGGTTGTAGGTTCGACAGGTTGGAAGTTGGGGAGTGCCATCTCCACTGTGAAGTTTCCAGACGAGTCCACTGCCGAAGTAGCCTCGTAGTTCCCACTTCCGTATACCATCGATAGCAAGACGGTCAAATCAGGAGTCGTACCTTCTATCGGGGCACCAGTTCCTTCGTGATATACGGATCCACTGACCGAGAAAGAGTCCCCCTGGCCAAGATAAAGGGAGGTGCCCAGAGCTGGTATTATCGGAGCCGTGAGGTCCTCGGCATAAATCGGAATTGCGACTATCCTGTTATCCAAGCGCCAAGAAAGTGTGCTTAGTACTTCGGACTCTATCTGATCAAGGCCATCCTCGACGAGGACCCTAGGCTTACAATCGAAGTCTTGTTCCTCGAATGGCATATCCCATGACATCTTGAAACGGACGCTCAGCTCAGTCACGGAAGAGGTGATGCTCTCCGTGCTCGCACTGATAGTCTGAAGCATACTGTTGCTCGGGCTTGACAATGTTGAGGAGAATGGTTCGTAGGAGAAGACTCCGAAATCACTGCCATAACCGCATAGGTACACAGTAATGTTGTCTATAGTACGGAAGCCGTTTGGCTCATCCAAGCGCACCTTGAACGTGTGCTCCTTTCCGGGAATTAGGAAGTAGTCGATGCTGTCTTGGGTAACTCTATCCAGGGAGAATGTTGATCCTCCGCCAGAACCGGTCCCAAGGCCTGCTCCAGCGAATTCAACCATTACGTCCTCAGCTACGACCACGGAAGCCCAAGAGTTCTCGGCCCCGGGTCCGCCACCGGTCCCGCCGTCCTGGTATGTCAGCCCGGCCCAGTCGGTTCCCTCGACGTAAAGGTGGATCATTTCATTGTCCAGAGAAGAAACATCGATCCCCAGGAATTGAACTTGCTGCTCTCCGGTTAGCCCCACGCTCAGGTCACTGTTCTGATGCTGGTACTCGTCTTCGTCGGCCAATCCATCGCCATTCTGGTCATCTACGCCTTCTCTCCAGTACTTCAGAGTCAGAGTTTCCCCTCTGGCCTCATCTTCACTGATTGTGATGTATGGAGAGAAGGTAGTGGGAGGGACAACCATGCCATCGACATACTGTAGTCCGATGGGGGTTTGAACTTGCATAGAGCCAGCAACCGGTGGATTTGTGTCAACTTGTATTTCCACCACTGGCGGCGCCCCGGTGGTGTCTTCCGCACCATTTGTGGAGCTAGAGGGCCCGACTCTCAGCATCAAGGGCGAGAATGTCATTGAACTAGAGCCGGTGGGGGCTGCGACAAAGCCTGAGAACTGTCCGTCGTCATCGGTCTGCAATGGATAAATGGCTCCGGAGAGATTCAATGCTACGGAGAAGTCAGATGCTGCTGGCCTCTTCGATTCTTGATCTTGGAAGCGAACCGTTCCAGAGACGTTTAGCATACTGCCATCTTGTACTGGGAACGGATAGAACAGAGTGTCATAGGTATTCGAAATCAGCCTGTCGAACTCGTCACGTATTTCGAAGGAGTCTATCTGTAGGTCGTTCTCGACGGCATTCTCTCCTGAACGGCCGCTTTGTGATGTTGAGGGCCAGATAGTATCGCCGTCAGCATCGTTTGCCCGGGCCACCCAAGTAATGCTGTCAACATCGTCCCAGTTCCAATCGATGTTGAATTTCCAGTGAACTTCTATGTCCACGTAGCCATCTGCATGAGTTACTTCTGCGACATAGCTAGCAATGGCATCAAGTGGTGCGATGGACGCACCATGAGACTGTGAGAACTGAGGTGGAGATGAACCGGCCCCCCAGAGTCCGTCGGCACTATTCTCGACTCTGAAGCTAATCGTGTTCCCATCGGAAGAAGATCCGACTAGAGTGATATCGGCTATCTCGGAGTTGTCATCCAAGTGGTGGTGGCTAGTTACTATCTCAACGAGGTTTCCATCGGGGTAGAATGTGTTCGGAGCAGTGAAATCCCTATTTACGAACATGAAGTCATAGATCAAGGAGCCACCTACTGAAATCGCCCCATAGTCAGAGGTAATGCTCAGTGGGATGTCTGTCTCCTCTTCGAAGTCTTCATCGATGACTCCCTCTAGGTATTCCCCTATCGAGGGCCCCAGTCCTGAGACGTTCTCAAAGAACGTGTACCCGATTCCAATAGACGAGACCGAAACCGTCTGAGCTGATGTTGATGAGACGGAGAATGGCACCTCGACCCAATCCCGTCCAGTGGATGACTGGGAGTGTCCTGCACTGAGTAGCCCAATCCCTGACATTTGTGCTAGACTTAGTGCGCTAGTGAAAGCCCCATCTCCACTTCCGCCTGAAACCGATGCACCGGCGATTGACACTGTCACGGGAGCGGCAAAACCGTCCGAGTCTGGGGAAATGCTAACGAAGCCGGAGTTTACGGTTGCTGATTCAGGAATCATCAAAGTGAGGCTCTCTGGGTTGGAACCGTCTAATGAAAGGGTGGTGCTCCTTGAAACCGAATCCTCCAAAGTAATCCATGACTGCCAACCTAGATTCCCGTAGGCATAATCATCCCCATCCAACATGGGGAATGACCATTCGTAGGTTCCGTCGTTCAAAACATCTAGTTGGGAGTTTGCAGACGGGTCGGAGAATGTAGAGGATATGCCCAGCACATCTATCCACCCATTGGTTGGCAGGTTTACTGATGCAGAGAAGCCAACCTGCTGATTCGGGAATTGTATGGTGCCCCCCTTATTGGCGGAACCCAAGGAATTGCCAAACTGATCGTAAACCGTTACAGACACAGAACTAGAAATGTTCCCCTGGATGGTTACACCCTTAATCGGGCGGGGGGAGTATACGAAGTCGGAAGTGATAGTCCCAGTTACTGCAGTTGCATTTAGGAGCCCGTCGACAACCTCAACGCCTGCACTGAAGTCCCATCCGTTTTGGCCTGAGTCAGCATTTAGAACCCTCTTGCCACCGATGTTTATCCTTTCCAAGATAGGAGTCTGTTCCGGATCATCGGAACCCATGTGAATCTTCAGCCTAACATGTGGGAATTGCTCGGAGTCAACTCCTGCGAGGCTAAAGGGGAATGAAATATTTGAGAATCCTGGAACTTGGTCACCGGTGCCGGCATCTAGAAGAGACCCGCGAATCCAGCCACCTTCGTTTGCGTTGCCCACTATATCGATGAAGCCGCGGTTGAATTTGTTCGCATCATCCATTGAAAACGAGGGGCTAATCCAACTCCCTGGGTTCCCGAAGTTGGAAATCTGCACTCCGGCGTTGTCAATGAACCAACCAGCCAGATTGTAGTATCCATCGGAGCCAAATGCGAATTTGAACTTGACAGAGTCGCCCTTGTAGGCATCAAGGCTGGCCCTCATATTCGTCATCGAGCTTGTTGATGACCACGTACCGCTCCAAGCAACTCCGGTGCAATGGTCCATCGTGAAAATCCCCATCCCCTGTAGATTGTGTCCTGCAAACGATGAAGCTGTTCCAGTGTACCAACCTGGATCGAAGTACTGCCACGAGCCGCCATTTACTTTGATGAATACAGCACCACCATCCCAACCGGCCTCACCGCATGACCAGTGGTCAAATGTGAGATATGAAGTGCCATTCATTGGGATTTCATAGAGGGGAGAAACTAGTCTGGCCTCATCAATTCCGTTTTCGTAGTTGCCGGAGAACCCAATACCGTATGCATATGGGAATGAAGCGGTTGTTGGTGGACCTGAGGTAGAAGAAACCTTGTTCAGAGTGAATTTGCACCTATCGCTGCTACAGGTCCCTGATGTCGATCTAGTCCAACCGGGAGAATCGGTGACTGTTGGTGAATTTGCGGTTGAGTCTTCGAAACCGAGCAACACTGAACTCTGTCCCTTGGGGATTGATCGGTAAATCCAATCATCGGGGGAAGGGTTTCCTTGTGAGTCTATCCTCCCGTAGTGAGTCATGGTGGAAGAAGTGTCGAACTCATCGATGAACAGAGTACTGCCGTCATAGTCAACGACTCTGAGGTGGGAAATAGTCAGGCCCTCTCTTGCATCCTGAGAAGTCCCGCCATAATTGAAAGAAGAACTAGTGTCTACCACGATTCTAATGTCAACACTCGATTGACCCTGGAATCCTGAAGGGATGTCTAATGAAACCATTCGGAAGTCTCCACTCTGGTCCCCATAGGTTTGCCCGTCATCAGCAGTGTACCCGCTCCCGGGTATCGGGCCAGATCTCGCAGAGCAATCCGATGAAGTACTGCTGGTGCTTGAGGATATGTCTGCCCACGTATTGCCATTAAGGGAAAGTTCGACGCATGCGTTGTCGCTAGAGCCGCCCTCCAAGTCCCATTCCATATTGAACTCAATCTTAGATGTGGAGTTTGTTCCGGACAGATCAAGAGACCTCTCTAGTATCCCATAAGCATTTGAGTTGTAGGTGCATGAAGTGGAGGTTGTGGTGTAGCAACCATGGTGCCAGACGTCCAAGTTAACTCCGTGATTTATGACTTGAACATTGTCGATGAACCAGCCTGGCCTTTCGTTGGCGGCATCGGGGTGGGTCCAGATGACAAATCTGAACTGTATTTTATCTGAGTCGTCGATTCCCGCAATGGACGATAGCGAGAAATTGCTAGAAATCCACCCACTATGGGATGGTGAAGCGAAAACGGGCACTGGTGTTGGCGCCCCATTTGGTACTGGGGCATCTGATGAGAGGGTGCTAGGGTAACCACTCTGTGGCTCGATAAAATTCCAGTCCCCCCATGCCGATTCAGATTTCAGACGATATTCGACCCATGTCCCATCCCCATCTCCCGAGGATGTACTGTCTACATGGTACCAATGATCAAAGGTCAGAGAGTATGAACTGATGTAGTTCCCAGTGGGGACATCCTGGGCAGGAATTAGGAGATGTCCAGAAGTTCCGGCTGGTACTGGCTGTCCAGGCATTGTTCCGGCCGAAACGAGACCTTGGGTGGAAGCAGAAGGAACTACCCCATGTGACAGAGTCTGTTCCGCCCCAAAGATGCTCCCATTCAAATCTTGGAAGGTAGTTGCGCCCCAAAGTTTGCTCCCGTGACAAATGAAGGAGGTATCCGATATTTCGGAATCATCGAGATTCCTATTGGCGTTAATATCAAGTCCTGCTAGAACCTTGAATCCCGAATATGAGCAATTGTTCCCACTAGGCTCGGCCAGGATGTCTATCTCATATTCGTAATAGTCACCCAGTATGGCAGAGATGTCTCCATCTGAGCCACCTGTATCGCTAATCACTATGGATGGTGCAGAGGTATAGTTAGAGCCACCGCTGGTAACTTCCACAGAGTGAATTACCCCTGTGGAGTATACGTTTGCTGACAGAGATTCGCCTGTCCCACCTGCAACCCCAACAACGATAATGTCTGAATCCTGGTACCCAGAGCCTTCAGAGTCAATCGTTATCGAGGTAATTGCCCCATTGGAATCGACCGATCCAACTGATGCCTGTGCGCCTGAACCGTCGCATTGACACTGAATCACCACCTGATCGGTCGTATCGAATCCGGAACCGCCGTTGTTGATTGAGATGCTTTCTATCCCAGAACTTACTGCATATGTGCCAGAGAAACCGGACCCTCCCCCTCCTGTGGCAGAAAGGTTTCCTGGGACGTATCCGTCCCCTTGGTCATCTATTGACAAAGAGGTGACTATGTCCCCATTTGCAAAGCCCTCGCAGTAGTACAGTGTCTCGATGACTTCGTCCCCATTCAGCGTCTGATCGAAATTGTTGTCCAGCCCATGTTCGACGTAGTCTCCTGACGAACCTCCACAGCCCGACAAATTGGTTGATGAGGACTTGAGGTAAACCCTGCGCCACCCGGGTGAGTACTGATATGCCGAATTGAGGGTGACCTCGATTTCACCGACATCGAATGTGCTTACATTGGAGCGGGTTCCATCATCCTTCAGAACCATCTCGCCCTCATCATTCAACCTGACTCCGACTAGGTTCCCAGAGGAGAAGTCGTCAGCGTCCCAGCTTATCCCAGAATCTGAAGAAGAAGGCAGCGGCGAGTTTGTGACATGAACCCAGCCATCCAAAATTGTAGAGTTGGTTGGTACTGTGAAACCATCTACTACGGTCGGATTACCTGCGCTGTTGATTACCGAAGGTCCTGACCAATTGGAGACTCCGGCATATGATATCGGAGATAGCACCATCATGAGAGTCATTACAATTGCAAGTCTAGCGCGTTCACTGGGCATACTTATGCTGTGTATTATATCAGTTATGAACCAATCTACGATACTCTCAGAAAAGCCGGTTTTGAGTGGAGCCACTGGGGGGAATTGAACCCCCGACCTTCGCCTTACCAAGGCGACGCTATACCTCTAAGCCACAGTGGCAGCGCGGCGACGACCGAAGGGGGTGGTTTAATCGTGGCGACTATCGTAGATGAAGACCGCCTGCGAACGTCAGTGTGAAAACCAATGGGCTGGTGCGCCCCTGTAGCCGAGGTCGCATAGCCCGGTATTGCGCGGGCCTGGAAAGCCCGTGGGATTTTTCCCTCGCGAGTTCAAATCTCGCCCTCGGCGCCAATATCTCCCAAATTGGCAGCATTAACGATGCTCGGGGGATGAGTTTCTTATTCAATGTCAATGGCCTCAGAAGAACATGGAGCAGGCGGGCGAGGGGGATTCGACGAATATTGAAGAACGCCTGATGGATAGATTAAGCGATTACTCTGTTGGAAATAGATTCTCCCAAATGAGCAAGCGCCTAGGAATACTGGACGTCATATTTACGGAAATAAAGTACAATATCCACCTAGTAAGAAAATTCTGGGGAATTAAGGAAGGAATGATGGTCGGCTTATTCGTTGCGGGTTTCTTTCTCGGCACGTGGGACTTTGGCATTGGCGAGATTTCAGGAGGGGGGGACTACAATAGATGGGGGATACTAGGGGGCGAAGATAGTGGATTCTTGCATATGAAAGACCTAGCCCTGATACTTGCATTGCTTTCGATAATCTGCTGGACTGGGTTCGTTGTAATGCTATGGAATAGTTATCCGATAATGAGGGAAAACATGGTCTATCTTCTTATTGGAATGGGTTTCATCCAGTTTGGATACATCAAATCACATGCAGACAATCCTTCCTTCCCTTGGAATTCAGGGATAGGTGGATGGATCTGGATTGTTGTTTCCAACCTTGTAATGCTATTTCTGTCAATTTTTGTAGTCAGGAGAGCCGTTGTCGAGACGAGGGACATCCACGTACAAAGAAAGCACTTCCACCCGGATCCCAGAGTGATTGAGAGAGCATGGAGGGACCATAGTCTACTGGTTTGGAGCCTGGGGATTGCTGTCTGGATAATTGCACTAAACATCAGCTTCTGGAGTAGTGCACATTCCGTGGCTCCGAGCCCGGGAGATTTGGAATTCAGTTACTGGTTGTCGCTCCTACACATGATTTCCGGTATCGCAGCAACAATTCTTCTCCTGGGCATTGTCTGGTTCCCCGAGTTCATGCTTGGTTCTGCAGAAGCGAGAATTCAGTCATCCAGGGCCCGAGAGGTTTCAGGAGAGGTCTTCGAGCAGAAGAAGGCGGAGCAAGGGAAATGTCCAGTTTGTAGCCAAAACACAGCTGCCATTCAGGAAAAGACTGGTGAGATAAGCATCCCTTGCGATTCGGATGACTGCTCTGGCAAGGGCATAACTGGTTCGGAATGTGAACAATGTGGGGCCAGAATCCCATCAAGAGTCGTATGTGCAAACTGCGGATCTAATACTCCAGTGGGGAGTCATTTTGGTAGGGTTGAGGCTTGGTGAAAGAAAATACTAGCCAAATAAACAATGCTGGAGTCAGCGATTTCGAAGATGTTTCGAAAAATGATGCTGCGGGAATGGTTATCGCTTTCAGCCTATCACTAATCATAATATTGGCATCCTCCGTTGCGATACTTTACCTATGGAGGGGAGATGACCTGGCGATAGAGAGGCCGTCACCGTCCCTGTCATCTTGGGAAACGGAATACAAGAGTTTGACCGGAGTCAGCAATCAGTCACTTTCCGGGCTAAATGGCGCTGGCGTTGTTCTTTGTGTCGTTGACTCAGGAATAGACCTGAATCATCCCGACCTTAGGGGTATTGAGCTTAAAGGATGGTTAGATTCAGTGAATGGAGAAGATGAGCCATACGATGACGAGGGGCATGGGACTGCTATGTCAGGAATTATTGTGGCAGATGGTGGACTGGAGGGCATTTCCAGAGGAGTGGATCTACTCGTTGCGAAGGCTATCGACGAAGAGGGTCAAGGCAGTTCCAGTTCTGTTGCAAGTTCTGTAGACTGGTGTGTTGAACGGGGGGCGGACATCATTTCTCTGAGCCTTGGAGGGGGGCAGAGCTTCGGGTCTGAATTTCTCCAAACAGACGAATTGGAACGATCAGTGAATGAAGCTCTTGATATCGGAGTTTTTGTGATTGCTTCGGCGGGAAACGACGGCGAAGACGATGATGGCGATGTAGGTTCTCCGGGTTCTGTAGAGGATGTCATTTGTGTTGGCGGAATTACTCGCAATGGGGGCATCTGGTCAGGCAGTTCTGAGGGAGACAACGATGGCAGGCTGTGGCCGAATCCAATTTTCCCTAGAAATAATCCTGACAAAAAGCCGGAGATCGTTGCGCCGGGGCACGAAGTTCCGGTTTTGATGGCATCGGGAATTGGCAACAGCGGATGGTGGGGCTGGTCCAGTGGCACATCCGCTGCAACTGCGTGGGTCAGCGGCTCACTGGCACTCTTGCTACAGGATGACCCGGATCTCCAGAGGGAGAATTCTTCAGGAAGGGAGTCTATCGAGGGAGTCAAGATGGCAATTACCCAGGCATCACAAATGATGGATGGTCAAGACTCGCATGATGATCACTATGGTTATGGTAGCCTAAGGGTCGACCACCTAGTTTCCCATTTTGATGATGAAGGTTAGATTTTCTTTAGAAGGGCAACTAGAGTCCCCCCCGACAAATCTGCAAATCCGACTGAGCCACTAACATTTATTCTCTTGACTAGATCGATCCATTCGTTGAATGATTGGACCTTCAATTGGGCGGGAGTCGGCTCAACCCCTTCGGAAAAATCACCGACGTCTCCCGTAGGAACGGTTGGTTCCAAGAGGAGTACTAGACCGCCCGGGGAAACCAAATCAAAGGCGGAAGATGCAGCTTCGGCCCTTTCCTCTTCTGGCAAGTTTATGATAATCAAGTCAAGTGGCATTGGAAGTATTGATTCTACCGCTGTCACGGGCATTGCTATGTTAGATGCCCTCGATGATGAGGTTTCTGCGAACACCTCTTGCCATTTCATTGAAACAGACTGCGCCCAACCTTCCGCCCCGTACCTCCTAATCAATCGATCAATTATGACACAGAACCTTGTACCCGGTTCGATAATGCGGAAAGTTTCTGGCGAATGACTAGAGCCTTCTTGGCTATCCGGTTCACTATTTGACCATAGGTCAAAAAGCCAAGCAGATAGATTCCCTATCCCTCCGCCCACAAGAGTAACATTTCTCGGTTCAATTCTAGAGCAAACATCTCTAATTCTAGCTCTAACAGATCTAGGCAATAGAGGTATGTCCATGTGTAGCATCTGCTCCCCTATGCTGGAAGCAATTTCTGGCTCGGACTGATCCCTCTCTTGGTTCTCGGAAAGAAGGAGTGCCATGACATCGTAATCTGACATCTGGGGGAGGCCAGGGCCACTGCTGCCACCTTCCACAGTTGGCTCTGACGAGTGTTGCTATTCAATGATACTCTAGGATGGGTTGAATACACTGCCTCATCACGATTGAGCATGGGTGATGAAGATGAGGGGGCCTTTTCCGAATGCCCTAGTTGCATCGAAGTAACTGATCACTCGATAATCAAGAGGACCCCCCGGGGAGAAGGCGAGGATGTCTTGGTCCGTTGCAGTTCATGCTCATTTGTTCATAAAATCATGATTAGGCCCCCTAAGCCGGTAATGGTGAAGACGACGTTGTCTGACGGGAGAGAGAGTTTCGGGGTGGAAATAGAGGTGGACGAAGACGAGGAGATTGCTGTTGGGGAAATGTTCCAACACGAAGATGTCACCTGGATGGTAACAAGGATCGACAATAGGGGGTCACGGCCAGAAAAAGTCCTCAGAGCGACTGAAATTTTCTCAATGTGGGCAACTAGGTCGGATAAGACAATAGTAGGGATAACTATGACTAGTGGTGAATTTAGTGAGTCGGGGAAATTGGAATGTGAGCCTGACAGGGTTTTCTCTTGCGGGTCGATAATTAACTTCGCAGAATCTAGATGGAGGATTCGAGCGATTCACACTGGAAAGGGGAGGACGCTAACCGGAAGTAGAGTTGCAAACGAGATTCGCAGAATATACCTTCATCCTCCGGACAGAGAGTATTGAAGACCGATTCTAGGGCCAGTCTTCCTTGCGTCGCCCCAGCATAGCAGCGCCGATCAGGGATACGCCGGCTACCGCGGAAGCGAAGCCAGGGGTGAATCCAGAGGCCTTCTGCGAGTCTTTTGGCTCTGAACCAAGGATGGAAACATGAGCGACTAGATTAGTCGATGCATCATCGTCAAGAATCGCCCTCACCATAACTGTCTGATTACCCACTATTTGATTTCCTGGCAGGTATTGGAGCCTATCTACCAGCATTGTGTGGCTAATGCCAAAATCTGAGTCCCCTTCAGTGAAGTCTGGGTGGCTCATCCAGTTATCCCTCATATCCCATGTTCTCCATTGTATTTCCATTGGCGAACCCTCTATAGAAATAAGGAAAGATTCGCCCGAAGATAGGTTGATTCTGTTTTCTTTTGAGAATTCTTCACCTATGCTTAGATTGAGATCTGTGTTTAGGCCATAAATGTAGTTAGCAGCCTCGAGTAGTGCCGGCAGACCTTCTACATGACCATGGCCATAGACGTTGTTCTGTCTATTCTTCGGAATCAGATCCTCAGCACATGGCTCATTGGCTAGCATGTAGTGGCATTGTCGATATGTGGATGTCTCTTGCATTATGTTACGGATGTCAAAAGGTGAGAGATCGGGATTTGCCTGATACATCAGAGCTGCTAGTCCGGCTGCACCGGGTGTGGCCATGCTGGTCCCCGAGTAGCCTACGTAACCATCTCCGGAGTTGGCCTCTGGGGCCATTACACTAGAGCCTACAAAGGCGATGTTTGGCTTCACCCTTCCTTCTTCGGTGGGTCCTTGGCTGGAATAAACCGCGATGGAAGTGTCCTTGTCCAATGCTCCAACAGTTATCACATCCTCAGCCGATCCAGGAGTCCCGATCTGGGCACTCACAGCTGCGTTTCCGGCGGCTATGAAGAGGGCAACGCCTGACCTAACCATTTCATTGGCCATCCTGTTTACGCTTTCCTCCTCGCTAGAAGTCCATTCAATCAGTCCGAAGCCACCAAGGCTCATGCTAGCTGCTCTGATATTGAAGTCGTGCCTCTTGTCGACGGTCCATTCCATGCCTGCCATTACAGTTGCAAAGGACCCAGATCCTCCTTCATCTAGAACCTTGACGCCAACTAACTGAGCCTTTGGTGCGACTCCCACGTACTCGTATGTGGGAGCCCCTGTTCCGGCGGTTATCCCGGCACAATGGGACCCGTGCCCCTGATCATCGTAGGCCTTCACCTCTGTGCCGTTTGTCTTGTCTGGATTATTCACTGCGTCATAGAAGGCGATAACTTTGGAGTCGTTTGTCGAATTATCATCATCCATATCATCGAGCCCCACATGTTCTGAGTCTATTCCAGTATCAATAATTGAGACTACGCTCCCCTTGCCCGTGTAACCTGTTTCCTCCCAAATCATCGGTATCCCGTGGACATCATTCACGTCATTCATTTGGATAGTTAGAATGCCGTCTAATTCGATTAGTACGACTCCGGGCAACTCTGACATTTCCACAATATCGTCTACGGCGACCCTCCCGGCAATACTATCGATCAGATGGTAACGAAACTGGGTTCTGAAGTCCACCTCGCGCTCTAACATCTCCTGGTCCTCTGCGGTGGGCTGGTGATCAAAGTCTACAATGACGCTAATGGTGTCATTTACATCTACCCAATCGTGGAGGTCGCTCTCAATTGCAATCCAAATAGCATCATGTATCCCGTCCCGATCCAAATCCATCGATGTTGAATCCCACCAGTGAGAATCTTCTACCGAACCAGAGATGGCCACTGTGGAAGATGAGAGTGGAATGGAAACCAATAGTACGAGAATCGCAATTGGGACTTGTCTCATGATTCGTTCAAGAAGCAGTCTGACTTGAATCAAACGGTTCTAAGGACAATTTAGATGCATCATTTCTAAATTTTGGTGCAATAGGGGCAATGTTCTCCGATGACGTAGTTTTCGGATTTCTGCTCATCCACTGACAGTGGTTCACGGCACTTGAAGCACATTTGAATATCAGTCTCTGTCAGATCAGAATCTACGGCTACACGTTGATCGAAGACAAAGCAATCCCCTACCCAATGGGAACCCCCGCATTCTTCAAAATAACCAAGGATTCCTCCTTCGAGTTGCTTAACGTCCTCGAATCCAGCATTCATCATCACTGCCGAGGCCTTCTCGCACCTTATTCCTCCAGTACAATACATAACTACGGTTTTTGACTTGTACTCCTCGGGGATAGATTCGATGGCATTGGGAAACTCCCTGAATGTAGAAATGCCCAGTTCAAGAGATCCTTCGAATGATCCCACCCTGGTCTCGTAGTCATTCCTAGTATCCAAAACCAGGATATCTTGGTCGTCGTCCAAAAGGCGCTTGAATTCTATTGGCGTGATATGTGGACCAGTAAATTGTGATGGTCTGATTTCAGGCATTCCTAGAGAGATTATCTCATTCTTCCTCTTGACAAGCATACGACGGAACGGCTGGTAATCTGTGCGACTGAATTTTATTGGAATCTCCGAGAATCTCTTGTCCGACTCCAGATATTGGATAAATTCACTAATCGATTCCTCGGATCCTGCTATGAAGAAGTTTATTCCGTTGGGACTCAAAAGAATAGTGCCCTTGAGGTCCAAGTCTGTGCATTTATTCATGAATGGCTCCCGTAATTCGTCTCGGTCATGAAGATCGACGAAACGATATCCGGCGATATTCAATATCTGGCTACTCACGATTCATTGCGAGGCGTTTCAGGGTAAGAAACTCTGCATCATCTTCGGTTGGTCCAAGGCATCAATAGGGACTTAGTGACATGAACTGCGACTCCAGGGTTTTCCCTAAGCCTACGCATCCCATACTCGTACCATTTCTCTCCGTATGGCAAGTAAATCCTCGTCCTATGTCCTTTCTTGGACAGATCCCTCCTGATATTCCCCCTAACTCCCAGAAGGAACTGGAATTCGTAACCCGGACCCTTTCCTTTCCCCCTTGTAACCGGAGGAGTATACCGTGGATCTTCTTTTCCGGGCCCGAGGCCACGGGATTCAAGAGACTTCAGAGCATGATCTATCACTGGGATATCATGAGATGCGATTGCCGTATAGGAACCAGAATCAAGCATCAGATCGATAGCACAATTTGTCGCGTCTACGATATCAGAGTAGCTTGTGTGAGAGATTTCTGGAGGTTCGAGGTATATTCCTTTACAAATTCTGAAATCTGACTTTTTTCCGAGCAATCCGCTCACGCTAGAAATATCATCTGGAGTCCTGAACATCCTGCCCTGAAGAACAACGCCTATGTTCTCAAGACCCTGTCTCTGAATTGATATTGCTGCATCTATTGTAGCCTGGGTAACACGGTTATCTTCCATATCTAGTCTAACAAAGATGTCGTTCTCCGCAGCCTTTCGAACTATTCTTTCGATATTTGAGTGGGCTACTTTCTCGTCGATTAGGAGACCCAGGGCAGTTGGTTTGATTGAGATATTGGCATCTATTCCACTTTCCACGATTGAGTCGATGACAGACTCGTACTCATTGATGAACCATGAAGACTCATCGATGGATTTTATTTCCTCCCCCAGAACATCAATTGTGAAGCATGCACCCTCTGACGAGAGTTTCTTCATTACTTCAAGTGCCTGTTCGAGACTTTCTCCGGCAGTGTACCTCTTAGCCACCCACCCTACGATGAATCTCGGAGCAAATGGGAGGAAGGTCACGATGGTGCGGCCGAAGAAACCCATGCTTGCCACGGAGTGGTTAGAGACTTGACGATTACGGGGGGCAAATTTGCTTTCCCCTGAGGACTGGCACTCCGAGTTCAGAAAGAAGATTGGTCAATGCAGATCTTTGCCAACCCTTGAATGACTTACGATCCAAGTGAGCGAAAACATCACCCCCGGGGAATGCGGCCCTAGTTGATTCAACTGCAGTTCGAACAGAGTGAGACCACGGACCTGGCGGAGATGTGCCGCCGCCATTTTCTTCTTCGAAAACAATTGCATAATTTGCCAGTATGTGACCTACCCAGACATCTGATTTTGAGATTACAGATTTGTGACGAGGGGCATAGTGCCCGCCGCCGAGGCCAATCATTACTCTCCCGCTCCCTTCCCAGTCCTTCTTTTCTGATCGTTCTGACATCCCTAGGCAAAGATCGATTGTCTTGGACCAAACCCTGGCCGCTCTGACGTCTTCCCATTGTTCCGAAGTCGACCCTATTTCGAGGTATAACGTAGGGACTCGGAGAACTGGGCCATGATGAGTGGCCTCCAAAGTTAGGTCATATTCGTTTTCAAGGCAGTCTTCCTTGGCTATTCGGCACATGTTCCTGAATAATTCTCCGAACCTCGTAGAGGGAGGTACAGCAGTACCGGTTATTCCTCCCGAACGAGCCTTCTCCCCGTGTGGGAATTCACCCGGGACTCCAATTGCATGGAGAGTCAATGCAGGAGTTTCTGATGCAGAAACATGTCTTGAGAGGACTAAAACCTCGTCTAACTGCGACCCTGTCAGTGATTCGTGTTCAAAGTCAATCCCATCGGCCCAGATGTGCAAACCATCAATCAAAAGCGCCTCGACATTGCCACTAGAATGCCTAGTTACCATGCCATGGGGAAAATCTAGCGAATCCTCCCAACCCTCTACCCTCATCAATTCGGAAAGGATATTCATCGAGGCGGGGTCTTCGGAGGAAGCCAGAAGCAGGGAGACCATGCCCCGTGAGGGCGAATGTATCTTCAATATTCTCGGGCACTCTTTCAATAGGTGTTCTTCTTCGGGGCACTGTGGGTGGTGGTGGAATCGATTTTGCTCCTGTTAGAATTTCCAGGGGCGGTGGCATCCACGTTTTGTATGGCACTCAGGGAGAGTTAGCGAAGATAAATCGAAGGGGAGAGACACTTGGTTCGGTTGTGACTCCGTTTCCAACCCCAATAGTTGACGGTTTAATCATTGATCAGGTCTGGATTGGTATTTGGCTAGATAGGGAATTCAGGCAAGCCAGGATGGCCGCCCTTCCTATGGAGAAGGAATGGGAGGGTGGTTCCAGCAGAGAGGATTTGCGGGGCGCGTTAAACTCCCTGGATGGATCTTCCGTATTACCTTCTAACTCATTGTGGCACAGAGTTATGGACTCTGAGCCGATGAAGATGGGAAGATCTGGAGATAACATAGTCTTTGCAACTGTTTCAGGAATTTACATGATTGACTGTGAAGCGAATGAAATCTGGAGAGGGATGCTCCCAAGGTGGCCTTCGATATCCAACATTTCGGCTTACGACGAGATAGTTGGAGTAGTGGAATTTTCTGGGGGGATATCGGTTTGGTCCAAGGCAGGGGGGGTTTCGGTCCTAGATCCCTCTACCGGACTAGAGATATTCTCGAAAGTAATTGACTTTGGAGATAGGGTTTCCAATGTAATTTTCTCTGATGATGGAGGTTGGTTTGTTATGCTCCATGAGGGAGCAATTGCACTGATGGATAATATTGAGGACGAACATCAAATCTACAGAACCCGTGGTCCGGTGTTGGATGCAGAGTTCTACGAAGGCGATTGGCGGTGGACGGGTTGGAGGCAGGATGGGTGCCTTTCTGAGTCAGGAGTGGAAATCTCCGAAAGAGAGAATGTTGGAATAGCAGTCATAGAAGGAATGGTATTGGCAAATGACGGTTCGTGGAGTGGCTTTCGTAGCTACTCTGAGTCTGCCTTTATCGAATGACCACACTTGCCGCACACCTTTCTGTCACTGTGCTCGCCCATGAAAACCCCAGGGCCACAGTTGGGGCACTCCGTACCCTTCCTGACAAGTTCACCATCTTCTACGGAGTACTTTGCCGGCTTGGACTTCCTCCACTTCTCACCCGAACCGCCCATCAAGCCTCGCCTCCTTCGGAGTCCCCTGATTCTTCCTCTGGCACTGGTTCCTCGACTGTTTTCTCCTTCGATTCTGTTTCATTCAATGACTTGTGCCTTTCCATGACATAGTCAGGCTCATTGGAAGCAGACTCGGGTGTGCCATATATCAGGGCCAGACCTGAAGTTCTAGTCATGCCAAACCTAGTGTTGACGTTCTTGACAAATACTAGTTTCTTATCGGCTCCCGGTTCGGCCTTAGCTGCTGCGTCGACCATCTGCGATAGAGATGGAGTGGCCTCTCCCGGGTGATTCCACTGGAATCTGAGTTCGACTCTGTCAAGCACCGCATTTTCCTTTCTCTCAATGATTTCCATAATTCCACCTACCTGACATTTACCTTTAGGGCATAACTTCCGGGCCTGTCAATCTGGAGCCTCTTAGCGACTTCTGACCTGTCCGGGTGCATTATCACGACGAAACCCTGCCAATCTGTAGTCACAGGTGCACTGGGGCAGTAATTGCACTGGGGGGGGTCTGACTTCTTCTCAGGATCGGGGAGTATCATATTGCACTCACCACAGGCGAATGGTTGCTTGGCCATGTTATTCATCCCCTCCGAGCCAATCGAAAGAGCCGAGCCCATCCATCTTGCAGTTTAGTCCAATCTTGCTTGAACGAGGGTCGTTGTGGTTAATTGACTTGGATACGATTCTGGATCTAACGAATGACCCTTCTAGTAAATTCCTGCCGCTCTGAGAGCCCTCTATCCTCTTGGCATCATGCCCTAAGTTGACCTGAACTGGCTCGTCAAGGATCTGTGACTTGTGAAGGAGTGCCTCCATCGGGCCTATCCTGACGAAGGCACCGTACTCCGAGACCTCGGAGACGGCCCCGTCCACAACCTCATTGTTGTCCATCGAGAAAACAAGAGCCTTGAATCTTACATTCTGGTAAATCGCACCATCGCCGTGGATAATTTTACCTCGGCCGACAGCCTCATGATCAAAGGTCAACAGCGTGAAGTTCTCATCCTCATCAAACCTGCATTCAAATGCATCATGAGCTAACTCATCTATGTGGTCCTCTAGTCTTCGGCCCCTGCGGATGTACTCTGCGGGTATGCGGATGGTTGACTCTCTTGTCTCAAGGGTGTACATTCTTTTTCCTCCTATGCGGACCTTTCCTGAAGCCGGACGGAGGTGGGAGTCGCCTCCCGTCCCTCATCGGCCATGCCTCTGGAGGAGAGGTCCGTGCGACCCGGCGACCGACCCCTCCTGTATAAGCACAACGGATTGTAAGATTTGCCCGGCTACTTGGTTTATCCATCAGACCGTAGGTCTGAATGTGGGTTTGGTGCGAATGTTCAAGTGGACTCCAGATTGCATGTCGGATTCTGATGGTGCAAGCAGCATTAGTACAATCGTCGCGGCGGAAAGTGATTTGCGCAATTGTTGCCGTATCTGTACTGGCGGTCCCGATTGCATTAAGCAACCTGAATCTACATGGGGGAGAATTCCTTGAGGGTGATTCGCCGGCATCCAGGGAGACGCAAGCCGGGGGAGAAGAAGTTTGGGTCGATGGGGGGCAGCCATGGCCGCAATCTGGTAGGACACCTTCTAGAATTGCAAATATCACAGATCACAGCCCAACCGGGGGAGCTGGGTCTGGCGACCCTGCAGACTCTGAATCTCTGATGTCGATAGTTGAGCCTTCATTGAATTGGGCATTTGGCTCATACTCGATTGGCACTGATTCTCTGGCGACGCCAGTCGCTGATCTGTCACATTCAATCGAAGTTGGCCCTGGTGCTTCACAGAGGTGTGGAGAGAGATCACTGTTCACAGTACTCGTCCAAACCGATGATGTTTCTGGCTCGGACCACAGCATACTTCGTCTTATTGAGGGGGAAGACGCGGAGCTTGCGTGGCAGGTCGATTTGGGAGAAACCGAGAAAATAAAGGCGGCCCCCTTGATAGTGGATATCGATGAAGATGGTATGCCGGAAATTATTGTCGCATATGATTCGGGAGGGTCATTGAACGTTGATGCCTGGTCCCCGAGGCTGTCATGCACTGTGACGGGGTGGTCGTACTCGGGGCATTCGGAGGAATTGCTCTGGTCATGGGAGGATGCTTCTGTGATGATTAGCAGTAACGAGGGACCATACACAAGTGGAATTCTGGGGGGGCACAAGCCAACCACCCAACCACTACTTGCTGACATTGACCTTGATGGCGATGCTGAATTGGTAATCGCCGCAATAGAAGAGGTCTCCGAAGACCCGATTGTCCTTGCTTTACCACTTCAGGTCGATGGAACTCCGAGTCCACTTTGGGAAGTCTCATTGAGCAAAGGAAGCCATCCCTCTGATCCTGCTTTCGCCCAGGTCGATGACGACACTGGTTACGTTATTCTAACCACAATTGAGGCGAACAATGGCGGAATGTGGGTTTGGAAAATAGATTCTGAGACCGGAAGTTCTACCTGGCAAGGTGGCCTTTCACTAAACAACCTGGATGGAGATACGAATTCTCCACACATCAGACTACCTGGCCCTATTGTAGCAAACCTAGACTCGGATGATGATCTAGAAATAATCATCACAATTCCCAGTGATGCTGATGGCTCGACGGCTGTAGATGGGGCTGAGTTCAGAGGGCTGGAAATATCTGACGGCTCTCAATTGTGGGAATTCGAGGCCTCTAATGGGTTCGCTGATGCACCCCCAACGGCAATAGATACCAATGGCGATGGAACTCATGACAGGGTTTGTTGGAATACGTGGTGGCAGACTACTACGGACAGACATGGTGCCGCTGGGTGTCACGACGTTGCAGGCATTACCCCAAACCAAGAATGGGCCCAGGATCTAGAACAGAGCAGCGGCAATCCAAATGACGAGATTGCTGTTGCTGCGCCCACATGGATGGATATTGATTCTGAGGATGAGCCAGAGCTACTGGTTTCCTATGGCAGGTCTCTTTGGGCGTTCGATGGATCCACAGGATCATCTGCCGGGATAAATTCAGAATGGTCGGATGAAATTGAGCTCGATCACAGAACTTGGTCTTCCCCTTCATTGGCAGATGTTGACGGGGATGCAACTCTAGACGTGATTCTTGGCAGCATGGTTGTTTCAACGGCGATGCCGGATGTGAGGCCTCTGACTGATGGGAGGGGGATAGAGTTCAATCCAAGCGCCCCCGATCCTGGAGAAGAGGTCACAGTGACGGCTTACATTGAGAATGCTGGAACGACTGAAAATAATGAGGTTGTGGACGTTGCGCTTTTTGCCAATGGGGTGAAAATTGGGGGGACTGGTATTTCAGCCATGACGCCCGTGGAGCCGAGTGGTTTGGGTTCATTCTCATCATTTAGCTTGGAATGGAGCGGAGGCTTGGGGGAGCATACATTCGAATTAGTTTTGGACCCCTACCTAAACCTGAGTCAAACAAGGTACGACAACGATATCCAGGTCCGTACACTTTCAATTATCCCAACATACAACGCATCATTCGAAATCCCTACCGAACCTCTACGAATCGACCCCGGGAGTCACGGTTTTGCTGAATTTGGAATTAGGTCGACTGGCAGGCTTGCCGGTACTTGGACATTAGAAATTGACGATTCTTCCCTTCCAAACGGGTGGACTTGGGAAGACTATACACCCGGTGGTATTAATTCGATTGAGATTGGCGTAGATGAGGTCTGGAGCCCAGTTCTCAAAGTCGTTTCACCGATGGGGGCTTTGGGGTCCGATTCTGGTTTCCTTTCCCTCACACTCTCACATGATGATGGGTCTGCTGAAATATCGGCTAACCTGCCAATAGAAGCTAACAGAACCAGGGGATTGTCGATCAGAGGCCCTGATGGGACTGCCCAAAGTACTGGCTTGGGACTAGTATCAGAAGATGCCAGAGCCTGGTTAATGATTGAAAATGTCGGCAATGCGGCCGAAGAGCAAATCGCAATATCCTGGGATGGAACAGATTGGGGCTCTGACCTCAGAATTTTTGACTCTAGAGGAGACGAAATTAGCGCTCTTTCTCTTGGCCCTGGAGAGATGAAAGAGGTTACAGCTAGGCTTGCAGTACCGAGTGGAACAAGTCCGGCAGTGGGAGTCAGCACCCCATTGAGTATGTGCGTAGGTTCGGGTGAAGAACAAGAGTGCAGTCAGATACAACTGAATTTTGTTGCTTCGAGAACGGTCGTCCAGCCAAGCCATATCAGGTCCGTACCAACTCAAAACCTGTCTTGGGAAGTGTCGGCAGACTTGCCAGAGGATGGCAACCAGGTTAATTGGTCTCTAGCTGATTCTGGGATGGCAATCCAAGGCTGGTCTTGGATGGGTAGTGGTCATCTGTCGGTTGTGGGCGATGTGATTTCACTGTCGGGAGAACCTGGCTCAAGAGTAAGCGGGGTGCTTTCTCTCGACCTTCCAGAGGATGCGCGACCCTCATTCCATCTCTTCGAGGACGATGGAGATGATGTTTCTGAGTCGCCTTTGTCCCTGTCGATGGAAGTTCTACAGATTCACCGGGCAGGCTTGGAAATCAACTCCCCTACTACGCAACCGTTTGTTGTAGATGTAGAAGATTCTAACCTGGTGGTTCTTCGCCTCGAGAATCCCGGAAATGGCGATGACTCATACTCGCTATCTCATGACCTAATCATTGACGAAAACATCACTTACGACCCGGGGATTTCGGTTTCATTCTCTAGCAATCCGGTTGAACTGGGGGCAGGTAGCCTGAGGACAGTGCCGGTTAGCGTGTCATTGCCTGAAGATGCACCGGCAAGAATTCCCATTTCCATTTCTTTCACCATGACCTCGCATGGAAATGGCACCGTTTCGGAGTCAGAAGTAGTGGTTTTCGAAGTCAGGCAGGACCATAGATGGGATATTGACCTATTTCATGGCGGTTCTATGATTAATGGTTCGACATTTCTGCTATCCCCCGGCGGAGAGAAAACAATGTCAGTAAATGCCACAAATACGGGCAATTTGGTTGATGACCTATCCCTAATTGTTGAGACCCAGTTGTTCCCAAGGGGTTCAGATTCATCACAAGGATGGAACGCAAACGGGAGTTCCTCCATGGGAGTTGCAGTGAATGGGACGGAGTCGATGACGATCTCCGCATCCGTACCTGACGATTCTTGGAATGGGTCAATTATGAGGGTTGATGTTGTCGCTGATGCTAGGAATGAGGTTGTCATGGAATTCCATTTCTTCGTCGAAGTTTCCAGGGCCCCTGGTTGGGGGATATCGTCATCTTTGACCGATTTGGAAATCGATGCGGGAGGATCAGCAATAGCGATCGAAATAATTCAGGAGGGAAACAATCCTAGTATTCCCTTCGTTTCAGCATATATTTCTGGCCAGAATGGCTGGGTTATCGGCGATTTGGGCGATCTACAAGAAGTCGAACCGGGATCTTCAACATCGCTCACATTCAATGTTACCCCTCCAGAAACTGCCACTCCCAGCATGAGTGTAGAGTTGCATATCAGAGTCAGAGATGGTGATTCAAAGGGACTGGTGGAGGTCACCCTCCCATTGAGGGTTTCACCAGAGTACAACTTCTCAATGGAGAGTTCTGGACCATGGCCAATTTCTTCTCTGGGGGGGTTACCTAATGCAGTGGTTGCCAACACGGGAAACACGCCTACAACAATAGATTTCCAGATTATTGAATTGCCCCAAAATTGGCAAATAAAGGGTGAAATGAAGTTCGTCCTAGGTGTTGGAGAGGCCAGGGGCGTGCCGGTTGAGATTGTTCCCGACGCAGATTGGGGCGATGGTGGCGAGAATGTCACCATCATGGCTTCCGATACGATTGGAAACCAGAGGGAGATAACCTTGGAGGTCCAGTATTTCGAGCACTCGTGGAGGAGTTCCCCCTACTTGTTCGCGTACGAAGGAGACGAAGCGCTAATCGGTATACATGGGGCTGATGAGGATTCTATAGTGGTCGACGAAGTTTCTGGTAAACGTCTTGACTGGAGCGAGATGGGGTGGTTACTCCCAGCTGAGGCATCTACCAATGGGAGCCTGAATATAGACGGGACTACTCTGAGCTACTCTCTGACAGTTACCAATTCTGAGTCAAGAAGTGCAATTTGCTCATTATCAGGGGGCTTCGAAGACGTTCGTGCAACTTGCTCAATATCAAATGGAAGCGAGGTGTTTGAATTCCAAATTCTTCTAATTGGTGACGATGGAGTGGTTCTTGATTCCATTTTCGGCATTGTATCTGAGAACGAGACTTCTCAATCTATCAACCTTAGCGGAACTGGGTGGAACCCAGAGCCGGGAGAGAGGTCAGTGAGCATTCGCCTACTTGACAGCAAGGGGGAATTAGTCACATCAGAGGAAAGAACGTTCGATGTAAGAAGAACCGACTGGAACGTTGGCATCGGGACGGTGGAATTGGTAGGCGAGGGATCGGGTCAGAAGATTAACATCCCAACAAAGAGACTCAACGAGAATGTCTTGGCCGAAGCGGACTGCATAATCGCAATGAGTGCTGGAGAATACTACTCAGAGCATATTGTTGACATGACACAAGCATTCGTACCAGCACCGAAATTCGATAGGCCAAATGTTGAGGATGGGGTCGAATTAGTAGTAACGATTGGTTGCTCATTCCCCTGGGACGTGGATTCAGACCCTAGTGATGATGAGTCACGAATCGTCCTCAGCGGTGGTTCGGCACTGGAAGACAAGTTCGATGAATTCGGGACTGGTTTGATTGTAGCCACCCTCGTCGTAGGAATTTACATAGGACTTTCTTGGATAGTGAGCAATAGAAGAGAGGGGCAGCGCCTAATGGCTCTTGCACAAGCAGCGATAGACGAGAAGATAGAGGAGAGCAGGACAAGAGTCAGGCAAGATAGTTCAGAGACCCAGGCGATGGGCGAACCGGAAGAAGAAGGAGTCGAAGACTCGGATATCGATGAGATTGAGTTTGTCCGAGAGGAAGAGACCGTGGATGGTGACGAGTATGACCAGAGGCTCAGAAGGCTTCTTGACAGATAGCCAATATTACGAAGCATGGGGAGTTACATTCGGCCTTCTTCGTTCTACACATTTGACCCGATCAGATTGTCTCCGGACTCATTGATTGGCCCCATAAAAGAATCCATGACTGGGAGTCACGAAGGGTTGCTCGGTCTAGTCGGCGGCTATAGCGTGCTACCTGAATTGGTAGAGGGCGAGGAATCCCCAATTGATAGGGCCACTTCCCTATTCATATCGGTGCTCGATTGGCAGGATGACGGAGGGGTCCCAAGAGCCTTGGACAGGGGGCATTCAAGAGAGCGGCTGGGGAGGTTCCCCAGCAATGATGGGAATGCGATAGAGTACCTAATCGAATTCACCATTGAGAGGGAAGACGCGTCTGCACTACACGACCTTCTGAGGAAACTCGGTGATGGTTTGAGCGAGGCGAGCATCGGACCAGGATTTAGCGAGGGTTCGGGTGGAATCGAACTTCTCGGTTGGTTGGATGCCACCGATGTGTCGGATCTGAGGAAGGAGATAGAGCGCGGTGGTTGGTCGGTTAGGTCGGATGAACCCCTAGATGGAGGGGTTCAGGATGCCTTCAGGCACCTTCTTGTATTCCTCAGATCGGCGAGCAAGAGAAAATGTGGGATACTGCTGAGAAGGCATTCCTAGTGGGTAATTCTGATATCCCTTAGTTTCTGATACAGTGGGATGGCCTCTTCCAAGACCATGGAGAGGTCTGATGTCAACTCCTCGACCCTATGAGAAGACGCTTCGAATCCTGAAGACTGCCATACGGATTCATACCAATACTTTGCCCAGATTCCATCACAATTCCTCGGCCCGGGATCCCATGAAAGCATCTTTTCGTCAAAACTGATTCCTAACGAGTCGCAAAGTTTGCCCAGTAAATTTCTTGGATTCGCCAATATTTCCTTCGAGTCCAGAATTGGTGGATTAGCCCCCATTCTCTCAGTCACGTAATCCACTATTCTAATTTGCTGGGGAAGGCCAGTTGCCCTCAAATCAATCGATTCAGTAATCTTTGAAAGAGATAGCAGCACTTCTCTTGGGTCCCTGATTAGGAAGCAGTTGGTTAGGCCGTCGATCCAAGAAATGTCAGAACCTTCCATCACATGATGGCACATGTGCTTCTGATACCAGATTGGCTTGCCGTCGGGAATTGGCCCTGTGAGATTTGAGATAACCTGTTCGACATCGGTCTCTTGGTTTTCCACTACCTCTCTGGAACCAGGGTGATTGGTCCCAGTGGACAAAAGGAAGTTTGCATATAGTGGCTCATCGGTGGCATGGCAATCTGCTCGATTATCGAATGCGTACATCATCGCTGTGGAGATGTTCCGTGGACCTGACCACATTGCAATTCTTACTTCGCTGGACAATCCACTAACTCCTCACAAGTTCCTGATAGAGATTCTGGAGAAGCTCGCACATTGGCCCCCTCTTTCCATCGCCAACTGGGCTTCCATCGAAAGAAACCACGGGAGTGAGTCCCGCAAAGGTACCAGTTACGAATGCCTCTTCGGCAGAATTGACATCTTCGAATGTGAAGTTTCTCTCGGAGAGAGGTATTCCATTACTTTTGCATAAATCCAGGACCTTGCCCCTTGTTATTCCATCGAGGCAATACTCTCCAGAAGATGTCCAAATTTCCCCCTCCTTTACCATAAAGAAATGAGTTGAGTTACATGTAGATACGAATCCATGCGGATCCATCATCAGGCCTTCATCTCCTCCCTTCTCAGCAGCCTCAATACAAGCTGCAATGCAGTTATGTTTGGAAATGCTGTTTATCCTTGGATCCTGAATTTCAGGCCCACCCCTTCTTACTGACACCGATACTAGGCTGATTCCTTCAACGGCCCTCTTGGGATTTGCTTTCTTGTACTCCGGAATAATGACAATTGTCGGAGGAGAGGATATCACCCAAGGTGCTTGGTACGGAGTAGGCTTCAAACCCCGTGAGACGATTAGTCGGAGATGGACTTGATCATACATCTTGTTCGCAGTGATTACAGCTTCAATTTCTTCCATAATCTGATTCCTTGACTTGCCCGGATCGAGTGATATCCCCGATGCACCACGAAATAGCCTGTCCATGTGATCTTCAATGAAGACGAGTTTTCCCTCGTGGAGTCTGAATGACTCCCAGACACCGTCACCCAGTAGGAAACCGGCGTCGAAGACGGAGACCATGGCTTCGCTGCGAGGGAGCAGTTTACCATTGACGGAAATTATTACCGTCTCGTTTCTAGGGTCATCTTCGTACTCATGTGTACCCATCAGAGTGCCTCTCCAGTAAGGCGCTGGAACATGCTTGCGTATAGTTCAGCCGTACTTTCAATTATCTCATCGGGTAGAGCAGGTATGGGGGGTTCGTCGGAGTTAGACTGCCTGGCTTCGTAAAGTTCGGCGTGATGTCCGGTTTCGATGTAGTGCTTCCTTACCGCTTCTTTCGAAAGTTGTACAATCTCGCCATTCTCGTACGCCTCTGCGTCCCACCATCTATCCTCGTCCAATGTCCCGAAGGAGTCTATTAGAATCGGCTCCCTGCCCGGTCCCAAAGCAAATTCCTTCTTGCCATCAACATGAATTAGACCCCTCTTGGAAGTCTCGCGTTCGATTACTGAGTCGACATCTAGAACAATCTCGAGAATAGCATCCAATTCCTCGGGTTCGAGATTGGAAATCTCTAGCGACTCCTCTCTGCCTAGATTTCTATCAAACTTCTCGAATTTTGTAGAAACCTCGAGGAATGGTTCTGGTAGTCTGGCACCCTCTTGTAGAGCCTCACCCTTGTCAAAACCGAAATCCTCTGGCTTTACCTCGCCCCGCTGGTACCTCCTCCAAGCGGTTCCAGCTAAGTAATGCCTGCAAATTACCTCCAAGGGAACGAAGAAGTTCTCAGCATCCTTGGGTATGGCCCCGGGTTCTCTAATTATGTCAAAACGACGTGCTAGAACCCTGTCGGGAGCATTCATCTCTATTACGTGAGTCTTGCATATCCCTTCTTTCTCAACTAAACCAAACCAGTGGCATGAGGCCCTATTGAGGGACTCGCCCTTTCGCGGAATTAGGCTCGGAATGATTTGATCGAAGACTGAGATCTGATTGGTGTACCTGAATTCGATTATGTCGGGATCGTCTGTACTCCATACCTGCTTCACCTTTCCACTGTACAACAATTCGCCCATAGGCGGTATCGGAGGGATTTGCCCCATCAATATTACTCACTGGATGGCTGTGATTGGTTTCCAGAAATAGGCGTCTAAACTAAATCCTCGAGGCTGAACGAGAGAAGGGGCAACATGACATCGGAAGGCTCTAACAGTCGGTTAATGAGAAGCCCTAGTCGTTCCGAATGGATTGCTGCCTTGGCGATTATTGCCCTATTTGTCTCGGCAGGTGGGTCATCAGCCCAGGAAGTCAGGAGTGGTTGGGAGGTAGCAGAAAGCGAGACTGAAGCCAACCTGTTGACCGCAGAGTACCATGGAGGCAAGTTTTGGGCTTTCGGATCGGATGGGGAAATTATCAGTAGCGATGATGGGGGTAAGACTTGGTCGGAGTCTGAATTATCAGCAAATAACGATCTCACTTCATCCGATTCAAGTTTTGGATCAATGGTCGTGGCAGGAAATGATGGCACGATACTATTGATGGAAGATGGAAACTGGTCTGATATTAGCCAGCCTGAAATATTTCATGATTCAGAGATATCGGATATTGCTCTAACTAGCAACAATAGTCTTGTCGTCGTTGCCGGGAGTCAAATTTGGACTTGTGTTGTTTTCGACGGCGGGGCTGAATGGGAATCCGTTTGGGGCGACTCCAGTGCAGACTTGAGTAGTGTTTCTTTCTTGGATTCGGATAATGGGTTAATCTCAGGAGATAATGGAACTATTCTCGCTACCGACGATGGGGGATTGTCTTGGGATTACAGGGATGCCCCGGGAGAATTATCCGCAGTGAGGATCATCGGAATTGAGTACTATAGCTCAATCAGAGCATACGCGATCTCAGAAGAAGGGCATATACTGAAATCATCGCGAGAAGGCAATCTCGCTGTAGGATTCGTCTGGAACATAGTGGAAATAGAGAGGGAGTACCCTGCAGGTGGTGGTAACGAGTTCGTTGCAGGAGGCACCTTCCTAGACAATGATGCTTCATCTCTGGAAGTTCTCTCCCAGTCCAAGATAATGCTAGCCGGTCCCGATGGCTACTTGTCTCTGAGCAAAGATGGGGGCAACATAGTTTCACGACAGATGATTCCTGTTTCGAATGATACCGGTTTCAATGCATTCGCAATGATGGATGGTTTCACTGGCGTTGCAGTAGGCGATGGTGGGGTCATTCTAAGGACTGAAAATGCTGGTTCGGAGGAATTTATTGGATTCGAGGTTGCTGACTTTGGTGACTTCGGGCAGTTCGTAGACTACTCCAAGGAGAGGTTGATGGACGGCCTAGTTGCGACTGCAAAAATCGTCTTTTTCGGCATTATTATGGGTTTCTCACTAGGAATCGTCCTTTCGATGCTGAAGACCTCCCCGACTACTCTGAAGAACGTTGCACAGACCAACCGTTTCCAAATTCTCCAATTTCTTGTTATGGCCATAATAGGTCCATTATGGATTATTCTGAAAATACCCCTTTCTATTCTGAATTTCATCGGCAAGCATGGACCAGGAGGTAATTTTCAGACTATTGAAAACCCAATCAAGCTCGATAAAATACTCCTTTCCATCAGGGACAAATCGGCACAAATTGCGGCTAATTCCCCTCTGAACATTTTCGCGATAAGGTTTGTGGGGGCTATATTGTTATTTTTCGGGGCGTACCGGATCGTCTCCAATCTTGATGAAATAAATGCCCTCAATCTAGACGGATGGGAGCACATCTACTCTCCGATTGGAGCTCCGGCATCTGTTTTCTGGATTATCGTCGGCCTGGCCATAGTAGTTCTAGGTGGGATTTTCCTCTCCTGCAATGGAGATTTCTCGATTCGCGACCTAAAGCTTGGGAAGATGGATTTCTCGTTGGACCCATGGGGGATAAGACCGCTAAACGCGATTGCTACGGCGTACACCGACATTTTTCGAAATACACCGCTACTAGTTCAGTTCATGTTCATCCACTTCGGATTTGAGTTGGGCAGGAGGATGCAGGACCCCGGACTGATGCTATTGAACTTCGATTACCTACAAGGAAACGCGAACTTCCTAACTGACATCTTTGTAGTCTACGAAACCAATCCTGAGTCCCTGGCCTATGGGCGCCCTGTTGGGGGGATACTGGAAGATAGGGCCTACATTAGTGCTATCTTCGCCCTGGGACTAAACTCGGGCGCCTACCAGTGCGAAACTATCAGGGGGGCGATTGCTGCAATCCCTTCTGGCCAGATGGAGGCGGGGAGGAGTATAGGACTGAACTACATGCAGTCGATGAGGCTGGTAGTAATGCCACAGGCAGTAAGAATTTGCATCCCTCCGTTGGGCAACGAGATGGTCAATCTTGTTCTGAACTCATCTTTGGCCATGATAATTGGTTATGCCGAAATTACAAGGCAGGGCAAGCTGATCGTAGCAACAACTTTCCAGGTATTCTGGACATGGGGGATGGTCCTAGTTTCCTACTTCCTAATCACTTGGACGCTTGCCCTGTTCCTAAGGTATCTAGAGGAAAGGACTAGAATCCCGGGTCTTGGAATCTCAGGTGGTGCTTGAATGTCAGAGATAATTCTCAGTGTGAAGGATATGGAGAAGACCTACGTCGGAGGTGTTCATGCCGTCAGAGGGGTCTCGTTCGAGGTATCGGAGGGGGATTCTCTGGCGATTATCGGTTCTTCGGGAAGCGGGAAGTCCACAGTTCTCAGGTGCATCAATAGGCTGATCGAGCCTACCAAGGGAGTAGTCCGACTGAGGGGAGAGAGGATAAACACCCCTGCAGCAGACATTAATGACGTCCGATCCAGGATCGGTATGGTCTTCCAATCGTTCGAGTTATTCGCCCACTTGAAGGTGATTGACAATGTCTCTCTTGGGCTAATTCACGTCAGGGGCATGGGCAAGGAAGAGGCTGAATCTGAGGCTAGGAAGGTTCTGGATAGGGTGGACATGCTAGACAGAGTCGATGCTTACCCAGGAAACCTATCGGGAGGGCAGAAGCAGAGGGTTGCCATAGCCAGAGCACTTGCAATGAAGCCGGAGGTTATGCTATTTGATGAGCCCACCAGCGCTCTGGATCCTGAGCTCATAGGCTCAGTTCTCGAGACTATACAAGGACTGGCGGAAGAAGGCATGACCATGGTGGTCGTAACCCACGAGATTGGCTTTGCTCGAGACGTGGCTGACCGTGTAATATACATGGATCATGGGCTAGTTGCGGAAGAGGGGTCGTCCTCGATCATCGATGAGCCGAAGACGGAACGGATGAGGGAGTTCCTCTCCAGCATCAATGATTGACTAGCAACTAGATTCTTGTTTCCAGATGTCCTGAGAGTTGCTGTTGGAATATTCGTAATATGTGGTCGAAGAAACTGTTTCTTCAGAGCCACTCGGAATGACATCAACAGTGAATGAGTAGCATCCGTAGTCGCCGGCCGATTCTTGGAATTGGCTCAGAGGGATGTATGTGAGGCCTCCAGAGTCGGGATCGATTTGTGACCCTTCGAACCGAATCTCTGAATTGATTTCCCCGAATGTTGCACTACCGGATCCGAATCTGCCATCTGAAGATGCCCAGGATGCAGCAGTGTTCTGAACGGTGATTGACGGGTATGAAATTGCAATGTCGCCTTCTTCCATGAGAACTGCATTTACTGTGTAACTGGAAAATTTTAGGTTTGCTGGAACGGTGGATCCAGAGTCCAATCCTGCCCACCCCATCAGAGTGACCCCGACTAGGCAATTCTCTCCCTTATCCTGGCAATCATCTGTATTGTCTGAAAAGACCCCGCTGACGTAACTACCAGTACCAGTAACATTCCTAGTAAGGAAAGAAGAGTCGAGTGTCCTTTCCCAATTGTAGTCATCAACACTGAGGGCGAGGGTGTAGGGAGTCTCCGGCTGCTGCGAGTTACCAGTAAATGCGTTCCCCACATAGAAATCTTCTACTTCCAGAGAAATAATTCCATAGTCTCCGCGGCCGTCACTCTTGTCTATCGTGAAAGTAATGTCGTCCGACCAAATAATTGATTCCTGCCACGAGATAGAAATTTCTGCATCAAAACTATCTGATCCGATTCCATTCTTCCTAAGGGTTAGAGTGATTTCCTCCCCATCTTCTTGGTATTCGATTAAACCCAGAGAAAGGTCCCCTCCCAAAACTGCAACGAAAACCACTGGTAACGCTGAGACAATTAGGAATGAAGCGGCGACCAGTGAAGCTGAAACTTTATTGAAATTTTCATCCGTAGGGATCCCCAAACCAAAACCAAGCCAAAGTATGACAAATATTGATCCCAGAAGAGCTATGACCGCCTTCAAGTCATAGTCCAGGAAAATTCCAAACTGCATCGCAGTATAGGCCAATAGGGGGAGCAAGGAAAGAAGCAAGGTAACTGCGATTCTCGCAGAGCCTATTTTATTCCGGGTTTGCTCATTGATCTCCGCATCGAGCATTTCTGGCTGTTGTTCAGAAATTTTCTCAAGCAGACCCATCTTATTGTCCATACAATCCCCCCGAATCATCACACTTGACAGGTGGTTATCAATACGTTGCCTTGCGGCTCGGGATATTTGTTCTTCTAGAATATCCTACTATCTAGAGGGGTTACATTCCCGTCGCCATCAACCAGGGGTTCTTCGGCATTGGTCTGTTTCCTTCCGATAGCGGCGCCGGCCAGGGCTGCCATCATCGTGGTTCCCACCAACTCGAAACCAGGAAGGTAGACTCCTCTGATGTAGATGGTCATAACTTGTACCTGGTAATTTGGGACCCCTTCGGACCTAACCGAGTACTCCGAGGTGGCCTTGAATTGGAGATTGAAGTACTTGTCAGTCCACCCTTGGTTCTTCGGTGTGCGCATCTGTACCC
>MPLT02111761.1_pt1 | contig 42171 bp, 57 predicted proteins | sample 1617391 | NCBI WGS metagenome assembly MPLT02 (sample SAMN05944800, study PRJNA350692) | marine metagenome | biome: marine; feature: ODZ; material: water; isolation source: 70 m water sample filtered on 0.2 um supor filter | place: Pacific Ocean | collected 2012-04-08 | depth 70m m
AACAGCACTCGCACCGTAGACATTGCGTTCCAAGATTCTGACCCGTTCATTGAGATCAGAGATCTTTTCTTCGCATCTTTGAATTTTAAGAGCCTGGACAACAATCCGAGTTTCTTGGGACGCGTCCAATGAAAGTCCTTGGTCAGTCATGCTTGATCGTTAGGTCCAATAATTCGTACAGGTAAAGTCTCGACTCTTATTGTTTGAACATTTGTTGGTTGAGCTGCCAACATTTCTTGCATTTCTTTCTTATTCATAGGCTTATTATCTGGGTCACCTTCATAAGTTCCATCTCCTCTTTTCTTCGCTGTCTCCAAGCCAAAACTGGCCAGAGCCCCTGTAAACACTGAAGCTATAAAGGTTGGATCTATTCTTTCTTGCTTGCCTAATCCTGGCAATTCTACATAATTAAGGGTCAAAATAAACCCACTCCAAACTACAACTCCAAGGCGAACAAAAGTAGAAAGAACTGCTAACTGTTCACTTTGAGAATCCATAGATTCCTTAAGTTTACCTAGAGGCCCTTTTTTCTTCTCTGATTTTTTATTAGAAGGTGGATCCTTAATGTCAATATCAGGCATGATAGGAAGCAAAGACACCCAACTTTATATGAATGAGATTACAGCGGCAATAATTGGGGCAATTGCTAGTGCCTTCCTTATGGCCCTAGCCAATATCAGTAATAGACGGGAAAGAGATATAAGAGAACTTTTTCACCGGATTAACGCTTTAGAGAAGGAAGTGGCTCGAACAGAAAAACCCCGTAGGCTAAGAGGACTTTAATTAACTTCCTATGGATTTCTTAGGAGAAGCTTGGTTCTGGATCATCGTTGCTGCTGCCAGCGAGATCATTTCATTGAACCCAAAGTTAAAATCTAATGGCGTAATTCAACTTCTTCAGGCAGCATTAGAAGACCTTAAAAAGAAAAAAGGACAATGAGTATGTACAAACCTGAATGGGTTGAAGAAGACCGTCAACGTGTCATAAGAATGGATTCTCTTTATACACTTGATGAACGACATAGACCCGATCATCCTATGCATGGACTGTATACAGGACTTCATCAAGAGACCTTAATTGCAGAAAAATGGATGAAGCAATTAGAAGGAATGGAGCATTTGCTTCCTAGCAATAGTTGCAAAAAATAAAATTAATGTTAAAAAACACTTGAAGGCTGCAGGTCTGGGTCTTCGTAGGCGAAAAAGAAGGCTCCTAGTTCCCCCTCCTAGGAGCCTTTTTTAATGTCTCCTATGAGCAGCCTCCTTCTCTCTTTCCATTTTTAATTCGTAATACGCTGCAAAATAAACAAATTCCTGCTGAGTCATCTCATTTCTAATTTGTGAGACTGTCTTCCCTAATTCGGAGGCTAAAAAGAACTCAAAATAGAGCCAGTTGTCCTCCTTTAGTCGTTTTTTGCGTCTTCGACTTCTCCTCCTTCATTAAGGTCAAACAGAAACAATTCCAGCTCGTTTAGCACCGCCTCAGGAAGTTCTCTTTGTAATTTCACTGCATCAGCCAAAGCAAAGGCTTTTGTTCCATCCTCTAACTCAGCCAATTGACAAAGCATTTGAGTACTTAAAATCAAAGCTTCGTCACTTTGAGAAGCACTGACGGCCCGCATCCGATCAGCTCTAGTAATAGGCTTGAAATAAAGATCAATCAAATGTTCACCATTTGCATTCTTTAGTTCAAACTTTCGACGATCATTAAGATCAAACGCACCACAGATCAGATCAACAGTGCGCTTTTTAGCCGTCGCCATATAAAGTTAATGAGATTAGCCTTTATATTAGATGCTCAAGGTGATTGCGCCATTAGTGACAAAAGAACAAGTCACTTTCTGAGTCTCACCAATAGCAGCTCCATATTCTGTCGAAGTCATTACACCATCAAAGGTGATCTTCTTAGAACCTGAGGTGTCGGTGTAAAGCTCAAAAGCCGCACCTCCTGCATCAGTTGCAGCATTAACGTACTCAATAAAAGCATTGGTTTCATCTCCACTGGTGCCTGTATAAAGCAACTCAATAGAGCCTGATCCACCAGGCATTCCACCAATGTGAGCCTTTGCAGTATCACCCATTGCGGATGTTTCTAGTGCATCACGATCAATAGTCAGAGACCATGATGTTGTGCTTGCGATGGCAGCAGGACTAGATCCTCCATCATCGAATTTGACGGAGCCTTGCTCCCCTTTGTAAAAAGCCATAATTAAAGTTCCTCGAAGGTGTCGAAGGTCATGCGGACCTGAGTTTGGAAGTAACCCTCAGGCGCAGCTGTGGCTAACACCTCAGGACCAGTTGGCGGATCGAAACGAACCCCCGAAACCGTGATTCTATTGTATAAGTCTCTAACTCTTTTGCCGACTGTCAAGTTTTCTCCAGGTCCAACTCCTTTTGCAGAAAAGATATTAATTAGAACAACTCCAGTCAAAAGATTATCTGAACCTGTTTGATCTCCTTGAGTTAAATAAGAACTTGTTCCAAAACTAACAAGACATTGAAGGAATGTTGAAGCAGGCGTTGGGGTATAAGGCATATTCTGAAAAACAACGTCATAAGCAGGACTTGTGTCCATTTCAGTCTTCAACCGACCTTCAATAGTGGCTCTAACTGCATTTGGGTCAATTGCTGCCATTACTTACTCCTTTTCTGTACAGCATCCCAAAGTTTAGGAGCTTCTGTCTGAAGATCTTTCTTGATTTGTTCAAGCCATCCAAACTTCACTTGATTCTTTTTACTTCTAAATTGCCCACCCCAAGAAGGAGGGAAACCTGTTACATATCCAGCATTAGCCTCTGCATAAGGAAGATTGTTGTGAATGCTGTAATCATGTCCAATTGTTGGATGCGTAAATCCTATGAATTTTGCTTTTTTAACTGAAGCATCTTTTTCTCCTTTTGGTATTTTGGGTGAAACTCCAGATTTTGGACCATCTTGCCCAACCTGCCAACTTTGACGCATTCGACCAGTATCAACAGGTGTATTTAATTTAATAGCTTGATCCGTTTCAAGAATCAGAAGACGCAAAAAAGTCTCATAATCTTTCTTATAAGCCTCACCAATTTTTGAAACAGGAATCATCTTTATGCCCTCAATATCAATTGGTAAGTAATAGCAGTATTGGCCTGTTCAACAACTTCTACTCTAATTATCTGATAAATAATAGAACTAATTACAACTCTATCTGCTGTTGTAGGAGTATAAGTCAAACTTCCAGCAGCAATTGTCAAGCGACGATCATCAGCTTGAATTAAATCATTTACCTCCCTTTTATTTACATCTTCAATAAAACCTTTAACAGTTGTATCAGAAGTAGTCTCTCCAACTGCTCCGGTTGTTGTGTTGTAAGCACCTGTTGTTATTCGTCTGATAGTGACATCACCACCAACAGAACTTAAAACTTTTGTGCTGGCTTTTTTTAAAGAAGAAGCAATTCCCATTAGACCCTATAAGCGATACAAGCTCCACTAGTCAAAGTAATACTTGTTATCAACCCATAAATAGTTGTACCAGCCGCAACAGTCTCACTAGCAATTGAATTACCAGTCAAATTTGAAGACATTGCACTGATTTGAGTCTCTTCATAGAAGTCAACTCTTTTGAATCGACCTGTATGAGCAGCTGTATCAGTGATGACCTCACCACCAACTGCATAATCTGGATCGGCTGAATACATGAGAAATTAGCTCCGTTTAATAGCTACGTTACCTGGCCCACTGATTCTAAGGCCAGTGAAATACCTTTCAAACATTGGAGGGACTCTATCTGCACCAATCGCTCCATTTAACAAGTTAGGAGTTACGTTAATACTTCCTAATTGGACATTTTCAAAGTCTTCTAAACCACTTAAGCCAATTCCACTGACATTGTTCTGCAAATAAACAGCCAAAACAACTTGAGCTTTTTTGATCTGATCTGGGATCTCAGTATCGGTGTAGTAGTCAGTAGTGATTCTGAATGGGAATCCAACTGCATAAGTATTGATATAAGTGTCTGGCTTCCTGACTCCAGTTCTTGGCCATTGCAATACTTGAGTATCAGTAGCTCTTGCTCCTAAGAATCTTTCACGATCAATTCTTTGACAAGCTGTATATAGAGCACGATTGCGATAATCATCAGAAGTTGAGCCTGCTTCCCAAGCAACTACATCATCATCAGGAACAAGGCCAGCAACTATGTCATTAGCGTCACTCAGTGTTATGTAACTGTTTGCGTTCGCAGCTCCCGCTGTCGCAACTATCGTGATCGCCATTAGTTAGAACCTTTGCTTTAGGTTTACGTTTCCTCTTTGGTTTTGGTGCAGCCTCAGGAATAGAGGCCACCACAATGGCAGCCTCACGTTCCCTAGCTCGCTTAAAAGCAAACATCCCCATTAAGAGGAGGCTCCCTTCAATGCAACAAAGTTGAGAACAATTGCCTCACTTAAATTGCCAGCAGAAGCATTGGTTACTGTGATCGCAAAAGATCCATCAGCAATAGTATTTGCTTGAGCTAAATAAGACCCAGCAGTTCCACCTGAACCGTGGTTAACAACAACAACATCAGTTGCAGCTATTTCACTATTAGTAACAGCAAAAGTAACTTCAACTCCAGCATTTAACTGGGCGTTGTTCATTGTTATCTGACCTGAAGCCTTGTTAAGTGTTACCCCAGTAGCTTTAGAAGTTGCTTGAGTAACTGTGCCTCCAGTGGTAGGGCCGACAAGTTTGCCAGCAGTCGCTTCAAAGATTGATGCCATTAGTTAGTACCTCAATCTGTGTTGGAAACGTTGGTAGCGCGAACGATACCAATGTTCTTTGTTTCGTAGACCTTCGACCAATTGCCTACGGTTTCTAATTGTGCCCGGGTAGGATTCACTGTCGTGACACCCCATTTTGTCCCGACGGGATGGTAACAATAGTGGAGGTCAATTGACATCGCATCGCTCTTGGCAAGGATGTCTCTGTCAGTCTCCATTTGTAGTCCAGCTTGCTCACCAGAAGCAACAGCTCCTTGAGTGAAGAAGTAAGTGGAATATTCAGTAGATGAACCGCTGCCTGTAGTAGCAACATCATCACTAACTATTACTCTAAGCCCGCAATATGAAGGAACAGTATCGTTCCCAGCAGAATAAGCAGGAGCTATAGAACCACCTGCTGCTGTTGCGGTTGCATTAGTATCACCAGCCAATGTGTAGTCCACTAGGCGGCGTTCTACTAAGTCGTAGTAAACCTTTGAGTGAATACAAACAGCAGTTAACTTGTCGCCAGCATCACCCAAAAGGGCTTTTGCTTTTGCGACATGCTTTGGACTTAATGCAGTTGGAGTGTCACTGCTTGCTGAATCAATACAAAGACCAAACAAAGCAGAATTGCTGTCATTGGCGTTAATAGAACCAAAGACACCAGACAAAGTAGAAAGAAGATCTTTCTGACGCTGGTTTGCAATGTAAGCACCAATCTTTGCGCCAATAGCAGCCATTGGATCTGAACCAGCAGCAAGAGCTGCAAGATCACGTGCTTCGAAGGCACGACCTCTGTGGAGGATTACACCAATCTGCTTATCAGCTTGGATTTTGCCAGGGGTTAATGAAGAACTATCAGTAAGTACTTCAAAATCACCGGAAAGGTTTGCTTTCCAGTACGGGACATTCACGAAGTCTCCGCCATCTGTCGCATTGAGTTCCGCCATAGGCTGTACCACACCGCTAGCCAGGAAGGCATCACGCGCAGTTGTCTGCTCAATAACGTACGGCGTAAAGACCTCAGGAACTATCACGTCCGATCTAACGGTCGCCATAAGTTTCTGTTAATGGTTTTACGATGCGGCCACAGGCCTAAGCGCAGCACAGCCTTGCTTGTCTCACATACTAGCGTTTAACAGCAGATTTCAATCTGTTATATAAATCTCTATCTGTTCTCCATAATCTCATTTGTTCAGTGATATTCCCGCCATCTTCAAAAGGATTCTTTTTCATTCCAACAGGAAGATCATTTGAACCTCCTTTATTTGCAGAAGCACCACCACCTTGAGGCTTCGGTTGCTTCAAGATGTAATCAGGAAGCTTGGCCTTAGCCCACTCGCCGACAGGAGTTCGCTCATATCCATCAACAACAACAGGAGTGCCATTGTCAACTTCTATTTTGTCAGTGGGGAGGAAGTTCTTGAGGACTAATTGCGGATCGTGTACGAGTTCCGCCAAGGACGATACGGCGGGCGAAACAAGCTCCAATTCCCTGACTCGTGATTCCAACTCGGCGATTCTTTTGTCTTTTTCTGCTGATTTCTCTCGGAATTGAGTCTCAAGTTTTTGTCGAGCTTCTGAATATCGACCTTTTGCCTCAAGTTCCGATTGCTCTGCATTGTGTTTGAAATCGATCAACTCTTGAATGTTCACATCTTCTGGAACATTTTTGATCTGAGTTGAAATCTTTTTATACTCATCGAGCAATTCAGCGTTTTTCTGCTTCATTACTCGTAAATCAGCTTTTAACTTGTCAGTTTCATCATTGACAGGTTGCTCCACAGGAGCCTCCAATTCTTCAGGCATAAGACCCACAGGGCGCTATTGGTAATAAGATTATACCGAGAATTGTTAAGTAGCAGCTTTCTTAACTTCTTTTGGTGCAGTCTTAACTGCTGTTTTAGGGGGCTTAGACCCTTTGGCTTTTAAATCGTTGAGTTTTGCGAAAAGACCTTTACTCATTGGTTTCAGGTAATATCACTCATAATACTAGCCTGACTCCAGAAGGTCGCACTAGGTGGTATAATGTCAATAAGATAAAAGATGCCATGCCTGAAACCTCAGCCAAGCCAGACTCAGATGAAGGTCGCTTTACTCAACCTACTAACTTCATTCAAGGAGAAGGTGTTGAGCTAGATACAAGTGATCTTGATGAAAATGATCCTAATTATGCACTTAAAATTGCACTTCTAGCAGGCGCAAACGTCAATTTTTAAAGTTGCTCTAAAATTATTTCATAAAAATATTCAACAGGATCATCAAGCTCAAGTTTTTCAATTGGCACTTTCGTTATATCAGTTAAGCGATAACGCACATTAGACGGCATCAATATTTCGGCTTCATCTTCAAAACCCACTCCTACATTTGCAATAGGTGCTCCATATTTATTATTTTTGACTCTCATTATGACTGGAATTTCTGATTTAAATCCTGTATAAAATAAATCTCCATCTACTAATTCAACCTCTGCGAAATTAGCAGCGACACTTCTATGAGCACTCCAGCTTTCCATTGTTGCCGAAGGATTTCCTGAAGCTAAATCTTTTACAAAACTATTAAAATCTTCCTTATCAACCTTGATACCCCTGGAAATTTCCCCTTTATAAGAAGGAGCACGAGAAATAAAATCTTCCATCTTTTGTATTGCCTCTAATTTCTTTTGATAAGCAGCTTTATTAACAAAAGGCCGTCGAGATGTTTCTCCATAACGTGAAAGTTTCTTACCTTCTTTACTTAATCTCTCATATTGAACACCTTGGAACGAGCCTGAACTTCCTTTCCATCTCTGAATTTGATTCTTAACACTATCAAACTCATCTGAAAATCCTTCACTATCCAACTTATAACCCATTTTCTTCATGGCATCTCGACCATAAATATACTCATAGTCGTCAGTAGTAGCTGTTGTTTTCTTTTTAAAACCAGACTCTAATTTTTTTAGTTCAGATTCTTTAGCTTTTGCAATTTTCTTGAATTCATTTACATCTTTTGCTTTGACAACCTTCTTCGACATAAATCCTTTAAGGTCATCCGATACATTTGACGCTAAAAACTTATTGCCAGGAATTTTCAATCCTGCTTCTTTTAGTTTATTCATATGCATTAAAGCTTTATCTGAAGTAGCAGAACCTACTTTTGATTTATGTAATTTTGCTGACCAATGATAAAAATGCTGCTTCATCTCCCATTGCTCTAGTTTCTTTGTTTTATATTCATTATGAATAGGATCAATTCCTTTACCTATCTTAATTTTCGGCTTACCTATATTAGATATCTTTGCATCAATAGCTTTTAACTTTGCCTTTGTCTTTTTCTCGTTAGCCTCTAACTCCTTTTCTATCTTTGCTATAACATCTTTCTGTTCTTTTATTTGTTTGTCTAATAAATCTAATTCTTGTGCAAATTTAGATTTTTTAGGCTTAGGCGCTACTTTTGGCTTTACAACTTTTTTAACGACTTTTGGCTTAGGCTTTACTTTTACTTTTGGAAGTGTGCCATAAGAACGCTTTAAGTCATCAAGACTTTTTTCTGTTTGATCTCCACGAAGCATTTTGGCAATAGCTTCTTTAGGGGTGAGCTTATTCTTTTTCCTTGTAGTTAAATAATCAAAGTATTCAGCCTTTTTTTTGCCACCTAATGCCTTTGCTTTTACAGAAGTCGATTGTTTTTTGAGCCAGTCAGCTGCATCCGTACCACGTTCAACTGATCCACCTTGCGCAGCACGTTTTCCGATTTTTAAATTAGGAGGTGTGATGCCTTGTTTCTCATAATCAATAACAGCAACCGTTGTACATCTACAATTAAAATGATATGGAGGCGTTGGCCCTTTCCCATATTCAAACTCTTGTCCATCCAATAATCTGCACTGAGGAGACGTTCGTTCATCTAAAGTGGCAACCCATTTATATTTCTCAGTTATATCTTTATTAGCTTTATATACACTTTGACTCGCTTCGTTTGCTACTTGATTAACAGTTGTTCTAACTAAACTACTAACTTGGCTGTTTGCCATACGTGTTGATGCTCCACCTTTTTTAATCGTCTGAGCAAGACTAAGTTTCTCCCATGAGCTGGGCTCGTTAAAATTCAAAGTTCCAGCTAGACGACGAGTCATTTCTGATGTCGTTTCACCTGTCAAAAGACCATCTCTAATAACATTTCCAAATCTATTAGCTTGATTAGAAGCTAATCCTCGGAAGTTTTGACGCAGACTTTTATTATTCGGTAAAACAATTTGAGAGCCTTGTTTAGATGTGAGTGCAAATTTCTTCTGAGTCCCTTTAGCTATTGCTTCAATATCTTGTGTCAATAAAGCAGCATTTAAATTAAGAGGATTACTTTTAACAACTGATTCAGCAAAGGCTTTGGATATTTCAACAGACCGGACAGAATTTGCGGCTCCAGCAGGTAAAGCTTTCTTTAATTGACCAACAACAAAATCAGACTGAAGACGAGCAATGCCTTCAAGGTCTCCGATAACAGAATTACTACTTATTTCTGACCAAGTATCTAGACTTTTCTTTACTTGAGCCAATAAAGCTCTTAACTTATTTGCTCTATAAGATGGCTGATTAGCCTTACCACTCCTCTCAATTTCGTCTAACTTTGAAACAGCATCAAGAATAATTCGGTTATAAGAAAGAACTAATTTTTTGGCAACACTATTGCTAAAACGATTTAGATCAAGAGCATTTCGAAAGAAATCCTCAGGGAAATCAATAAGCGGAGAAGTCGCCATTCATTAGTCCTCTACATCTTCTGGCTCAGCTAAATCTTCAGAAACATCTTCTTCAGGTTCTGCTTCTGGTCTTTCCATGTCAATTAAACCAGCTTGCTCTGTCGCTGCAATTTCCTCCTCAACGTCAAATTCGTCACCAAGAACTTCGCCCTCAGTAAGTTGATCCAACAAGGTTTTCTGTGTAATTGTTCCAGCGGTATAAAGCTGCAACAAGCTTCCTATTTCTTGAGGATCTAGCCTCTGAGCTAAGAAGTCACGATTAACAAAGCTTGTTCCAGACTCATTACTTCCTAAATAACGAGCATGGAATAAAAGACTATTATCGATCATATCTTGCATTTGTTGTGCGACTACCTGCATCGTGCTGTCGCCTTGTGATCTATCTATCCGCTTTGCTTCTGCTGTTTCTGCCGATAATTTTTGACCAAGAACGGCTGCCAAACCTAATTCATTTATTTGTGAAGCGATCTGCTCAAGTCTTTTGAATTGAGCGTCATAACTTGTTCCTTTACTTTCTATGTATTCGGCTCTTCCTTCCGAAGGGAAAGCAATAGCTTCACCTGGACCCGCACTGACTTCCTCAGCACTCTGAGGGAATCCAAAAAAAGCTAACATTGGAACGGCTGATATATGGAGCTGGTTATCAAGATCTGATTGTGTTTGATATGCTTTAAGATTTAATTCTGCAATATCTTCCATTGGTGGACGTGACTCCATTACGTTAATTCTGTTTGCATAAGCAACAGAAAAAGGAATATCAGACAAACTCATTTTGCCTTCATCAAACAATTTAAATTCACCTTTATCATCTCGTCGATGGACTTCAAAAGCCCCAGGAGTTAAGACCCTGACTTGTTCTATCTGCTTCTCTCCATATAACCCTTCTGGTTCTATAACATTTTCCAGTAAACGAAGCTGAATAAACTTCTCTTCACCATCTTGGAGTTCTGTTCTCCAGCCTAATATCTCACGAGGAGTATAAGAAACCCAGTAAGGTCTTCCATTTTGACCATTAACAGGAGCATCTACTAAGACACCCACATGACCATATCTAATCATTTTTCTTGCAGTCTCATATGTCCAAACGTTTAAATCATTCCCTTGTAAATCCACATCGAACAATTGCTCCCTAATGACATCAGCAATGTCTATCAATCTGACTGGCTTTCTTGTTAACATTCCAGCCAACATTCTCTCCAAACGTTGATAGTAAGGAGGACAAACTGATCTTGCTAAACGATTATCATAAGCATCATCTAATTCACGAGGTTCTTGTGGTAAATATCGCCTATGTTTTTTCCGCATATCATAGGTTCCACCTAACAAATCCTCTATCAAGACCCAATGTGGTTCCTGATTCTTCCAAGCTGTATTAGGTGAGTTGACATGATCGTCACTAGCAGCCTTTTCTCGGTTGTAATAATTGAAGCCGCTATACACAGCAAATCCTCGGAACTATTTGGACAGTGTAGGCAAGATCGTCAGTAAAGCCTAATACCTGTACGACGACCAGCTCCCATATGAAGGGGATTAAATTCTCTCCATATTAAATACCCAAGAGCATCATTCATATGATCGTGTCCTCCTTCTTTATCGGGTTCACCTTTTTCTGTATACGCTTGAAGCTCAAGAGATTCAATAACCTTTTTACATTTAGGTGATACATGGAGACGAATAGCTCCTTTACCGTTTTCCAGCAAAGCTTGAACAGCACTAACCCGATCACGAACACTCGGATTGGATGCGCCCGATTGATTTGTAATCTTGTATTGTTCAAGAATCTGGATGTCGGTCTTAGAAGCGTTTGTTGATCGTGATCCTCCTGAAGCGTCTGGATATCCATAGATTCTATGGTGGGGAAATCGTTCCTTGATCTCTCGCCCCAATGCGTCGGTGTCATGAGCGCCACTAATTTCGTCAAAAATGAAAAGCTCACCTTTCTGAATGACACCAATGGCTGCGGACATATTGCCCACATTAAAGTCAACTCCTATACGAATAATCTCATCCGTAATATCAGGCATCTCATTGGAAACATGTTTCTCACGATTGAACCTGTCGTAAACCTGACCTGTAGTTAGGTTGGTAAATTCACCGTTGAGATACGCCTGAAGAAGACTTGGGTCGTAATTGGCTTCTAAACGTTCAATGAAATCAGCAGGCAAATGAGGATTGTCTGAAGTTTTCATTTTTATTAAACGCCTATCTGCTCTTTGTTGAGCATCTTCTGACCCAAAGGTCTCCCACATCCAGCGAAAACCTTCAGGAGTTGAAGCTGCTCCAAACTGCCTAACATTTCCAGATCTCAAACGACCAAGAATCTTAGGAAACGCTCTCGCTGCAATGGATGGAGAGACTGTATCTATTTCGTCAGCAAGAACAAAAGCCAAATTAAGACCAATAATTCGTGACCAATTCTCAAAAGATCTACAGAGAATTTTGGTGTCCACCCCTAAATGAAGAACATATTCGGGGAGAGGTGAAGCTCTAAAAGTATAAGGGATTTCATAATCTTCTAAAAAAGATTCGAAATCTGTTTGCCAAATATCTCTAATTAATGGGCCTGTTGGTTCCATCACACATCCTGTATACCCTTGATTCAAGTAAGCAAGCTCAACGGTTTTTGCACATAACGCACGCGTTTTACCTGCTCCATATCCAGCAGATAAACCAATAATTTCAGTAGAGGAATCCTTTACAAAGTCACTTTGACTTGGATGGAGATCACTATAAATACGCTTTAAAACATCTTCAACAACCCAGTCTTCTACATAATCTTTCTGGAATAAAACATGTCCTTGCTTAGCAGTAAGCAGGATACTCATGAACAAAGAGAAGCCAATTTAGCAGCAGTATTAATGGCTCCCAGTGCAATGTGATATTGGCCAGCTCTTCTGGCTTCCATCTGTAAGGTGCTGCATTGACTCAAAAGATCGGCAATCATCTGGGGTCGTTCAATATCCCAATCAGCCTTGAGATCTGCTCTAGCTTGCTCCAGATAGTTATCTGCAGTACGTTCGCTCACCCCCCAGTTTTCTGAAGCGTACCGAACGCAGTCAGAGCGTCTTCCACCATTGGCAATGATCCGTGAGAACCTTTGAACACGGATTAAAGTTTCGGCTTTACTGGATCCTTTAGCTGCCATTTGAATCCTCCGGAATATAAAAAACCTTCTGGTTAGGACTTAGCCATTGCTTTGCAATTTCACTAGCAACTCTTTGAGTCATAAAAGGAGGAACGCTCATTCCCATGACATAACAAGGATCTGAGTTAAGGAAATTGTAGTCTTCAGGGAAAGTTTGGATACGTAAGATCTCCGCAGGACTCAAATATCTGGGTTCATCCCATTTGATAAGGCCTTGTGTTGCCGTAACTGTTCGGGCAGGAATATTTGGATTAACAACTGCCATATTGAAATAATGTCTTTTAGGATGAGCCTTTGATAAAGGGTCACCTGGTTTTACTTTTTTCCAGAATTTTTGGAGATTAGGACTAATTTGCTTTAATTTTCCATGTTTTGTGATGCCTTTAAATGCTTCTCTAACTGAAATTTGATCTTCATTAAAGGAAGGTTTAAGAGGTGGGAGATTTAAATCATTACGTCGAGCAAGGAAAAAGGTTCTTTCTCTTGCTTGAGGGACACCCATCTTTGCTGAGTTAAAAAGAAAAAGCTGTGCACTATATCCAGCTTCACGAAACGCTGTGAAAATCTCTTTGACATAACCTCTTGCATTCCCTGCAATTAAGCCTTTGACATTTTCTGCGACGATAATTTTAGGCTGAAGACGCTTACCTACTTCAATAAAATGGCCAAAAAGATCATCTAATTTCTGTTTTTGTTGACCTTCTCGGAAATGGAATTCCTTGCCCCATTTCTTCTCCCTTTTTCCAGCCATGCTGAAGACTGAGCAAGGAGGAGAGCCATCAAGAATATCTAAATCTTTTAAAATATCAGGGATTTCATCCAAAGGAATTTTGTTGAAATCCTGCACACCCATTAAAAAACTATGCTTAGGTTTATGGTTCGCACGATATAAAGACATCATTTCGGGATCAATTTCGACACCACCTAAGACATGAAATCCTGCAAGTTTGTATCCCATTGTGGATCCCCCTCCACAATGAAAACAACTAAAAACTTTAAAACCGTTTTTTGCTATTCCAGGAAGGCTGGATAAATGCCAAGGTCCAGTAATAAGAGTTGGAGAATTAGCTTCCTTTTTTACCATCCCATTCGAATCCACAACGGGGACAGATGTTGGTGAAGTTGTCAAAATCTTCCTCCGAATGTTCTTGGGCTCCTGCATAATCTTTCATATTGTCGTCACCGAGAAGATTCTCTAGATCTTCTTCATCAAACCAAGGACTGAGGTCATGTGTTTCAGAAAGGTTGTGAAGCATTTCACGATCCCAGTCTGAAAGATCACTTGTTCTGTTATCAGCAAGAGCTAAGCCTATTTTTTGTTCTTCAGTAAGACCAGTTCTTTTTACAGCAATAATTTCTGTTCCATCCGTTTCAATTACTCGAACATTTTCTATTCCTGCTGCTTTCGCTCCTTCGATTGTTCCATTTCCAGCAAGGACACGATTCTCTTCATCTATGACAATTGATCGACCAGCACCATATCGCTTAAGCGATTCTTCTATGAGACTTGCAGATCGATCTGTGCGCTTGCGTGCGTTTTGTGGATCTGGGACAAGATTCTGTATGGAATTCGGTTCAGCCATTGACTAGGTGTATACGCTCGAATATGGTCACTCTATCCAATGTTATTGATATTGGGGGTATAATGAATGAATGCTCAGCAATGAGCACAACCACACAAACCACACGGAGTTATTCCAATGGGTCAATTAGCTGATCTGATGCGTGACACTCTCGCCGAGATGAAACGCCAAGACGATGAGCTTCAAGCAAAGCTTGATCAAGTCGTCAACACAGCAAACAATCTGGTCAAAGAGACTGACAAACTTCTCGAGATTCTTGAGGAGGAATAAGAAAAGAGCCCCTTCGGGGGCTTTTTTTATTCGAGTGAATACACCTAAAACCTTCTACCCCCCCCTATGAAACTTTTAACTAAAGCGCTAGAGAAAAAACTTCCAGCTCTTAACTCTGCAAGTGGTAATGCATTTGTCAAATGGTTTACACCTGATGCAAACTGGACTTGGTACTTAATGGAATACGACCCTGAAACAGGTGAGTGTTTTGGATTAGTTGATGGCTTTGAATTGGAATTTGGTTATTTCAATATTAATGAAATCAAAAAAATTAAAGGCAAGTTTGGTCTCCCAGTTGAAAGGGATCAATGGTTTGATACCACTTCAGCAGAAGAATTAGTCAAGGAGCTAAAAAAATGATCGAACTAAAAACTGCAATTCGAGCTGTCAATCAATTGACCTCTGTAATTGTTGGGGCACAATCTGCTCGTGAAACTGATTCTCTAAAAGAGAAACCTGTTGAACGAGTAAGAAAATGCATGGAGTTAGCTTTGCTAGAAGCAGGACAAAGTAATCAAGAGCTTTTGCATCTTGATGACTCCTCTACACGAAAAAAAAAGATGGCTCAATCTGCAAGAAAATTAGACAGTTTAAATTCACTTTCTATATTTGCAGAACTAGTAGAAGACCTAATCAGGGAAGAAGCTGATGAAATCCACTAGGGAAACAATTGCATCAAATCGCAAATCCTTGTGTACTTCCCAAATAATCCAATGCATATTGATTGTGTTGGAGCAATTCAACTGATCTGGGACACAGAGAGAAGGACGTCCAAGTTTGAACCGCCACACTGAACTTCAAATCATGTGGGCCCCGCTGGTCGGGTAAGTCACCAGGGTTAATCACCTACTCAAACCGTCACCATAACAAGTTCGAGTTTTAAGAAAGCCTCCTTCATCGGGGGCTTTTTTAATGGCAAAAAAAACCCTCGGGTGTCTAATCCGAGGGCTCTTGATTTCTCACCTTTTAGTTTAAGTGAAAACACTCGAAAGGAGTGAAAGTGCAAACGATTACAACTTTTGAAGCATTTATAGCTGAAATTCTCGGTATACTAACCAAGTGAGCAATCACACCAACCACACGAACCAAAACCAATTATGGCTTTTTCTGAGGTAAACCCTGCAACAAACAAAGTTTGGAGCAGAGAGGAGTTACACCAAGCACTGAAAACTGCTGAGGCGAAAAACTCCAAAATCATCCCCTGGCAATCTCAGTGGGTGAACATTCAAGAAAGATGGGACATCCATCTTGCTGAATGGGACAAGGCAGTAAACGATTGCTATCAAGCAGGCGTTACTACCAGGAAGTTCTACAACCGCACCTTTGCGTGATCTATATGGCTCCCTTCGGGGGGCCATTTTTATTTTTCCTACCTCTCCCCCCCCCTTTCTAAAAATGTCAGATTTTCATGAAACCACTCTTCGTCGATACGAAGAAGAACAAGACCAACTTTATCGAGAGGAATATGAACGAGAACAAAATCCTGTTCCTTATTGGCACGTCGTTACCACAGATTGGGATGACTATGCAGATTCAGATGAGGAAGCTGCTGCACTAATCGAACAAGCAACAATGGAAGGTCTCAAGTATTCCTGCACACAACACATCAAAGGAGTTTCTTACCAATGACTCAAGATGAAATTTTTTACACCTTCCAGACTGCTATGCAATCGGGAGGTGCTTTTTATAGCAAATTAGGAGAATGTGGACTACTTGCTGATGCAGAAAACAAGTCTTTAATTCTCCAAACTTGGCCTCGATTGGTCTCTCAATACGGCCCAATGTCCACCTTATACATCAAAAAAGCAAGTACCTAATCATGGAGATTCTTTCGATCAAAGTCTCAGACCTTCAGGCTTATTTTCTTAAAGAAATGGCCAGAAGTAATCGCCGGACCTTGCAACAGCTTCTCTGGATTCTTCTTTACGAAGGTACTCTTTCCTTTCTTGAGTGCAATCATGTCTCAATTAAGAAAAGGCACGAAGACTTTACTGAAGAAGAACACGAGAAAATGGCACGTTTTGAAAAAGCTCAGGAAGAGAAAGAATATCCTCTTCCTAGCGACTGTTACGTTTGCCGTTACTTTGAGAGTTCACAGATTGAAGAAGTCCTAGAAACTATTCCAGAAAACATCTTCAATACAGAGCTAAATGACTAATTCATTGACACCTGATGAAATCATCACGATTTGGCGCATAGCCAAATACAGAGCTAAAGGATATGAGATCGATTACACCAGAACTAAAGAAGAAGAAAAAGACGCTTTAGCAGACTTAGAAGATATTCATGAAGCCGAAGAGGGACAATGTGAATAAGATTACGTAAAACTCAATGGTTAATCGTCCCCGAGATTCCATCAAATGGAATGAAATCCTTCAAGTCAGTGTCACTACTGAAATGAAAAATCAAATTGTCGAATTGGCTAATGAGGCCGGCATGAGCCAGAGCAGTATTGCCCGTGAGTTGATAGCCCTGGGACTTGAGAAAGAACTTTCTCTAGGTGCATAATCTGCACCATGAGCCGGTCTGATCTTTCTATTGCTTCAGCAGCGATAAGAAAAGGATCGACGCCGCCGTCGATAAGTTCTCTTTTAATCTGCTTTGCTGTTTTTGTAGCCATAAAGTTAATCCTTTACGACGCCTTAAGTATACCAACGACATTTCGAACTGTAAATAATGGGGTGTCTAGCCTCAAAATCACATGGCATAAATAGCAAGTCCTTTGTTCCTAACATGATCTTCAAATGAGCACCAAACGATCCTCGAATGAATCTATAAGGCCCCGAATAGCACCCGAATTGGTCAGTCGTTGTGAAGCGACAAAGCCCCCATGGTTTGACACGACTAGCTGGATTAACCATTTAGTCCATTTAGGACTGGAGGGGGTTGCGGGGCATGTTACCCTTGAAGAACCGAGCGATAGAGAGACACACACAAAAAAGCGAGGTTCTGAATCAAATAGAAAGACTTATAAAGACTCTATAAAAGAAGATAAAGAAAAAAAATTTAAATTCAAAAAATCACTAATTCCTTTTTCTCTTGACGACCATGCCGACAAGATTGAAGAGTTCTGGAAAGTAAAGAATGGAGCTAAGTCCGAAGCCTCATGGAGGCAACTGGTTTGTGGCTTGGAAGCAATCCAATCGAAGTACGGATCCGAAGCTCTACAAGAGCAACTTGATCTAGCCATCGTGGGAGGTCCTAAAGGACCCTGGTCGAGCATCACACTCAAGAACTATGAACAGTTCAGTCTGGTCTCTGGAAAATTCAATGGAGGTCCTCCTGAGCCCATACAGAAGCATCCAGCCCAACGAGTCTTCACTGCCTCAGGAGGATTTCAGGAATGATCCATGATGACCCGGCTGAACTTGCTTATACACATGGCATTCACAGAAAAGTTCGACGCTTAGAGCTTCCCCATTCCTATTTCAAACGACTTTCTGAAATGGAAGAAAGAGAGTTCAAGATCTTTTGCCAAGCTTTTCAAAGAGAAAGGACGCGGAGATTTAGAGAACTAGAAAGCATATTTAAAAAAGGGAAAAAGAAAAAAACAAAGACAGATGGAATGGCTCAACCAAGTTCTACTCTTCAAAAATGAAACCACTTATAGACAACTCCTCAATCATCAGAATCCTTAAAAAAGGTCTGGTGACACAACGACCAGGGGCTCCAGAAGGGGTCATGATGTGGACCCTGGAGGATCTTGATAAGCCAAGTCCTGGATGGAAGCATTGCCAAAAGGTAGATCGATCATCTTTTCCTAGGGGATATCAAGGAATTGAACATCGAAACCTTGCAAGAGATGCTCCTATTGAAGAATCCGTTGAATTTGGACCTGATCCACATGACTTACCCAACCCAAATGTACCTTTCTAAAAATGAATACACAAGAAAAAATCAATATGGCTCTTAAGCGAATAGATGAACTCAACCTCCTTATCTCTCATTGGAAAAATGATCTACGAAGAAAGTCTGAAAGAGATGCCTCTATTTCAATATCTGACGGCACCTCACAACAACACTGAACCCTCTATTGATGCGGCTAAAAGCATTAAAAAAGCACTAAACAGTATGTGCTCCAATGTTCTAAAAACTGTTAAATCTCATCCCAATGGACTGACTTGTGATGAGATTGAAGACATTCTTGGAATGAAACACCAAACAGCATCAGCACGTTTAAGAGATTTAATTACATGCCAACCGCCTTATGTGGAATTTCGGAACGACCCAACAACAGGGAAGGAAAAAAGAAGACCTACCAAGAGTGGACGAACAGCCCGCATTTATTACGCGACCCACCATGGAGCAGAATGAAATTAGCTCCTCTACCCATCCATCGAGATGAAGAATCTCACAAATACTTTTGGGAACCAACAGGAGAAATGTTGGCTTATAGCACAACTCAAATAACAGGCGCAGGGAAAGATCAAAGAGCATTAGAGAATATTGAAAGGACAAGACCAACTTGGGAACCAAGAGGAAAACACGTTCATTTCTGTTTAGAGCAATATCTAAAAGGAGCAGTTATTCCTGATCCTGGTGATTATGAGGAATGGGTTGCACCTCTTTTAAACCATGAATTTTGGAATGAGTTTGAACCTTGGGCTATTGAATACATGCTTTGTGATCGCAAAAAATCTGTAGGAGGACAATTAGATGTTTTGGGCTATGACCACAAGGAAAAAGAATTAGTGCTTCTGGATTTAAAGACTCAAAGCTCTATTAAAGCTTCTCGATATAACACTGATGCTCAACTCGGAAGCTATTTACATGCTTTGATTGATCACCATCAGTTGATAGTTGAAAGCTGTCGAACAATTTGGGCAAGACCAGGCAAAACAGTCATAGGACCAAATCAATCAGTTGATGATTGTGGTATGGCATGGCTTGAAGCTTGGGAAAGATTTAAAGTTTTAAGAGAGGAATTTTAATGAAAACAGATCCTTTGTCTTTAGCTACTCTTCGATTAGTAAAAGAAATGGAAAAAGACGAATCTCTTGCTTTAACAGCTCAATGTTGCAGTGTATGTATAGAAGATTTAATTGATGAGTTAAAGAGACTGAAATGGTCAGAGCAGCACATAATCATTGCCTTGCAAGCTGTTGCTATTGGAACGTTTAACCGAAAGGAAAACGATGAGTGAAATCTATTTCCGAGTTAATGGAATGCCTGGTGCTCAAGGCTCTAAAAAACTGAGCAAATGGGGAGCAATGATAGAAGCTTCTCCAAGAGTTCACCCTTGGAGACAAGACGTAAAATTTGCTGCTCAGAATGCTTACAAAGGAGATCCTTTAGAAGGTGCTGTCTCTGTTTCTATTGAATTTATTTTCCCAAGACCTAAAAGTCATTTTGGAACAGGGAAAAACGCTGCTGTTCTAAAAAAATCAGCTCCATTGCATCTAACAAATAAAACAATGGGTGACATAGACAAGTTGGCTCGATCAACTCTTGATGCTTTGTCTAAAACTTCTGGGGGGAAAATTCTTGAAGATGATAGTCAAGTCGTCTCGCTTTCTGCTGACAAGCGGTATGCCGTTTCAAAACATGACATTCCCGGTGCCCATATCTCGGTAATCCCTTTATCTTACTGAATTACTTGATATACTAATAGAGGTTCGCCTACCAATTTATGTCTCAAAAAGAAATGCCAGACAATCTTGCTAAAGCTCTGGCTGAATTTCAAAAAGAACATCATGCTGCTGGCAAAGATGGAAGTGCTAACTATGGCTCTTATACAACTCTTGCTGGTGGATTAAATGCTGCTCAGCCTGCAACGCATTTAGGTCTTTGTCATACACAGACTTTTGAATACGTAGTTACAGAATCAGGCAAAGTCATCACAGTTCTTGTTACTGCTTTAAAGCATGTTTCAGGAGAAGAAGTTCAAAGCCGACTCCCTTTCCCTGAGCTATCTCCTAATAGAGGAAACATTATGCAGGCTCTTGGATCTGCAGTTACCTATGCCAGACGTTATGCACTTTTAGCAATCTATGGATTAGCTGGAGATGATGACGATGGTGAAGGTTCAGCACCATCTCAAGAAGTTAAAAAGCCTGAGAGGAATTGGCGTAAGCCTTCCAAACCTGATAAAAAAGAATCTTCGGGGGAAGTTTCTTTTCTAGACGAAGGCAGAAAAAAAAGGATCGTCAATTCACTTCGAGACAAGAAAGGGACTGACAAAGAAAAAGTCCTTGACTCTTTCAAGAAAGAATGCAACATCCATGCTGCCCAAGTATCTCCAGATCACATTCAACTCCCGAAACATGGTGACGTTTTAGAACGTCTTCTTTCTTTAGATCCATATGAGCCGCCTTCCACCTGAAGACCATCTTTCAAATGCAATTGTCGATTTACGAGAAGCCATTAGAGGTTTCGAATTACAGCAAAGAGGACACAGCTTTGAAGTCCAACAATGCAAAAGAGCTTTGGGACATTTGAAGAAACTCCCCCATGGATAGATCTGCTTTTGCCGCTCAACAAGTTCTTGAACAGTTGAAAAATCGAACTGACTTCTACAACCGGAATCACTTCCAATTCAAAACCTCAGATGAGGAAGCCGATGCCATTCGCAAATATTGCGACCAACAAAAGACCACTCCAAATCAATTTCTACGCAAACTCATTCAGGATTTTTTCAATGGCTGATTTCAAACCTGCTTTATCTCTTCCTATCAAATGGTCTGTTGGTGAAAACCAATTTGACGACAATGGGAAATTTCCAAAGAGTCTTTCTTTAACTATTCCTGTTGAGATTATTCCAGAACTCTGTTCTCACCTAATGGCTTTGGAAGCTGATTCCAGCAAGCATAAGCAAGGAAAAGTCTGGAATTACTTAAAACAAGGAGAACAGACAACTGATGTTGTTTACTTAAATGGCAAAGGGAAAGCAGGAGAATACGGCGATTTTGGCAACATCAATCCTGTCAAAATTGAACAGGAGCTGCCTTTCTAATAAGAATCAAAGCCCATTCTTTTCTTTCTAGCTCTTTCGTTAGCAGTCTTTCTATAAGCCTGTTGTTGAAGTTGTGCCCTTTCAGCAGGGCTTGGATCCCTTTTGTTCTTCTTTTTGAAGGCAGCAATAAGGGCTCTTAGTTCTGCTGTTGGCATTTTCTTTTTGTCTGATGATCTGAGTTTAGCGGAGGAACTTCCTCCACCAAGGTCGTTCAGATTTAATTTCTAAACAAGCGAGCTTTGCCTCCAATTCACATATTTTATCGATTGACTGCTGAATAATCTGTTCTTGAACCCAAGTCTTCCTTTGTAAAATCGTACAAAATTTAGCAACTTGTTCATGGTTTTGATCTTTTAAAATCAATCTGCAATCAGCTTCTATTTTTAATTCTTGTTCCAAAGTTGGTTCTACAACTAACCATTTAGCCCAAACCATAGCAAATTAGTCTTTAGTTAGATTTTACTGCGACTGCAATGGGTCTACTAGGCTCTATTAGCAATTTGTTTGTTTATAAATCACCCAAGCCTTTAAAAGGAAAGGCTTTGGAGCGTTATCGACTAATGGGACTAAGCAATAAAAAGTTAAATGAGATTCTAAAAAAACAACCTCATCTTCACTGCAAAAAAACTAGGTTAGTGGAACTTATTTTGGCCGAAGATCGGTAGAATCCTTTTATGTGAGCTAATGCCGTGACAACAGCAGGAATTGAGCTAAGGCTGATTGACAAGGCATCGCCTGGAATTAGGCGGACTGAACAGGCAACGCAAAAACTAACAAGGACAGTTAATAAGTCACAGAAAGGTCTTAAAGGGTTAGGTAATGCAGCAAGAGGTTCAGCTATTGGGGTTGGAGTTCTTAATAAAGCCCTTGCTGTAACAGCTCTTTATTTGGCTCCTCTTGCAATAGCAGGAAAAGTCTTTGGTGGTTTTGCTGAAGCAGACAAGGCTGCTGCTGCTGTTGAGACATTAGGAGTCAACAGTAAAGACCTCAGAAATCAATTAAAAAGAGTTTCCATTGAAAGTGGCCATCTTTCTAGTACTACAGCCCTAATGGGGGCAGCCTATGACGTTGCCTCTGCTGGATTTAATAAAGCCTCTGAAGCTTCAGCTGTATTAGAAGCTTCTTTGAAAGGTGCTGTCGGTGGGATGTCAGATATAAAAACAGTTAGTGATGCAACTACAAGTGTTTTAAATGCTTATGGCTTATCTTCAAATAAAGCACAAAAAATTGTAGATGGATTTATTCAAACTCAAAATGACGGCAAAATAATTGTTGAACAATATGCAAATCAAATTGGTCGAGTAGCTCCAATTGCAGCAGCTGCCGGAGTTTCTATTGATGAATTAAACGCTGCGATCTCCGCTGTTACAGCTACAGGTGTTCCTGTTATGTCAACCTTCGCTGGTCTAAGACAAGCATTGGTTGCAGTCCTTAAGCCAACAAAAGAAGCACAAGATGTTGCAGCAGAATTAGGAATTGAATTTAATGCTGCAGCTTTAGAGTCGAAAGGTTTTGCCGCGGTTATGAAAGAAATAAGTCAGAAAGTAGATGGAGACACTGAAAAACTGACAAAACTCTTTGGCAGTGTTGAATCTCTTACTGCTATCACGCCTTTATTAAATGATGGCCTTAAGCAATTTGATATAAACCTCTTAAATCAAGCAAATAGTGCTGGTGTTGCAGATGCAGCAGTTAAGAAAATGGGGAATACGGTTAGTTCCCAAATATCAAGAATACTGAATGGAGTAGGAAATTTAGCAAGAGAATTAGATACATTCCTTGGCCCAGTATTAAAAGACATACTAGGAACAACAAACGACATTATTGCAAGCATGACTAATATGCTTTCTCTAATGAGTGATGCAAATCTTGGAGGGGCTTATCAACAATTAACGAAGTCATCCTTAACACAAGGCTTTGGACTCGGTGGTATTGATGACCTTAACAACATTGAAAAAGCTGTTGCAGCTTTAAATCCAGAACTAGCAACTACAGAAGCACAAGTAGCAAGGATTAGAGATATTATTAATAAATTTGAGAACTTAACTAATAACTATAACAAAGCAGCCCTAGGTAATAAAGAGATTATGGCTAAAACAAATGCCATTCACATTTTAACCGCTAAGCTTAAAGATCGTATAAACGAAAAAGAAAGGGAGAGGAATAGACTTATAAAAGAGAGAACAGGATTGATTAAAGAGGAAAATAAGGAAATTAAAAAATCAGAAAATAAAACCGATAAATTAAAAATTGACTGGAAAGAAGTTGGAAATATTATTCGTAATGATGTCGGAGAAGCAATTAAAGGAATGATGAGAGGAACGAAGACTCTTGGTGAAGCAGCTTTAGGAATTCTGAACAAGATTGCAGATATGTTTATCGACTTAGCAATTCAGGGAATGTTTACTTCTTTAGGCAAGCAAGGTGGTTTCTTAGGTGCATTATTTGGGGCAGCAAATGGTGCTCATTGGAAAGGAGGATTTAAAGCTTTTGCTCAAGGAGGAATGGTTAACGAGCCCACTCTTGGACTTGTTGGTGAAGGTGGAGAATCTGAATACATCATTCCTGAATCTAAGATGAGTGATGCAATGAATCGCTACGCTGCTGGTGCAAGAGGTGATGCTGTTCTTGCTGGTGGCGGGGGTGATGTAGAAGGAGGAGGATCTGGCGGTGCAGGTGGAGGGTCTATCGATGTTCGATTCACTTCTGAACGTATTAATGACGTTTCTTATGTCACCTTTGAGCAATTCCAAGCGGGTGTCCAACAAGCGGCATCAGAAGGTGCAAAACGTGGAGAAATGTCAACCTTAAGACGTTTGCAAACTAGTCCATCAACTAGAAGGAGGGTTGGCGTCTGATGGAAGTAGCTGTAGGGAATTTCGTAACGCTTAAGGCTGGTAATGCCACGCAGTACAGATTCCAAAACTTTTTTATTAATGAATCTGTTACTTACAGCGGCGAAAACTATACGTTTATGCCCTTCGGATTTTCAGGTGTTGTTATTAATGATGGTGGGGGGGCAGATGCGTCTCTTCTATTTCCGAATAACTCTTTGAGTCGTGGATGGGCTGATACCGCCATTAGGGATCATTGGTTAGGTCATGTACGTGTAATGATTCTTGACCCTGAGGACAAAACTTCTTTTACACAATTGCATCAATATTACGGGCAAATTTCAGCAGGCCGTTGGGACGAAACAAGCCTTGGTTTAACACTGAACACGGTTCTCGATGCTGTGGGTTCTGACATACCACAGCGAAAATTATCACAAAGATTAGTAGGCGACTTGCCTTCAACTAGTGGCGTCAGATTGCAGTGATCTAATCGGTCTCAATTATCGGCTCGGAGCTGATGGGAGCGACGGCTCCATAGATTGCATACATCTCTGCTATACCGCCCTCGATAGGCTCGGAATTGTCACACCAGTCTTTAAGAAGAGCTGGTATAGAGCTAGTAGAAGGGATATCTTGCGAGATCTTTATTCTTGGGGGTACAGAGTCCATAACCCTAGGTACACTGATGGAGACTTACTACTTATACCTGGTAGCGGCCCTAATTTTGCTATTACATGGAACAGCGGAATCCTCTATTGCAACCCGATAACGGAGAAGGTGGCATGGGGTACCGTGCGTATATTCACAAGACCCCACTTTTACCGTTCGAGAAAGAGCTAATTAAGACAGTTGGTTTAACTGAGGAAGAGTACAGATATTTTGCGGCGCAGGCAATTAAGAGGGCAAAACCAAGACCAGCGGCTTATGATCACATACCAAATATTGTTGCTGGTGCTGAATTTACGGTAGCTAAATTCCTAACTCAATTAGCCATTGGTCTTGCTATTGGTTATGTCACCTATCTTCTAACTCCTAAGCCTAAACAGTCGAAATTTGAACGTCGTTCTTTAGCAGATATAAATCAAGCAGGTCGTTTTAATCCAACTTTTGGATTTGATACAGCGCAAGAATTGGCGACATATGGCGAAGCAGTTCCTATCATTTTTGGCAAATATGACGAGACAACAAAAACAGGTGGAATTCTAGCTTCACCCAAGCTCGTATGGAGTCGCCTTTTTTCATGGGGAACACAGCAATCAGTCAAACAGTTATGGGTACTTGGTGAGCAAGGTTACGAAGATGGTCAAGGCCCTGATGGAATTGCAAGGCCGGATCTTGAGGGCATCTTTATTGGTAATGGTGCATTAGATGCTATTTATGAATCAGCTTTCGCTTTCTATTGGAAAAGAAACAACTCTCTACAGCCGAACAGAATTAGGGCTGATAATTTTCATTTTGGGACAAGAGGTACGCCATCATCAGGTGATCCAGAAACAGATGATGATATTTTCAGTTGTCCCACATTAAATAGCGATAGAGAACCTGGGTTTTGTGCGGCTCATAGTTTAAGTAACAATGCAGAATTTGGATGTTATGCACCGATTCCAAATGGCTCTATCTATCGAGTGAACTGGCGAATTATTACTTGGTCTAAACGCGACCCTGGCAAAGACGATCCTGGCAATATTGCTGAGGGGCATGTCATCAAGATTTCAGGTAGAACTGGATGGAAAACAGGGCATCGTAATTCTGAACGCTGGAACGGGATGCCTGGAGTTGGTAGAAATTACAGCCGACGGATGGGAATAACAAAATTACGTAGATCAAATGGGACTGAAGTTACGTGCTCAGATACAGAACGAATAAAGACTGTTGAGGCAGCAAAAGGTGATCAAATCTATTTCACTATTACAGGTGGCAATCAGAAAATTCCTGCTGATATTTATTCTGACGGTCGTGTAAAAGTTGATGATATTAATTCTGCTGTAGACGGAATGAGAGAGAAAGCAGATGATCAATTAATGCTTGGTGAAATCTTTCAAATAGGAAGAACTTACTGGCAAGTTTCTCATCGTGATATCACGAGATGGAATGCAGAGGATTCCTTAACTCAAACAGTTACACTTGAATGTATTGATGACGATCCTATTGATAATACGCCTAATGAAATAGGGATAGTTTCGAATTACGTAATCAATCCACCAAGACATTACATAAGTGATTCGCTGGAAGACGTACCTAGTCCAGGTCCAGGTTTCTTTCCTTTGTTGCGTGTTTCTAAAGCCTATGTAAGAAATACGAGAGAATGTGAAGTCGTAGAGCTTGGGTTAAAAAGTCGAGTTTATCAACAACTAAATGGGCTTTGTGAATTACAAGGCCTCCCTACGCCTGACGAATTAGGGGCTTTATGGCGTGGGGATGGAAAAAATGGTGGAGGAATGGAAAGTGGAACAACTACTGCTTTTATTAAAAGGGCTTCTTCGTTTGTTGTTTTAGTCCGTCGTGCGGGAACTGATGAGGATGGGAATGCTTATGAATGGGATCAATTGCCGTTAACATTTGTTGTTGTAGGGAATAAAGCTATCGACCAATACAACTGGATACGCATCAAACATCCAGAGAAAGGAAGTTATGAATATCAAGTAAAACCAAAGACAGGCGCAAATATGATTCGTAATAACGAAAATAAGCAATTTATTCAACTTAGTGGTGCCAGTGGACAACTAATTTCAAAATCTTGTCCGACACCTAATCATGGAACTTTTCATGTCACGACAAAAGGAGAAATTAAATTAAGAAAGGAACTGACAATAAACAAAGAATTTATCAATAAGCCAATTATTACTACTAGTTCTGGTACCACTACAAAACCAAGTGCTGTCAGTATTCTGGAACGATTACCTGTAAATAATGGCAGCAAACTAAAAAGAATTACAGGGCTGCAATGGGTAGAAAACGCTGGACAACCTTCTCATTCAGAGAGGCCAGGAGGTAGGCATGGAGCATTTTTCTGGGAGATATTTGGCAGTGCAGATAGTGACCCAACTCCAGAAGGACAAACAACAAGTAAATGGGTTAAAGAATCAGTTGGAGGAAAAGAGTTGAATATTAAGTATGTAGTGCAAAAACAATCTGCGGCAGGAAATTTTAGTGGAGAAAGTTATCGCTGGGAATCAACAACATATCTTCCTAATACTGGCTATCACGTTAGACCACCAGGAGGTGAGTGGAATGTTAACGATGAACTAACCATTTGCAGAACTTTGTCCAGTGGAAATCCTTTTAAGGCAAGATCTGGCTATCCAGATTTAACACAAGGATGTGTAAGGCTAGAGGTTACTTCAACTACTGATGATGATCATACTCTCGGCAAGGCACACGCATTGCGCTGGGAATTGTTTGGCGATCCATCGACTTTACCTGTGGGTCATGAAAAAACGATCACCATCTCAGATCTAACAGGTTTAAAACTTCAAATGACAAGCAAGGTTTTTGCTCATGATGGATCAACTTGGCCTGGCGTTCCTAATAGTTGGGGCGCAGAATACAACATTACTGTTGTTCAGGATTCTGGTACTGCTAGTACATGGAATAAAGAAGATACTGTTAACTACGAGAAGACTGTTTCATCAAATAATCCGTTCAGGATTTCTGGTACAAAAGTTGGTTATACGTTCAAAATCGATGATCTAGTTACTGTTTTAGGAACTTTTTCAGCCACAGGTGATCGAATATTCGAGGGTCAAAGTCAGTTGGCTGATATAAGTAATTATGGGGATCTTGTTCGTAAATCAAACGATTCGAGCCCTGAACACGCTATTAGTTATGTCAATGAAATGCTGGATAATAATGTTGATCCAGATTATGACAAGTTGACGATTGGAGGTTTAGCATTAAAAGCTAGTAGAAATTATTCCTCCCTAGATCAAGTTCGTGTCTGGTTGTCAGAAGGTCTACACGTCAAACATTTACATCCTGATGATAATAATTCAGTAGGGGCTAGTAATCTTTTAACAGACTTGGTTTATTACTTATTAACTGATGGTGTTGGAGGGGCTGGAAGACTGCTCAATATGACACCTGATGATTCGAACTTAATCAATGTTGCTGATTTACAGGCAACTTCTAGGTTTTTACGGTCTCAGAATTTGTTTTATAACGGGGCAATTACAGAGGCTTTAAATGTACGTCAATTTATAAGTGATATAGCTCCTAACTTCCTTTGTAATTTCGTTCTTTCTGATGGTAAGTTTAGTCTTCGTCCTGCCTTGCCTGTAACGTCTACAGGCCAAATTAGTACAGGGTCTGTAGAGATTAAGCAACTCTTTACTGGTGGAAATATCCTTGAGGATTCTTTTGAAGTTAATTATGTAGGGGCGGAAGAGCGCAGGATGTTTAAGGCAGTGATGAGATGGAGAGAAGAAAAGAAGAATGCGTTGGCAAAAGAAAGGACTCTGACTGTTCGGTTAAATAATGGCTCAGATCTTGATCCTCCAGAATCATTTGACTTAACTGGGTTCTGTACTTCAGAGGAACATGCAAAGTGGGTGGCTAAATACTTCTTATCTGTCAGGCATCGAATTACTCATAGCGTTTCATTTAAGACCACTCCTTATGGACTTGATCTAGCACCTGGGGATTTAGTCAAGGTCAACACAGAGGCAAGTCCATATAACGCTGCAAATAATGGGACAATTAGCGCTTCAGGAGTCTTGACTTCTGTGACGGCATTAAGTAATGGTCAGTATTCAATTCTCTATTACAAAACAGCCTCTGACGAAATCACAACAGGAACAATGACTGTATCGGATGGGAAAGTTCTTGAATCAGTTTTCTTCGATAGTGTGTTCACTGTTCAATCAGTAACCAACTCGCAGAATGTCTATCGGATTGAGCAGTTAACTCTTGGAGAGGATCACACCGTAGATATTATTGCTTCTGAATTCCCTTGTGACGACAATTTATCTAGTCTGATAGCTCAGGACGTCACTAATGATTCCCATTACACCTTTGGCATCTAAATGGCTTTTCCAAATCTTGTTCCTAGTGGCCGAACTTTTGTTCCAGGAGACTTCCCCTCTAAAAGATTTGTCTCTCAATCGGGCGTAGAAAACCGTATCTTATATGGTTCAAAAGAGACAGGAGCAAAGCTCTCATTGACCTATAAAAACCTTTCAGATGCATCCGCTGATAATTTCATTGGTCACTACAGAGAGATGAAGGGAACTTATACAACTTTTGACCTCTCTGATTCAGTTGCTTCTTCTGTAAGAGGTGGTTGGTCAGGATTGAATAGTCGGATTGATAAACCTACAGGCACCTTATGGAGATATGCAAATCAACCGCAGGTGACGAGTATAAAACCAGGAATTAGTAATGTGAAGGTCGATTTAGTTGCAGTTTTATAGATAGACTGCTTTCAAGGAGGTTTTACCGATGGCCAAGGCTTATACAGGAAGAGACGGATCGCTGCAACTCAGTGACGTTGACCAAGTAAAAGTCAGAAGCTGGAATCTTTCAGCCGATATGGATCTCCTCGATACAACAAGTTTGTCTGACAGTGTTCGGAGTTATGCTCCAGGTATTCAGTCTTTTAGTGGTTCAGCAAATCTTCTTTATTACAAGCAAGATGATGGGACAAATGATGCCAGCGCACTTTTAAGAAAGCTTGTCAAAACAGGAACAGATGGAGTTGCTTCTACTGACACAGTTACTTTGACCTTGAGATTGGCAGACGGTACTAGCTATTCAGATGTGAAATTAACTGCATATATAACAGGAGTATCAATCGGGGTTAGTACTGGGGATATTGTTTCCACTGATATTACATTCCAAGCTACAGGCGCACTAACCACAGCAACTCTCTAAATCATGGCAGTGTACTTAGGCTCAAAGGGCCGTGTGGAATTACAAAGGACATTCTCTAATAAAGAAATTGTTACTACAATTGATGATGCTGAAGTAGTTGCGACTAGTAAAAGACTTGGCTTTGATGCGGCAAGTAGAGGTAATACAAGTGAATTAATAACAGGAGATCAACTAGAAATAAGAGCTGACAGCAATCTTGTTTTTATAAGCGGCTATACGAGTGTAAAAAGCGGAAAGTTCTTCATTCATGTTGATGATCTGGGTGGAATTAGACTCTATTCAACATACGCGCATGCTGTATCAGGTGGAGCGACTAATGCTATTTCTTTAGTGGCTCAATCGGCAGGTTGGTCGCTTGATGTTCGCCTTACTGTTCAAAATGCAATTCATAGAATATTAGGACAGGTTACTTCTTATGAATTGAATACATCTGCTGAGGTTGTAGATACAACAGCTTTATCTGATGATTTTAAGAACAGTATTAATGGTCTTTTAAGTGGAAGTGGAAGGCTGGAATCTTTTTGGGACTATCGAGATACAGTAGGCGCTGGTGAATATGAGTCAGCACAGTATCTGCATCAGTTAGTTCTTAGATCAGATATAGGAAGTACTTTTAATGCTCATTTTTATTTAAAAATAGATGGTTACGATCCAAGCGGCGCTGGGTCAAACGTTGCCAATGATGTCATTTGGTATGACGTAAAAGGGCTTATTTCCAATACGGCAATTGCTTTTAATACGAGTCAAGTGGTCAAAATGACTGCTGACTTTGTAACGACAGGAGAAATAAAATTGAAGGTTATGACAGCCGCCGAGTACAAAGTTCTTCAGGAAAATACCGACAACATCTTACTGGAGCAGGATGCCGCTGCTAACCTGTTGCTTGAAGCTGATTAAAAGATCTTACGGAGGTTAGTGCCGAATGGCTGACGCAAAGATTTCGGCCCTCAATGAGGTAACCGGATCCAATCTTGACGACGATGATGTTCTGGCCATTGTCAATAGTACTGAGACCAAGAAGGTCAAGTTCAAAGAACTAATTAGTACTGCTGGACTAAACAAGCTAAGTGGAACGCCAATCCCTTCAGGCAAAGTTGCTTTTGCTAGTGGAGCGATTGCTGATGGTTCACTAGCCTCAAATTCAGTCAATACAGCGAACGTAAAAGACGACAACATAACGGCAGCGAAACTTGGTAATGATATTGCAAAAATCCAGAGTGGCACTAGTGGTTCTGGTGATTTTACAGGTCAAATTCTTGTAGACACATCTGCGTCCAATAAGGTCTACATATGGGATGGGTCTAGTTGGGATGCGTTAGTTGCAGGGACAACAACAATCTCAGGTTCTACAACTGGGATTGTCAACATTGTTTCAACAGCATCTGGAACGACATATACCTTAAGTGCGACGCTTGACGACACGGACGCTGCTAAAAAATTCCTCGCTGGACCTACCGGCAGTTCTGGTGCTGTTAGTTATCGAACCATCGCAGATACAGATCTGCCGACCGCCACCTCTTCAGCTCTCGGAGCTGTAAAAATAAACGGCGAGGGCTTAAGGATTGATAGCGGAGTTGTTGAAATTGATAGTGACGTAACCGCAGCGACAAATCATCACGTCGTTACCCATAACGCCAAGGGTGTCATCACAGGATCACGGGCAATTATTAGCTCGGACATCCCAGACGCCACCTCGTCGGCAAAAGGTGCAGTATTGCCAGGCACAGGACTTGCTGTGTCAAGTGGAACCCTAAATCACAGTAATTCTGTTGTTGCGGGGACTGGGACGAAACTAACCGTAGATGCCCAGGGACATGTCACTACTGTTGCGAACCTCACAGATTCTGATGTTCCTGACCATAGTGCCGCAAAATTAACCTCAGGAACTTTACCAATAGCACGCATCGCTGATGATGCAATAACGGCCGCAAAAATGGCCAATTCTTCTACTTGTATTGTTCAATCTATAGCCCAGGCAGGTTTCCCAACGGCAGCATTTACAGGCCAATTGTTATTTGACAGTGTTGCTGAAGATGCCTATCTGTGGGACGGAAATGCTTGGCAGGCTATTACTACATTAACGAAGGGAAGTTTGGTCAATGGAGGTACATTTAACGCATCAACTTCCAAGATGGCAAGTGTTACTACAGCAGGTAGTGCCGCTGGTCTAGTAGTTGGATCAAACTTACCTACTGCAAGTGAAACAACTGATGGTGTTTATGTAGTTGTTGCAACGGCTGGTACACCTTCTGCTCCCGCCCCAGTTACTTCACTTAACCCTCCTGATTATATATTAGGGGTGACAAATGCGTCAGGATCTAGCTGGAATGAGATTGACCTTTCCGCAACCGTAAGTGGACAGATCGCTCAGAATGTTGCTTTCACTCCCTATGGTCAAGTTGCAAGTACTAATACACAAGATGCGATAGAAGAATTAGAGACTGAAAAGATGCCTAAAGCAGGTGGCACTTTTACAGGAGCAGTAGAAATAGGACATGGAGGTTCTTTATCTTTTGAAGGTGCAACAAATAACGCTTATGAAACAACAATTGCGGTAACAGATCCAACTGCTGATCGTACGATTACACTGCCTAATCAAACAGGAACGGTCATATTATCTGGGAATGCTTCTATCGCAAACGCAGATATAGCGACTAATGCAGCGATCGATTACAGCAAATTAGCGGCATTAGCAGATGGCAAGATCCTTGTTGGTAACGGCTCTAACGTCCCAACTGCTGTTACACCTTCTGGTGATATAACTATTTCAAATGCAGGTGTCGCTGCAATAGGTAGTGGAGTAATAGTCAACGCAGATATCAATGCTTCAGCAGCGATTGCTGGGTCAAAACTTGCGGCTGGTTCAACTTCAGCTCAGGGTGCTCTTCAGTTAAGCGACGCAACCAACTCAACTAGCACTTCACTCGCTGCTACAGCAAATGCAGTCAAAACTGCATACGACCTTGCTGGAAATGCCATTCCAAAAGCAGGAGGAACCTTCACGGGTGATGTAAATCTAGGAGTAGATGACACGGGTGTAGACCTAAAGCTATTTGGAGCAACTGCGTCTGCTTACGTTCTCTGGGATGCTTCAGCCGATGAGTTATTAACAGGTGGTGGAGCGACAGTAAATATCGTCAAGGACAAATTGAAGATAGGAGGTACAGCGGTTACAACTACAGCGGCAGAACTAAATGTTTTAGATGGAATCCCTGGAACATTAACTGCGACTGAATTGGGATATGTAGATGGGGTTACTTCTGCAATTCAGACCCAATTCACAGGCAAAGCTGCTTTAGCGGGAGCCACCTTTACAGGCAACGTGAACTTAGGTGTAGACGATACAGGAGTAGATCTAAAACTCTTTGGTGCTACAGCAGGTGCATACCTCTTATGGGATGAATCAGATGACACTCTCAAGACAGGAGGCGGTGCTTTTGTAGATATTGTCAAAGACAAGTTGAAGATTGGTGGAACGGCAGTTACTACCACAGCAGCAGAGTTAAATCTTCTAGACGGCAAAACAGCAATAGGAGATGCAGCACTTGGAACTGCGCAGACCTTTACAGCTACTCAATCAGGCACCATTACTTCTGTTAGTTATGCAAGCACCGTTACGTTGAACCTCAACACGACAAACAACTTTGCTATAGGACAACTCACTGGAGCGCTTACTCTTGCTAATCCATCAGCCTTAACAGCAGGTGCAAGCGGAATGATCAAGATCCAGCAACATGCTTCATCTCCTGTTACCCCTGCCTGGGGAAGTTATTGGCATTTCCCAGGAGGATCAGCATCAGCAAATCTCACGCAAACCGCTGGAGCTATCGACATATTGGTTTATACCGTATTGAGCAGCACCTCGATAGCATGTGATTTGATAAAGGACGTTAAGGATTGATTTATGGGAATCCCTGGAAGCGCCATTCCACTATTACTACGCAGAGCTGCGGCGGCGGGTGATGATGCTTATGAAATCAAGAAGAGTCTCAGAATTAATGGCAGTGGAGATGACGCTATTTTAAGAAGACCACATGCTGGGAATGGCAATAGAAGAACTTATACAATTGCTTTTTGGATAAAACGTGGTCCTAAACATTCGAATGGGAATTCCTTTTTAGGTCAATATGGGGATGGAGCTGGTGTTGAATTTCAAGCTTCATTTGACGACACTAATGATAAATTAACTTGGTATTATGATGCTTCTAATTATGTACAAACGAGTAGAAGTTTTCGCGATTATTCAAGCTGGTATCACATAGTTTTTGCTGTAGATACGACTTTATATGAAGACGCAGATCGGATAAGGGTATATGTCAATGGCGAACGCCAAACTTTGTCAACTTATAATGCACCGTCTCACTATGCAGATACTGATTGGAACTGTATAGCTGGAGAAGCACTTATTGGTGGAAGGAGATCTGGTCAGTCCCGTAATTTTCAATGGGCTGACTTTCGTAATATTGATGGGAGGGCGTTGCACCCTAGTGCTTTCCTAACTAGAGATTCTTCGGGCGTAGTACATCCAAAAGCATTTTCAATTGCAACTATTAATGATGGAACTACATGGTCTACACCTTCATATTGGAGTGGAACAGAGAAATCAGATGCTCCATATGACTACGCTTTTGATGGAAATTTAGGTTCATCGGTAAGTGGTACGTCAGCAACAATTGCAAAGATTGATAATAGTTCAACGACTGGTCAAGTTAATTATGACTTCACTCCACCAAACCCCATAACTTTTATAGATCAAGTTGAAATATGTGGTGGTATTAGTGGAGCTAGATATTCTATAAACGGGGAACCATGGGTCTTGGGAGCCAATACTGGAGCTTGGCAAACCATAGCTTCTGGAGGTGGGACGCTTACCACTCTCAACATTGAGGCTGACAATCATTACCCAGAATGGAGAGGAGTCAGGGTTGATGGTGTAGTCCTTTTAGATGGTGTCACAGACTCAGACGCACATGCCAACCCCAATAATGGGACAACGTGGAGCAATTCTTTTGCTGGGGGTAATTTCAACAATACCTATCCAGGGACACTTGCCTTTGACGGTAAAACAACCACGATGGCAAGGCCAGATACGAGCCAGACGATTACCTGGACAGCACCAACGAGCATTCCATTTACTCAGTTAGAATTTTGTGGATGGAACGATAACATTTCCGATGGAGTTGTAATTAATGGAGTCAATATAAGTTCGACTATTGCAGGTACTACTGCTGAAAAATGGAATGATATTACAAGTTTAATAACATCACCTTTATCCACTATTGTTATAAAAGGCGATTCCGGTACAAACAAAGCTTCTTTTAGAGGTGTGAAAATTGATGGTCATGTATTAATTGACTCAAACGTTGATAATAGTTTTCATCTTACATTTGAAGACGATAGTGCAGATAGATATTTAGGGAAAGACACTCTTAAGGGAAAGATTGCTGATGCAACGGGCGGTCTTCCTATATACAAAACTACTGATGACTATGGTTTAGTAAAAGGATCAGGACATAGAGCAGATAGCAATGCGTCTAGTTTAGTCTTAGCTGTACCAGGAGATGCTATTGCAGATGTATCACATTCCAGTGATCTTAGAAATAGTGGATCAGCACTTAGCTTAACAAACAATGGGACTGTAGCAGTAACAACAGATCATAGTCATTTTTATGGCTCAGCTCTATCATTTAATGGTTCAAATAAATGGTTAGATATACCTTCAATAAGCACTAATAATAATAATAAATATTGTATTGAATGTTGGGTTAAGCATAAACAAGATGCTGAACAACAGATTATAGAATTTAAAAGCTCTGATAGCTCAGGAGATTACATGTATATTCAACAAAATACTAGTGAAGGCTATAGATTTAGAGGAGGAGGTTTAGACCAATCCACTGCTAATAGTTTTGCGAGAGACGGTGATTGGGTACATGTTGCTTATACAAACGATGGATCGAACGCCAGAGCTTTTGTAAACGGTGTATTAGTGGGCGAAGCTGATTCTACTAGTTGGACTATTCAATCTACGCTTATTGGTGCAATTGGAGCAGGTGCAGATTCTGATCATAGCCAAAAGTTTAATGGATACCTTCAGGATCTTCGTGTCTACTTTGGGATAGCAAAATATACTGCTGCTTTTACAGCTCCTAAACGTAATGAGTTTACTCCTGTAAACATTTCAGCAACTACAGGCCCTACGGCAGTTTCCCTTGCTAGCGCCACAGGTGGTAAGCCTATCTGGGTAACAACAGGTGAAGGTGCTACTAAATCTTCACCAGAAGATGCTGTAGATCCAGATAATGACAACGAAGGAACAGATATTAAGTCTTATATAAAATGGGCAATTGCTGGCGATGGGGCGGACGGAACAACAATTACTCACGCTGAAACGAACCACGCTTCAGACATTTATTCTAGTTATAGCAATCCGGGTGCAACACCGGATATTATTGGAAATCCAAACTGGAGCACAACCACAAGTAGGTACTACGGATCATCTCTTTATTGGGATGGAGATGATCGACTTATTTTCCCTCTAGATGCATTTGGAACAAATGATTTTACAATAGAATTTTGGTTAAACCATGCTGGACCTTCAGGTGATCAGGGTATATTTGGTTGGTCATCTTCAGGACAAAGTTTTGCAGTATCTGCAACTACTGATGGTGTTGAATGGAAGGCAAAAATAGGTTCAAGTACATCTACAATTAAAGCTTCAATAGATAATAGTGTTTGGACTCACTATGCAATTGTACGCGATAAGGGAACTTATATTAAAATTTATAAGAATGGTGTAGAACAGGATTCTTCGACAAGTGATGCAGGATATAACACAAACATAGCGGCTGCATCTAGCGGCTATCTCTATACAATGGGAGCTGTTGATTGGAGGGCTAACGGTGGATCTTTAGGCTCCTATTTAACAGGTTATCTACAAGATTTCCGTATCTATTCAACAAGGAAATATAAAGCAAACTTCACTGTACCTGTTAAAGATGTTTCATCAGAGATTGATTCATTTGTAGACAGCCCTACGAACTACGCTCCAGATACAGGCGATGACGCAGATGGAGCAGTTACGAGAGGTAATTATTGTGTTTGGAACTATATAGATAATCCAGGTTCTTTAGCTCTTACACAAGGTAATTTAGCAGTAAAAGGTGGTTCTGCGTTAGGTATGGTTTTAGGCACTTTAGCTATGCCTGCCGGAGGTAAATTCTATTGGGAAATTACAATTCCTAGTGATTCAGCTACAGCAGGTGAATGTTATGGAGGTATTGCCAATCGTCAGGACGGTCAAGGTGACGCACATTTGTCAGATTATGGTGTACAACTAAAAACATCTGGTGAGCCCTATTTCTATACTACTGGTAATACATCTCAGCAAAGTATAGGTGCCTGGACAGGTGGTGACATACTTGGATTAGCTTTCGATGTCGATACTGGAACGCTTAAATACTATAGAAACAATGTCTTAAAATATACCCATACAAGTATACCAACTTCTATAACATGGCAGCCCGCATTTAATGCTGGAACTAATGCTACTGAATATGTATATACAAACTTTGGTCAACATGCATTCAAATACACAGCACCTACAGGTTACAAGACACTAAATACTTTTAACTTACCAGATCTTTTTGGAGCGAATGATAATACTAATGAAGACTTAAATGACCCATCAAAATATTTTGGTATAAAAACTTATAAAGGCTCAGGTGCTGACATGGATATTAAGGGTCTTAATTTCAAACCAGATTTAGTTTGGATGAAGCCACGCAGTGCATCTAATGATCATGTTTTAGTTGATGCTGCCAGAGGTGTCACAGAACGGATCTTTGCCAATCTAGATAATGCCGAAAGTACAGCAGCGACGTCACTTAAAACGTTTAATTCTGATGGATTTACAATTGGAGATCATTCCTCTGTTAATACAAGCAATGTAACGCATGTTGCTTGGGCTTGGGATGCTGGATCGGCAGCCGCTACACCTTCAACAGCAGGGAACATTACTATTAGTAATCAATGGGTAAATACTACGTCTGGTTTCTCAATTAGTAAATACACTATGGGCGCAGATGGAGGCACATTTGGCCATGCTTTAGGAGCTGTGCCTGATTGGGTAATAGTAAAGAGGCTAAATACTACTACGGACTGGGCTAGTTGGCATAAAGGAGTGCCTAATACTCAGTACATGATGTTAAACGAGATAGATGATGCCTCAACCTGGAATTTATGGGGAGACACTACTCCTACAAGTACACTTGTTACTGTGTCTGGTGATAGTTATACAGGTAATAACGGTGATACGTATATTGCTTACTGTTGGACTTCAATTCCAGGTTACAGTTCCTTTGGAACGTATGCAGGATCTGGCAGCGGAGTCGCATGGGTTTATACCGGATTTGCCCCTAGATTTGTACTAATTAAGAACATTTCTGCTGATACTAATTGGAAAATATATGACAGAGATAGAGATCCAGATGGTAATGGAATGACTTATGAATTAGAGACTGATACTTCTGACGCAGAAGTAACATCATCTGATCCTATAGACTTTAATTCGAATGGATTTATGATTAGAGGAAATAGTGGTGGAGCATTAAATGGTGGAGGATATACATATATATATGCTTGTTTTGCGGATCACCCACTAAAAACGAGTCGGGCTCGTTAACATTCTTTATTCATTCTTCCATCATGGCTTGGCTAAGAAACGGCAACCCACAACCTGATACAGGATTCACGGTCGGTGAGATTAATTATCCTGCGAATTGGATAAAGAATGCTCCTCAATCTGAGAGAGATAAATTAAACATCGTCGCTGCTGCTCCTAAAACACCTCATGACCAAATGTTCTCTTGGGGATGGAAGGAGGATGGAACAGAGGATTGGAAAGATCTAACGAAATTAAAAGCTTATTGGAATGATCAACAAACAATACAGGCAAAAAGTCTTTTAAATGACAGTGATTGGATGGTAATAAAAGCACAAGAAACAAGCGGAACGGTTGCAAGTGAGTGGACAACTTATCGATCAAAAGTAAGAGAGGCTTGTAATAATCGTCAAACAACAATTAATGCAGCTTCAACAGCAGCAGCTTTAAAAGCCATTCTTACTGGTCCCTCTACTGTGACTCAGAACAAGAAGGATTCAGACGGGAAAGATATTGAGCATACAGATGCTTTTGGAAATAGCTATGACCCTAAACAATATGAACAAGAAATAGTTGGCAACCCAAGTCACTTAGATGGGAAACACCCTTGGCCTACGAAACCATCATGACTCACGCTTTTTTAGTAGGGCTTATGTTTTGCGTTCTTTTGATTGGATATAGTTTTATATGGATGGCTAGCATAGATCCGCATAAGTGAGTAGACTCGCACGGTTATTTCTCTTGTGAGGAGAGTTCTATGTCCAAACTTGGACTTCTTTTTTCTGCTGCCTTTATTGGTGGCTCGGCTGCTGTCGCTGGTCCCTATGTCAACGTTGAAAACAACGCTGGTTTCTTAGGTTCTGACTACGCAGGAAGCGTTACAGATCTAGCGATAGGTTATGACACCAACTTTGGTGAGAATGCAACTCTTGGAGCGCAAATCGGCCCAGCTTTCGTCAATCCTGACGGAGATGTTGATGGTTCTACTCAGATTTCAGGAAAGGTTTTCGGTGACATTTCACTAACTGAAAAGCTGAATCTGTATGGAGAATTGGCTGGTCTTACTTCTGAAGATACAGACAACATTTACAACTTAAAAGCTGGTGCAACTTGGCGCTTCTGAGTAGATTAAGGGCGTAGGCGTCATTAACCTACGCTCCTCACACACACAAATACCCGCTATTCTGGTCATCGGGTAGCGGGTTTTTCACTTCTTATGCAAAAGGTCTTTAACGCTTTAAGCGCCGTTTCTTTTGTACTTGTCGTAGCGATAAGTGCTGGAGGAGTCATTACTTACAAATGGGCGACTAGTCCAAAGACTCACGAACAGATCAAAGGTCAGGTGATTGAGAGTGTTAAAGATTCTCTTAAAATCCCTGGCATGACAGGTGGAGCGACGCCTCTTGGTAAAAGCAAAAAAGGCGCGAAGCTTCCTTTCTAATGAAACCTCCAAGTCGTAACAGTTGCTGGAATTACAACGCAACTGTGACCCGTGTTGTCGATGGCGACACTTTTGACTGTGAGATTGATTTAGGTTTTGACCTGACAATTAAACAACGTGTTCGTGTCGCAGGGGTAGATACACCTGAGAAGAGAACTAGAGATAAAGAAGAAAAGAAACTTGGTTTAGACGCAACGCTCTGGCTCGAAGATAAGTTGGCAGAAGGTGCAGCGGCTGGTCATAATCTCACGGTTCGTACAGAGTTGGATAAAGGAGCAACTGGAAAATATGGACGATTATTGGGATGGTTATACGTCGGTGATGCAGATCGTTCACTAAACGAGCAGATGATTGAGGAAGGATTTGCTTGGGAGTACGACGGGGGAACAAAAAAGAAGAACTTCGAGGAACTAAGAAAAATTAGGCGTTCCAAGGGGACGATGTCATCGGTTAATGGACCTATAAATGTTCCTGAAAACTGTCCGATGAATCCACCAGAAGCATCAGGCCCAGGAGGTCCATCAATGAGTCCAACTGACTTCATTCCTTGACTGAAGTAATTGAACCTCAAATAAGGATAAGAGGTGTTCCTGATATAGAGGTTATTCCTCCGCCAATAATTATTGAACCTCCTGTAACTGGGGGTATCCCTTGGGGGCTTCCAGTTATAGAAATGCCGTGTGCAATGACACGGGAGAGGTATTCATCTGGAACGGATGATTACAACTTAGATCCAGATGGAAATATGATTTTGTGTGAAGGAGGAGCACCTGCTTTTTTTGCGCCTGACCTAACACCAGGAATAAAGGTAATTCCACAGGAGCTGAAGGTATCGGACTACGTACAGGAAAATGAAAGTAATGAGAAAAAGGCAGAAACTCCACAAATAAAGATTCCTGAGATTCCACCAAGGGCACCATGTCCTCCGATAGGTGCAACCCCTGTAGGTTCAATCGGTAAATATGGCCGAGGGAGGATCATTGCTTATAAAGAGGATTTAATTACAGGAAAGTGCGTAACAGAATACGAGCCAATCAAAGTTATTGAAACAATAGATCACTTTGCGCCTTCTCCTGTCTTGGTTTTTGGTGTGGGAGTTACGGCTCTGGCGGGGGCATCCTGTGCCCTACTTGCGGCCCCCCTGACAGAAATAATCAAGAAAAAAAGTAAACCTCTTCAAAAGAAGATTATTAAATTCGTGAAGAAGAAATTAAACAAGAAAGAGAAACCAGTTTCAACCTTTGAACGGATGATGGCTCAGCGAGAGAAGAAAGCTACTGATCGGATGTGGCGTTCCCTGGGTAAGAGATAGTGTGGCTGTGATTAGGTAAAACACCTGGAGGATTGACAAGTTCTACGTCTTCACAAAGCATTGCATACTTCGTTCCAGGTTTAAATCTAACTCCATCTTTGAGGAGCTTTGAACATACCTTTAATCGCCCCAATTCATAACTTAATCTCTTGTCTTCATAAGCAGCTTGAAGGAGCGAGATCCTAGTGCTTGCAGCCTCTTTGCATAGCCTTATGCTTTGGCGATCCAGTTGTATATTCCAACTAAGTGAGATGCCGGGGCTGATTGCGAACGATTCCTTCTGTCCCGTCCTGATTGTTTTGTAGCCAATCACTGCACCTGGATTATCTGGATTACCATCTGGACCGTCTACTTCCTCTCCGTCTTCATTGATAGTTGTATTTCCTGTGAAATCGCTTTCGTCATAGATAGGAGCTAAATATGATTGTTCATTAGGACGCGTAAAGGATACATTTGAAGAGACAAAAGGTTGGATGGCTAACGTGTCTCCTTGGCAAACTATTCCATCACCAAACTGATTAGTAAACTGCCTTGAAGGTAGATTTTGCACCGCAAAATTTGTTACTGACCCACTACTGTTAGCTACAGGATTTGAAGTAGCATTTATGTTATTTGCGTACACGGGGGAATGGCATAAAGCCAG
>MPLT02259284.1_pt1 | contig 41550 bp, 37 predicted proteins | sample 1617391 | NCBI WGS metagenome assembly MPLT02 (sample SAMN05944800, study PRJNA350692) | marine metagenome | biome: marine; feature: ODZ; material: water; isolation source: 70 m water sample filtered on 0.2 um supor filter | place: Pacific Ocean | collected 2012-04-08 | depth 70m m
CTATTCAAACCGCCGAGCCGGAACTACCTAAAACGGCAGGCACCGTACTCTGGGAATTTGAAACGGGAAATCGTGTGGAATCCTCCCCCGCCACCGGCTCTGTTGGCACGGTTTACGTCGGGTCACGGGACCACAAGCTGTATGCCATCAATGGCAAGACTGGGGTCAAGCTATGGGAATTAAAAACGGGAGATTATGTGCACTCCTCCCCTGCCATCGGCTCTGATGGCACGATTTACATCGGGTCAAATGACAAAAAACTCTATGCCATCAATGGCAAGACTGGGGTCAAGCTATGGGAATTTGAAACGGGAAATATTGTGCGCTCCTCCCCCACCATTGGATCTGATGGCACGGTTTATGTCGGGTCATGGGACAACAAGCTCTATGCCATCAATGGCAAGACTGGGGTCAAGCTATGGGAATTTGAAACGGGAGGTTTTGTGAGTTCCTCCCCCGCCATCGGATCTGATGGCACGGTTTATGTCGGGTCATCTGATAAAAAACTCTATGCCATCAAGACCGATTCCAAAGGCCTAGCCAAAAGCCCGTGGCCGATGCGCGGGCAGAATGCACGGCATACGGGGCGTGCACCAACCAAGTAGACCAACACCTACTCTTCATTGGTTTCCCCCAATAACCCGCCCTGCGTGCGGACGTGGTGAAACAAATACTGCTGGGCGTAGCCATAGTGAGGAGCAAAGTGCTTTTTAATAAAGGCCTGCAGACGCTTTGGCTTGGGGGCGCGGCGGGGAAAGTAAAGTTGGTGCAGGGCTTTGATGATCCAGGTATCGACGGGGAAGGCTTGGGGGAAGCCGTAGGCAAACAACAGGATGCAATCGGCAACCTTGGGCCCGATGCCGGGAAGGCGTTGAATTTCGGTGCAGGGCTCGTCGTAGGGCATTGCGTGTAGCGATTCGAGGTTGAGTTCACCGCGCGTGATCATTTGGGCACTGCCGAGGAGGTATTTGGCACGGTAACCCATGCGACAGGCGCGCAGTTCGGCCTCAGTACAAGTGGCAATGCGATCGGCGGTGGGGAAGGATTTCCAATTGTCACGTACCGGTTCACCAAATCGGTCGCACACTTCGCCGATGATTTGCTCAATTTGTACGATCTGTTTATTGGAAGAACAGATGAAACCGGCGAGGGTTTCCCAGGGATCCTGCTTCAGCAGGCGTAAACCATGACACGTCCCGCGCGCAGCAGCGAGATGCGGATCATCGGCGGGGAATCCGTCATAGATGGTTTGCAGATCGAGATCGAGCTGCAGGTAATCGCGCAACCATTCCCAGTCGCCGATGGGGCGGGCAACGCGCGCGGTGATGATTTGGCCGTTGGATTGGAGTCGAACCCAACGGCCGGTGAGGACGTTTTCCCAGGCCCCATCCACTTCGCGCCAGCGAAAGGATTGGCCGGAGGTGAGTGTAGCGGCGAGGTCGTAGTCCGGCACCTCAAACGTGACGGTGGCTGCGGCCGCCATGGGCTAGTAGGTGATCAGCGAGTTAATCGGGGCGCCGTTCATTTTTTCGCGGCCATTGAGAAAACCTAACTCGATTAGAAACCCGATCTCCACAATTTCTGCACCGATCTTCTCGAGCAACTTGACCGCTGCGGCCGCTGTACCGCCGGTGGCGAGCAGGTCATCAAGCAATAGCACGCGGGCGCCGGGTTGCAGGGCTTCCTGATGAATGGCCACTGTGGCTTCGCCGTACTCGAGGCTGTAGCTTTCCTCGTGGGTTTTCCACGGCAGCTTACCTTTCTTGCGAACCGGCACAAAGCCGGTGCCCAGTTGCTTGGCGGCTGCGGCGGCAAAGATAAACCCACGCGCGTCAATTCCCACGCAGGTGTCGATTCCGGCATCGGCGTGTCGAGCCGCCATCAGGTCAATGGCGCCGGCAAAGAGCCGGGCATCGCCAAGCACGGGGGTGATGTCTTTGAATTGAATGCCCGGCTGCGGGAAGTCGGGTACGTTTCGGATGGCGGCTTCGAGATCGCCGACGGTGACGTCGCTCATAGATTAATGTTGCTCGTGAATTTCCTCAACGTGGCTGATCATGCGTTTTAGCCGGCCGAGGGCAATGTTCTGAATCTGCCGTACCCGCTCGCGAGTCACACCAAATTTCTCTCCAACCACCTCCAGCGTACGTGTCTCTCCTCCGTCATCCATGCCGAACCGATAGCGCAAGATCGCCGCCTCACGTTCATTGAGGTGATCGAGCATCGAGTAGAGCATCTTCTTCACGGCTTTCTCCTCGAGATCCTCGTAAGGGTTGTGCATGTGATTGTCCTCGACCACGTCGCCCAGCGTATCGCTCTCGGCCTCATCGCCCAAGGGCGCATCCAGCGAGGCGGGGCGAATGGCCGCGGTGCGTAGCAGGGAAACCTTTGCCGACGAAAGATCCATCTCTTCAGCCAATTCTTCATCAGTGGGCTCTCGACCAAGGTCTTCCTGTAACTTCATGGCAATGCGGCGCATGCGGGAAATTTTATCCACCAAATGAACTGGTAGGCGGATAGTCTTGGACTGGTTGGCCAGCGCGCGCTTGATCGATTGCTTGATCCACCACGAGCCGTAGGTCGAAAGCTTGCCACCTTTACTGGGATCAAACCGCTTCACAGCCTTCATCAGGCCCATGTTACCTTCGTCGATTAAATCAAGCAGCGGCAGGCCGAGTCCCTCATAATCGCGAGCTATCTTCACGACAAGACGGAGGTTGGCATTGGTCAGTTCCTGCTCGGCCGATTCATCACCGGCCTTGATCCGGTCGGCCAACACACACTCCTCCTTCACCGTGATCAATGGGTACTGAGCGATTTCGTTAAGATACAAATTGATTGCCGAATTCGCTCCATAACTGCCGGTGGCATGATCGGGCTGTTTGATATGGGTGATGACTGAAGGGGCTTTACGGGAAGGCACCTTCGACTGCTGTCGTTTGGTCGGCTTTTTTTTGGCCGACTTTTTCCCGGCAGTTTTAGCTTTGGAGGACTTGGCCTTTTTGCGAGCGGGAGGCATCTCCGGCAACGCTATCGAATCCCCTTCTGGGGGCAAGAAAATAGACATAACAGAGTGGTGACAGGTTGTAATATTATCAACCTACACCCTTTTTGGTAATTACGCCAGAGGGACTAAGCGTTTTTTCAAGTACCAAAACAACGATCACCCGCATCGCCCAGGCCCGGGTGAATATAGCCATTCTCGTTCAACCGCTCATCGACCGCACCGAGGTAAACCGGTTCGTTGGGGAATGCTTTACGCAGGGCTCGCACGCCTTCGGGCGCGGCCAAGGCATGGAGAAAATGCAATCGTTCCGCGCCCCGTTGCTGAAGCAATTGGCCGGCCGCCACGGCACTGCCGCCGGTGGCGAGCATGGGATCACAGATCATCACTTCATACCGCCTCAAGCGCGGCGGTAGTTTTTCGAGATAACATTCGGGCTGCAACGTCGCCTCATTGCGAACCATGCCAAGATAGCCAAGGCGCGCCTCAGGGAGGAGTTGATCTGCCAAACCGACCAAGCCCTGGCCTGCGCGAAGAATGGGCACGAGCAGGATTTCTCTTCGCAAACGATGACCGGTGGTGCGAGCCAAAGGCGTCCGGACGCGATGGATTTTGGTTTCCAACGGCCGCAGTGCCTCGTTCAACAGCATCAAGCCGATTTGGCCCAATGCTCGCCGAAAGGTTTCCATTTCGGCATCGACATTCCTTAGCGTGGCCAATCGGGCTTGGACCAACGCGTGCTGAAGGACAGTGCAGCCTTTCACGGTTATTCCGCGTAGAGGTGGCTGGAGAGGTAGTAGGGCACGCCCGGCCGCAGGCGTGGCAGGTCCATCCCAAGATCTACCTGCACCGTGGTGCCCGCCGGCGCCTTCTCGGCTTGCCCAAGAAAACGCAGCAGGCCACCGAAATCCAGCGGCGCCTCATGCTTGATCAGGCGAGCTTTACCGGGTTCGATTCCGACGAATTTCTCGGTGAATTTTACGGCATCATCAAAGTTCCCAAGCTGATCCACCAAGCCGTGTTGATGCGCTTCTTTGCCGGTGAGAATGCGGCCATCGGCGTAATTCTGCCATTCCTCGATAAGAGCCCGCGCATCTTTTTCTGTACGGTTTCCTTTCTTAGCACGGCCTTCTTCCACCACTTTGACAAAGGCATCGTAGGTATCGTCTATAAACCGCTGCATGATTTCCTTTTGCTCCGTGGTCGTTGCCTCAGGCGGGTTCAGGCTGGAGAGCATGTCCTTGTTGGGGCCGCTTTTGAAGGTGACCGGTTTGACGCCGACTTTATCCAATAACCCATGCAGGTTAATGGACTGCATGATGACCCCGATGGAACCAGTGATGGTGAGTTCGTTTGCAAAAATATACCGACACGGGGCCGCCACATAGTAACCGCCACTCGCGGCCATGCCACCCATTGAGGCAATAACTGGTCCGTTATCAGTCTCAAACTCCCGGATGGCGCGGGCGATCTCATCCGAAGCCATCACCTCGCCGCCAGGGGAATCAATCCGCAGAATCACCCCCTTGACGCGCTTGTCGGACGCGGCGAGTTTGAGTTGTTTCTTGATCGTGGCGACCATGTCCGAGGGGCCGATGCTCGTGATAATTCCAGTAACATTAATGATCGCGATGCGGTTTTCCGGATCCCCGGAGCGCAGAGTGACCTCGGTAAACTCCGTCCGCGCAGGAGCGGTCATTCCGCTGGTGAATTGATTAAACGCCGAAACGATCCAACCGCCGAAAATGAACAACCCGGCGATGAACAGGAAGACAATCGGCAAGACATAGCGGCTCCCTCCCGCTGGCGGCGGGGTTTGCGGCGCAGGATTCGGCAATAGCGGCGGGGCGCCGCGGTCATCAGGCTCGCTCATGGGCTTAGAATACGGGCCGTATGCGTGCCGTACAAGTCGCAGATTTGCCCCTTGACGGCATCCGGCCTCCTCTCTAAAGTGGACCGCGACAAGAAGGTTTGGCTGGTTAACCAGCTGCGTAAAGTCGGTTCTAAACCGGCTTTTTTGTTCCCCTCACGGGGAGAAACCACTTGGCGCCCAGCGCCTCAGGCATATGGATAACGGAGTAAACAGCGCCGAATTACAGGCACTATTGGATTATTATGAGAAGGAAAAGGGCATCAGCCGCGATGCCCTGAACGAGGCGATTAAGGATGCCCTCGAAGCCGCCGCTAAGAAGGCGGTGGGAGCCAGTCGCGATCTGCGCGTGGAAACCGACCCTAAAACCGGCAAACTCCGCGCTTACGCCAAATTGGTGATCGTGGACCGGGTCACCAATCCGCAGGACGAAATTTCCCGATTCGATGCGCTGCAGTTTGTTGATGAAGCCAATCTCGGCGATGAAATCGAAAAGGAAGTTACCCCCACTGGGTTCGGTCGCATCGCTGCCCAATACGCCAGCCAAAATCTTAAACAACACCTGCGCCGCGCCGAAAAGGCGTTGATCTTTGATGAGTTCAAAGATCGTGTGGGCGATATCGTCCGCGGCACCGTACGTCGTTTTGAGCGCAGCGATGTGGTGATTGATCTCGGCCGCTACGAGGCCTCCCTCCCAAGCCGCGAACGCGTGCCGATCGAGGAATACCAGCCCGGCGAACAACTCCGCTGCTTTGTTAAAGCCGTAGAGGAAACCGGTCGTGGCCCGGAAATCGTGCTTTCCCGTTCCGACCCGGATTTTGTGGTGAAGCTTTTCACGCTGGAAGTTTCCGAAATCGCCGATGGCACCGTTCAAATCGTTTCCGTCGCGCGCGAACCCGGTTGGCGCACCAAACTGGCCGTGCATTCGGATGACCAACGCGTCGATCCCGTGGGAGCCTGCGTCGGTCTGCGCGGCCAACGAGTAAAGAACATCGTGCGCGAACTCAACAACGAAAAAGTGGACATCATCCACTGGAGCCCAAACATCGAGGAATTTGTCACCGAAGCCCTCAAGCCCGCCGAGTTGCGCGAGGTTGAAGTGCACCAGGAGCAGAAACGCATTCAGGCTTGGGTTGCTGAAGACCAGCTGTCCCTCGCCATCGGCAAGCGCGGCCAAAACGCCCGCCTCGCCTCACGCCTAACCGGCTGGCAAATCGATATCGACGCCAAGGAAGTCGAGACCCTGTCCTTTGATGACCAGGTCGCCGACGCCGTTTCCGCTCTGGCCGCCCTGCCCGGCATCACCGATGAGCTTGCCCAAACTTTGGTGAACAGCGGCTTCCATTCCGTGGAAGACTTGAAACAAATCGAAGCCGGCGATCTCGCGGGCATCCCCGGTTTGGAAGAAAACGAAGCCACCATCCTCACCGCCGCCAATGGCGAAGCAGCAACCGAACAAGCCGGCGAGGAGGCCGAAGCGGAAGCTACTACTGAAGCCATCGAAGAGCCCCCTGCCGAAGCAGCAGCGGAAGAGGAATCCGCCGAAGACACCCCTGCGGAGGAGTCGGCTCCAGAATCCGAGGAAGCCGCCGAATAACTGCCCCCTGATTTATGCCCGTTCGGATCTACGAAATAGCCAAGAATCTCGGTGTCCAGAGCAAAGATGTTCTGGCCAAGGCGAAGGACCTTAATATCACCAACGCCAAGGTCGCCTCCAGTTCGCTGGACAAGATCACCGCCGAGTATCTTGAGGAACAACTTACCAAAGACCTCAAGCCAGCGGAACCCGAAGCGCCCGCCGCCACCGAGACCGTCCCGACCGAGGAAGCGCCCAGCGGCCCCGTGCTCATCGTAGCCGAAGAACCGGAAGTCCTCGAAGCCGAACCCCCCGCCGAGGAAACTGAGACCGAAGAATCCGAAGCCTCAGAAGAAACTGAGACCGAAGAATCCGAAGCCTCAGAGGAAACTGAAGAAACAGCGGAGGCTACCGAAGCACCCGCCGAGGAAACTGCGCCAACCGAGCCCGAAGCACCCGCTGGCCCGAAGGTTGGCCAACAAGTCGGCTTCATAGATTTAGGAGGCATGCCTTCCCGACGCGAACCCCGGCGACGTGAGAAGAAGGACGACAAGAAGAAACCCGCACCCGGCGGTAAACCTTCTGGCAGCCCTTCCCGGCCCGGCTCTCCCCGTTACACCGCCAAGGCCGATGCGCCGGTCATCACACTCAAGCCACCCATCATGGTGCGCGAGCTGGCCGAAGCCATCAACCGCAAGCCCTTCCAGCTCATTGCCGATCTCATGCAGATCGGGGTGTTTGCCAATGTCAATCAGGCCGTAGACGAGCCCACTGCCAAACAACTTTGCGCCAAAAACGGCTTCAAGTTTGAGGCCAAGAAACGCCAACGCGATGCCGACGCTCCGGCCCCCATTCAGGAAAAGAAACTCGAATTAGATACCGAGGACGACGAGAAGGATCTCAAACCACGCCCGCCGGTAGTTGCCGTAATGGGTCACGTGGACCATGGCAAAACCACCCTGCTTGATGCCATTCGCAAAGCCGATGTGGTTTCCGGTGAAGCCGGTGGCATCACCCAGCACATCGGTGCCTACTCGATCGAGGTACCCCACCCCGAGGATAAGAAACGCCTCGAACCCATTACCTTTCTGGACACCCCCGGTCACGCGGCCTTCAGCGCCATGCGCGCTCGCGGAGCCAACGTCACCGATCTGATTGTACTCGTGGTCGCCGCTAATGACGGAGTGATGCCCCAGACCATTGAATCGGTCAGCCACGCCAAGGAATCGGGCGCCTCCATCATTGTGGCCGTCAACAAATGCGATTTACCAGCCGCCAATCCCATGCGACCGCGCGAGCAACTCGCTGAACACGGGCTGAGCGCCGAAGATTGGGGTGGCGATACACTGTTCGTGGATGTCTCCGCCGTGAAAGGCGATGGCATCGACAAACTGCTCGACGCCATTTTGCTGCAGGCCGAACTCCTCGAACTTAAGGCCAACCCCAACCGCCGCGCTGTGGGCAACGTCATCGAGTCCGGCATGGAACAAGGCGGCCCCACCGCCACCGTGCTCGTCCGTAAAGGCACTCTCAACGTTGGCGACACCGTCATTTGCGGCAAACACTTTGGCAAAGCCCGCGCCCTCATCAATGAGGACGACCAGCGCATGAAAACCGCCGGGCCCTCTTACGCGGTGAAATTACTCGGCCTCAACGGGGTTCCCGAAGCCGGTGATGAATTTAACTCCGTCGACAACGAAAAGGCAGCCCGCGAACTCGCCGAAGAACGCGGCGACGCCGCCCATAAGGAAAAGCTCGACGGCCGCGCAGCCGGCGTCACGCTCGAAAACCTCTTTGACCAAATCGACGCCACCACCGCCAAGGTGCTCAAGGTCATCGTCAAGGCCGACACCCAAGGCTCCGCCGAAGCCATCTGCGAATCCCTTAGTAAGATCGAATCAAACAAGGTCAATCTCGAAGTCATCCACAACGCCGTGGGCGCGGTAACCGAGAGCGACGTGCACTTGGCGGCCAGCTCGCAGGCGGTCATCCTTGGCTTTCACACACGCGTGGACAAGACCGCGCCCGAAGCCGCCAAACAACACGGCGTACAGATCAAACAGTACAAGATCATTTACGAGTTGATCGATGAAATGAAGGACGCCATGGCCGGCCTGCTGGAGCCCATCGAGAAGATCGTGGTGACCGGCACCGCCGAAATCCGACAACTCTTCCCGCTTAGCAAGGGCGGCAACGTGGCTGGTTGCATGGTCACAGATGGCCACATCAAGCGCGGCAAAGTTCGCGTGATGCGCGGCGAAAAGGAACTCTTTACCGGCCCGATCCATACCCTCAAACGATTCAAGGACAACGTCGATGTCGTCCGTTCCGGCATGGACTGCGGTATCCGTGTGGATGGATTTGATGATTTCCAGGAAGGCGATCTCATCCAATCCGTCACCACCGAACAAGTGGCCGCCACCCTGTAGCTCCGCCCTCGCATGCCGTCGCTTCGTCATGAACGCGTTCGCGAACTGCTCAAGCGCACTGTTGGAGATATTCTCCGACGCGAGCTGAGCACCGAGGAATGCGGTCTGGTCAGTGTCAACGACGTTGGCGTCGCCAACGATCTGCATTCAGCAACCATCTTCATCAGCGTCCTCGGCAGTGAAAGCCAGCAATACGCCGCCGGCAAACGCCTCGAACGCGACCGTTCCCATTTTCAATACATGCTCGGCTGCGAGGTGGTGTTAAAATACACCCCGCGCATCAAGTTCGAGCTGAACGATGCCATCGCCGAAGGTGACCGTGTCATCTCCATCCTCGAGGAATTGGAGGAGGAAAATGAGAGGGATACAAACTCGTGAAGCGCCACCTCAAGATCATCGATCAAATCATCCGCGAACTGAAAGCCGCTCGCACCATCGCAATTGCCGGCCACATGCGGCCCGATGGCGACTGCATCGGCAGTGAGCTAGCCCTGGCATATGCGCTCAAGAATCTCGGCAAAAAAGTCACCGCCTTTAATCAGGACGAGATGCCCGAGAAACTGACCTTTCTCGATCCAGGCAAAATCCTTACCGGCCCGCGCCCCCCGCGCCCGTTTGATGCCGTGGTGGTAACCGACTGCGCCAACTTCGAGCGCATGGGGGCCATTTGCGATTCAATCAGCAAACGCGGCCCGCTCATCAACATCGATCATCACGGCTCCAACACACGCTACGGCGACATCAACTGGATCGACGCCAAATCCGCCAGCAGCGGCGAACTCATCTATCGCCTTCTCAAGCAGGCCAAGTGGCCGATCACCGCGCCCATCGCCGATTGCCTCTTTACCGCCATCAGCACCGATACCGGCAGTTTCCAATACCCCACCACGCAGCCCTCCACCTACCACGCCGCCGCCGAGCTGGTGAATCGCGGCGCCCATCTCGCGCGCATCTGTGAGGAGGTTTACCAGAGCTATCCCCTGTCCCGCGTGAAACTGCAGAAGCACATGTACAACAGCTTCAAACTCACCGAGCAAAATCAGGTCGCCTACTTTTGGCTGCGTCAGGCGGACTACAAAAAAGCTGGCGCTGTTCCGGACGAAAGCGAGGGACTCATTGACCACATCCGCGACATTCAAGGCGTGAAGATTGCCTGCCTGTTTGAAGAAATTGAGCCGGAGATTACCCGCATCAGTCTGCGCTCGAAATTGCCCGAGGTGAATGCCTCGGATATTGCCCTCGCCTTTGGCGGCGGCGGCCATCAATCCGCCGCTGGCGCCCGAATCCTAGGTAAATCCAGTACCGTGCAGCGCCGGGTGCTGGCCGCCGTAAAACAGGCCCTTGCCGAAAGCAACCAATCCCGCTAATGCCCCGCCAACGCTCCCGCCAACCGGAAAACGAACTGCATGGCGCATTGCTAATCGACAAGCCGTCCGGGCCCACCTCCCATGATATTGTGGATATCATTCGCGGCCAATACGGCATTCAAAAGGTCGGCCATTGCGGCACCCTCGATCCCGCTGCCACAGGCCTTTTGATCCTGCTCCTCGGCCGAGCCACCAAGCTTTCCATGAAACTCACTGCCGATCACAAGATCTACGAAGGCTCCATTGAGTTCGGCAAATGCACTGACAGCTACGATGCTCAGGGCGACATCACGGCCACCGCAGCGGTGCCCTCTCTCGATTGCGAGGCGCTGAACGCCGCCGCCCAGTCCTTTCAGGGAGATATCCAGCAGAAACCGCCCATGGTTTCCGCCGTTAAGAAAGACGGCGTACCGCTCTACAAACTTGCCCGCAAAGGCAAAACCGTCGAACGCGAAGCCAAGCCGGTGCATATGTTTTCCTTCGAGTTCAAACACTACACTGACCCGGTCGGCATCTTCCGGGTGCATTGTTCCAAGGGCACCTACGTACGAAGCCTGGCACATGATCTCGGCCAGCAACTCGGTTGCGGCGCGCACCTGCGCACCCTGCACCGCACAGCCTCCGGAAAGTTTGATGTCGCTGACGCCATCCGACTGGAAGACCTCGTGAAACTGCCGGAATCCGAATTGCCCGGTCGCGTCATTTCGCTCGTAGAACTGGCTCACCTGCTGCAACCCGCATGAGGACGCTCAGCGATGCCCGCGAACTGAAGCCGGCCAACGGCCGCGTATGCTGCGCCATCGGCATGTTTGATGGCGTTCATCTTGGGCACCAACAGGTCATTCGGCAGGCCGTTTCCGATGCTCACCAGCTCGAATCCTCCTCCCTCTGCGTCACCTTCGATAAACATCCGGCCACCGTCATTGCGCCGGAACGGGCCCCGCTATTGATTCAATCACTCGATCAACGCCTCGAAGCCATCCGCGCCCTGGGCGTGGACGCCACCTTGATCCTTCCCTTCGATGAAGCCATGAGCCAAATCCCGGCCGAGGCGTTCATTAAGGGATTGGCTGTCGATCTCGGCCGAATCAGCTCCATTTGTGTCGGCGCCCAATTCGCATTTGGCCAAGGCCGAAAAGGAAATGTAAAATTGCTGCATCAACTCGGACAGGAACTCCATTTTGTAGCACACGGCACGGCCAGTGTGGCGTTGGATGGGGAGACAGTAAGTAGTACGCGGATTCGGCAGGCGATTGCCGGGGGGCAATTGGATCTAGCCGGACAGATGCTCGGGCGCGAATACGCACTGGCGGGCAAAGTGATTCGCGGCGATCAACGCGGCCGGGAACTGGGTTTCCCCACTGCCAACCTCGAGATCACCGATCGGTGCACGCCGCCCAATGGCGTGTATGCCGCGCATGCAGAGGTGGATGGCGAACCGTACCGCGCTGCGGTGAACATCGGTCTACGGCCGACGTTAAAGGACCCTGAGCCCGTCCTGCACGTGGAGGCGTATTTGCTGGATTTCGACGGGGAGATTTATGACCGCGTCTGCACGCTCACTTTTGTCGGCAAATTGCGCGAGGAACAATCCTTTGATTCGCTAGACGCATTGCGGGCACAGATTGAAAAAGATGTGGTTCAGGCACGATATCTCTTCACCCAGCTTTAATAGGGAGCTATGCTCCCTCCATGCCCACCACTAAGGTCTACGAGTACAAAGGCTGCAACACCTGTCGCAAAGCGCTCAAATGGCTGGACGCACAAGGGATTGAGTTCAAGGCCGTGCCCATACGGGAAACGCCGCCCAACAAGACCGAACTGCGGCGCGTACTCAAGGCCAGTGAGGGCAATATCCGGAAACTCTTCAATACCTCCGGCGGTGATTACAAGAAGCTGAATCTGAAGGAAAATCTCCCGACACTCAGTGAAGCGCAGGCCATTGATATCCTCAACACTAACGGTAACCTCGTGAAACGGCCGTTTGTCGTCAATAAATCCGGTGGGCTCACCGGTTTCAACGAAGACGCTTGGCAGGAATTTTTCGGCCTTTAGCCCTGCGCCCTCTCCCGTTACCCTCCCGGTATGAATCGGGACGAAATCGAGGCGGCCAATCAACGGGTCATTGAGGCAGGCGCATTTGTTCAGCCGTTGCTGAGCGAAGTAGGCAAGGTGATTGTCGGCCAATCCTACCTTATGGAACGGCTGGTGATCAGCCTGCTGGCCAATGGCCACGTGCTTCTCGAAGGCGTGCCCGGACTGGCCAAGACGCTGGCGATCAAGACGCTGTCCGACACACTGAACGTCAATTTCTCCCGCATTCAGTTTACGCCGGACATGCTTCCGGCGGACGTAACCGGCACACAGATTTACAACCCGCAATCCGGCGAGTTCACCACGCGCCAGGGGCCGGTTTTTGCCAATCTGGTATTGGCGGATGAAATCAACCGCGCCCCTGCCAAGGTGCAAAGCGCGCTACTGGAGGCCATGCAGGAAAAGCAGGTGACCATCGGCGCCACGACCTACTCCCTGCCCGCGCCCTTTCTCGTGATGGCAACGGAAAACCCCATTGAACAGGAAGGCACCTACACACTGCCTGAGGCGCAGGTGGACCGCTTTATGCTCAAGGTAGTGATCACCTACCCCGAGCGCGACGACGAACGACGGATTTTGGATGACTGGGCCAAGACAGAGGATTTACCAACCGCCTCTCAGGTGGTGACGGCCGAGCAAATCCTCACCGCGCGTAAGGTAGTCGATTCCATTTATGTGGATGACAAAGTGAAGGACTACATTGTGGACCTCGTCTGCGCCACGCGCGATCCGGGCAAATACAAGATCCCCGCTGAAGGCCTCATCGAGCTGGGAGCCTCGCCCCGCGCCACCATTTTCCTCACGCTCGCCGCCAAATCCCATGCCTTTGTGCATGGCCGCGGTTATGTGACGCCGCAGGATGTGAAGAGCATCGCCATGGATGTGCTGCGCCATCGCGTGCATGTGTCCTACGAAGCCGAGGCGGAGGAGAAAAATAGCGAACAGATCGTCCAATTACTGCTCGACCACCTGCCAGTGCCTTAGCCTATGAATTTGCCCGAACTTCAGGCTCAGGTGCGGCAGATTGAGATTCGCACGCGCCGACTGGTCAGCGATTTGATGATCGGCCAGTACCAGAGTGTCTTCAAGGGGCAAGGTATGGACTTCGATGATATCCGGGAATATCAACCAGGCGACGAGGTACGTCACATCGATTGGAATGTCACCGCCCGACTAAACCAGCCGTTCATTAAACAGTACGTTGAGGAACGTGAACTCACCGTCATGCTCGTGGTCGATCTTAGCGCCTCGGGCACTTTTGGGAGCGGCCGCCAAACCAAGCGCGAACTGGCCGCCGAAGTCGGCGCCGTGCTCGCCTTTGCCGCCCAGCGTAACAACGACAAGGTTGGCCTCACGCTCTTTACCGAGCGCGTGGAAAAATACGTCACCCCCGCCAAGGGAAACCGGCATGTGCTGCGTGTGGTGCGAGATATTCTCGGACACACGCCAGACCATCGTGGCGGTGATTTACGCCATGCCTTGCAGCATTTACAAAAATCCTTCCGCCGCCGTTCGGTGATGGTGTTGCTATCCGATTTCCTCGATCCACTTCCCATCTCCACGCTGCAACAAGCCCGGCGTCGGCACGATGTGGTAGCTGTTCAGATCACCGATCCGCATGAGGAACAGTTGCCCGCGCTCGGCCGGATAACGCTGGAGGATGCCGAATCCGGCGAGGTCGGCGAAGTAACATTGCGCAACGGAGAGGAAATCGACGCCTTCTTTCGCCAGCGCGCCGAGGCTCAGGATCAATTGGAACAGCAATTCAACGGACTCGGTATCGACCACATTCGACTGCGCACCAATGAACCGTTTGTACCGGAGCTAGGACGATTTTTCCGAACTCGTCTGGAACGTCAACGCCGCGCATGAACGAAGACACCAACCAGCTCGACCTGCTCGATATCAAGCCGCCACTGGAGCTAGATCCGGGCGACGGGACTGGCCCGTTGTGGTGGGTGCTGGCTGTGCTCCTAGTCGCCGGCGCCGCCCTGCTCTGGTGGGCTTTCCGTCGTCCAATCGCCCCTCCCACCCCGCCGGCACCCGATGCCGTGGCCCAACGCAAACTCCGCGAAGCCTGGGCGCTGCTCGGCACGCACGCCCTCTTTACCGAAGCCGTGGCCGATATCCTGCGTGTGTATTTGGAGGAACGTTTCAAGGCCCACGCCCCCGAACGCACCACCGAAGAGTTTCTCAATGAACTGCAACAAATGCCGCAGATGACCGGCGAACAAAAGGCGTTACTCGAGCAATTCCTGAAGTTTTGTGATTTCCCGAAATTCGCCCAGCTCGATCCCTCTGAAGAGGAATGCCGCCGGCTGCACGGCATTGCCGTGAAGCTGGTGCAGGAAACCGCGCCGGCCCAGCCCGGCAGTGCGCCGCCGCAAATTGTGCCCCCGAAAATCAACTGATGGATACCTTCACCTTTGCCGATCCCGCCTGGCTGTGGCTGCTCCTGCTGCTGCCACTGGCCGGCTGGCTCAAAGGCGCCACCGGCAGGCCACCGGCCGTGGTGTATTCCTCACTGACTCTGGTGCGTCGTCTGCAAAAAATTGCCCCGCAAAAAGCCGGACGCCTGTTGTGGCTGCTGCGTTGGCTGGCATTGATCGTTTTTATCCTCGCCTTGGCTCGACCGCAATGGGGCGAAGGTAAACAACGTATTCGCGCCAGTGGCATCGATATTGTGGTGTCCATGGACCTCAGCGACAGCATGCTTGCCGAGGATTTCCAACGCTTTGGTAGGGACGCAAACCGCCTAGATGTAAGCAAGGATGTGCTCGAGGAATTCATCAAGGGCCGACCCAGTGACCGCATCGGGCTCATTGCCTTTTCCGGCAAGGCCTACATCGCCAGCCCGCCCACACTCAACCACGCGTTTCTGCTAGAGAACCTCGACCGTTTCACCACCGATACCGTGCCCGAGGAAGGTACGGCCATCGGCTCAGGCATCAGCGCAGCGATCAATCGCCTGCGTGAAATCAAGGATTCCAAAAGCCGCATTGTTATTCTGATGACTGACGGCGAGGAAAACACGGGCAAGATCAAAGGGCACGAAGCCGCCACTGCCGCCGCTGCCATGGGCGTGAAGATCTACACTATCGGCATTGGCAAAGACGGCACCATGCTCTACCTGCCCGATCAATTCGGCTTCAAGCGCCCCGTGCAACTCGTGGGCATCGATGAAGATAGCCTACGAGAGATCGCCGAAAAAACCGGCGGCAAATATTTCCGCGCCGAAAGCGCCGACGCCCTGCGCGCCGTGTACAAGGAAATCGATCTACTAGAAAAAACTGAGCGCGAAGAACAACGCTTCCTCCAATACCACGATCTCTTCCGCACCTTTCTAGGCATGGCGCTGGCGTTGTTGGTGCTGGACCTCGTTTTGAATTATACTTTGTTGAGGAAACTACCATGAACTGGGGCTACCCTGGCTACATTACCTTGAGCATCCTGCTGGCGCTGCTTGTACTCGGTGGCAGCGTCGCCATGTGGCTCCATCGGGAGCGTGTGTTAGCGCTGTTCGTGAGCAAAGCCCGCGTGCAGGAACTCACCGCCGCCATGCCCGGCTGGGAATACTGGACCCGTACCGGCCTGATCATGGGCGCCGTAATCCTCGGCTGCCTTGCCCTCGCCTCCCCTCGCTGGGGATATGTGCTCGAGAAATCCAACGCTAACTCACTGGACATCCTCATCGCCGTCGACACCTCACGCAGTATGCTTGCCGACGACCTCGTGCCATCCCGCATGAAGCGCACCCAGCTAGCCATTCAGGAACTCATCAAGCTTGGCGAAGGCGACCGGTTCGGTCTCATCCCTTTTGCCGGCTCCGCCTTCCTCCAATGCCCTCTCACCGTCGATCAGGAAGCCCTGCGTCAGCACGTCAACCTCGTCAACGTTGACCTCATCCCCGAAGGTGGCACCCACCTCGGCGAAGCGATTGATGCGGCCATGGAAGCCTTCGAGGGTCATGAGCAGGACAGCCATAAGGTGCTTGTGCTTTTTTCCGACGGCGAAGATCACGACGAAAATGCCCTGACCAAGGCGGAGGAAGCTGCCCAAAAAGGCCTGCGCATTTTCACCATTGGCGCCGGGACGCCCGATGGGGAATTGATCCCGGTCAGTTATTGTCCGAGCTGCGAATCGCCCAACCAGCCGGGTCGATCGCGATGCCGGATTTGCAACGCCTACCTCACGCCAGGCCAAGAGTTTATTCGCGATGAAAACGGCAATGCTGTTCGAAGCCGGCTCAATGAATCCATGCTGGAGGAATTGGCTGAATTCACCGGTGGTTTTTACCTGCGTCTCGAAGGCGCGCAAACCATGGATGTGCTCTACAAAAATGGACTCGCGCCGCTGCCAAAATCAGAGAATAATAGCACCATGTTGCGACGCCAACGTGAGCGTTATCAATGGCCTTTAGCCGGAGCCGTCGGGCTCTTGTTGCTAGAATTGCTGTGGCCTATGGGCCGCCGGCGACGGCCAGCGGCCGCCACCGCGGCCTTGCTCGCCCTGATCCTGCCTTGTTCACTGGAAGCCGCCACGCTCAAGCAGGCCGCCCAGCAATATCAGAAGGGCGAATTTGCCTTGGCGCTTCAGGAGTACGAAGAGCTACTGCGGCACGATCCGGGTAATCCGAAGCTGCATTACAATGCCGGCGCAGCCGCTTATCAGGCTGGGAAACACAACGAGGCGGCCAAGCATTTCCGTGGTGCCTTGCGGACGCCTGATTTGAAGCTCCAACACCGCGCCTTTTACAATCTCGGCAACACGCGTTTTCAACTGGGCGAGGCCATGAAAAATCCGGAGGATCAAATTCCGGTTTGGGAGGAGGCCGCCGATCACTTTGAAGCCGCCACCCAATTGAACCCACAGGACCCCGGCGCACAGCGCAATCTCAAATTTGTCCGCCTCAAAATCGATGAGGCCAAACGCAAGCTGGAACAGCTTTCCGACGAGGTGCCGCTCGATGGCATCACTCGATTCAAACAGGACGACGAGAAGGAATACACCCTGCGCGTCTGGCCGCCAGACCGTGAGCAAATCCCTGAACGCCCCTACTGGCGGATGTTTGCCCTCGATCATTACGTCCACGGCGTGGCCAAAGTCTCCGATTCTCTTCGGGCCCAAGCCAAGGCTTTGAGCCCGACCGGATACGGCGACCGACCGCCAGCCGAGCCCGTGCTCTCCGGCACGTGGCGGTTTCGCTTCGAGCCACTCTTCAGCGAATTCCTGCCTATGAATGGCCCGTTCGCCAATGCCCAAGTGGAAAACACATCCTGGCGTTACAACCCCGCTGCCTTTCAGGCACGCCTGCCAGATGTGCCCACGCACGCCGTGGAGTACACCCTCACCGATCCCACGGATAATGCCCGCCTCGCCGCCGGTCCGCTCGACGCCCCCCTGCAGCCGGACGCCCAAAATGATTTCACCACGCCACGCGAAGACGCCTATCCCTTCACCACCCTACAGCTCAACCTCAGCCCCACGGAGATCAGCCAGCTCCTTGGGGTTTTAGAGAAAATCACCGGCGACGAGGAACTGCCGTTGGCCGAGCTGAACGAAAAGATCATCGCCTGGCTCCACACTCATCACAAATACACACGCCAAACACGCATTCCCGAGGATGACCAGAACGATCCCGTCGTTCGCTGGATGCTCACCGAGGAAGCCGGCCATTGCGAATATTTCGCCTACAGCTACACCCTGCTCGCTCGAGCCGCCGGCCATCCGGCCCGCATTGTGTGTGGATTTGCCGGCGGCGAGTGGGACGACAAAACGGAAAGCTGGACCAATGAGAAAACCGACGCCCACGCCTGGGCCGAGGTATTTGACGGCATCCAATGGATCCGCGTGGAAGCCACCCCGCCCGAAGACAACCAAGGTGAAGGCGAAGAACCAGAACAAAACCCAGACAACGGTCAACAAGGCGACAATCAGGACCCTAACAATGGCGAAAGCGACCCGAACAATCCCAATAACCAACCCGGTGACCAACAGGGAGATCAGCCCGCCGATGAAGACCGCAACGAAGGCGAGCTGCCCCCCGAATTACTCGAAACGCTCCGCCAAGCTGAACGCTTGCTCGATGCCTTAAAAACCGATGAGAAACCCCTGAGCGCAATTGAAGCGGAGCAAGGCCGCCCCGGCCTGCGCATTCGCCGACCAAAGAAGGATTGGTAATGACACGGGTCTTCCTCAGTTTTCTGGCACTGACCACCGGCACGTTCGGAGCCACTCTCACGGCGACGCTGAAACCAGCCACGGTCAACCTTGGCAAGAGCGCCACCCTCACCCTCGTTTGCGAAGGCGGCATTGCCACCACCGTGGAGCAAACCGCCGCCGCCCGTAATTTGGCCCTCTCGTTTGTCGACAGCACAAAATCCATCGACATCGTAGGCGGCGTTACCCGCGAATCCGCCACGTTCACCTATCAAGTCACACCGCGGGTGGCCGGCCGATTCGCCGTGCCAGCCTTCAAGGCCATGGTTGGCAACCGGGAAATCCGCAGCGATGCCATCATTCTTACTGTGCTCGATACAGACGGCAACAACACCCCCAAAAACATCGCCAAGACACCGCCGCCCGCGTTGTTGCGCGTGCAAACCACCGCCACCAAGGTGTACGCCGGGCAGGTTTTCCCTGTTTCCATGGAACTGCTCGCCCAAGGCCTACGGCAATCCCACTTGCCCGTGCCCCAACTAGTAACCGAGGGCATCCGCTTCACACGCATCCGGCCGGAGTACCGCCAAGCCAGCGCGCGTTCCCTCAATGGGATACTCTACCAAAACGTGTTTTTATTTGAAACTGGCGCCGTGGCCATGAAACCCGGAAAGCTGAACCTAATCTTCGAGCTGGACGTCATCGTTATGGATTACCGGCAGGATGTGTTTGGTCGGCAACGCAACCTACATCTCACCAGCGACCCCATTACGATTGACGTATTGCCCCTGCCCACCAACGGACGACCAGAACATTTCACCGGCGCGGTGGGGCAATACCAAATGACCGCCACCGTGGAACCCAATAGCGCTCAAGTGGGCGACCCCATGGAGCTGCGCATCAGCCTCGCGGGCAAGGGCACGTTGGACAACACGCCCGTGCCCGATCCGGCTGCGTGGCAGGGATTCAAGACACATCAGGCCACCAGCGAAATCCAATATACCGACCTGCGCCACCTGAGTTCTCGCAAGCAATTCAAGCGCATGATTATTCCCACCGATCCGAAACTCACCCACGTGCCGGCCTTGCAGTTCAGTTATTTTGATCCGGCCACCGCGCAATATGTCACCCTGACCTCGCCGCCTACGCCGGTGAAAATCGCCGGCAGCACACCGCCACCCAACCCGCGTGGTGATCCGCCGGGCCTGAATGAACTAACCCCGGCTAATGATAGCCCGGCCATCCAAACCATCCGCTATTCCCCAGGGCGCTTGGCCCAAATGCAGCCGCCATTGATCGCCCGCCCCTGGTTTCTGGCCATTCCCGGCGTGAGCTTGCTGGCGTTGATCGTGGCCTTCGGCTGGAGGCAGCGAGTTGAATATTATGAAGCCCACCCGGAAGCCGTGCGCCGCCATCATGTGCGCCGTCTCACCCGCAATACCCTGCGCCAACTGCAATCCGATGCCAGCCAGAAAAATGCCGCCGAGTTTTATGAAGGCGTGCAGTTGATCCTGCGCGAGCAAATCGGCCGTGCCATTGATCAACCAGCCGCCGGGCTCACGGCCAATTCCATGCTAGCCGCACCACTGAATCTCCCCGAGGAAGCGCAGACCGCGCTGACCCGTTTGCTGGAGCAGGAGGAAGTCACCCGATTTAGCGGCGCCATTGCCACGCCCAATGTGGATGCGGCACTAAACGACCTGAACTGTGTCCTGCGTGCACTGAAATGAAGTGGCTCAGCTTCATCCTGTGCCTAAGCGGCATGATGACGTGGGCCGAGGGCCGGGCGTTATCCCCTTTCGAACAGGGCAACCAAGCCTTTAATGAGGGAAGATTTGCAGAGGCTTGGGATCATTACTCGGTCCAGCTTCAAAGCGGCCATGTCTCGCCACCGCTTCATTTCAATCTCGCCACTGCCGCGCTTCATAACGATCATTTGGGCCGGGCCATTTATCATTTACGAATTGCGCAAACCCTAAAACCGCGCGACCCGGACGTCACTCAAAACCTCAAGATCGCTCGCGATGAAGTCCACAACGGCACCCCGCCGAAGGCCGGTACTTGGCAACGGCTCACCGGCTTTCTAAATGCCGACGAATGGGCACTGCTTGCCTCCCCGCTTCTCACGGTCTGGTTGCTTTGGCTGGCCCTGATTTATTGGCGACCGGAGACGCGCTCCAAGGCAGCGGTGTTACGGCCCATTCTAGGGGTCCTAGCTCTGGCCCTGATGACCGTTGCACTGCTCGCTTGGAAAAGCGAAGCGAATCATGATTGGGCTGTGATCACCGAAGAAACCCAGGTCCGGTTCGGACCGGTGGAACAATCGCCCGATCAATTCAAATGGTTTGACGGCACGGAAGTGCAGATCAGCCGACGTCATCAGGATTGGTTTCTGGCACGGGATGTCACCGGGCGGCAGGGCTGGGTGCATGCCGATGTGCTGCTCACGCCGAAGGGCTAAGGAATAAACGTTGACCCGTGGCGGACGGAGTCTAGCATTCAAGCACGCCATGAAACGCTTTTTGCGATTCCTCTTTTTGACCTCGGCTTTGCTAGGCATTTCCTTGCTGGCCGATGACATCACCCTCACTCCCACCGATAGCCGTATTGATGTGAAGATCGGCGGTGAACTGTTCACCAGCTACCATTTTCAAGGGGTGCCCAAACCGGCCTTGTATCCTGTACGCTGGATTGACGGCAAGGGCATGACGCGGCGGTTCCCAATGGAGAAGGCGCTGCCTAATGAATCGGACGATCACGTGCATCATCGCAGTGTGTTCTGGGGGCATCGCCATGTAAAAAGTGCCGACGGCACGGTGCATGATTTCTGGGGCGAAAACACCAAAAGCGGCAAACAGATTACCACCCACATTGAGGCCGGTAAGGATGGCCGGATTTACTCCAATACCAAGTGGGTTAGCAAGGCGGGTAAGACCGTCGCCACGGATTTCCGCAAGATCGGTTTTGCCACCAATGAAGCCGGCCGGTTCATTGATTATGCTATCACGATTAAAGCTTCTGAGGGCGATATTGTGCTGCAGGATGAAAAGGACGCCGGTATGGGATTTCGCGTACCGGATACCATGTGTGTTTCCCCACACAACACGGCCAAGGTGAAAGCCGAAGGCTACATGCTCAACAGCGAAGGCCACACCGGCGGCGATTGCTGGGGCAAACGCGCCAAGTGGGTTTCCTACTCCGGCAAGGTGAAGGGCAAGCTGCTGGGTATTGCCATGTTTGATCATCCGGAAAACCCGCGCCACCCCACCAACTGGCATGCTCGATCCTACGGCCTGTGCAGCGCGAATATTTTTGGCAAACGCCACTTCGAACGGTTACCCGACAAGAACGCAGGCAATTACACCCTGAAGAAAGGCCAATCGCTCACCTTCCGCTACCGCCTCTACTGGCATGCGGGCAAGGGCGACGCCAAGAAAATCGAGGCGCAATACCGCGAATGGGTTGCCGCCGCCCCCAAAAAACCTTAACCTCAACCCACATTCATTATGAACAAACAAACACGTCGTAACTTTCTCAAAACCTCCCTATACGCCGGCACCACGGTGGCCTGGACCGCCAAGAGCTGGGCGCAGGTGAAGGGCGCCAACGAAACGCTGCGCTGCGCCACCATCGGCTTTCGTGGCCGCGGCAACAGCCACATTAGTTCCATCAAGGGCATGCAACAGCGGGAGCAGGGCGTGAAGCTCACCGCCCTGTGTGATGTCGACAAAAAAGTGCTCGAAGCCGGCGCAGCCAAACACAAAGTCGCCGGCTATCAGGACATCCGCGTGATGCTCGAAAAGGAGGAACTCGACGTGGTAACTGTGGCTACCCCGAACCACTGGCACAGCCTCGCCGCCATCTGGGCTGTCCAGGCCGGCAAGGATGTTTACGTGGAGAAGCCCGTGAGCCACAACGTGTGGGAAGGCCGCCAGCTGGTGAACGCCGCCCGGAAGTACAAAAAGATTGTCCAAACCGGCACACAAGCTCGCAGCTCCAAGTGCATTCAGGATGCCGTGCAATGGGTGCAGGCTGGCAACCTCGGCAAGATCAAGGTTTCCCGGGGCCTCTGCTACAAGCGCCGCGGCAGCATCGGTGATATCCCGAATACCAAGGATGTGCCGCGCGAGGTGGATTACGATCTCTGGCTCGGCCCGGCCCCCAAGAAACCTCTCACCCGTGAACGCCTGCATTACGACTGGCACTGGATGTGGGATTACGGTAATGGCGATCTCGGAAACCAGGGCATCCACCAAATGGACATCGCCCGCTGGTTCCTCGGCGACATGGAACTCTCCCCTCGTGTCTGGAGCGTCGGCGGCCGACTCGGATACGAGGATGATGGCGAATCCGCCAACACGCAGGTCATTTATCATGACTACGAAACTGCCCCGCTGATCTTTGAGGTGCGTGGTCTGGGCGTGAAGAAAGGCTCCGGTTCCCGACCCACCTACCGCGGCGGCAGCGTTGCGGTATTCGTGGAATGCGAAAAAGGTTGGGTAGCCGTTCGCAGCTATGGCGCCGTTCAGGCCTACGACAATGACAACAAGCTAATCAAGGAATTCAAGGGCGGCGGCGATCACTTCGGCAACTTCATCCAGGCTGTCCGCAGCCGGAACCCGAAGGATCTCAATGCCGATATCCTCGAAGGCCACCTCTCCAGTGCCCTCTGCCACACCGGCAACATCAGCCATCGCGTCGGCAAAGACGCCAGCGTGGAGGATATTCGCGATGTTGTGAAAAAGGATGACAGCGCCTTGGAGGCCGTCGATCGCATGATTGATCACCTCGCCGTGGCAAATGAAGTGGACCTCAAAGCCACCCCGCTCACCCTTGGCCCGGCTCTCGCCATGGACACCAAAGCCGAGACCTTCAACGGACACGCAGCTGCCAATAAGCTGCTCACCCGCGAATACCGCAAACCGTTCGTGGTGCCGGAGATCAAGCTGTAGCGCTGGTTCGCTTTAATCCAAAACAGGAAGGGACGAGCTTCAACTCGTCCCTTTCTTTTTTGTTAGAGAATCAAAAATAAAGGCGAAGAGAAATTCGCCCCGATCTGGCCAATCTACAGACGCCCCTCATCGGCATCGATGAAATCCACAAAACACTGGATATCATCCCGATCTCCCATCCCGGCCTCCGTTTTACGTGTAGCCAAGCGCTCGCGTAATTCTGAATTGGTTTCATCCGCGCCATAATTTAGTACGGCGTCGTTGAACAATTCCTTAGTGGAATCATCCGCCTCCACATTTTCGCGAATCCAATCACACACCTGCCCATCCGTGGCTGCCGCCTTCACCACGGCCACAAACTCATCCGCCTCCAGCCCAGATTTTTCCAACCATTTGGCATCAAAGCCCTTATGGAGGAAGTTCGGCTGATAGTCCTCATGAAGCTGTCCGGCCTCAGATAGACGAATTTTATCAATAAAACGGGGCAGATAAGCCCAGCCAGCCATTTTCTCCCTCGGACTGCGGGGATACACGGTTGCACTCACAAGAGAATCATTCGCCCACAAGCAAGGCCTGTCAACCCTCTGCTGAAATGACTAATAAAATTCGTTATTGACATGAATTTCAGAGTAATGAAGATCGTCCCGCTGACCCCAACTGTCACAACTCAACCACGCTAATACTATGTCTGAACCAGATTCCCCTGAAAATAACCCGACCGATTCGGCTTCACAGGTCGAAGATCAACTCGGTGTGATCCGAGAACTTGAACAAAAACTCAAACTACTCCGCTGGGGCCTTTTTATGGGCGTACTGGCCGTCATGGCCCTCGGCATCAGCTCCATCTGGAAAACCACCAAAAAGGCCGCTGAACCCGCCGTGGAAGTGTACAATGAGGCCAAGGGAACCTACGAAGGAGTACAGGGAAAAATCGAAGAAGCTCAGGGCGTATATACAGATATAGCCCCTGATGTGGAAAAGGCTTACGGAATCATTTCAGAACTCATCGACCCTGGTGAAACGGGCAAAGCCAGCCAGTTGCGTGAAGATTTCAAATTGGAATATGAGGCCAGAATCAAGCCGACCGCTGAAGATTTTGCCAATCATGTTTGGGTAAATCTACAGCAACAAGCGACAGATAAATTTTCCGAAATTGCCTCCGAATCCGACGCCATCATGGTTAGTGCCAGCAATGAATTGCACACACTAACCAACAGCATCCCCGATCAGATTACAGAAGCATTGAATGCAACCCTGGTGGAGACCATCAATTCACGCGAAGATTCACTTCGGGAAAAATTCCCCAATCTCACCAAGGAAAAGCAGGCTGCTGTATTAAGCCAACTATCCACCCTATCTGGTGAAAATGGAGAGCGTATTTTTCTATCCTTATTCAAAGAACACATCTCAGAATTGGGAGCAATCAGTGATTCATTGCAAAAAATATCGGATACCGAACTGATCAATGGAGCTCCTGCAGAGGGTCAGGTGGGTGATATTCAAACCAGCTTAGCACTATTGACTGCCATTTTGAATATCGCAAAACAGGAATTTGAAACTGAAACGCCATCCTCCAACCCAGAAGATGCTGGTGAAAACAACTAATTGAACCGTACTGGAAATTATCATGAATAACTCCGAATCACCCAACAAAGCTTTAGCGGAACAGTACGTTAGTGATACTGTTCTGCGTTTGCAGAAATCATTTAAATTAACCGCTATTTTTGCGGCTGCTATCCTCGTTGTCGAAATCACCTATTTCTCAATTTTGAATAATAAAATTGAGGAAGGTTTAACGGCAATCCCCGAGATCGTGGATGCGTATCGCGACGATTTCGATAAGGTTAATGAAATGGCTCAAAAACTTCCAGAAGTGGGAACCTACTCAAATGAACTCTCCAAAGTGAGAGCTACATTGGCCATTATCAATGGATCTGATAATGAAACCAATACTGCCTCTCGCCTTGCCAGTAAAATTGTTCATGAACTGAATACCCAAGAACTACTGATTACAGAATATTCATCTGAATTGATGGCTGACAGCCTAAGTAATCTGCCAGATTGGATTCATACTCAAATTCCGAAGCATAGCGAAGAATTGCAAGAGAAGGTGGATCTCTGGATTAAGCAATATTGCATCGCCACAAGTGACGAACTTGGTTCTACCTTTGATGCTTTCATCGAAAGCCATGAGGAGCAAATTAAAGAATTCAGTGAAGCCACTGATGACAATACAGCTCTGGAAAAACTGGACGAAGAATTGACCGAAGAAATCGCCGTTTTCATGAGGACAACGCCCATTGAAAATTATGGGTCCCTTCAGGACCAATCGGACCGATTCTTGGCTCGTCTTCAAGCCGCCAACGCGCTGTTGAAGCCTTTGGCCAATGATAAGAGCGAAGATTTGAGTCCCAGTGAAAGAGAGTTGCGCCGGGCAATTGGCATTTTCATGAACAAAGTAAATGCGATCAATTTGAAAAATGAGTAAACCACTCCCCTTTTTCAGGGCCCCGGCAACGGGGCCTTTTTTGCGCCTTGGTGAAATCGCTGGCTTAAGGTAAGTGTCCGGCGTGAGCAATGCTCCGGAAACCTTGGGCCTCATTGCCGGCAACCGTTCCCTGCCGCTGGTGCTCGCCCGTGAAGCGAGAGATGCCGGCGTTCAACGACTGGTGGCCGCCGCTTTCGAAAAGGAAACCGACCCCCATCTCGAGGCGTTGGTGGATGAAATGGAATGGCTCCGTGTCGGTCAGCTCGGAAAATTAGTCGAGATGTTCCAGAAACACGGCGTCACCCAATGTGTGATGGTTGGCCAAATTGCGCCCAAAAATCTTTTTGATCTGCGGCCGGATTTGCGCGCGCTCAAGCTATTAACTTCGCTTAAGGAAAAAAACGCCCACTCGATTTTTGGAGGTATCGCGGATGAACTGGCCAAGGACGGCATCACGCTGATCGAAGCGACGCCCTGGCTACAGACGGCCATGCCGGCGGCCGGCTTTCGACTAGGGCCCGAGCCCAATGCCGCCCAGCAGGCTGATATCGAGTACGGCCTTCACATTGCCAAAGAAGTGAGCAAACTGGAGATCGGCCAATCGGTGATCGTCAAGGATGGGACGGTCTTGGCCGTGGAAGGTTTTGAAGGCACGGACAGTTGCCTGCAACGCGGCGGAGAATTAGCCGGCAAACATGGAGGCGCGGTAGCGGTGAAAGTTGCTAAAGAAAACCATGATTTGCGCTTCGATATTCCTTGCCTCGGTGAAAGGACTCTGGAAACCTGCGCCTCCGCCGGCATTCGGGTGATCGCCTTTGAGGCCGGCCGTACGTTGTTGCTGGATCGCGAGGCTGTAGAGGCGCTCGCCCAACGCCATCAGATTACCGTAACCGCTGTTTGACGCATCATGCTGAATTCATTTGAACTGCTCGGATATATCACCGCCGACTTAAGCAACCGTATCCTGTCTGACTCGGCCGAGGACAACCGCGACGTGTACGATGCCACCCTCGCCGGCGTGGCCAAGCTCCGCCGAATGCGGCCGCAATTTCTGAAAAGCCAACCCAAGCCAACCCGCCATAAGTTGATGATCGAATCACTGAAGCGCCCGGCTTTCGAGGAAGTGGCCTCCCAACTCCTACGCGGTTGGCTGATTAAGCACCAACAAGACATGCTTACTCAGTTTCTCGATGCCTTGAAAATCGAACACGAAGATGGCGTAGTGGAAGATCTGCCCAAAGTCATTACTGACGAAGCCTTGGAAGCCGCCATCAGCGGTCTCTTAGCCCAGCACGACAAGGAAATCGTGATTCTTTACCTGCACGCATTCCACAGTATGAACGACGCCGGCTGGAATAATCTGGAGGCGGCGTTGGACTCGGACGAGCGTCTTCAATTCATCTAAAGGCCCGTTTCGGCCATTTTTTTGAAAAAAATGGCTTTTATCCGCCCTCTTCATCGGTATTCTATCGCGCCGTCCGGTAGGGATAATTAGCAAATGGAACCTCAAGGCGATATCGCTCTCATTGGTCTGGCCGTTATGGGCCGGAATTTGATTTTAAACATGAACGACCACGGCTTCACCGTCGTGGCATACAACCGTACCGCCTCCAAGGTGGATGAATTCATGGCCGACGAAGCGGCTGGCACAAAAATTATCGGAGCCCGTTCCATTCCCGAGATGGTTGCCAACCTCAAGCGACCACGCCGCGTGATGATGCTCGTGAAAGCCGGCAAACCGGTGGATGACTTCATTGATCAGCTCCTCCCCCACCTTGAGCCCGGCGATATCATCATTGATGGGGGAAACTCACTATACGAAGACAGCATACGCCGCACCAAATATGTGGAATCGCGCGGCCTTCATTTCATCGGCACCGGCGTTTCCGGCGGTGAAGAAGGCGCCCGCACTGGCCCCTCCATCATGCCCGGCGGCTCCGAAGCAGCCTGGCCTTATGTGAAAGAGATTTTCCAGGCCATCTCCGCCAAAGTGGAGGATGGGGCTCCCTGCTGTGATTGGGTAGGTGCCAATGGCTCCGGGCATTATGTCAAAATGGTGCACAACGGTATTGAGTACGGCGACATGCAGTTGATCTGCGAAGCCTACAATCTCATGAAAAACGGCCTCGGCATGAGCGCCGATGAAATGCACGCTGTGTTCAAGGAATGGAACGAAGGTGACCTCGACTCCTACCTGATCGAAATCACCCGCGACATCCTCAGCTACAAGGATGAAGACGGCGAACCGCTCGTCGAAAAAATCCTCGATACCGCCGGCCAAAAAGGCACCGGCAAATGGACCGTCATCAACTCCGCTGAACTCGGCATGCCCACCACCTTGATTGCCGAAGCCGTGTTTGCCCGCTGCATTTCCGCGCTCAAGGACGATCGCGTTAAGGCGTCCACCAAGCTGCGAGGCCCCAAACCTGCCATCTCCCGCGACAAGGAAAAGTTTATCGAGGACATCCGCTGCGCTTTGTACGCCTCCAAGATAGTCAGCTACGCTCAGGGCTTCATGCTCATGCGCGCAGCCGCCAAGGAGTACGACTGGAAACTTAACTATGGCAACATCGCCCTCATGTGGCGCGGCGGCTGCATCATTCGCAGCGCGTTCCTTGGTAAAATCAAGGATGCCTACGACAAACATCCGCGCCTGCAAAATTTGTTGCTCGATACCTTCTTCAAGCGCGCCATTCGCCACAGCCAAAAGGGCTGGCGCAATGTCGTCGCCGTGGCCGCTAAACGCGGCATTCCCGTGCCCGCTTTTAGCACGGCGTTGGCATTTTTCGACAGCTACCGCACCGAGCAGTTACCCGCCAATTTGCTCCAAGCGCAGAGGGATTATTTCGGCGCGCACACCTACGAACGCATTGACCAACCGCGTGGCCAATTCTTCCACACTAACTGGACTGGCCGTGGCGGAGACGTGTCTTCCACCACCTATAACGCCTAGCCATGAGCGATCCCGCACAGGTATTACGCGAATTCACGCCGTCCAAGGAATTCTTCGTCGGCATTGATTCGGATGGCTGCGTGTTTGATTCCATGGAAATCAAACATCAGGAATGCTTCGCCCCGATGTTCATCAAGCACTACGCGCTGCAGGCGGTCAGCAAATACGCTCGCGAAGTGTGGACCTTTGTAAACCTCTACTCCAAAACCCGTGGCTGCAACCGATTCCACGCCGTCATTCGCGCGCTTGATTTGTTGCGGGTCCGCAAGGAAGTCCAAACGCGCGGCGTGGAGGTGCCCAGTTACCCTGCCCTGCTCGAATGGGTGGAGCGCGAAAGCAAACTCGGCAACGCCACGCTGGACGCTGAAGTGGCCGGAGGCAATGAAGCCCTCGTCCCGATCAAGATCTGGAGCGATGCGGTGAATGTTACCGTCAAGGATATCGCACACGGCGTACCGCCTTTTCCGCTCGTACGCGAAACGCTCACTCAAGCCAACGCGCAGGCCGATTGCATGGTAATCTCGCAAACACCTGTGGACGCCCTTGAGCGTGAGTGGAATGAAAATGACATCCGCCAATTCGTACAGATCATTGCCGGTCAAGAGATGGGCACCAAAACCGAACACCTCGCCTTTGCCGCCAAGGAAAAATACGCGACCGACAATGTATTGATGATCGGCGACGCGCCCGGCGACCACAAAGCCGCCGCCGCCAATGGAGCATTATTTTTCCCCATCAATCCAGGCAATGAGGAAGCCTGCTGGGAACGCCTCCATAACGAGGCCTTGGAAAAGTTTTTTGCAGGTACATTTGCGGGCGATTACCAGCAGCGGTTGGTAGATGAGTTCGAAGGGTATCTTCCCGAAATTCCGAACTGGGCTTAGTCTTCGGCCGGAGCCTCGTCGCTTGGCTCGCGATCGCTGAGCTGTGTCAAACGCGCCTGTTCCACCTGCAATCGGAATGTTTGTTCCACACGCAATTCGTACCGACCCAGCTCCAGCACATCTCCGACCTTGGGAAAGGATCCCAGCCGCTTAGTGATCAGGCCGCTCACGGTGGTAACGCCCTTCTCATCGCAATCTTCTTTGATTAACTCCGCCAATTCGTGTAACGGCATGGTGCCCTGAATGGACCAGTTGACCTCGTCCAGCTTTTCAAACATTGGCTGCTCATGGTCAAACTCGTCCTGAATCTGCCCGACCAATTCCTCCAAAATATTTTCCAGCGTCACCATACCCACCGTATCGCCGTACTCATTGACGACCAGAGCGAAGTGCAGTTTGCGCTCGAGAAAAATCTGCATCAACCCTTCCAGCCGCGCGGTTTCCGGGGCATACACGAGATCGCGGGATAACGGCTCCAGTTCGGCGGCCGTTTTTGCCGTACGCCGCTGAGCGTACAAATCCTTGATGTGCACCACGCCCAACGTTTCATCAATATTGCCTCTCGTGCACAAGGGGAACCTTGAATGGCGTGTGCGCTCAGCCAACTCAAGACAATCCTCAATACTTGCCTCGGTGTTAAACCCCTCGATCTCACGACGTGGCCGCATCACATCACGCGCAACCCGATTCTTGAGGTCAAACGCATTCAACACTAGGCCCCTGCGAAACTGATCCTTATCTGACCCATCGCCCGCCGCACCGATCATCATCCTTAATTCCTCTTCCGAGTGGGTATGACCATGCTCGTCCGCCTCACCCAGCCCCACCTTTTTGAGCAACCACAACGCCCAGTTGTTCAGCAACCAAATAAATGGATACATTGTCCAATAGAACCACCGAAGCGGATAGGCAATCCATAATGAGGTCTGCAGGGAGCGCTGAATAGCTACCCATTTAGGCGCCATCTCACCGACTACAATATGCAAAATTGTAATGACCCCAAAACCGACCCCATACGAAATGGTATGCCGCCAATGATCACTATCCAACAGGACGGCACCATTAATCTTGAGGTCATAAACCGGTTCCAAAAGTTTTTCGAAAATCGGATGCCCGACATACCCCAAGGCCAAGCTGGCGATGGTGATGCCCAGCTGACAGGCGCTTAGATACGCATCGAGGTTGGCTAATAAATGCCGGGCCATTTTTGCGCGCCGATGTCCTTTGGACGCCATCGGTTGCAGCTGGGTATCACGCACCTTCACCAGCGCAAATTCCGCCGCCACAAAGAATCCGTTCAGCAACACAAGGAACGCAACCGCCAAGCAAAGACCCAAAATCACCATGATCTCGCCGGCATCCATTAGACTTTCACCTCCCCAAATACCACCTTGAGAATATCCGGCAGGCTAACCATGCCCAGTTCACGACGTCGTTTATCCAGAATAATCACCACCCGTTGACCGGAGCGTTGCATCACCTGCAGGAGCGATTGCAGCCGAATGTCTTCATCTTGATACAATGTAGATTCCAAAAAGTCCCCCACCGGCCGCTGCCATTCAGTTTCCGGCAGGAAAATCAGGCGCCGCAAATTCACCACACCCGCAATGCGTCGGCGCGCGCCGCTTTCAGTCCACACCGGCAATCGTGTGTACGGCTCCACGCTATGGTTTCGCACGAGGTCCGCCACACGATCATCCGAATTGATTTCCGGCAGTTCATCAAATGGTTTTGCCAATTCGCGTACGGGAATTTTTTGCAGATCCAACACGCGATCAATCATCACCCGTTCGTCATTACTCAAGCTCTGGCCGCTCTCGGTCATCAATTGCCGCAACTCTTCTCGGCTGCCAAACAGGTTACCTCGACTCACCCCTCCGACCGGCGCAAACAACAATACCTCTGAAACACTCTTGAGCACTTCCACCAACGGACTCAGCAACAGCTCCACCCAGTTGAAGATGCCAGATAGAACCACACATAAGCGCGTGGCGTACTTGCGAAAAACCATTTTCGGCAATAGCTCGCATACGGTATAAAACAGCAAACAACCAATCAAAAACGCCAACCAGAATATGGCCGCCGTTTGTGTTGGTCGAAGCAGTTCGCTGTAGCCATCCACATCGATCAACCGTGCCAGCCCATACAACCCCACCAAACCCAGAATGACGTTAGCCATGGTGTTACCCACCAGAATCGTCCACAGCGTGTCTTCGGGTTGATCCAAATGCTCCAGCAACCGTGCCGCACGTGCATTGCCTTCACGTGCCATGCGCCGCAACCGCAACCGACTAAGCTCCACGAGCCCTGTCTCCAGACCCGATAAGAAAAACGAAAGGGCCCCGCACAATCCGCCCAAACCCAGCAAACCCCATTCCAGAGAGGTCATCCTTTACCTCCCCTTGTTTGGGCCACTACCTCAAGGACGCGCCGTGTGTCCGCGCGCGTTACTCGAAAGGTTAAGCCACTGAATTCCACCACAGTATCAACTGCCGGAATGGAATCGAGCTGGGAAGTCAACAAACCGCCAATGGTATCCACGCCCGGAGCGCGCTCGAGCGCGGGGTATTCACGGCGAAAATCCTCCAGCCACACGTTGCCGGTCATTCGCCAACACCCTTCCCCTTGCTCCTCAAGAACAAATTGAGATGCGTCTCCTTCCCGGCGCAATCCGCCCACGATATCCGCCAAAATATCCTCCAGCGTCACCAAGCCCGCGGTGGTGCCGAATTCATCCAGCACAATCGCCATGCTGTGCTTCTTGTTTTGAAAACTCTTAAGCAACTCCAACAGGTTCATTTCTTCGGGCACAAAGGATGGGAAATCAATAACCTCCACCATGTCCACCTCCGGATCCGCCAAGAGCTTGGGCGTGTTCAAAATACCCACGATGCTATCCGGGCTCTCGCCGTACATCGGCAACCGGCGGTGTTGGTGTTTGCGCGCGGCCTCCAACATTTCCGGCACGTTTAGGTCGTGTGGGATGCTGGCCATTTGTGATCGCGGTCGCATCAGGTCCCCCACCGTGCGCCGATCCAGATGGGTAATGCTGAGAATGATTTCCTTTTCCGAAATGCCCAGCGTACCGGACTGCCATGCCAGCTCAAGCAGTTCGCGATATTCTTCATCGGATAAGGCCGGCAACGGCTGGATGGATTTAGGCACCAAGCGCAGCAGTTGATTGTTAACCGCTTGCGCCACCCGACGGACTGGCCCAGTGAGTTGCACCAACCAAAGCATCACCGAAGCCACGCGCGGCGCCCACGCTTCCGGTCTTCGAACGGCCAATGTTTTGGGAACGATTTCAGAAAACAAAATCAATCCAGCCGCCAGCAGAAAACCCATTAGGGCAAAGCGCTCTGAATTTAGTTTCCAACCCAGCACCAGTGCCACGGCAATCACTGCGCCGTGCGCTAAGGTGTTCCCCAGCGTCATGGTCGCGATCAAATCCTGCGGAGATGCCAGCAGTTTCCGAATAAATACGCCGCGCTCGGGCTGATGGGCGGTGATCTGGCGAAGCCTCCATTTCCCCAGCGTGAGCAAGGCTGTTTCCGCGAGGGCAAAGAAGAAGGCCACGCCGGTGAAACCCAGCAGCAGAATCAGTTCAGTATACCACTGCATGCCTATAGAGCCACTCTAGTTCAAGATCATGTTGCGCCGCAAAAATGTGGGCACATCAAGGTCCTCACCATCATGAAGGTTTGGTTCTCCCTTGTCAAAGCGCCCCTTGGAGATCGGCACAAGCGGTAGTTGTTGTTGCTGGAAATCGCGAGTGGAGGCCGGTTGAGTTCGGGTGGGTTTGGGCATGGAAATTTGCAGGGGCTCCGGTTTCACTGAAGCGGGGACCACCTCCTTCACCAGCCGTCGCGGCATCAGCACCATCGCCCCCATCCCCTTACCCATGGCGTCATCCACATGAACACCCAAAATCACCTTAGCTCGGGATGCCGTAGCTTTGAGGTGAGCCACAAACTCATCCACCTCCTCCATAGACATGGATTCGTCTCCCACGAGACTCACGATTAATCCCTCGCAATTTTGAAACTCCGAACCCGCGTTTAAGTACGGATGCTTTAGGATCGCCTCCAGCAACGCCCTCGGGCGAGCGTCTCCCGCCACCTCAACTGTGACCAAGCTGCTCTCCCCATGGTAACCCATCATCAAACTTCGCATGTGCTCAAAATCCGCATTCAACTCCCCATCCGTTCTCGCCAAACGGCCCACCCCCATCAGGGCCTCCAACACGTGACCATTGGCCGCTTCCATGCATTCGGGCACCGAGGCTCCTTTGCCTAGGGTTTCCATCACGTTTTGATTGGGCATGAGCACCACCGTATCGGCCACTTGCGTCAACCGATTCACTGCAACCTGAGCCGTTTCATTTCGGCCTTCCAAATCAAAAGGCTCGATCGCCAGAGCTAAGACCAACGCGCCTCTTTCGGAGGCGATTTCAGCTACTACCGGCGCACCGCCTCCGCCCATGCCTCCGCCCATGCCGGCAACAATAACCACGAGATCCGCCCCCATGAGCTTGCCCGCAATCCGGTCGCGCGCTGCCCGCACACAATTGGCCCCCTCACCTTCATCGCCGCTACAGCCCCAGCCGCGGCGATTCGTTTCGCCCAACTGAATCCGCTCAGCGATTTGGCAACGTTGCAGGTCTTCGCAATCCGAATCCACCGCCAGAAAATTCGAAGCCGGGAATCCGGCCGCCGCCACGCGATCCAACAACCGCAGCCCTGCACAGCCCACGCCCACCATTTTCACGCAAAGGTTGGATTCGGAATTCATCGCTCGTTAATGGGTCAACCAACCCAGCAGGCCTTTTCGCTGATGTGATCGGGCCCGCACTTGCCGCGCCCCAAACTTCACCAGCCCCATGGCTGCCGTGCATTCGGGGGCGTGGAGTAATCCCCCTTCCTGCGCCTCATCCGTTTCGTGCGGCAAACAGACATCCAATTCAAAAACCTGTTGCGCTAGGAGATTGATCTGAGGCAAACGCGCTCCGCCACCGGTTAACAGCACACTGCCATTGATGCGGCGCAACAGCCCGTGTTGATCCAGATCTTCGCGGATCAACTGAAACAGCTCATCTAGCCGGGCGTGCATAATTTGCTGAATGTGCCCCACACTCACCTGTTTATTATCCAACCCCAAATCACTGGAGAAATTCACCGCCCGATGCGCCACACGCGGGTCCGGCACGGCACTGCCATACTCAAGCTTCAGGCGTTCGGCCCGTGTCTGGGAAAGTTTCATGCCCACCGCCAAATCATTGGTCACATGCTCGCCACCCACCGCCAACACTCTCGTGTGGCACATGGAACCACCCAGATAAACCGAATACTCCGTGGTACCCGCACCCAAATCGACCATCAGTGCCCCTTGTTCGCCCAGTTGCGATGTAAGGATTGGCAAGGCGGCTACGCGACCGTTAAAGGCCACATCCTCCACATCAATGCCCAACCCCTTCACCACCCGCACCGGATTTTGAATCCGGGTGCGTTGGCCGCAAACCACATGCACATCTACCTCCAGCCTGGAGGCCACACGACCCACCGGCTGCTGCACATCATCCTGACCATCCACCCGAAAATGCTGGCGCACGGTGTGCAACACCTCCTCATCCGACGGCAATTGGGGCTGCGCGCCACGCACCACACGGCTGACATCCTCATCATCAATCTCGCGCCCCACCGAGGCAATCGGATGGGCCCCGCGGTTGTTGAAGCCTTTAATGTGGGCCCCCGTCACACCGAGATAAACACTCCCGATTTCAATATCCGATTGCTGCTCCGCTTCATTTAGGGCTGCGCGCACGGCATCCTCGGCCACTTCGGCGTTGATAATTTCCCCTTTGCGAACCGCTCCGACTGTGGGCGATTGCCCCAGCCCAATCACATGCAGCCCTTCGTCCTCGCTTAATTCTCCGACTACCGCACAGACCTTGGCTGTGCCAATCTCTAGGCCCACGATGATTTCAGTGCGATCGAACATGGCTTACTCAATGCGCGTGCGACCGGCCAGTGCCCATTTCACGGGCAAATTGTTTTTGATTGATAAATCAGCCGTTGCGATGGCGCGTTGATGTTGGCGGCCCAGATCATGTATCTGCCGCCAGCGACTCAGCTGTCGATCCAGACCGTGCAACGCGAGTGTCATGCGCCCGCCCTGCCAGGTCACCACTTCCATTGTCTCGCGGCGGGATACATCGATTTGTCGCAAATGCGCCAACCCTGCCATTGGAGACAGATCAAATTGCCGAATCAATTCCAGCGCTGCTGAAAGCTGCGGGGAATCAATTCCACGTCCGGGCATCAACTCCGCCTGACTCAGACCCACGATCAGCGGCATCCATTTCGGCGGCGCATCCGTAGTTGTCAGCTTGGGATCAATTGGCGGAATCACCACGCTATGGTCATCGATCCAATAACGCACTCGGCGCAGGTTTCCATCCCCCTGCTGTTTGTAGCCAATCACCTGAGCCAACGGTCGTCGTTCGGTAATGCGCAGGCGCAACGTCTCGGGTAACACACGATCCACTGCCGCGGTTTCGATCAGAGGCACCATTTCCAAATCGCGCTTCACCCGTTGTAAATCCAGGCCGAATAAATTGTCACCCTTTTGCACACGCGCCCACGCTTGAATCTGGCTGGACTGAATGACGCCATCGGTGCGGATATCTACCGAGCGTACGGAAAAATGGTCGTTCTGGTAAAACCCCGATTTCAGCAGATAACCGCCTCCATGCCACACTCCCACAAACAACGCCACCGCGCCCAGCACAAATACGGCCGTGCGCGCTGCCCAACGCAGGCGTTGTTGGCGCACTTTTTCAGCCGGCAAATCCACGTTCAACAACGTGTATCGTTGATGACCGCTTCGATTGCCTTGGCGTCGTTTTCCCCACATGTCTAGTTTCGGCGCAACGCCAGCTCCAGCATGCGCTGACAGAGCGCATTAAAATTTACACCAGCCACCGCGGCGGCTTTGGGCAGCAAACTGGTTTCGGTCATACCCGGCAGCGTGTTGACCTCCAGAACATACGGCTCGGATTCCGCATTTAGCATGACATCAACACGCCCAAAATCCCGTGCCCCTACCGCCTCAAAAGCGCGTAGCCCTAATGCCTGCACTTGCGTGGTAATCTCATTCGGCAATTCGGCTGGGCAAAAATAATCGGTGGCGCCGGGCGTGTATTTGTTTTCGTAATTATATCCACCGACCTTTGGGCGCACCTCCACCACCGGCAACGCGACATCATCCAAAACGCCCACCGTTAACTCGCGCCCTTGAATACATTCCTCACACAACACCTGCCCACCATGCCGAAGGGAATCCGCCAAAGCCACATTCCAACCAACCTCGTCCTCAACCCGGTTCAATCCCACACTGGATCCCTGTGTCGCCGGCTTGAGAATCCAAGGGGCGGGAATTGTGTCGGGCGGTGTGGAAGTTGGAGAATCAATCAGGACTCCCCGCGGCGAAGCGACTTGGTTTTGCTGAAAGACCTCCTTGCTGCGCGCCTTATCAAAAGCCAAGGCACTGCCTACTGCATTCGTGCCGGTGTACGGCACGCCCAGTGCTTCCAACCGGGACTGCACCTGCCCATCCTCTCCATATTCGCCGTGCAACGCCAAGAACACCACCTCTGTTTTGGCCGGTAATCCCAATAATTCCCCGGCGGGATCCACCTCACTCACCGCATGCCCAAGGTCACGCAAGGCACGTGCCACAGCCGCGCCGGATCGTAATGAGACTTCCCGTTCCGCGCTCCTGCCCCCAAGCAGAACCGTTACCTGGAACTGGTTTACCAAACCTCCTAGGCCTGAGTATACAAAAATGGGGGTTCAGGACAATCCTGATATGCGGAAATTATTCGCTTTCCGGCAGAGGCTCCCCTACAACCTGCACCTCGGTGTAGAGATCGATTCCGCGTTCAGTTTTCACGCGCTCCTGTACTTGCTCGATCAGCGTCAGCACATCATTTGCCGTAGCGGTGCCATCGTTGACGATAAAATTTCCATGGCGCTCGGAAACCATCGCACCGCCTACACGCAAGCCCTTGAGCCGGCATTCATCGACCAATTTGCCCGCCGACAAAGCCTCAGGATTCTTAAACATGCAACCGGCACTACGATTGTGTGGCTGGCTTTCAGTCCGTTGTTTTCGAAAGGCATCCATACGCGCCCGCACCTCTTCTCGGCCCTCCAATTCCCCGCGCAACACCGCGCTCAGGGCAATGTGATCCCTTAACACAGGGCAACTCCGATACACCGCACCCATTTCAAATCCCAGCCGTTCCTCGATCTGGCCATCACGCGTCATAAACCGCACAGACTCCACCTGCTCAAATGTCTCCCCGCCCCAAGCCCCCGCGTTCATTCGCAGCGCACCTCCCAGACAGCCTGGAATGCCCTCCAGAAACTCCAGCCCTGCTAGGCCAGCATCCCGCGCCGAATTGGCAATGTGGTTCAGGCGCGCCCCAGCTCCGCAATGCAAAACATTTTCCCGTACCTCGATTTGCGCAAACCCCTTATGTCGCAAACAAATTACAATCCCTCGAATACCTCCCTCGCGAATCACAAGGTTCGAACCCCGCCCGAGTAGGAACACGGGCACTTCATGGGTCGCTGCATACCGCATCGTTGCAGCCAAATCCGTTTCATTGGCTGGCGTAACTAAGACGTCTGCTGGACCGCCCACCCCCAGCGTTGTGCGCTTGGCCAGTGGCTCATTTTCCAGCACCTCGCTATCGGTGCTAACCAATTCGCGCAATGCCTGTGCGTGAGTTGTGCCTGTCATGTGTAAATCCTCTGCCAATGCGTGCGCCACTTGCGTGATATCGCCCGCGCCCAAAAAAACTGCTACATCCCCTGGCTTCAAAGCCTGCCGCACTTTGCTTCGCAACAAACCCAACGTCGCTGCAAATGCGGCCGGTTGTCCGGTCGCCGCAATCGCCTCGACCAGCCGCTGTCCATGAATATCTGCAATTGGTTCCTCGCTGGCCGCGTACACTTCGGTGATCCACAACAAATCCGCCTCTCCAAAGCAAGAGGCAAACTCACTGAGCAAGTGTTGCGTACGCGAATAACGATGCGGCTGAAACGCCACTAATAAACGGCCCGCACACTGCTCGCGGATCGCCCGCAAGGTCGCCTCAATTTCCGCCGGATGATGTCCGTAATCATCAAATATCCTGAATCGTTCATCGCAAAACAATTCCTGCTGCCTTCGATCAGCTCCCTGAAACCCCTTCAACGCTTCGCGAATGTCATCCGTCTCAAAGCCGTTGGCATGCAAAAACGCCACGACCGCCACCGCGTTAGAAATATTTTTCTCTCCCAACAACTTCAGCGAAAATTCCCCCAGCGCTTCACCAGCACACTCCACAGTAAACCGGCCTGATTCCCGCACCTCGGCCCGGTAATCGGCCGCCGGGTTAAACCCGTAACTAACCGATCGCGAGTGTCCGCCAAACAACTCCAGCAGGCACGCATCATCCGCACAAAAAATGAGCCGTTCATGGGTCTGTTCAGCAAAAGTCATAAACTCATCGCACACCGCCTGAAAGTTGGCGAAATAATCCAAGTGCTCCTCATCGATATTGAGCACGATGGCCTGTTCGGGATGAAACTCACGTAAGGTCCCATCGCTTTCATCCGCCTCCACCGAAAACCAAGCCGAAGCGTCAGCGCCCATGCGAGCCGAACGCCCCAATTGCGGCACGCCAGCCCCCACCGCGAATCCGGCCGGAGCCTTCAATTGTTCCAGCGCGTAAGCCAGCAACGCCGTTGTAGTGGTCTTCCCATGCATGCCCGCCACACAAACCGCCCGGCGTTGATGCGCCAGAGCTGCCAATAACACCGCCCGACGCACCAGTGGAATACCCAGCTGCTGGGCCAACGCCAGCTCCGGATTATCCATGCGAATGGCTGAGCTATAGACCACCAAGTCTGGCTGGGCCGCGCGCAACTGTTCCGGGGCATGCCCTTCATGCAACACCGCCCCGCGTTCGCGCAACAACCGCAAGCCGGCATGATCACGCAGATCGGAGCCTTGAACCGCCAAGTTGAGATCCAACAACAAATGCGCCAGCCCGCTCATCCCGCAGCCGCCAGCACCCACGAGGTACACCGAAGCTTTCGGCGGCGCAGTCGCCAGCCATTGCTCCACCTGTTCGCGAGATAAACGGTTCATAGAGACCCTTTCCTACGCCGCCACCGACTGCCTGTCTATGCGGCTTTCTTCACAATCGGCGCAGAATTCGATCAGCAATTTGCGCCGCTGATTTCGGTCGATCCAAGGCCGCCATGCCATCAGCCATGTTCGTCCGGGCTTGATCGTCCTCCACCAAATCCTGCACCACGCCGCCCAGTTCACTGGGAGAAGTTTCATGTTGCTCCAACACCTGCCCGCCCCCCGCCGCGGCCACCGCTGCCGCATTGGCTCGTTGATGATCATCTGCAGAATTGGGCAGTGGAATGAACACTGCGGGCACGCGCGCGGCGGCCAGCTCCGCAATTGAGGAAGCGCCGGCCCTGCTCACGGCCACGGTGGCCGCACTCAAGGCCTGCGGCATAGCCTTCAGAAATGCATGCACCTGCACATCAAGGGCCGTCCCGGCATACGCCTCACGCACTTCAGCCTCATCCATGGCACCGCAAATATGCAGGAGGGAAACCCCAAGCCAATCAGAGGACGCGGCCGTAATCAGCCGGTTTACCCCACGCGCGCCTTGACTGCCGCCAATCACCAGCACCATCGGTTGATCCGGCGGAAGTCCCAGCGTCTCGCGGCAGGCGCGTTGATCTAATCCGCGAAATTCGTCCCGCACGGGCGTGCCGGTCAACACCACCCGACTCTTGCCAAAGCGTTCGGCGGCCGGAGCCATGCCCACCAACACCTCATCGGCCCATCGCGAAAGCAGCCGATTAGCCCGGCCCGGCACGGCATTGGATTCATGCAAAAAAGTGGCCGCCCCCATTTTACGCCCCACCAAAATCGGCGCCGCGGAGGTAAAACCGCCCATGGCCAACACGGCCGCCGGTCGATCGTTCATCATAGCCATGCGCACCTGCCTCATAGCTGTTCGCAGTCCGAAAAGAAAACGCCACGGCCGCCGCCATTCCAACGCCACGGCCGGAGTGCTTACGTACGCCAAATCCGGCACGGTCGCCACCGATTTTTGATCGATGGCCTTGTTGGAAACCCAGAGGGTGACGCGCACGTTTTCCTGCTGTAACGCGCGCGCAACGGCCACCCCGGGAAAGAAGTGCCCTCCCGTCCCACCACAGGCAATCGCCACATGAGGTTGGGAAGCAGCCATCAGGGTCAGGTGGAATCCGGCAGCAGCTCCCGCTGTTCAGGCACTAAATCGGAGTCGCCCGAATCAGCTTCATCCGGCGAGACCGGCGCGTCGGTTTCCGATGGGTCCGTGCGAGAGTAGCTCGCAATACTCAGCAGGATCCCCACACTCCCAAGCATCATTACTAAACTCGATCCGCCATAACTGATGAACGGCAGCGGCAATCCCTTGTTCGGCAAAGCACTGGTTACCACCCCGATATTAATGAACGCCTGCAATCCGATCAGAAAGGTGATACCCGTGCCGAGAATCATACCGAATCGGTCCCGCGCATTCCATGCAATATACAACCCGCACACCACGATCGCCATAAACGCCAGCACCACCCCAAGGCTGGCGATCACCCCGAGCTCCTCTCCGATCACAGAGAAAATAAAGTCGGTGTGATGCTCCGGTACAAACCCCA
>MPLT02157484.1_pt1 | contig 40577 bp, 15 predicted proteins | sample 1617391 | NCBI WGS metagenome assembly MPLT02 (sample SAMN05944800, study PRJNA350692) | marine metagenome | biome: marine; feature: ODZ; material: water; isolation source: 70 m water sample filtered on 0.2 um supor filter | place: Pacific Ocean | collected 2012-04-08 | depth 70m m
GGAGAAGAAGGTTGTCCAGCTCATCGTGCCAGCAGCTTGGATCTGGTGCTGTTGCTGAAGCATCTATTAAGAATGGTAGATTAGATAATATTGTAGTTAAGGATCCAGGTGCTGGTTATTCATCTACACCTACAATTGCTTTAAGGTCTGCATTTAACTACGTTGTAAACCTTGACTTAGGATTACTACAGTTTGCTTTCCCACATGGTATTGTAAATGGATCTCCTATCACATTGAATGTAGTTGATACTGGAGATGGCACAGACTTCCCATTGGCAGCAGGTGCTATTGGTAGATTAAACGCTTCTACTACTTACTATGCTATTGCTGGAGCAGCAAACTCCTTAGAAACTGACCAGTTGAAACTGGCAATTACTGCTAGTAACGCAGCTTTAGGAGATGCAATTAGCTTCGTTAACGCAGGTACTGGAAGACAGCAAGTATTGACCGAATCATTCGGTGGTGCTGCTACTGCTAACGTTGCAACTTCAGTCTTTGATGAAGGCGAATTGGTATATCAAGGTGATACATTTGCAACTTCAACTGCTACTGGATATGTTTCTGAAAACAATGGTTGGCAGATTGGACCTAGAATCCTTAAGATTGTTGATTACACTGGTGATTTCATTGAAGGACAAAAGATAACTGGTGTTATTTCTAAGTCTTCTGGTGTTATCTCTGACCTTAATATTGCTAAGGGTGTCCTAGAAATTGGGTCTATCACTCAAACTACAGGTCAATTCATTGATGACGTAGGTAAACCTTCAGAAATCATTCAGAAGATTCAAGACTCCTACTACTATCAGGACTTCTCTTATGCAGTTAACTCTGCTACTTCTATTAGTGAGTGGAAAGATATTCTACTTAGAAATGTCCACCCTGCATCATTTAAGGTATTTGGAGAATTAAATCTACAAGAATATGGGTCAATTCCTAACAAGGAGACTGCATTCCAGTTAACTAAGTCAGTTGAATTGGCACAATCAGCAATTGTTCCAAATATTCAAAACTTTGCTCTAGTCGAGCCAATATATCAAGAATTTAATAACACTGAGGTATTATTCAGACAGAAGCGATTGACATCTTCTGAGAATATCTTGACTTCTGTTGTCCAGAGAATTGATGATATCTCACAGCTATTTGATGGTGAAAGAATTGCATTCCCTCTAACAGTTTCTGGAAACAACGTTGTTGCAAACGCAAACCAGTTGATGATTATCCTCAATGGTATTGCACAGACTCCTGGTATTTCTTTCCAAGTCCAGAGTGATAACATTGTATTCAGTGAGCCACCTCAACCACCTGCAAGTGTTAAGTATGCTTCTGTAACTGTTACACAGATTCCAACTAAGAAATTTACGTTTAATAATATTAGTGGTATCTTCCCAACAGCAGGTCAGTATGTAACAGGTACTACTTCTAGTGCTAAGTTTAGAGTAACTTCTGTTGTTGGTAATGATATCTTCGGTTATATCACTGAAGGCACCTTTGTTGTTGGTGAATTGATGATTGTTAGTGCTACTGGATTCTCAGCAAACCTAGCAACTCAAACAGACGTTGTTAACAATGGTCTATTCCTATTTGGTGAGACTGTTACTAACTTTGAGGGTAATACTGCTAAGGTTGAAGAAATTAACCTAGCGAAAGGACAAGAGACTCCTTTAGCAAAACTACGCTATACAATCGGTCAATCTACAGTTTCATTTGAAGTGATACCTGTAACTGGTGCTCCTGGTCCTGTACCTGCTGGCACATTCGTTGCTACTAAGAATTACCAGTTTGGTTCTGAAATATTCCTAGTTAACAGTATTACTGATGGAGCAGAGTCAACAACTCTTGGAGTGACAAGAGCACAAGTTGGTACTACTGCTAGTGCTCAGTTAGAGAATACTCCATTATACGGCACAGATATTACAATTACCAATTCTCTAGTCTTGAGTAAGACAACTGGTACTTATCAGTCTACTCCAGGATTATTTGATATTCAGTTGAATGATGTTATCATTGCTGCTGGATCTGGTGTTGTTGCTACAGTTGCATCTACAAGTCCTTATCAAGACCCTGTAACTAACGAATTTATTAGTCAGGTCAATATATCTGAAGGATCCTCATTCTTCGGTCTACTATTCAACAGAATTGCATCTCAGACTTATCCAAACGTTGTTTTAGATAACATTGCTGAGTCTCAGATATCTATTGTTGACTTTACTGATAACCTAACAGCATTTGACTCTAAATTCCCTGCTAATGAGTTGATTAACAACTATGTCATTAAGACAGAAAATATTCTTGGCACATTCCAAGAAAACGAGTTTATTAGAAATTATAAGATTGATTATGGTAATAACAGTGGTACATTCTTAGAGAATGAGCCAGGATTCATTAGAAAACTTACCTTCACTGATAAGCAAGGTGCTGGATTCTTTAACCAAGGTAATATAATTAGGTCTAAGACTTCTAAGGCAGAAGTTATTGGATACAATCAAGCAAGAAGCACCATCTACCTAGGTAAGATGGCAAGGTCAACTGCTAATGGATCTGACTTCCATAGCGTTACATTTAAAGGTGGAGCACAATTAGATACTGCTCAGAAGAAATTTGGTACAGCATCTCTATTACTTGATGGCACAGGTGACTATCTAACTATTCCTACAAACCAAGAATTTGGATTTGGCACTTCTGCTATTACTATTGAAGCATGGATACGTCCTGCTAACGTAACTGGAGAGCACACTATCATTGATACTAGGACTGGATCTGCTACAGATACTGCTCTTAGATTATATACTGACGGCACAGCAATCAAGGTTGATGTAGGAAATACAACGGTTGCTACTGGTGGAACAGTTGCTATAAACACCTGGTATCACGTTGCTGTTACTAAGACTGGTACTTCAACTAAGTTATTCTTAGGTGGCACACAAATTGGTTCTACCTTCTCTGACAGTAACAACTACGGAGCTACTAAACCAGTTAATATTGGTGCTGACTATGTTGGTGCTAACGCATTTAATGGTCATATTGATGAAGTAAGAATTTCAACAACTGCAAGATATACAGGTGCTTACACTCTACCAACTGGTATCTTCCAAGGAGACGATAATACAAAACTACTATACCACTTTGATGGTGCTGACGCAGCAACCTTTGTTGATGACTGGTCTGGTACTGGAACTTGGGTAGATGGAGATTACTTTAATAATGATGCTATTCTTGCTACTAAGAGAAAGACAGGTGGTAACTTATCTGCTCATAGTCTGAATACTCACAGATATCTTAATGCTGCTGATTTACTTCTTAGCAATAAGGTATTCCTTGCTAAGGAAGTTGTATGGAGATTAGAAAATCAATCACCATATTCACCATTTAGTGTCCTTACTGGAAGTGTTAATTGCTCAGATGACGTTGATGACATCATTGATGCTCTAGCAAATGACCTTAGAAATGGTGGTAATGCTAGTCTTTGGGATGCTGCTGCACTCTATGTTAATAGAAATGTAACTCCTATCACAGTTAATCATATTGAAACTGAAGTAGAAGAAACAATCTGGGTACATGAGGAGTTATCTAGGTTAGCACAACAAATTATAACTAACCAGTTTATTCAAGTATTAGGTGATCATGGATTGACTCAGGTTACTGATACAACAATTACTGATTCTACTAATGCTTCTCTATCAACACTTACTCCATCAACAGGAACTTACGATACTTCAACTGGAGAATTAACTCTAACTAAAGCATCACATGGTCTTACTGCTGGTGTAGCAATAACTGCAACTGGAGCAACCTATGATGCTGAAACAGGTATTATGGTCGTTACATCTAACGGTCATGGTTTAAATCCTGGCGATAAAGTTAAGATGGAAGATGGTGCAGTCACATTTACATGTGATATGGACGGTAATAAGTCTGAGCACGCTTATCCTAGAGCAGAAGATCCTGCATCAGAGAAATGGATTGAAGTTGGTGTAGTCTCAACAAATACTTTTGAAATATTCGTTGGTAAGAAACCTCTAGTTGCTTACAAACCAACTGCTGCTAGTTACGATGCTGCAACTGGTTTAATGGCATTAACAATAGGTGACCATAACTTCTCTGCTGGTCAAACTATTAAATTGGCAAAGGATTCGCTCAAGTTTACTTGTGCGATGGATGATAATAATTCAATTAAGTCTTATCCAAGGGTAACCGATCCAGTATATGATGAAGCAATACCTATCAAGTATGAAGGTACTCCATATACTCCTACTAATGCAGTTTATACACCTACTACAGGTGAAATGATTGTTACTTTAATAGGACATGGATTTGCAGTTAATGACCAGATTAAACTTGCTGCTGGTGCTGTAAGTTTCAGTTGTGCTAAGGATAATAACAAGTCTGATCATTCATATCCAAGAGCAACAGACCCAGTTGCTAATAGTTGGATAACAATTTCTGCTGTAACTACTAATACATTTACAATCAACGTTGGTAAGTCTCCTGATATTTCTGCTCATACTTACTTGAGATGGGATTATAACAGTGTAGTTAAGAAAGATACTACAGTACAACTTGACGTTGGTAAAGCACCATTAATACAACACGACGTTTCTGCTGCTGCCTATACACCTGCTACAGGTGCTATGGATCTTACTATTGGATCACACAACTTATTAGTTGGTGATAGTATTAAGATTGCAGATAACGGACTAACATTTACATGTGCTCAGGATAGTAACGCTACAAACCATACCTATCCAAGGACAGACATTCTTAATCATACAGCAACTGGTGCAACTTATAACCCAACAACAGGTGTTATGAGTCTCACTGTTAATGGTCATGGTATGTTAAATGGTGATTGGGTTAAGTTAGACGCTAACTCATTGACATTTACTTGTGCTGCTGACTCTAATGGCACTAACCATACATATCCAAGAGCAACAGACCCAATTGCTTCTAAGTGGATTAAAGTTTCTAACGTATCAACAAACGCATTTGATATACAGGTATTAGATTCTGCACCTTCCACTAACACTTCTGCTCATACATTTGTATCAGCAACTACTAATGGAATCAAACAGAAGAAAGACAGAGCATACGATACTGCAATTGAAGTTACTGGAGTTGGTACTGCAAACCTAACTGCTGCTTCTGGCACAACTTATAACCCATCAACAGGTATCCTTTCTATTACATCTAATAGTCATGGATTAACTGGAGCTACACAACACACTCCAACTCTTGCTGCATATGCTCCTGCTACTGGTATATTAACCATTACTTTATCAAGTCATGGATTCGCTAACGGTGACAGAATACAAATCGTAGACAATTCATTGACTATGACTTGTGCTAAGGATAGTGATGCAACATTCCATACATATCCTCGCTCATCTGACCCTGTATCTGGTAAGTGGTTACCAATTACTAAGATTGATACTAATACATTTACAGTTAACGTTAATAAGTCACAAGACCTTTCTACACATACCTTTATCTCTTGGGCATCCAATGGATTGCTTAGAGCAAGAGACATGGTTAAGTTTGATGCAGATTCATTAACATTCACATGTGCTAAAGATAGTAATGGTAGCAACCATACATATCCTCGTTTAACTGATCCTCTTGCATCACAATGGGTACCTGTTACTAACGTAGCAACAAACACATTTGATGTTTATACAGGACCATCTACTAACACTTCTGCTCATACATTTGTTTCTGCAACTTCTAACGGAATTAAGAAGCAAACTGGTGTTATTTCAATCAACGTTGGTATCTCTTCCAACACTACAACTCACGCATTCGTATCTGCTACTGCTGGTGCAATTAAAGCGGGTGGAGTTTATGCTCATACATTCAAGAATGCAGATAATACATATACACCATCTACAGCGTCTTACGTCCCTGCAACTGGTGTTTTAACACTAACCATTAACGGTCATGGATTTGCTAACGGTGAGTGGGTTAAGATTGCTGATAGTGGAATCACATTTACTTGTGCCCAGGATAGCAATGCAACAAACCATGCTTATCCTCGTGCTGCTGGAGCTCAATTTACAGCAACAACTGGTACTGCATACAATCCATCAACAGGTATATTAAGCATTACCACAACTGCTGCTCATAACCTAGCAAATGGTGATGAAATTAAGATTGCTAATGATTCATTGACATTTACTTGTGCAATGGACGGCAATACAGTTAATAAGACATATCCTCGTGCTTCTGACCCTGTAAGTGCTAGATGGCTCACAGTTTCTAACGTAGCATCTACAACATTCGATGTCCAGGTATTAGACATCACTCCATCTTCTAACACTTCTACTCATACATTTGTATCAGCAACTGCTAATGGCATACAAACTAGAGACCCTGCTTCTGGCAAGTGGTTGAAGATTTCTGGTGTAACTACAAACACATTTGATGTTAATGTAAGTGCATCTTCCAATACTTCTACTCACGCATTTGTAAGTGCTATTACTGGATGTGTTAGCAGAGCAGTTATGATGAGTGGTGGAGACCATGCTCATACATTTGTTTCTGGTAAGACCAATGCATTCCATAAGGATGGTTCTTACATTACAATTGACAAAGAATCACTCACATTTGAATGTGCTTTAGATGAGTTTGCTTCAGAGCACTCATATCCAAGGACAACTGATCCTTTCTACAATAAGGCATTACCAGTTGTTAAATCAACTACCAATACATTTACAGTTAATGTTGGTCAGTCAACTCAAAGTGACGATTATATTCCATATACACCAACTGCTGCTACCTATGATCCTGCAAATGGTAATATGGTATTGACGATTGGTGCTCACAGTCTTTCGACTGATGATTTCGTTGAGATTGAAGACAATTCATTGTCATTCAAGTGCTCAATGGATAACAACCAGTCTATTAAGACATATCCTCGTCCTGGACATGATACAAGGACTTCAGGTAAGAGGGTTGCTGTTGCTGCTATTGGGTCAACAGACCATACTCCAGCATTTGCAGCATACAATCCAACATCAGGTGTTGTAACAATTACTATTGATGCTCATGGATTCTCTGCTGGAGATAGAGTTAAATTTGATGCTGGTGCTTTAACCTTTACTTGTGCTCAAGATAGCAATGCTACTAACCATGCATATCCAAGAACTACTGACCCAACTTACGGTAAGTGGTTACCAATTAGTAATGTAACTACAACTACATTTGATGTACAAATCGGACCTTCACCTAATACTACAGTTCACAACTGGGTATCTGCTACTGCAAACGGATTGAAGAGACAGAATGGTCAGATTACAGTTAACGTTGGTACTGCTGGCACAAACGTCCAATTCACTCCATCTGCTGCTACTTACAATGCAGTAACTGGTGACATGACACTGACTATTGGTCAGCATGGCATACAAGTTGGATCTAATATTGTGATTGCTAATGATTCATTGACATTCAAGTGTGCAATGGATGGATCAACTGCTAACAAGACTTATCCTCGTGCTACAGACCCATTTGGACAAAGCAAATCTATTCGTGTTGATGAAGTAGGTTATACTTCTAAGACTGCAACTACCGTAGCATATACACCTGGTACTGGTGTTATGACAATTACAGTACCTTCTCATGGATACTCTAATAACGATTACATTCAAATCGTTGAAGGGTCTCTAGTAATGAGATGTGCTCTTGATGGTAATCAGACAGACCATGCATATCCTAGAAAGACAGACCCATACTACGGTAAGTGGTTAAAGATTTCTAACGTTGCTACTGATACTTTCCAAGTTAACGTTGGTATATCTTCTGATACAACAACTCATACATTCGTTTCTGCTGCTACTGATGGTATTAGAAAACAGTCTGGTGTAATTACAGTTAATGTTGGTAAATCTCCTGCTATTGGTTACGATGTAGATGCTGCATCCTTCGTACCTGCTACTGGACTTCTAACAGTAACAATTGGTGAGCACAGTCTCACTACAGACCATAAGGTTAGAATTGCAAACAATTCTCTAACATTTACTTGTGCTCAAGACAGTCATGGATCCAACCACACATATCCTCGTGCAAACGGTCAAGGTGGTGCATCTGCTGACGATCCAGCATACGATGATGCTGTAGCGATTACTGCGGTAACATCAACAACTATTACTCTAAACGTTGGTACATCTTCCAACACAACTGCACATACTTTCGTAAGTGCAAACAGCAACTACACTGCAACTGGTGCAACCTATAGTCCAACTACAGGTCTATTGACATTGACTGTTAATGGTCATGGATTCGCTAATGGTGAAAGAGTTAAGATAGCAGACAATTCATTAACATTCACTTGTGCTAAAGATAGTAATGCTACTAACCATACATATCCAAGACCAAGTGATCCTGTATCTGGTAAGTGGTTAACCGTTTCTGGAGTTACTACAAATACATTCCAAGTACAAGTATTAGATTCACTACCTTCTACAAACGTTTCTACTCATGCATTTGTATCTGCTACTGCAAATGGAATCAAGAGAGCAGTAATTCATACAGGTGGTGATTATGCACATACATTCCAGAGTGCTTCTTCTAATGCAGTTTCTTACACTCCACAGTCTACTCACTTATTTGTAAGTGCTAGAGGTGGTGCAGTTAAGAAATGGTTGCATACTCATAAGTGGGTTAAGGCAATTGCTGATTGCATCAAGATTCTTGGTTATAACAATAGTGATTGCTCAGACGTACAATCTACTGTTGATAACTTATTATCCGTTATCATTGATACACTGATTGAAGCAAATCAACCAGTCGCTGTAGACCATCTAGCAACTATTACAAAACTAACTCCAGCACATGAATATGTTGGTGCAACTGCTGATGCATTCTTATCAATACCATTTAATATTGATGATATCAATACAGGAAACAAACTTGCTTATACAAGAAGAGTTGACCTAACAACTAGAGATAGATTTAGGGATGCTGCTAATTTAATTCGTCTCAACCGTGGTCCTATCGTAGATAAGGCTTCTGCTGACATGCTTACTCGCTATCCAGAGTTAGTATTAGGAATGCCTAGAAACGCTGATGCTAGTGGTGCTGGTACTCTACGTTGTAAGACTGACCTTGGAATTATCTTAGATGCTATTGCAAATGACATCGAAGATGGTGGTAACTATAATACTTTAATTGCAGTTAAGAATTACCTTGGAACTAACGATGAAATTCAACACGTTAGACTTCAATTACTTCAATCTCTATATGCACATAACAGACTTGGACTTTATGCCAAGCAAGCAGTAACAGGTGACCTAGACGATACCAATACTGATTCTGTTGTTATTGGTGATTGGGGAATTACTCAAGATACTGCTACTAACTTTACTCCTTCTGCTGCCACATACGATCCTGTAACTGGTGACATGGTATTAACCATTGGATCACATACTTTGACAGTTGGTAGAAAGATTAACATTGCTGCTGGTGGATTGAAATTCACTTGTGCAATGGATGGCAACTCTGCTGCTAAGGATTATCCTAGGGCAACAGATCCTTGGTATAACAAGAATATTTTAATTAAGGCAGTTGGTGCAACAACTATAACAGTTAACATTGGTGCATCACCTACCAAATACTTTACTCCTACTGCTGCAACATATGAGCCTACTACAGGTGTATTGGTATTAACAATCGGTGCTCATAACTTAGCAGTTGGCACAGCAATTCAGATTGCAAATCAATCATTAACCTTCACTTGTGCTCAAGACAGTCATGGATCTAATAAACTATATCCTCGTGCTTCTGGACAAGGTGGAGCATCAGCTGATGACCCTGCATACAACGATGCTGTAGCAATTACTGCTGTTGATGATAATACAATCACAGTTAATGTTGGTACATCATCTAACACAACTGCACACCTATTTGTTACTGCTGCTGCTAACGCTGTAGTCACAGGTGGTAACTATGCTCATACATTCGTATCTGCTGTTGCTAACTCTGTAACTGCACCTGGCGATTGCACAAACGTTAAGGATGCTCTTCAAACTCTAATTGACTTAGCAAATGAGACTCTTGCTCCTAATGGTGACAGATATAGAGATGCAGGTGACCTTCTACACTTCAATAAGGATTACATTGCTGAAGAGGCAGTTGGTTTACTAGATGCTGAATTCTCATATACTCTAAACAACATCCTTTATCAATCCTTCCAGTATCCAGGTGGTGCTACTGGTAGAGATACATGTAGAAAAGATATTAAACTATTGCTTGATAGTGTCATCAGTGACTTACAAACTGGTGGTAATAGTAATACTATTAGAGCAATTGAAAATTATATTGCTACTACTGGTGGTATCAAACAGGTTGAAGACCAATTACTCTCAACCATGTATGCTTTCCAGCAAGTTAAGAAACTTGGTAAACTAGCAATAATCAATAACCTTTATAATCAAGGTCAGACTGGATTAACTGGAGACCAGTATGCAGCATTCTGGACAACTGAAACTGCTTACCGTGATGCAACTATTACTGATAGTAAGGGTGATACAGCATACTTAAGTGATGATTGTGTTAACGCAGTCAACTCATTTGAAAACTTAATGGATATCGTAATTGATACCTTATCTCCTTCAGATGAAACTGGTAGGGCTGCTGGTAGAATGATTCTTAATAATAAGAATTACTATGACCAAGAATTAGAAAACCTCGTTAACAGTCAGTGGGGTGCTGGTGCATGGACAGCAGATATTAATACATTCCTAGAGACTACAATTAATGATGTAATCCATGACCTTACAATCACCGATACATCTAAGTTTGATACTGCTAGAAATATCACTCTTACCAATGTAATTGGAGAATTCGTTGTTGGTGAAACTGTAACTTCATCTGGTGGTGGTTATGCAACTGTTAAGGAATACCTAATTGATTCTCAGACACTTGTTATTGGTAGTGTTACAGGTAGAAATTGGGCATCTGTAGATGACTTAACTGGTACTAGTGGTGCAACTGCTGTAGTTGATGTTGTTGGTGCTATTTACGATTACTACACAACTGTTGCTAACGTCCAATCACTTGCAACTACACGAGTTATTGTAACAAGTATTGCTGACCAAGTTGCAAATGTAAACCTCTTCACTAATCCTGAAGACTTCACTGCTAACTGGACTTCAACTAAGTCAAGTATAAATGCAAATGTCCATGCTGACCCAGATGATCAATTACTCGCTGAGAAGATTGTAGTTGATAGCACTACTGGTGAGCACACAATTCATAGAAATTATAACCTAACTGCATACGATACATTTGATGACTCTACTATCAAGTGGGATAGTGGCAATGAGAAGTTTGACGAAGGTGCTATTGCAACTGACCAAACATTCACATTCTCGGCATTCATTAAGAAGTCAGAATATGATAAGGTTAGATTCCAGATGACATTGGATCCTGGCACATCAGCAGAGCAGAATGCATTCTTTGACCTTGATTTAAGTAACGCATCATTCGGTAGTATATTCACACCTCAACAAGGTATCACTGCTAACGCATACGGATCAGTTCCTGTTGGTGGTGGATGGATAAGAGCATTTATTCAGATTACATTCTCTTATGGTTTCACAACTTTACAGAATAAGATTATCGTTAAGAATACTGGTGGTTCAACTAACTACGCTGGTGACGGTGTAAGTGGAATATATGTTTGGGGTGCAAAACTAACTAAGTCTGCACTTGACCCATACGTTTCTGCATACGGCACAACATTCTATGCAGACAATGATTTCAACATTAAAAACTACATCCTTGATACATTACAGACACAAATTGACCAAGCACTTAATCAGACTTTAGTTTCACCTTCTCCTGGATCTTCTTTCTACTCATTCACATCTGCTACTCTTGCTAATAACTATGATTCTCTATCAATTATGAGAATTGTAAGATACCTCTTAGGTATGGTTAAGAAGCAACTTATTGATAACTCTCATTACACAACTATCGTTAATCAAACTGGTATTGTTACTCCTGCTAAGACATACGGCACGAGAAATCTTCCAATACCTCTTGGTGGTGGTATTAATAACGCTGATAACTTCTTTGGTGCTACTTCAGGTGCATACGCAGAAGTTGAATCAGTCACTAAGAATGAAGCAAAACTTGTCCAGATATACTCCAGATTTAGAATTGATGGCACTATCACTGATGGTCCATTTACAATGAATGAAGCAATTCAAAAGCAAGGTGATAATACTAAGACTGGTATCGTTTACGGATTCCATGAGGATGCAAACTTCAAGTATGTCGATGTTAAGATTACTGCTGGTACATTCGCAGTCACAGACAATATTGTAGGTGCTGCTAACTCAACCACTTGTCAGATTAGTAACATCGAGACAAGAATGCACTTCATCGATAAGCAAGGAGCATTTGATACTTCAGTTGGATTCCAAGGATATACTTCAGGTGCAACTGCTGATGTTAACGCAAACATCACTGCTGAAGCTGCTGTCCTCACAAACACTGGTGGTAAGTTAGTTGTTGACACTGAGACTCTAACAGGAGAATTCGAGAAGACTGCGGTTGTATATGCTGAAAACTCCAGACAATACTTAGAAGTTTCTAAGTTTAATGGTTTGGATGTTGCTATCGGTAACAGAATTGTATCAGACGGATACACAAGAATTGGTATTAGCATTCTAACTGGTCTTAATAACTTCACTGTTGGTAACAGACTTTATAAGGTTGTATCGGGTGTCCAAGATAACGCTAATTACGGTATCATTACATCTGTTGACCTAGACAATAACTTCCTCTACTACGCACCTGTCATGGGTACTATCACTAACGGTAATATCGTTGGTGACTATGGTGCTGGTGAATCATTCCCAGTTGGATACGCACAGGTAACTACATCTGTTGTAACACAAGGTGCTGCTGGTGCTCTTGTCCAAGACATTGAGACAGTTGGTGTTAACAAGCGAATCTACATGAGTGACATCGTTGGTACATTCGATACTAAGGATGCAATTAAATCACTTAACGCATATAAGGCAGTCGTAGTTTCTAAGACAGACATTAAGGCACGTGTTAAGAGGTCATTCAAGGGATTCGATGGTGTCCAGACACAATTCAAACTCACACAGAATAATGGCACGGCATACTTCCCTGATTCTGAGGGACACATGCTCATATTTGTTAATGGTATTCTACAACCTCCAGGTGCTTCTAACGCATACACAGCATTCTCAGATACCATACAGTTTAGTGAAGCACCTACGCTAGGGTCTGCATTCACAGGATTCTACGTTGGTAAGTTAAGACAGTTAGATGACATCTCATTCGACTTCGACTCATTGAGACAGTCCTTTAACCTCAAGCGTAACGGAGTATTCTACTCACTAACACTTACAGATGGTGTCCAGTCTACGGTTATACGTCCAGAAAACAATATCATCGTTTCGCTTAACGGTGTTATACAGGAACCAGGCGTAGGTTTCGAGCTAGTTGGTTCACGAATCATCTTCTCTGAGATACCTCGTGTTGGGTCTACATTCGTTGCATTCTCCTACGTGGGTAGTGAGGCAGACGTTGACGCTGCTGAAGTTGTCCCACCAATCGAGCCAGGCGACTTTATTGACATTCAAGGTGAGACTTCAGACAGACAGGTTGCTGTTATTGAATCTTCTAACTCCTTAATCACCTTTGACTATCTCGGATCAGTCTTCGGTAAGGACGCAGTTGGTGCAGCATCAATCACGAGTGGTACTATTGCTAGTGTCCAAGTTACTTCTGTTGGGTCTGGTTACACAACTAGACCATCTGTAAGGGTTGACTCCATCTCTGGATTTGACGCACAGATTAAGGCACTGGTTGGTGTTGGTGAGTGTGTAATTTCCAACCAAGGTAGTGGATATTCTGCTGCTGGTATATCGGTTGATACTTCAGTACCTGACGACTGGACTGCACCAGATTTGAGTCAATATGGTGAAGAAGTAATTGACCCAGAGATTCTTCCATAAATAACTAAAAATTGTAAGGTAAATGGCTAAACAAACGCTAGGTCTAGGATCTGCTGCTAACGATAATACGGGTGATACCCTTCGAGTCGGTGGTGATAAGATTAACGACAATTTTAATGAAATCTATACAGGCATTGGTAACGGCACTACGTTATCTCTTAGTGTTACTAATGCTGCTGTAGGACAGGTATTGCGATATAATGGGTCTACTTTCCTTCCATCTGACTACACAAACCTTACTGCTGGTCTGGATGTTAATGGAAATAGTATTGTTTCATCAAGTAATGGTAATATTAATATTGCTCCAAATGGTACTGGTAACTTAACACTTGGCGTTGGTGGTGTTACTAATACATTTACAGGAGCAGATGGTATAATTGATTTGCCAACTAAGGTAAGATATAAGAATGAATGGGCTAGTCTTGGTGCTGCACCTGCTGCTGCAACCTATACTGGATACTTTTTTACAGTTGATGGTGATGATAATCCATATGTAAATATCAACATAACTGCTGGTGGTGTTGGAGATACTAGAGCAAAACTATTAACACAATATTCAGGTGTAAATGACTTAGTAGACGTTGATACAAATACTGCTGCACCTACAAACGGACAAGTTTTAAAGTGGAGTAGTAGTGGAAGTAAGTGGGCACCTGCTAATGATGATTCAGGTATTTCTTCGCTTAACCTTTGGGCATCAGTTGCTGGTGATACAGGATCTACTACTGCTAATACAGGATCTGATACTTTAACGATTGCTGGAGGCACAAACATTACTACCGCCGTTTCAGGGGATACTTTAACAGTTAACTTCTCTGGGACTCTGACAACAACATTTGCTGCTTTAACAGACACAGATGTTGGTGGTCTTACCCAAGGCGATTCACTCTTTTACAATGGCACAAATTGGGTGCCAACTCGTAGTCCAATAACTTGGTGGGAAGTTAATGCTGATGGTGCAAACCATTATACTATTAACGGACCAGGTTTCTCTGCTGCGACAAATGACCCAACATTGTATGTCCAAAGAGGACAAACATATGCGTTTGATAATTCTGTGCAAGGTGCTGGTCACCCCTTCAGAATTCAGAGCACAACTGGATTAGCTGGGACTCCTTATACTGCTGGTCAAACTGGTAGTGGAATCACAGTTTTATATTGGACTGTCCCTATGGATGCTCCTTCAACTCTATATTATCAATGCACACTCCATGCATTAATGAATGGTACAATTAACGTAGTAACTTAATAAATGGCGAGGACTATACCTGGTTCTGGTGCTTCTATCAAACCATTATTTAATGAAGTATTTGGTGTTAGAGCAGTCGAAGTTTTGGAAGGAGGGAAGGATTATACTTCTGCGGATCCACCAAGACTAACTGTTACTGGTTGTGGCACTCCAGACGAAGAAGCAATACTTTATCCTATCATTGACGATGCGTCGGGTAGGATTGTCCATGTACGTGTATTAAACAAGGGGAGGGGATATGACCCACTCAGAGTCAACATATTACCAACTTCTGATACGCCTAACGTCGTTACGTCATTTGACATTAAGAGAATATGGCAGAGCAATCCTCAGTCAACGACAACAGGAACGTTTGCAACAACAACAGACAGACTAACTATTGTCTCAGACAATCATCCAAAACCTTCTGATGTAGCTGGAGAAAGAGCACCAGGTGGTGGACCGTTAGTCGATAGAAATTTTAATCAAGCATTTATATACAGAGGCGGTAAAGATGTACCTGCTTCTGAGCCAAGACCAGACCAGAAGAATAAGGTTCTAGGTCTTTTGGCAAATGGAGTACAACTCCACACTCCTGAATGGGGTCAAGGTCATACTGATGTCCCTGTAGGATTCAGTCTTGACACGGTAAGATCAAATTTCATTAAATCTAATGATACTTATGATGGTGTAGTTGATAATAATGTATATCATTATCAGTCAAGTAAATTAATTAACCATTTAGCACTGAAGAATGGTACATTACAAAATGGTTTTCAAAGAGTATTCACTTGGAATATTAAAGTAGAATTCGATAACTTAATGATTCCTGTTGGTAATGTCTCTGAGACAATGGGATCAGTAGAAGTTGGTAGACAAATAGAATTAGTTGGTGGTAATGCGACATGTGAAGTTGCAAAAATTGTAAGAAATGGTTCTGGTATTGTCCAGAGAGTATATGTAAGATTGGTTAATGGTACATTTTCTAATGGAGATAATTTGCTAGGGGCAAATGGTTTCACAATGACCATTAATAATGACCCTACTACATTCCCTAACGGTCTTTTCTATATTAATTTCGGAGCTGATGCAGCAGATTTTGGTGCGTTTGATGTTAATGGATGGTATCTCTCTCCTGAAAATATTAAAGTCCAAGCAAATTATCTAATTAAGTGGAATCAATCTGATGCATCTAATGGTATTACTGGTACTCATCCTCATGGTCATCCAATGCAATTCAGTACCACACAAGATGGTCTACTGAATGGTGGCACACTATACACAAATAGTACTGGTGCTGGTGGTGGATGGTCTACTGACTATGAGAATGAATTCCAACCACTCTTCTTAATGAATGCTGATGAGAGTAATCGCATTTATTATTACTGTAAGTATCACAGATACATGTCTGGATACGCTGGAGATGAAGGTTATATGACCTTTGATAATACTCCAGACAACGATCCTCTTCCAAATGATTATTACATTACCGATTTCTTTGCAACTGGACCTGATTATGCTAGACATGCAGACGGTCACTCTAAGATATTGGGTATGTCCTATGATGGATATCCAATCTACGGTCCTTATGGATATAATTCAGCAGGTGCTGTTGCTAGACAGGTATCAGGATATCGATTAAAGACAGGTGTTGAGATTGATGGTACTAGACCTGCTGTTGTTACAGCATCTACAGTAACACAAACTATCACCGTATCTAATGGTAAATTCTATGTTGGTGGTAGTGAAGTACAATTCTTAAATCTTTTCAGAGGTAAGACATACGTTTTCAACCAGGATCATTCTACTAATGATAGTAACTTCCTGTTGTTAAGCACACAAGAAAATGGTTGGCAAGCAGCTGGTACTGCTAATGGTGATACTTCAATCTTACATGAAGAAGGTGTTGTATATAAGTTAGAAGGAGTTACTAAGACATATACAGAATATATTTCAGGATTTAATGCTGCAACCTCAAGGACTTTAACGTTTACTCCCAGAACAGACGCACCTAGACTACTCTATACATTCTCATATTCAACAGCTGATATGGGATTCAGATTAGTCCAAGATGGTTATATAATGGGTGACCTAACTCAAGACTATATCTATGATTCTGCTGTTTCTGGTGCAACTCTTGACAAGTATAATGGTAGATTTGCTACTACTCCTGAGTATCCAAATGGCACCTATGCATACTTTATGGCAGAGGATGGATCAGGTAACCCAGTTTATCCTTATGTAATTGGACCTCAGTATAGAGGAGTACCTTTATTTGAAGGTGATACATTACCAGCATTACCTACAGAGTTTCCTAGTGGTGCAGAAGGTGAAGTTGTATTGGGTACAGGTGCTGATGCTGGTAAAGTCTCCTATATTAAGATGGAGAAATTTGGTGATGGTTACTTTGGTACAGCAGAAGCAAAGATTTTAGGTGGTGGGGGTACTGGTGCTTTAGCAACTCCTACCGTCCAAACTGTTACAGGTCTTGCACTATTAAATCCAGGTAGAAGTTTTGCTACTCCTCCTACTCTAATTGTTGAAGGTGGTGGTGGACAAAACGCTAAAGGTGCTGCAAAGATTGATGTTACTGGTAAGGTTACATCCATTAGTGTTGTAAATCCTGGTGAATTCTATCAGCAACCACCTTATGTTTTAATTACTGGTGGTGGCGGTATTGGTGCTAGAGCAGAAGCAGTTATATCTCAAGGTAAGATTACTGCTATTAATGTAACAGAGGAGGGACAAGGATTTACTTCTACTCCTAACGTTATCTTTACTAAGTTAGTTAATCTTAAGAGAAAGACTGCTGCTAGACAGTCACTTAACTCCACAGCATTCTATCTGACTGGACTATTGGCAAACATGACTGCTAGTCAGACTGAGATATATGTTGATTCTACAGATGCATATCCAGGATCAGGTAAGTTAATAATTAACAATGAGACAGTTTCATACTCTTCCAAATCAAGAGAGAAGTTTAGTAATGTAACAAGAGGTCTCAATTTCAACTATGACCAACGTGTTATTCTTGATAGTGGACAGAATGCTCAAGATGGCACTTCAAACTATAAGTTTAATGTTGGTGACCGAGTAATTAGAAGGGTTGAGAATGCTCAGAATAAGATAGCAAAGGTTTATGACTGGAATAATCAGACAAGAGAATTACTTGTAGCATTTGAAGTTGATGAATTGGCATTCATTGATGGTGGTATTCCATCTACAGAAGATGCTATTGTCCAGTTTGATGCTGGTGTTGCTGATTCTGCTAACTCAGGATTCCAACCACATGTAGTATTAAATTCAACTGGCGATGTTATTACTACATTGACAGTACCTATTACAACATTACAAGATAAAAAGTTTGAAGATGATGATGAAAACTCAGGTGCAGGTGACGGTATACCTGACCTAGTAAATACAGGAACAGATTTTGAAAACCAGATTAGTCTGGATGGTGGTATATACAACTCCTTATATGGTATCGAGGAAACACAGGGTGGCACAAACACAACCCTATTCCAAGCAGGTGACAGTATTAAGGATGCTGATATACCATTTAAGTATGCAACTATTACCTCTGCTGGTGCATTGAATGAAGGTGTGCCACATACAGCATTAATGGAAATTACTATTGATGCTAATGATGGTAATGGTAACAACTATGCAGTTAATGAAGTAGTAACTGGTGATGTATCTGGTGTTAAGGGGACGGTAGTATCTTGGAACCCAAGCACAGGTAAATTACAAGTTGGAGATATAATTCCATTTAATACTGGTAACGTCAATGTTGGTGTTGCTGGTTACTTGTATAAATTCTCTGATACAGGAACTATTGTAGATTTCAATATACAGAATGCTGGTACTAACTACAGTGCAGCACCAGCTGTAACAGTTGAAACAATTGGTGATATACAGGCAACAGGCACAGCAGTCTTAACTGCTGCTGGAGACCAAGTTGCATCTATAACTATCACTAATGGTGGTTATGGATATAAGCAGTCTGTAGACAACACATATAATATTCACCCAACAGTAACAATTGCTGCCCCTACAAGTGGCACAACAGCAGTTGCACAGGCAATTCTAGGTGGTGAAAAACTGGTAGGAAACGGTGGTGCTTCTTATCGAATTAAGAGCATCGAGTTCCAAACAATAGCAAGGACTCAGTAACCTTGATAAATAGACAAAGGACATTAAGTACCTATAGTTAAATGGCAGCGTTATTAACAGATCAATTTAGAATCTTTTCTGCTCAAAAATTCATTAAAGCACTCGAAGGTCCAATATCGACACAGAGTGACGCAGATGCAGGAGCAACGAGAGACAGGGTTTATATCTTTATAGGTAGACCTCAAGCTTGGGATGATGAAAACTCACCTCCACAAGCAGTAGACTCCTTTTTGGAATTTTCGTCTTCCTATGACGATATGATTTCACTGAAGCGTGTATTAGCTGCCGACACGGTTCAAGTGGTACGTCGTATCGACTGGGTAAGTCCTGAGCAAACTACTGGTGGTCTAGGTTTTACCTATGACATGTATCGTCATGATTACTCACCAAGTAAAACAGCATCTTCTGGTGCTACAAAATTATACGATTCTGATTTTTACGTTGTAAACAGTCAGTATCAGGTGTATAAGTGCATATATAACGGTACAAGTCCTTCAGACCCAAATGGTAAACCTTCAACAGTTGAGCCAACAGGCACTTCAACAAGTATTATCACTACCTCCGATAGCTATCGCTGGAAGTATCTTTATACTATTCCTGTTGCTAGTGTCTTAAAGTTCTTCTCTAATGACTATATGCCCGTTTTCACCAATGATGCGGTGAAGACAAATGCTGTGGCTGGTGAAATAGACACAGTTGTGATAAACTCAGCTGGGTCAGGATATAACAATGGAACCTATGACAATGTTGCTATTAACGGCGATGGGACTGGTGGTCGTGTCTCAATTGTCGTCGATGGTGGTCGCATTATTTCTGCTACTGTTACTTCTGGTGGTACTGGCTATACCTTTGGTAAAATTAGTATTGACAATATTACAGGTATTGGTACTGGTACTGGCGGTCAGGTGGATGTTATCATTCCTCCTCCTGGTGGTCATGGATACGATCCAGTGGTTGAAATGGGAGCATTCAGAGTAATGATTAACGCCAAACTCTCCTATGATGAGGGTGCTGGTGATTTCCCTGTAGATAATGACTATCGTCGAATTGGTCTTATCACTAACCCATTAAAATTCGGCACAACTGAATTACTTGCTGACTTAACAGTCTCAGCAGCTAAGGCAGTTATTTTCTCACCTACATTCCAAGGTAACTACGTCCCCGATGAAATCATCACTCAGACCAGAGTGGTAGGAGGTACTAACGTTACGGCTCGTGGTAGAGTCATTTCATGGAATGCAACTACAAAGCTTTTGAAATATTATCAGAATGCTGTAGACGGTATCTTCCCTGAAGTTACTGGTACTCTTAATGAGTTTGATGGTTCTAACGTAATTAGTGGTGCGACAAGTGGTGCAGCAGGTGCTCCTGATGTCAACTTCCCAGCCGTCCCTAATTCCTCCTCACGTACCATTAATAATACTGAATATGACTTGGGTATGAAATTTAATAACGGTTATGCAAAACCTGAAATTAAATCAAATGATGGTCAGATTATTTACATAGATAATAGGAGATCCATTAGTCGTGCAAACGACCAAATCGAAGACATCAAAATCGTAATAGAATTCTAAGATGGCACAAAATACCAATCTAAACGTCACTCCGTATTATGACGACTTTGATAAAAGTAAAAACTTTTATCGAGTATTATACCGTCCTGGATTTCCTATACAGGCTAGAGAGTTAACAACCAGTCAATCTATCTTACAGAATCAGGTAGAAAATATTGGTGGTCATCTATTCAAAGATGGTGCGATGGTTATACCAGGTCAAATTGGTTATGACCTGAATGTTGATTGTATAATGTTGCAGGAGAGTTTCTTAGGAGCAGAGGTTGAGAATTATAGATCACAGTTAAACGGTTTAATTATAGAAGGTCTAACATCTGGTGTTAGAGCAAAAGTATTATATAGTATTTCAGCTACCGATTCAGAAAAAGGATATATCACTATCTACGTTAAGTATATCGAATCAGGTGGTACAAAAAATGACCAAGGAACATTCTCAAATAATGAGCAGTTAATAACAGAGAAGGAAATTACATTTGGTACCACTCTAATTGAGATTGGATCACCATTTGCACAGTTACTTCCTACTGCTGCATTACAAACTGGTAGTGTTGCTTACGTCCAAACAGGTGTCTACTTCATTCGTGGTTTCTTTGTAGACGTACCTTATCAGTATATTTTATTAGATCAATATGGAAATACCCCATCCTATCGAGTCGGACTTGACATCCAAGAGTCTATCATCACCCCAGAAGATGACTTATCCCTTAATGATAACGCAGCTGGCACATCTAACTATGCTGCTCCTGGTGCTCACAGGTTCCGAATAACCACAAAATTAAATAAGAAGCTTCTAACAGACGACGCAGATAAAGATTTCATCGAGTTGCTGAGAATCAACGGGTCAAAAGTTGAAAAGATTGTTGACCGTTCAGCCTATGATGAGCTAGAGAAGTCACTAGCATTGAGGACATACGAAGAGTCAGGAGATTATGTTGTCTCTGACTTCCAGATTACTATGAGAGAAAACCTCTCTGATGGTTTCAATAATGGTGTCTATACTGCTGGTCAAACTACCTCTGGTGGTGTAACTGCTGCTGAGAATCTATATTCAGTAGAGTTATCTCCAGGTCTTGCTTATGTTAGAGGATATAGAATTAAGACTTTATCACCAACCTATGTTGACTTAGAGAAACCAAGGGATACAGATAACGTCGAAAACAAAATTGTACCATTTGAATTGGGTAACTGGTGTAGAGTTAATAACATCTATGGTTTCCCTAATCTAACTGGTTCTACTGTTACTAACAATTATCAGGTAATAGAATTACGTGATACCTATTCAGGTACTCCTGGTGATCAGCAAGGTAACCTTATTGGATATGCTCGTACTGCTGCTATTGAGCACATAGAGGATCCTGACAATACTTTTGGTAATGCTGATGACAAGTATAAGTTAAACGTCTTCGATGTACAGATGTTTACTTTAGTCACTCTCTCATCTGCTAAGTCGGTTGACCAAGGGTCAATACTTGTAGGTGGCACATCTGGTGCAAGAGGATTTATTGTTAACACAGTATCATCTAACGATGACTGGATATTATATCAAGTAGAAGGTGAGTTTGTAAAAGGTGAGATGCTTCAATTAAACGGTGAAGCAGTTGATACTATTGCTGATGTACATCCTTACAAATTCTCTGATACTCGTCAAGTACTTACAAGAGATGAGAGCTCAAGTGCAGTTGAATTTACTGCTGACTTAATTCTCGAAGATATTATAAGACTAGAAGGTGACTCATTCACTTATGATGCTACTGGTGGTTCTGAAAAGATTACTGGTTTAAACTCTAACTTCGCTATTGACTTACGTCCTGGTGATAGAGTTTACTTTAGCTCAACTAAGTATGTTGATATCGATAAGGTAACTCCAGGTAGTTTGAATACTACTGGTATGGCAAGCATCTTTAACTATGCTGCACAGACTGCTAATGTAACTCCTGGTGCTGGTGCTGCTGCCCCTAGTGCTGGAGAATATACAGTATTGGTTAGATACCGTGGTAGATTACAAGGTCTTGATAATGCTGACCTATTCACTCCAATGCCTAAGAAATACATTAAGAGTATTTCTGACGAATCATCTATTGTTAGAAGGACATTTGATGCACAAACCGTTGCTTCAAACTCTGTTTCTATAACTCTACCTGAGAATGAGCAGTTTGTTGCACTCGACCAAGAGCATTATAATATTACTGTATTGGCAAGTAGTACGTCTTCCCTTGTAGGTGACCCACTTGCTATTAATACGACTACAAGTGGTGCTATAGCATATTGCACATTCACTACATCTGATAGGACTACCCTACAGATTGACAACCTAACAAATATTACTTCTGTTAAAGTTACTGCTACAATCTCTAAAAACGTAACTACTAAGAAGACAAAATCACAGAAAGAGATGTTTGTCTTGAAAGTTAATAAGACAGTCAGGTCTCTCGATAAGCCTCAGTATGGTTTAACATTCTCCACACTATATGGCACAAGAATTCAGGATAAGGATCTTTCATTAGGTCTAGTTGATTGCTACAGATTACATGCTGTATATGAATCACTAGATGATAATGATGCTGTTGTCCCAAGTGTAACTATAGTTGAGCCAGTATTCTTTGCTACCAATACTATTGTTACAGGTAGGACTTCCCAAGCAAGAGCAAAGGTTGTTGAATTTGCATCTGCAAGTTTGAAACTAAGTCTTGTATATATTGGTGATACACAGTTTGTACCAGGTGAAACTATTACTGGTGAAGACAGTAGTGGTAATGCATTGACAGGTATTATTAATGATGGTGCATCATCTGTTATTAAAGGATCTAAAGTTATTACTGACAACTACTATCTTGAGGTAGGTCAGACAGGATTTATATACGATACATCAAGACTTGTAAGAAAGAAAGGTGTTTCTCAACCAATTCGTCAAATAAAAATTGTTTGTGACTTCTATCAGCATTCATCCACAGGTGATTACTTCGGTGGTCAATCATACTTGAATACCTTATATAAGGATATTCCATTCTATGAGGTTAACTTCTTAGCAGATTACTTAGATTGGAGACCAGGTGCTAAGAATCTTTATAGTGATGCAGGTACAATTTCTACTCCTGCATATGTAAACTGCTCTACGTTTGACTTTAAGTCAAGAGTATTCACAATTGGTGGCACAACAAACTCTACTATATTCGACATACCTAAGATAGACAGCGACTTCCGTTGTGACTTTGATTGGTATCTACCTAGGACTGATAAGGTATTCTTACTTCCTAATGGTGAATTCCAAGTCGTTAAAGGTAAGTCATCATCTGAACCACAGGATCCAGATAGTCTGAAAGATGGTATGCATCTTGCTACCCTTAAGCATAGACCATATGGTTTTGGTGATCCTGGAGACACAGTAATTAAGAGGTCTGATAATAGACGCTATACTATGAGAGACATTGGTGCTCTTGAGCGTAGATTAGACCAAGTTGAGTATTATACTTCACTCAACATGCTTGAAACTGATACTTTCAATACTACTATTGTAGACTCTACTGGTAAGGATCGTTTCAAAAATGGATTTATTGTTGATGACTTTAGTGATCATAGTAAGTCAGAGACATCACATGAAGACTTTGGTGCTTCATTAGACTTTAGAGAAGGTATTTGTAGAGCATCACACTATACAACTAACGTTGCTTTAATACTTAACGAAACCTTATCAACAAATTATCAGGTAACTGGTCCACTAATCACGTTACCTTATGCAGAATTAAAAATTATTGACCAACCATATGCTTCCAGAGTTGAAAACGTTAACCCATTTAACGTCTTCACATATATTGGACGTATTGATTTAACTCCAGCATCTGATGACTGGATTGATACTGACCGTCTACCAGAAAGAGTTATCCCAACTGAAGGTGATTTCCAAAACGTTTCATCCGAAATGGGTGTTGACCAGAATGGAATGCTACCTATTGAGTGGGGATCATGGCAAACTAACTGGGGTGGCACTGAAGAAGTTATCTCCTCACGAACTGTACATAACCAGCACTGGATAGCAGAAGATATTGGTAGGTCACCTCATCCTCAAGTTTGGGGTGGTCGTGGTATGCGTCGTATTAACAGAGTTACTACGATTAGAGTTAATGCAGGTCAGTCAAGAGAAGGTATTAGGACTAGAGTTGTACCAAGGATTGATAGAGTATCACAGGGTGATAGAATTGTATCAACTACTTCTATACCTTGGGTTAGGTCAAGAAACCTTGCTATGAATGTTGTCCGTATGAAGCCTAGGACTCAGTTCTTTACATTCTTCGACGGCACTAAGATTGATGGTTATGTGATGCCTAAGATTATTGAATTAGTTAAGGATCCTTCTGTTGATGCTAGGACAAACTCAACTCCATTTGTTATTGGAGAAACAGTTACTGGTGCAACAAGTGGTGTAAGATTCAAAGTTGCAGCACCTAATGATAAGTTTGAATACAATCCATATGATGATACTTTACTTGCTACATCATATGCATCAACTACTGCATATCTAAACATCGATATTACTTCTCTTGCAGAGCAAGCAGTTGGTGATTACTATGGTAACATGCAAGTTGGTGAGATTCTAACAGGTGCTTCAGGTGCTAAAGCAGTTGTCAAAGACAGACGAGTACTCTCTGATAGATTAGGTCAATTCTCTGGGTCATTCTTTATTCCAAATCCAGGTGTAGATACCAACCCACGTTGGGCTACTGGTAGTAGGACATTACGTTTCACTACATCTGATAGTGATAGTAGACTTGCTGGAGCAGTTGATTCATCTGCTGAAACTGAATACGCAGCAACAGGTACATTAAACACAGTCCAAGAAAATATTCTTGCTGTTAGAAATGCTGAGATTGTCCGTGATACAGTAACAGAAGAAAGAGTTATTAATACTACTAGGACAGAGACAAGACAGATTGGTTGGTATGACCCTCTTGCTCAGTCATTTATATGTGACGAAGAAGGTGGTGTATATCTAACATCTGTTGACATATACTTCAATTCAAAAGATACAAATATTCCTATCTCTATGCAGATAAGGACAATGGAAAATGGTTATCCTACGAAGACTATTCTTCCATTCTCTGATACAACTTTAAACCCTGCTGATGTCCAACTATCAGAAGTTGGTGCAGTTGCTACTAAGTTTAAATTCAGAGCACCAGTTTATATTCCTCAGTCTCAGGAGCATTGTTTCGTATTGCTCTCTGACTCTAACTCATATCAGGTTTGGATATCTCGAATGGGTGAGTTAGATATTACTGGAGACAGGACTATATCTGAGCAGCCATATGCTGGTGTGTTATTCAAATCACAAAACGCATCTACATGGACTGCTGACCAGTATGAGGATCTCAAATTCTCTATCTATAGAGCAAACTTTGATAATACTGGTAATACTCAGGTCACACTTAACAACGCTAAACTAGGTGTTGGTAATAAAGGTGTATTGGCACTGAGAAGAGATCCTATTGAGACTTTCCAACCAAGCATTCGTTTGGTACTTAACTCTACAACACTACCATATACTGTTGGTGCTAGAGTTTATCAGAAGACAACCCTTGCAGAAGGTACAATCACTAAGGTTGAAACCTTAACTGCTGGAGTTGCTATTACATTAGATAATATTTCAGGCACATTCGCACAAGGATCTGCTGCTGGTGGTAACGTAACTAACCGTATCGTATCATCTAAGACAACTGCTGCAATGACTGTAACAGGTGCATCTGGTGCATTTACTGTTGGAGAAACCATTACTGGTAACTCTTCTGGTGCTCCAACTGCTGTTGTAGGTACTTGGACAGACAATGGTGGTGGTGCTGCAACATTCGCACTTACATCTGTGTCTGATGACTTTACTAACTCAACTGAAGTTATTACTGGTGGACAAAGTGGTAAGACTGCAACTGTTAATGTCTTCACTCCAGCTGGTGATGCTGTAGAAACTGGAGCAATATCTGATTCTTATCCTGATGTTACACCAACATATACTACAGACCAAAGGAAGATTAAGGTATATCATACTAATCATGCGATGCATGACGTTTCTAATAACGTCACGTTATCAGGTTTGATATCTGAGATTAGTGATACTTATCTAACTGCTGCTATTTCAGCAACAGATTCATCCATAACTGTTAATGATGCTAGTGCATTCCATAAAACTATAAATGGTGTTGCTATTAGTGCATCTAACGTTGGATTCCTTAAGATTGATGATGAGATTTTATCTTACTCTGCTATCTCTAATGATGGTAAGACAGTTACTATTCAAGCAAGAGCACAAGGAAGTACAACTGCTGCATCTCATGTAGATGAGTCTATTGTTTCCTGCTACAACCTGGATGGTATTCCTCTAACAGAATTAAATAAAACTCACTCTGCTATTCAGAATCCTACATTGGATTCTTATGAAATTGCAGTCACATCACTTGGTGACATAGGTATTAGAGGTGGTGGAGCAAACGCAAGTGCTACTCAAAACTTACAGTATGAGAATATCATTCCTCAGATTCAGAGAATGATTCTACCTAAGACTTCAATTACAGCAAGAGGTAACTTTATTAGTGGCACATCTATTAATGATGGTGCTAGTGCTTTATCTGGATCATTCGCAAATGATGGAATCTTCCTTGATATCCTATTACAAAACAATAATCAGTTAGCCTCACCGAAACTGATTTGCTCACAGATTAATGAATCTGAAGAGTTGAGTGGTGAGAAGTCCTTAAGGTTGGATTTAACCTTGAAGACTACAGAGACTAACGTTTCTCCTATAATTGATACAGATAGAATGTCTGCTGTGTTGGTTTCTAATAGGATTAATAATCCTAGTGATACTAACTCTGCTAAATTATCTGTTGGAGATAAACATGAAGCAGCATATATTACAAGAGCTGCTACACTGACAAACTCTTCTGGTTCTATCAAGCTTATGTTTGCGGCTTTCCGCCCAACAAACGCTATCATACGAGTCCTATATAGAGTGCGTCCAACTGGAAACACTGACCCAATTGAAAAATTCGGGTTTGAATTCTTCCCTACCACTAATCAAAACGTTCCTGGAACTACTGATAACTACGTGTTTAAGGATTATTCATATGAAGTTTCTGGTTTGTCCTTCGACCAATATCAGATAAAGATAGTATATGCTTCACCTAACCAAGCATATAGTCCTGTTATTAAAGACCTCAGAGCAATTGCATTAGCAGTTTAATATGAAAATACCAGTGAAAGATGCCGATGGATGGTTTAAAGATACCGATTCTGGAGGCATTGACTGTGGGGATTCTTCCGCATATGCAAAATATATGGCAGGAATCAAGGCTGAAAAAGCTAAAGAAAAACAAATAGATACTTTACAAAACGAAGTTTCTGGGTTAAAATCTGAATTGGGTGAAATCAAATCACTATTACTAACGTTAGCTAAAAAAGATCATGACTGAACCAGTTGAAAAAGTTTCCCAAGAGGAAATGCAGTCACAATTTCAGCAAAGGTATACTGCCTTGCTAGATGAAAATAAGAAATTGTCTGCAAAAATTAAAGAAAATGAAATCACAGCCCTTAAATTACAAGGTGCTTTAGAGACTTTGGATTACTTCATAGAAAAACCCGAAGAGCCTGAAGATACTGACGTAACCGACGAATTAGTCACGGGGGAATAACTTCCCCCTTTTTAATGGCATAAATAACTTGGAAGCATAGTACTAGCGTTGTCCTAATAAAATGGCAAATAGAATTCAATTAAGACGAGGTGGTGCCCAGGAATGGGCAAACTCAAACCCTACATTAGCACAAGGTGAATTGGGGATAGAGTTAGACACTGGTCGATTTAAAATAGGTGATGGCGTTACAGCATGGAACTCACTAAGGTATGAGAGACCTGTTGAGTCCACATCTAATACTGCAAACACTCTAGTACAAAGGGATGCTGACGGTAACTTTGCTGCTGGCACAATTACTTCAACTCTTATTGGTAATGCTTCTACTGCTTCAAGACTTGCTTCAACCAGACAGTTTCAATTAGCTGATGATGTTTCTGCTACTGGTGTTTTTGATGGTAGTGCAAACTTAACGCTTAATACTTCACTTTCACTTATCTCTACTCTGCCTCATTATGATGGCACATCAACACCTACAGGTACCTATACAAAACTTACTGTAGATGCTAAAGGTAGAATTACTAATGCTTCAAACCCAACTACTCTTGCTGCATACGGATTAGATGGTACAGTAGAAGGTGCTTCTGCTCAACCATATGATAATGACTTAACAGCACTTGCAGGATTAACAGCAACTGGATTAATTTCTAGGACTTCTGCTGGCACAATGGCAACCAGGACTATTACTGGTACTGCACAAAGAATTCAAATTTCAGATGGTGGTGGTATATCAGCAAACCCAACCATTGACTTAATTACAACTGCTGTAACTGCTGCTGCATATAACACTGCATCTCTAACATCCATTGCTGGATCAGAGACTGTTAATACTACTGCATATACTGTTGACGCATATGGTAGACTAACAGCATCAGTAGCACTTCCTATTGCAACAGCAGTAGAAGGAACAACAGCAGCAGCATACAATGCAGGAACGACCTATTCCAGAGACGATAAGATTACTAATTCGTCGAAACTTTATCAAGCCATTGCAGGTATTTCAGCAGGGGCTGGGGCACCTACTCATTCAGATACTTCAGATGCTGGATCATGGAGATACCTTGGTGCGGTTACGACGCAACAGAAAGGACTCGCGTCCTTTGCTCAGGAAGATTTTGACGTATCTGCGGCTGGTCACGTTATCATTTCTGCTGCTGGTGTTGACAATACTCAACTACAAAACAATAGAATATCCTTTGCTGACGGCAACGCGAAAGAGGACTTCACACTCGACCAAGAATTAACTGCTACTACAGGATATCGTGGATTCAATAAACTTAACTATATCAAGATTAATGACACAAGTGGTAATCTACTGTTTGGGGCAAATAATACGGGTGATAGTGGTGCTGGAGAAGTTGATATTAACGCAAGACTTTATTTTAGTGATGCAGACATTACCCTCGATGGGGCAGTTGCACAAACTATAGACAAGACTGGAGATGGTAACCTAACCATTCAGTCCACACAGAATTCATCTTCTGCTAGATCATTTACACTTAATGTTGCTAACTCAGGATCTGGGTCAAGCACACTTAACGTTACAGCAGAAGACTTAGTTGATATTAAAGCAACTGAAGCAACTAATGGTAAGGTACATGTTGAAGGGTCAAGATTCCAAGCAGACTACATTGGATCTTCTGGATCTGTATTACACCTAGACCCAGGTGATGATAGAGCAGTCACAGGGACATGTAGAATACATGGAGACTTACAAGTAGATGGCACGACTACAACAATTAATTCTACCACTATGCAGGTGGATGATGTTATTCTCACTCTTGGTGGTGATACTGCTCCAAGTTCGGATGACAACAAAGATAGAGGAGTTGAATTCAGATACTATGACTCTCAAGCAAGAATTGGATTCTTTGGTTACGACGATTCGACCAACGATCTTGCAGGACATACAGGGGCATTCACATTCCTCTACAATGCCACAAATACCTCAGAGGTATTCTCTGGAACAGATGCAGGGGTCATCGCTGGTAACTTAAAACTTACAACAAATACTAACTCAACATCTAATACTACTGGAGATTTGGTAGTAGCAGGTGGTGCTGGTATTGGAGACGACGTTAATATTGGTGGACTTTTAGATGTAGATGGCACATTCCGTGCTAACTCTACAAGTAGATTTGATGATAATATTGTATTCCAAGGTGCTTCTAAGACTCTTAAACTTAATAATGGGTCAGGAACTACTAAGACTACACTTCATACCACAACAGGTAATGCAGAATTTGGTGGTATATTAACAGTAACAGGTAACACAGACTTAAATTCAAACTTAAACGTAGCATCTCTAATATACTTCGAGTCTACTGATGCACCTAATGTTGCTCTAAACAATAGCACAAACCTTTATGAAATTCAGAGTAGTGACTACGGTGCTGTAAGATGTGATGGTGGTGGATACTTTGATAAGGCAGTATTGTTTAATGACGATATTTACTTAAATGGTAACTTCAACCAGAGGGATAGTGGAACAGAGAGTTGGGGTTTACGGAACTGGTTGCAGGTCAGATATAAGTTTAGGGTTGGTAGTAGTGTTGCTTACAACCCAACCTATGCTACACACAATACTTCTAACCTAAGAGTATATGGTGGTGGAGGTATTGCTCAGAATTTACATATTGGTGCTACAGGATCTGGCGAAGGTCTTTTCGTTGGTAAGAAAAACTCTGGAGACACAGTTAAGTTTAGTGTCCTAGGTGCTTCTGGTAACACAGAGATTCAAGGTACTCTTGATGTAACAAATGGAGTTGACTTTGATTCAACTTTAAACGTTGATGGTGGAGCAACATTCCAGGATAATGTTACTATCAACGCAGATAACAAATTCTTTAAAGTCCAAAACAATTCAGCTGCTGACAAGTTTACTATTGATACAGACAATGGTAATACAGTTGTTGCAGGTGACCTCACTGTAAATGGTGCAGGTGATTTTGACACTACTTTAAATGTAGATGGTAATGCTACTTTCCAAAGTAACGTTAACATCAATGGTGATGGTAAGATGTTTACCATTGAAAATAATGCTGGAGCAGACAAGTTTACTGTCGATTCAGATAATGGTAATACAGTTATAGCAGGTACATTAGATGTTACGAGCAACGTTGGTATTGATGGTGACTTTGATATAAACACTAATAAATTCACAGTTGCATCTGCTACAGGTAATACAGTAATTGACGGCACACTAAATGTAGATGGTAGTGTTGGTATTAATGGTGTAACTGCTATTGATGCAAACTTCTCAGTTAGAGATGGTAGCAACAATTATAAGTTTAAAGTCATCAATACAAGTGGTAACACAGATATTATTGGTACATTAACCGTTGGTGATGCTACACAGATCAATGACACCTTTGGTGTTTCAGGTGTAGTTACAGCAACAAACAACACAGAGCAAACTCTAACAGGATCATACGCTGCTGATGGTGCTGCAAGATTCTCTGGTGGTATAGGACTAGCGAAAAACCTAGCAGTTGGTGGCGGGGCACGAGTCTACGGCAATACAGAGTTGACAGGTAGTTTAGACCTTAACAGTAGTGCAGATATATCAGGTAATTTAGTAGTCAGTAATGCTGATGAAGCAACATCTCTTGCAGATGGTTCAGTTGCTTTACAGGTTGCTGGTGGTGCAACAATAGACAAGAATACATACATCGGTGGAAACTTAGTAGTATATGATGCAGGTAATACACGTGCAGCATTTACTGTTACTAATGCTACAGGCAATGGAGAATTCCACAATGACCTCACAGTCGGAGGAGACCTTACAGTAAATGGATCAACCACTACAGTTAACAGCACGGTCACTACTCTCGATGACCCTATTATTACTTTGGGAGGCGACACGGCTCCATCCAGCAACGACGCTAAGGATCGTGGTGTTGAGTTCCGTTATTACGACGGCTCAGCGAAAATTGGTTTCTTCGGATTCGATAGATCATCCCAACAGTTTACCTTCCTAACCTCAGCGACTAATACATCAGAAGTATTAGCAGGTACAGATGGTGCTCTAAGAATTGGGTCACTTAATGTAACTGGTGCTGGTACATCAGTTGATATTGACAACAACTTAAATGTTGATGGGACTGCAACAGTAGATGGTCAGATTATATCTCAAGTATCATCTGGACCTGCTCTTGTTATTCCTACAACAGACAAAATTAATAATCTTAACGCAGACTTGTTAGATAGCATGACAACTGCTACTGCAAACACTGCATCTACAGTTGTCAATCGTGATGCTTCTGGAGACTTTGCTGCTAATCAAATTACTGCTGCTAGTGCTGCTGGTGCAGGTGCTGGATTCTTAGGAAACGCATCTACTGCTGACGCATGGAAGACTGCTAGAGTATTCACCCTTGATGGTGTTGTATCTGGGTCTGTATCTGTAGATGGTAGTGCTGCTCCAACATTAACAACAACATATGTTGATGCTGATATAACTGCTTTGGCAGCAATGTCTGGTACAGGATACGTTGTAAGGACTGCTGCAAATACATACGCACAAAGAACACTTGGTGTTACAGCAAACTCTGGTATTACTCTTACTAATGCTGACGGTGTTTCTGGTAACACAACTATTAACGTTGCTTCTTCAGCATCCAACTCTGCAAATAACCTAGTCCTAAGAGATGGGTCAGGAAACTTTGCTGCTGGTACCATTACTGCTACCATAACAGGTAACGTAACTGGAAACTTAACAGGTAACGCTGATACTGCTACACAAGTTAAGACTATCCAAGGATCTGGTAATGCATCTTATTATCCAACATTTGTCAACTCTGACAACGGTTCAGCTACTGCTGAGACTGTATATACTGATGCTGGTATCACTTATAATCCTTCTACTAACACTCTATCGGCCACGAACATCGTCGGGACGGTAGTTGGTAACGTAACTGGAGACCTTACAGGTAATGCTGATACTGCTACAACTTTAGAAACAGCAAGAACTATTGGTGGAGTTTCATTCAATGGGTCTGCTAACATTAATCTACCAGGCGTTAACGCTGCTGGTAACCAAGATACTTCAGGCACTGCTGCGATAGCAACAACCATTACACTCGCTGACGAATCTACTGATACGTCATGTAATGTCCTATTCGCAACTGCTGCTACTGGTAACCTAGGTGCTAAGACTGGTACAAACTTAACATTCAATTCAAACACAGGAGTCCTAACTGCTACTGGATTTGTTGGTCCTATTACTGGTGCAGTCACTGGTAATGCTTCTACAGCAACTACTCTCCAGAATGCTAGGACAATCGGTGGTGTATCCTTTGATGGATCCGCTAACATCAACCTTCCAGGTGTCAATGCTGCTGGTAACCAAGACACAAGTGGTACTGCTGCAATAGCAACAACAGTAACAGTTGCTGATGAGTCATCTGATACCTCATGTAATGTCCTCTTTACAACTGCTGCAACTGGTAACCTTGCACCTAAGAGTGGCACAAATCTAACATTCAATTCTGATACTGGAGTATTAACTGCTACTGGATTTGCTGGTCCTATCACTGGAGAAGTAACTGGTAACGCAGCAACTGCAACGAAACTAGCAACAGCAAGAAACATCGGTGGTGTATCATTTGATGGTAGTGCTGCAATTAACCTTCCAGGTGTTAATGCTGCTGGTAATCAGGACACTTCAGGAAACGCAGCAACCGCAACCACTGCTGCTGCATTAACCACTGCAAGAACAATTGGTGGCACATCATTCGATGGCACAGCAAATATTACACCTGCTACTGCTACTCAGGCAGCAAATCTAGCAAACCATAATACTGCTGCACTTGCAGAAGGCACAAATCTTTACTATACAGAAGCAAGAGTCCAAGCAAAACTCGACAATGCTTACGAGCAATTAAGAGCAATGCTGAATAATCTTGCTACTGCTACAACCCTAACATTAAATCTCTCTGGAGACCCAACACCTGGATCCGTTGTAACTCTCGGATCCATTACTAATAACGGTGTAGGTGGATTCAGTAACGGCACTGGAGTCGCAACTTCTGGAGGCACAGGTAGTGGTTTAACAGTTAATACTACCACAAGTGGTGGAGTCATCACTGCAATCGCTCTGAATGCTGCTGGTAGTGGATATGCTATAGGAGACTCCCTAACAATAACAATCCCTGCTGCTGGTGGTGTTAAGACCTTTAACAACGCAACCTTAACTGCTGGCACAGGATACGCTTCAGGTACTAACATTTCTGCAACAGGAGGTGATGGATCAAGTCTAACAGTCGATATTACAGCATCTAGTGGTGGTATCACTGGAGTCACAGTTAACACTGCTGGCACAGGATATGCTGCTGGAAACACAATCACCATTGCTAACGCTAATGCATCTGGTATTAAGACTACAGGAAACGTTAGTGCTGCTGATGCAGCAAGGACTCCTGGTACTTACACCATCGGTGCTTCTGATTACTCTACTCAGAATTCTGGTAGTGGAGCAACATTCAGTGTTGTAGTTGCAAGTGGTGGTGGAGCAACTATCACCGTCACTGATGACGGCACAGGATTCGTTGCTAATGAAACAATTACTATTGCTGACGCACAATTAGGTGGCGGTGGTGCTGCTGTCCTCACCTTTGATGCTACAGCAATTCATGGTAACGGTGCAACGATTGACATTGCTACCGTATTTGTCAACGCAACCTTCGCACTTTCTGACATCACAACAATGGAAGTTGGTGCAACGGTAACAGGAAGCACATCTGGTACAACTGGAGTTATTACTGCTCTTGGTACCAATGCAATAACAGTTGATAATGTAGATGGATTCTTCAAGAAAGGAGAAACCGTTGGTGCTAATGATGTAACTAACTTGACAATTTCCTCATTCGCTTAAAATAAATGTCCGCTACAAGACCAGCCACTAAGGCAGAAATAAAACTGTATGCACTTCGCAGATTAGGTTATCCTGCGATTGACATCAACGTGTGTGATGAGCAATTGGATGACTTGGTAGAAGAGGCAATTGACTATTATCAGGAGTATCACTTCAATGGAAGTTATGATACTTTCATGAGAGTAGAAGTTACTGATGCAATTAAGACTGCTGCACAAGAGTGGGATCAACAAGGGTCTACTCCATGGTACCATCAAAAGAATTACATATCAACTCCACCAGGAGTTTTAGGTATTAATCAAGTATTCACAGGTATTGGAGCATCTAGTGTTGTACCTGGAAACATTTTCAATATTAAATATCAAATCTTTTTGAATGATATCTATGCCATGACTCATGGTCAGATATTACATTACTTTATGACATCCCAATATCTTGAAACACTAGATTGGATTACTAACTCTCAAGCAAATAGAAGAGTTAGATGGAATGAGCATAACAATAACTTGTATCTTGATTTCGATTGGGAAAACCTCCAAGCAGGGGATTACATAATGGTTGATATGAAGATGCGTCAAGACCCAGAAACATATACTGACATGTATAATGATAACTGGTTAAAGGATTATATTGAAGCATTATTCCAACAACAGTGGGGAAGGAACCTAAGTAAGTATGACGGTATACAGATGTTGGGTGGAGTGACACTCAATGGTCGTCAAATACTCGAAGATGCATCTAAATTTAAAACAGATTTAGAAGTAGAACTTAGAGATCGTTATGAGATACCTCCTATGGATTTAATAGGTTAATATGGCATACAGTAATTCTCCAGCAAATGCATGTGTCCAGTCCGATTATACCAGTGCATGTCGGGTTAATATCAACGGATCAGCACAAGAGCAAGGATTTATAGAAAATCTTATAGTTGAGACTATTGAAATTTATGGCCAAAACGTGTATTATTTACCTAGGACTTTTATTAATCGGGACACTATACTAGATGAAGTTGATAACAGCACTTTTTCGACCAACTACCCCATCAGAGCATATGTTAATAATGTCGAAGGATGGGAAGGACAAGGCGAACTTCTTAGCAAATTTGGCGTACGAGTCGAAGATAAGACGACGTTTATCTTATCCCGTAAAAAGTTTAAAGAAAAAGTTGACGACAATGTTACACTTAATGTCGAGGGACGACCAAACGAGGGGGATTTAATTTACTTCCCTGTAACTAATCATTTGTTTGAGATACAGTTTGTAGAAGTAGAGAAACCATTCTACCAACTAGGAAAAGGATATGTTTGGGAATGTCAGTGTGAGCTCTTTGAATACGCTGATGAGCAACTTGATACTGGTATTGCTGAGATTGATGCTATCGAGACTGCGTTTGCTAATGCAATTACCGTTGGTCTCGTAGCAGGTGGGTCTGGAGACTTCACTGTTGGTGAGACTGTTACTGGTGGTACATCTAATGTTACTGCTGAAGTTAAGTCTTGGGATAGTGCCACACGCACCCTTATTGTTATCAATAGATCTGGCACTTTCCAAGTGCCTGAAACGGTTACTGGTGGTACATCAAGTGCATCCTGGACAACTGCTTCATACAATACGATAAATAATACCAATTCAGAATACGATCAAAACGCTGATTTTGAAACTGGAGATAACGATATACTCGATTTCTCTGAGACAAATCCATTTGGTTCTGTTGGTCAACTCACTGATACTACAATCTAATGTTAGGCACATATAGTTATCACGAAATTTTTAGGAAGACTGTCGTTGCCTTTGGTACGATGTTTAATAACATTGAACTACGAAGGGCAAACGAAGTAATGAAAGTGCCTCTGGCATATGGTCCTAAGCAAAAATTCTTGGCAAGGTTGGATCAAATGCCCGACCCTACCAATAAAAGAGTCCAGATGACTCTTCCTAGAATTTCATTTGAAATGAATGGAATTACATACGACCCTCAAAGGAAGGTATCACCGACTCAAAAGATTAAGATTGCTAGTACTTCTACAACTAATAAGAATACATTCATGCCAGTCCCCTACAATGTGGGATTTGAATTGGCAATCATTTCAAAGAATCAGGAAGATGGTCTGCAAATTATAGAGCAGATGCTACCATACTTCCAACCTCATTATAACTTGTCTATCAAGTTACTAACAAACGTTAACGAAATTAAAGATGTCCCAGTTACACTAAACAGTGTAGACTATGAGGATGATTATGAAGGTGACTTTGCTACCAGGAGAGCAATCATTTGGACTCTTCAGTTTACTGCTAAGACATACCTATACGGTCCTGTTACAGACAGCAAGGTTATCAAGAAGGCAATTACAGATTACTATACATCTACAAGCACAACTTCTGCACCAAGACAAGTACGTTATCAGGCAACTCCAGTTGCTTTGACCAACGTTACTGGTGCAGCAGTCACTACACTTACCAATGCTATGGATATCAACGATGGTATCTTTGCAGTTGGAGATGTATCAAGTCTGGCAGAGAATACCAACATTCAAATTGATACTGAGGTAATGCGTATCGATAGAATTGTGGGTACTACACTACATGTTAAACGTGGATGGAATGGAAGTACCATTGCTGGACATGTAGCAGGATCAGGCATACTTGAAATAGATGAAGCAGATCATGCAACCATAGAGAGTGATGACGATTTTGGATTCGGTGAAATATTCTCAGACTTCACTGACCTTAAGAAACGTAATCCTGTAAGTGGTGCTGACGAAACTATAACATGAGGTATCTATGGCAACCTTTGACGGTTTAGATAAAGTATTTGGTAGCGAGCCTTCTGATTTACAGAAGCATGTAGAGTCTGTCAAGTCAACACTCAAGAAGAGTGAGACACATGACATTAAGCAAGACTATGAAATGAGTCGTGCTAATCTACATAACTTAGTAATGAAAGGACAGGAGGCAGTAGATGGTATACTTGATGTGGCACGAGCGTCAGATCATCCTCGTGCTTATGAAGTTGCTGGTCAACTCATCAAACACGTGGCAGACACGACAGACAAACTAATCGACCTGCAAGGGAAGATGAAAGAATTGGATAAAGAAGATAAGAAAGGACCATCTACGGTTAACAATACTATGTTTGTAGGGAGTACCGCAGACCTACAAAAGATGTTAAAGAAACAAAAAGACATAAATAATACCGAATCTACATAGACCCGACATGACAGTCCTTAACGTATTAAGCACAAATTCTATAAGTGCATCTGGATCAGAGTATCAAACCGTCCAGACTGGATTTTACAGAGTGAGTGCTACAGCAGCATCTACCGTACAGTTTGGTGCTGGACCAGTGATTCAAGTTTTTGCAAACTCCCCAGTACTTTTAAAGGGTAATGCTAAGCCTGGACAAGCAAAGGTAATGAAAGCAGTTGATGATTCAACAGCAGATTACCAGTTAGGAACTAACATTGGAGAAAGGTCTACAACACATCCTTTTTCAGTAGGAGATTATATCGCTGTGGTGGATAACAGCACTTCTCCTGCGATTGACAGTAATTTCTTATCAGCAGGAACTGCTGGTAAAAAGATAACAGCTGCAACAGATACTACAATAAGTACAGATATAGACTCTTCATCAGCTAGTGCTGACTATACCTATGCATACTCTGGTAATCAAGCAATTGTACAGAGAGCAGTTAAAATAACTGCTGGTGGACAAGCAATAATAGTTGAAGAAGTTCAAGTAGTAGGCGGCTAAGATGCCTTTAGTAAATCAAAAGGCAGAGAAGATAGTTAGAGGAATGAAACGTCGTTCCTCTGACTGGAAAAGACTTTATGGTAAACGAGATAAGGAAGTGATGTATGCAACGGCTAATAAGTTAGCCCAAAAGGAAATGGTCAAGCCACCGTTGACTTATACGCAATTCATCGAGAACTATGGAACGGCAGGAAAGTCCAAAGGAAAAGGCAAAGCGTCTGGCTGCAACACAAAGGCTGCTAGATCAGGTTGACTTTAAAAAGAAGCGTCAGGAGATAAGAACAGCGTCTTCAAGTCCACACGACATTGAGTAATATTACTTATAAATAATTTCATAATTTATGCGAGCCCACGGCTATAAATCGTGTCTCATTACACAGTAGGGTATCACACCCTTCAACAAGAAAAAAGAGAAATCTGCGAGTACGCAGAGGATTCTTTTCAAGCATTTCACAACGCACAAGAGGATGTCCCTTACCTAAAGGAGCATCCTCATTTTTTTGACTATATCCTAAAGGAGGATTGATTATGACAACACTGATAGTTAAACATAAGCATGAAATCATGTGGTGGATGTCGAGGTTAACTATAATGTTAACGGCATTATTTCTTTCTTTCTCATTAGCAGGGCAAGCCTATGCTACTGAGATACAAATGGGTTATGAAGGTAACCTAGTATTTGAACCAAATGAAGTCACCGTTGCTGCTGGTGACACAATTACATTTGTGAATAATGCATTACCTCCTCACAATATCATGGTAGATAACAGACCTGACTTATCAAGAGAATCCTTGATGTTTAGTCCTGGTGAAACTCAAGAGATTGTTTTTGCAGATGCTGGAGACTTTGAGTTCTTCTGTGCTCCTCATGCTGGTGCTGGAATGAAGGGGGTGATTCACGTTGAGTGAAGTAGTCTGGTCGATAAATATTATGCTAGCTTTACTTTTAGTAGGAGTAGGTGTTAGTATATACTGGATATTCAAATACGATGATTGGAATCCTAACCCCATTATTAATATCGATCCCGAGTCCAGGCCAATGGATACAGCAGATGAGGGATTGGAAGTCCGAGCAGAATCGCACCCCTGTTGAGGAGTCTATAAATAGATCACTAGACCTATGGGAGGAAGAAGATGGGTGCGATGGTTCCACCGAGTCGGAAGAGTTGTTACAACTTCCGAGTGACGGAGATAAACAAGGTACTTGATGGTGACACTATTGACGTTACTATTGATCTCGGGTTTGATCTATACAAGAAAGAAAGAGTTAGAATTGCAGGAGTTGATACGCCAGAGAAAAGAACAAGAGACTTGGAAGAGA
>MPLT02014802.1_pt1 | contig 40332 bp, 36 predicted proteins | sample 1617391 | NCBI WGS metagenome assembly MPLT02 (sample SAMN05944800, study PRJNA350692) | marine metagenome | biome: marine; feature: ODZ; material: water; isolation source: 70 m water sample filtered on 0.2 um supor filter | place: Pacific Ocean | collected 2012-04-08 | depth 70m m
ATTTATTAGTATTTCTTTTTCATGTAATGAATTTCAAAAAGTACTTAAAAATGAAGATATTAAGGTTAAGTATGACATGGCTGAAAAGTATTATGAAAATCAAGACTTTAGAAGAGCCAGTAAATTGTTTGAACAAATAAAACCAAAATATAGAGGAAAACCACAAGGAGAGAGAATTACTTTTTTTTATGCCAATTGTTTATTAAATACTAAAAGTTATGTATTAGCATCTTATGAATTTGAAAGTTTTGCTAAAGCATATCCATTAAGTGAAAAGGTTGAAGATGCCATGTATTTATCTGCTTTTTCATATTATAAAACTTCTCCTGTTCATAGTTTAGATCAAAATGAAACAAATGAGGCTATTGATAAACTTCAGGTATTTATCAATACCTATCCTAATTCTGAAAGAATGTCCTCAGCTAATGATTTAGTTCAAGAGCTTAGAATAAAGCTTGAATTTAAGGCATTTGAAATAGCAAAACAATATAATACAATTAGAGACTATAAATCAGCAATAATAGTATTAGATGATTTTATTTCTGATTATCCCGGAACCCCATATAGAGAAGATGCTCTTTATTACCTATTAGATTCATCTTATGAATTGGCAATCAATAGCATTGATGAAAAAAAATTAGAAAGACTAAAAAATGCGAGAAAGATATATGATGAATTATTAGAAACTTATCCTGAATCTAAATATGTAGATAAATCAAATAAACTCTTAGAAAATATAGAAAAAGAAATTACTACATTTGCAAAATAATCACTTTCATTTAAAAAAATATTATGGATTTTAAAAAAACAAATGCACCATTAAATACAATAACTTATGATAGAAATTTAGTTGATGCTAAAACAGATAACATATATGAAGCTATTTCTGTAATTTCCAAAAGAACCATTCAAATTAATGAGGAAATAAAAAAAGAGTTGTTGGATAAACTGGAAGAGTTTGCTAGTCCTACTGAAAGTTTAGATGAAATCTTTGAAAACAAAGAGCAAATAGAAGTTTCAAAATTTTATGAAAAGCTTCCTAAAGCTCATGCTATGGCAATTGAAAATTGGTTGTTAGATAAAATATACTACAGAAATTCTGAAATTAAAGAATAAAGATGTCCATCCTAAATGGAAAAAATATTCTATTAGGTATTTCAGGAGGAATAGCAGCTTACAAGTCTGCTTTTTTAGTAAGATTATTAATTAAAAATGGAGCTCATGTACAAGTGATAATGACTCCTAATTCTAAAGATTTTGTAACTCCACTAACTCTTTCTACTTTATCAAAAAAACCTGTTTTATCAGAGTTTTTTAATAAGGATAATCAAAATGAATTATGGAATAATCATGTTGATTTAGCTTTGTGGGCTAATTATTTTATTATTGCACCTGTTACTGCTAATACTTTATCTAAAATGGCATCTGCTAGAGCTAATAACTTATTAATTGCAACTTATCTTTCTGCAAAATGTCCTGTATTTTTTGCTCCAGCAATGGATTTAGATATGCATAAAAATAAAGCAAACGAATTAAATATTAACAAGTTAATAGATTTTGGAAATATTCATATTCCAGTTAATTCTGGATTCCTTGCAAGTGGATTAGAAGGAGAGGGGAGGATGCAGGAACCAAATCAGATAATTGATTTTGTTTCTAATTATATTTTAAAACAGCAAAAACTTTATGGAAAAAAGGTATTAATTACTGCTGGGCCCACATACGAAGCTATTGATGCAGTAAGATTTATTGGAAATTTTTCTAGTGGAAAGATGGGTTTTGCATTAGCTAAGATTGCTGCTAATTTAGGTGCAGAAGTTTTCTTAATAACTGGTCCTACTAGCTTATCTGTTAAAAATAATAGAATAAAGTCCTTTCATATTACTAGTGCAGATGAAATGTTTAAAATTTCTTCTGATTTATTTTTAAAATCAGATATAGCTATTATGTCTGCAGCAGTTTCTGATTTTAAACCTAAAAAAGCAAAAAAAAATAAAATAAAAAAAGAGTCAAATGGAAATCTTACTATAGATTTGGTATCAAATATTGATATTTTAAAGCATTTAGGCTCTATAAAAAAAACAAACCAGCTACTAATTGGTTTTGCATTAGAATCTGATAATGAAGTTGATAATGCAATTAAAAAGATTAATAATAAAAACTTGGATGCTATTGTGTTAAATTCTCTAAATGATAAAGGAGCTGGTTTTAATTACGATACTAATAAAGTTACTTTTATAAACAATAAAAATGATTTAACAGAGTTTAAATTAAAAAATAAACTTGAAGTTGCAGAGGATATTTTTAATGAGATAATTAAACTTAATGATAAATAGAATTCTTTTTTTTGTATTTATATTTTTAATAAATATTAGTTATACACAGGAGATTGATTCTAAAGTAATTGTCAATTCTGATCAAATTAATCAAACTAATAAATCTGTTTTTTCAAATTTAGAGAAATCAATTACAACTTTTATTAACTCAAAATCATGGTCTGATACTAATTTTTTAATTCATGAAAAAATTGATCTTAATATTCTGATTACAGTTTTATCTTATTCAAACAATAAATTTAAAGCCAATTTTGAATTTCAATCTCTCAGACCAGTATTAAATTCTACTTATCAAACACCACTTTTTAATTTTGTAGATAAGAATGTAGAATTTGAATATGAAGAATTTGAGACTTTATTTTTTATTGAAAATAAATTTCAATCTGATTTAGTTTCATTATTATCCTATTATATAAATATTATTTATGGTATTGATAGTGATAGTTTTATAAATAATTCAGGAAATATTTTTTATAGTAAGGCTCAAGAAATTTTAAATTTAGCTAATCAAAGTGGTCTTTCTAATACTTGGCAGTCTGGAAATTCAGGTGGAAGAATTAATAAATTTTGGTTAGTTGAAAATTTAAACTCTTCAAACTCTAAAGAATTTAGAGACCTTTTATATAATTATCATGTCAATGGATTGGATTTGATGCATGAAGACAAGCTATTGTCAAAGCAAAATATTTCATCCTCAATAGTTTCATTAGAAAGAATGAATAGAAGAATTCCAAATTCTATTTTACTTAAAATATTTTTTGAAACAAAATCAGATGAAATAAAAGACATTTTTTCTTCTGGACCAGATTTTGATACGGTTATTTTATATAATCAATTAAATCGAATGGCTCCTTTCTTTTCTAACAAGTGGAATAACATTAGATAATTCTTTTTGGATTCATATAATAAACTAAGTTATATTTGATTAAAATACATTAATATATTGCTAACAAAAGTTTCTATAAAAAATTTTGCTTTAATTGATTCTTTAGAGATTAATTTTTCAAAAGGATTTTCTACAATAACTGGAGATACTGGATCAGGTAAGTCAATTTTATTAAATGCTTTGTCATTAATAATTGGAAAACGTGCAGACCATACTTTATTAAAGAATAATAAAATTAAATGTGTAATTGAAGCAGAATTTGATTTAAGCAATTTTAAATTAAAAAAAATATTTGAAAAAAATAACTTGGATTATTTTGATCATTCTATCCTAAGAAGAGAGGTTTTGCCTAATGGTAAATCAAGATCCTTTATTAATGATACACCCGCTAATTTAGATTTAATGAAATCTATTGGAGAAAGCTTAATAGATATTCATACTCAAAATGAATCTTTAATACTTTCTAAAGACAATTTCTTTTTTTCACTAATTGACAATTTATCAGAACAAAATAATATTGTAAAGAATTTTTCACAGAATTTAACCTTATATAAAGAACTTGTCTTAGAACTAGAAAAATTAAATAGAATAAATGTTAGTCTTCAAAATGATTATGATTATAATCTTTACCTCTTAAACGAATTAAAAGACGCTAAATTGTTTTTAGGTGAACAAAAAGATTTAGAAGAGAATCTTAAAATTTTAAAAAATTCAGAAGAAATAATAGCTTCTCTTAATCAAATAGATAATCTAATTCAGACTGATGAAAAAAGTATAGAAAATCAGATAAGAAATTTAAATTTTATTTTAAGTAACATTTCAAAATTTTCAGATAAATACTCTCTAGTTAAAAAGAGGATTGAAAGTATTTTAATTGAATTAGAAGATATAAAATTAGAAATTGTTGGCTCATCATCAGATTTTAACAATAATCCCTTGGAATTAGAGGAGATGGAGTCTAGGTTGAATTTAATTTATAATCTTCAGAAAAAGCATTCTGTTAATTCAATTTCAGATCTAATCCAAGTAACTAATAATTTAGAAGAAAAGCTTGAGAGAAATAATAATATAATTATTGATATTGAGAATTTAAAAAATGAGATTCTTTTGAAAGAATCTTTATTAAAAGAACAATCAAAAAAAATATCCCTTTCAAGAAAAAAAGTATTACCAAACTTAAAACATAAAATTGAATCTATTTTAGGTAAACTTGGAATGAAGAATTCTTCTTTTGTTTTTAATTTAAAAGAATCTGAAAATTATAATAAATATGGAAATGATATTGTTGAAGTTCTTTTCTCAGCTAATAAAGGAATTGATTATTCACCAATTTTTAAAGTTGTCTCTGGTGGAGAGCTTTCAAGGATTCTTTTATCAATTAAGTCTATTTTATCTAAGCATTTAAATTTACCAACAATGATATTTGATGAAATTGATACTGGAATTTCTGGAGAGATGTCTAATGCTATGGCAAATTTAATGTTGAATATGAGTAAAACCATGCAAATTATATCTATTACTCATTTACCTCAAATTGCAGCAAAAGGGGAAAATCAATATAGTGTGTTTAAATATCAAAAATCAGGAATAACTAATACTAAAATTAAAAAATTAAATAGTGAAGAAAGAATTGAAGAAATTGCTAAAATGCTTTCAGGTGACAATCTTTCTTCTTCTGCATTAACACATGCTAAGGAGTTACTTAATTAATATTATATTTAAATTAAAATTATGTCATATAATCTTTTAAAAGGAAAAAAAGGAATTATTTTCGGAGCTTTAGATGAAAATTCAATTGCCTGGAAAACAGCAGAAAGAGTTTATGAAGAAGGGGGTGAGTTTGTTCTTACTAATGCTCCAATAGCATTGAGAATGGGTCAAGTTGATTTACTTGCAAAAAAAACAAATTCAAAACTTATTCCAGCTGATGCTACTAAATTAGAGGATTTAGAAAATCTTATTAATCAAACCATGGAAATATTCGGAGGTAAAATTGATTTTGTTTTGCATTCTATTGGTATGTCAGTTAATGTTAGAAAAGGAAAACATTATACAGATTTAAATCATGATTGGACGGCAAAAGGATGGGATATTTCAGCAGTCTCATTTCATAAATTACTTCAGAGTTTATATAAATTAGATGCAATGAATGAATGGTCTAGTATTGTTGCTCTTTCATACATGGCTGCACAAAGAGTTTTTCCAAATTATAATGACATGGCTGATAATAAAGCTTATTTAGAATCAATTGCTAGAAGCTTTGGCTATTTTTTTGGAAAAGAAAAGAATGTTAGAGTAAACACAATCTCCCAATCACCAACACCTACTACTGCCGGAAAAGGAGTCAAGGGATTTGATGGTTTTATATCCTATGCTGAAAAGATGTCTCCTTTAGGAAATGCAACAGCTTTAGATTGTGCTAATTATACCGTTACTTTATTTTCAGATTTAACTAAAAGAGTTACTCTTCAAAATTTATATAATGATGGTGGATTTTCAAATGTTGGAGTAAGTCAAGAAATCATCGATATAATTTCACCATCTGATTAATTTTTTTACTTATTTAGTTCCTAAAATTATTTATATTAAATTGGCTTGAAAAGAAGTGGATTTTTATTAGATTAAAATGAAAAATATTGGCCTTACTGGAGGAATTGGCTCTGGAAAATCTACCGTCTCAAAAATATTGATCAGTGAAGGTATTCCAGTTTATGACTCTGACTCTAGAGCTAAATTTTTAATGAATTATTCTATTGAATTAAAAAAAAATATAATTCAAAAATTTGGCAAAGAATCATATATAAACAATAAATTAAATAGAGGATATCTCTCAAATATTGTATTTAATAATAGATCTGAGATAATAAAGATAAATTCTTTAGTTCATCCTTTTGTGTACAATGATTTTAATAATTGGAAAAAAGGTTATTTTTCAAAATACGTTATTTTTGAATCAGCTCTCATATTTGAGACAGGATCTTATAAAAATAATGATTTCAATATTTTAGTAGTTTCAGATCTTGAAAAAAGAATTAAGAGAGTAACAGATAGAGATAATATATCTAGAAATGATGTAATAAATAGAATTAGTAATCAATGGAGTGATGATAAAAAAATACCCTTATGTGATTACTTAATTAAGAATAATTGTTTACATGAAACTAATAAAATAGTTATGAAAATGATAGAATATTTTAATAAAAAAATTAAATAATGATAATATTGTTCATATATAATGAATAAAAAGATTTATTTTACTCTTATTTCTATAATGAGTATTGCTCTTATAGGTATAATTTTAGTTCAAGCCTTTTGGATTAAAACTACATTAGATAATAAGGAAGAACAATTCTCTTTAAATATAAATCAAGCATTAAAATCAGTTTCTGAACAGATTCAAAATAGAGAATTGAGAGATTATTTAGCTGTATACCAAAAATTAGTGGATAGTATAGGTTCGCCAAAAGAATCCCAACTAACGGCAGTTTTTAAATATGTTGATAGAAATGAAAATACTAATCAAACTTATATATATTCTCATGGAATATTAGAAGAAGATTATAATATTTCTGCTAAATTATTTGAACCTAATGTTAGTGACTCCTCTTCAATTTTAGAATACAAAGGTTTGAAGACAACAACTATAATTGATGAAGCATTTGATAGAGAAATGAAAAACATGAGTAGTATTGAAAGATTACAGAGAGTTGAAAGACTTTCTTTGATGGATAAAGCTAAGTATGCTTCAGTGTTTATGGAACTTGCTGCATTAAAACCTATTCATAGAAGATTAACTAATGTTGAACTTGAACTTTTATTGCAAAGAGAATTAAGAGATAGAGATATTAATATTCCTTTTCAATATAGAGTTTTTAATGGAAGTTTTGCTACTAAGGTAGGATCAGATAATTATACAAATTTAGAGGGTTTGAAAAAATATAAATCTCCATTATTTGTTAATGAGAAAGGAGATAGTGACTTTGAATTAGTTATTGCTTTTCCTGAAAGAAAATTATATTTAAGATCATCATTAATTAATTTAATTCTTTTATCATTATTATTTACTTTAACAATAATTATAACTTTTTCTTCCACTATTTATCAAATCTTAAAACAAAAAAAAGTCTCTGAGATTAAATCAGATTTTATTAATAATATGACTCATGAATTTAAAACTCCAATAGCTACAATTAAATTGGCATTAGATGCAATAAATAATGATAAAATACAAAATGACCTAAATAAAAGAAAAAAATATTTAAAAATGATAAAGGATGAGAATGAAAGAATGAATTTTCAGGTTGAAAATGTATTGAGAATATCTCAACTTGAAAGAAAAGAAAATATTTTAAAAAAATCTATTTGTGATATTCATGAAATTTTAGAAAAATCTATTTCTCATTTAGATTTATTATTAAAAGATAGAAATGTTGATGTTTCATTACATTTTTCTGCTATAAATTCCAAAATTTTTGTTTCCAATGAAAGTTTTATTAATGTTTTTGTTAATATATTAGAAAATGCTATTAAATATTCTAAAGAAGACCCCAAAATTAATATTGAAACTTCTAATTTAGAAAATTCATTATTAGTTAATATTAAAGATAATGGTATGGGAATGAATACTGATGTTAAAGACAAGATTTTTCAAAAATTTTATCGTGAAACAAAAGGAAATGTTCATAATGTTAAAGGACATGGCTTAGGTCTATCTTATGTAAAAAAGATATTGGATTTACATAATGGCACAATTTATGTAGAAAGTAAAGTAGGAGTTGGAAGTACTTTTTCTATAAAGGTTCCAATAAATAATATAATAAAGGAGAATGAAAAATAGTGATAAAAATATTTTATTGGTTGAGGATGATATCAATTTTGGTGCATTATTAAATGATTTTTTAACTCTTCATTCTTATAATGTAGTTTTAGCAAAAAATGGAATTGAAGGATTAGAAAAATTTAAAAAATCTCAATTTGGATTATGTATTTTAGATGTTATGTTGCCTTTTAAAGATGGTTTTACTTTAGCAAAAGAAATTAGAGAAATTGATAAAGATGTTCCATTATTTTTCTTAACTGCAAAGACTTTAAAAGATGATCTTTTAAAAGGTTACAAAATTGGTGCAGATGATTATTTAACCAAGCCTTTTGATTCAGATATCTTACTACTTAAAATTAAATCTATTTTTAAAAGAAAACAGCTAATAAATAGTAAAGAGATTGTTAAACATGAATTTGATTTTGCCAAATTTAAATTTAATTCAAAGTTAAGAACATTACAATTTGAAAGGGAAGCTATTATAAAATTGTCACCTAAAGAGAATCAATTATTAAGAATGTTATTAAACTATCTAAACGATTTAATGCCTAGAGAATTAGCTTTAGTGAAAATATGGAATGATGATAATTATTTTACTTCAAGAAGTATGGATGTTTATATTGCTAAAATTAGAAAATACCTAAGTAAAGATCCTAGTGTTGAAATTGAAAATATTCACGGAGAAGGATTTAGATTAATTATAAATAAATAACTATTGTTTTTTTATTCTAGGATGAAATTTAAGTACGGAATCGATTAGATGTTTTTTATTTACGTGCAAATATCTTTCAGTTGTTGTTATGCTTTCATGTCCCATCATTTTTTGAATTGTTATTAGATCTGCTCCGTTTTCTATTAAGTGAGTTGCAAAAGAATGTCTTAATGTATGTGGGCCTATTTTTTTCTTAATATTTGATACTTCTTTTAATTTTTTTAGAATTATAAATATCATAACTCTTGAAAGAATAGTTCCTCTTTCATTTAAAAAAAGAGTGTCTTCAAAACCTTTTTTAATTTTTTGGTATGACCTTATATCTTGTATATAATTATTAATATATAATTGAGATTGCTTGCTAATTGGTACAAACCTTTCTTTATTTCCCTTTCCAGTTACTTTTATCAATGATTCTTTAAAAAATAAATCAGAAATTTTTAAATGAACTAGTTCGGAAACTCTAAGACCACAACTATATAATAATTCTATAATGGCAATATTCCTTAATCCAGTTTTAGAACTTAATTTAATAGATGATATAATTTTATCTATTTCTTTTATTGTTAATGTATTTGGAAGGTTAGATCCTAATTTTGGAGACTCTATATTATCCATTGGATTCGTCTCAATCAAATTTTCTAATATTAAATAATCAAAGAAACGTCGAATTCCTGAAATAATTCTAGCTTGAGTAGGAGGCTTAACCTTTTTTGAAATATTATATATAAATTCCTTAGTATTTTTTGATTTTAACTCATTTGGTTTTTTTTTAATTTTATTTTTTTTTAAAAAAAGAATCAGTTTTTTTACATCAAATAAGTAACTTTCTATTGTATTTATCGATAGATTTCTTTCAATTTTAAGATAATTTTTAAAATTATTAAGTGCTACATCCCAATTCATATATAAAATTGATTAATTAAATGCTATATTCATATTTAAATAAAATATTTTAATGAAATTACAAATTATTAATGGTCCCAATTTGAATTTATTAGGAACAAGAGAAAAAGACATCTATGGTGACCAGAATTTTGAAGTTTACTTTAAAAAATTAAAATCAAAATTTAAAAGTATTGAACTGCATTATTTTCAATCAAATATCGAAGGTGAATTAATTAATAAAATTCATGATGTTGGATTTAATTTTGATGGAATAATTATAAATGCTGCCGCTTATACGCATACATCAGTAGGAATAGGTGATGCAATTAGGTCAATATCAATTCCAGTTATAGAAGTTCATATTTCAAATACATATTCTAGAGAGGAATTTCGTCATAAATCTTTTTTAAGTGCTTATGTTAAGGGAATAGTTATGGGTTTTGGATTAAGGAGTTATGATTTAGCTATCTCAAGTTTCATTAAAAATTATAAGTGAATAACTTCACCATATGCATCTGCAACAGCTTCCATTACAGCTTCACTCATTGTAGGATGCGGATGAATAGCCTTAAGCACTTCATGACCGGTAGTTTCCAACTTTCTTCCTAAAACTACTTCTGCTATCATATCTGTAACTCCATCACCAATCATATGACATCCTAGCCATTCACCATACTTGGAATCAAAAATAACTTTTACAAATCCTTCACTTTTACCTGATGCTTGTGCTTTACCGGATGCACTAAATGGAAATTTTCCTACTTTAATATCATAACCTTTCTCGATAGCTTTTTCTTCCGTAAGACCAACTGATGCAATTTCTGGCGAACAATAAGTGCATCCAGGAACATTATTATAATCTAGGGGAGAAACATCTATATTAGCAATTTTTTCAACACAAAGAATTCCTTCTGCTGAAGCTACATGTGCTAGGGCTTGTCCTTTAACAACATCACCAATTGCATAATATCCTTTAACATTAGTTTGGTAATATTCATCAACTAAAATTTTATCATTTTCTAATTCAATACCAATATCTTCTAAACCAATATTTTCAGTATTTGATTTAATTCCAATTGCGCTTAATACAATTTCTGAATTAAGTTTTGTTTTTTCTCCTTTAGAAGATTCAAAATAAACATCTACACCATTATTAGTTATTTTTGCTTCTTTTACTTCTGATGAAGTAAAAATATTGATCCCTTTTTTCTTTAAATTTTTTTCTAATTCTTTAGAAATTTCTTTGTCTTCTATAGGGACTATTCTATCTAAATATTCAATTATAGTAACATTAGATCCCATTGAATTATAAAAAAATGCAAATTCAATTCCAATAGCACCAGATCCAACAATTATAATATCCTTTGGTTGTGTGTTTAATGTCATTGCTTCCCTATATCCAACAATATTTTTACCATCTTGTTTTAAATTTTTTATTTCTTTGGACCTTGCCCCCGTAGAAATTATTATTTTTTCAGAAAATATAACTGTTTCCTTATTTGATTCATCAGCAATAGTAACAGTATGATCGGTAGTTAATTTTCCAAATCCATTAAAAACTTTAATTTTATTTTTTTTTAATAAAAAGCTAACACCCTTACTCATTTTGTCAGCAACTTTTCTACTTCTTTTAATTACTGAATTAAAATCTTTATTAACATCATTAACGTTTATTCCATAATCTTTAGCATTTTTTAAATATTCAAAAACTTGTGCAGATTTTAATAAAGCCTTTGTTGGAATACAGCCCCAATTTAAACAAACACCACCCAAGTTTTCCTTTTCAATTATAGCAGTTTTTAAACCAAGTTGAGAAGCTCGAATAGCAGTAACATAACCACCTGGTCCACTTCCTAAAACAATCAAATCAAATTTTTCCATAGGTATTATTTTTTATTAAATGATAATGCAGCTGAGTTAATGCAATATCTTTTTCCTGTTGTTTCTTTCGGTCCATCATTAAATACATGCCCAAGATGACCATTACATTTAGAACATTTTACTTCAATTCTTTTCATATTATGGGAAAGATCCTCTATATACACAATTGAAGAAGGTATTGCTCTATCAAAGCTTGGCCAACCACAATTGCTTTCGTATTTATTTACACTTGAGAATAGAGTTTGATTGCAACCCTTACATTTATAGGCCCCTTTTTCAAAATGTAAATTATATTCTCCTGTAAATGGTCTTTCAGTATATGATTTTCTTAAAACCTGATAACTCAGATTGTCCAGATCATTTTTCCATTCTGAATCAGATTTTTGAATTTGTTTTTTTTCTTGAGAGAAATTATAATTTGTCATAACTATACTTATTGCAAAAATGATATAAAATTTATTCATTAGTCTATTTTAAGAGTTTTGAAAATTAAAGCATTTTTAGTAACACAGTGTCGATTTCCTGTTGTTTCAGGACCATCCTTCCATACATTACCTATATGTGTTCCACATTTTTTACATTCTAGCTTTGTTTTATTTATAAATTGCTTGTCATATTTTACCCTGTTTTCAATAGACTTATCAAAACTTTCATCATCAAAATTTGATTTATACTTGTTTTCAGATTTATATAGAGGAGAGTTGCATTTTTTACAATGATAAATTCCCTTGTTATATTCAATATTATTTGTTGATAAATCTTTTAATTCTGAATTATTTACAAGCTTATCTATAGGTTTTTTTTGTTTAAGATCATCGCAACTTTTTAAAAAACAAACCAATAAAATAATCAAACAAATTTTTTTCATTCTTTTATTTTTCAAAAGATGAACAAAATTACTTAATAATTTTAAAAGTATTAGGATAATTTGTATTAAGTATATTGCATATATTTAATGGAAAGATATTATGCCAAAAATTTTTTCAAAAAAGGGAGATCCTAAAGTTTTAAATGCATGGGCTTTTTATGATTGGGCTAATTCAGTTTACCCTCTAGTTATTTCATCTTCTGTTTTTCCAATTTATTATGGAGCTTTATTTATAGATGACTTATATATTGAGGTTTTTGGATTTAATTTTAAGAATACTGCATTAATTAGTTTTTTAACTGCATTTGCATTTATAATACTTTCTTTTATAACTCCTTTGCTTTCAGGAATTGCAGATTATATGGGAAATAAAAAAACTTTCCTTAAGTTTTTCTGTTACCTAGGCTCAGTATCTTGTATAGGATTGTATTGGTTTGATTTAGAGAATATTTATATAGGTTTGCTTTTTTATTTTTTAGCTCTTATTTCTTTTTGGGCTAGTTTAGTTTTTTATAATTCATATTTACCTGATATTGCCTATAAAGAACAACAGGATTACATTAGTGCTAAAGGATATGCGATGGGTTATATTGGAAGTGTAATTCTATTAATATTTAATTTGGGTATGGTTTTATATCCAAGTTCATTTGGAATCTATGGCGATGGTTCTGAGCTTATCGCAATGAAATATTCTTTTGTTTCAGTTGGGATTTGGTGGATTGTTTGTAGCCAATATACTTTTTATCATCTTCCAAATTTAATTGAAAAAAGAAAAATTATTAAGGATGTATTTTTTAATGGTTTTAAAGAGCTTAAAGAAGTTTGGGATGAACTCAAAGAGATTGTTGTTATAAAGAAATTTTTAATTGCGTTTTTTATATATAGCTCTGCATTACAAACTGTTTTACTTATTGCAACATATTTTGGTGAGCAGGAAATTATTTGGCCTGAAGGCGAAAAAACTATAGGCTTAATTGTTAGTATACTTTTGATTCAATTGATTGCTATGTTTGGCGCAATGTTTACAGCAAAGCTTTCCGAAAAGTTAGGAAACATTTATACATTGGTAATTTTAAATTTATTTTGGGCAATTTTATGTATTGGTGCTTATTTTATTACGAAACCATTGGAGTTTTATATAGCAGCTGGATTAGTTGGTTTAGTAATGGGTGGTATACAAGCATTATCTCGTTCTACTTTTTCTAAAATGATTCCAGAAACACATAATACTACTTCTTATTTTAGTTTTTACGATGTTACACAGAAAGTAAGCATTGTAATTGGTATGACTTTGTTTGCTTTTGTTGATCAAATTACTGGAAGTATGAGAAATTCTATTTTAGTTTTCTTATTTATATTTCTTATAGGTGCTTTTCTTTTGAAAAGAATTAAAATTAAGAATGTTTGATTTTATGGCATGAATCTTGACTTATCTAATAGATATATAATTAAAAGATAATTTAGTATAGTGTTATAATGAATTTTATGACACTTTGACTTAAAAATTTAAAATGTCTAATTCTAAAATATTAAATCTTGACATGATGTCACTGCAAAATATGGATGAGGATTCAGATTTAATTCCTTTAATGACTTCAGACGATGAAGAAGCAATTTCAAAAGAATCATTACCTGAAACTCTTCCAATTTTACCTTTAAAAAACACTGTTATGTTTCCTGGAGTAGTAATTCCTATAACTGCTTCTAGAGATAAATCTATTAGATTAATTAAAGATTCTAATATAAATACAAAATTAATAGGGGTTGTTTCCCAAAAGGATTCTAAAATTGAAAATCCAAATTTAAGTGATATTCAATCAACAGGGACAGTTGCTAAAATTTTAAGAGTGTTACAAATGCCTGATGGAAATGTAACAGTAATTATTCAAGGTAAAAAACGTTTCTCAATAGAAAAAGTTATATCTGAAGATCCATATATAACAGCTGAAATAAAAGAAATAAAAGAGATTAAACCTGCTAATGATAATAAAGAATTTACTGCAACCATAGAATCAATTAAAGATATTGCTCTTAAAATTATTGAAGAAAATCCTAATATTCCAAGTGAAGCATCATTTGCAATTAAGAATATTCAGAGTGATTCATTTTTAGTAAACTTTGTATGCTCTAATATGAATCTTAGTATTCAAGAGAAATATGATATTTTAAAAACAAGTGATCTTCATGATAGAGCTCTTATGTGTTTAAAACAAATGAATATTGAGCTTCAGAGACTTTCATTAAAAAATGATATTCAATCAAAAGTTAGGTCTGATTTAGATCAACAACAAAGAGAATATTTTTTGCATCAGCAATTAAAAGCTATTCAAGAAGAATTAGGGGGTGTTTCATATGATGAAGAAATTAATGAAATGAGAATTAGGTCAAAGAAAAAGAAATGGGGGAAAGATATTAAGGATCATTTCTTAAAAGAATTAGCTAAACTTCAAAGGATGAATCCTCAAGTTGCTGAATATTCAATTCAAAGAAATTATTTGGATTTATACCTAGATCTTCCTTGGAATGAGTTCTCAGTAGATAAATTTGATTTAAAACGTGCTCAGAGGATATTAGATAGAGATCATTATGGATTAGAGGATATTAAAAAAAGAATAATTGAACACATTGCTGTTTTAAAACTTAGGAATGACATGAAATCTCCTATTTTATGTTTTAATGGCCCTCCAGGCGTTGGAAAAACTTCTTTAGGAAAATCTATTGCTGAAGCATTAGGAAGAGAATATGTTAGAATTTCACTAGGAGGTTTAAGAGATGAATCGGAAATTCGGGGTCATAGAAAGACATATATTGGAGCTATGCCTGGTAGAATTATTCAAAGCTTAAAAAAAGCTAAAACTTCTAATCCAGTTTTTGTTTTAGATGAAATTGATAAACTTTCTGTTGGTAATCAAGGGGATCCTTCTTCTGCCATGTTAGAAGTTTTAGATCCAGAACAAAACACTTCATTTTATGACAATTTTGTTGAGACAGGTTTTGATTTATCTAAAGTCATGTTTATAGCTACTTCAAATAATATATCTAATGTTCAGCCTGCATTAATAGATAGAATGGAAATTGTTAATGTTTCTGGATATACAATTGAAGAGAAATTTCATATAGCAAAGAAACATTTATTACCAAAACAAATTTCTGAACATGGATTAGAAAAAAATATTATTAAGTTAAATAAGCTATCATTAGAAAAAATTATTGAGGGATATACTAGGGAGTCTGGAGTGAGAGGTCTTGAAAAACAAATTGCAAAAGTTATTAGATATGTTGCAAAGTGTATTGCTATGGATGAGAAATTTTCAAAAAATGTTTCGGTAGATGAATTGGAACAGATTTTAGGTCTTTCAATTTCTAAAGATAAATATGAAAATAATGATGTTGCCGGAGTTGTGACTGGTTTGGCTTGGACTCAGCTTGGAGGAGATATTTTGTTTATTGAGTCTACGATGTCTAAAGGAAAAGGGAATTTATCGATTACAGGTAATCTTGGAAAAGTAATGAAAGAGTCTGCTACAATTGCTTTAGAATATATTAAATCAAATTCAAACGAATTAAAAATTAATATTGATAAATTATCTAAATATAATTTGCATATTCATGTTCCTGAAGGAGCAACTCCTAAAGATGGTCCAAGTGCAGGAATTTCTATGTTAACTTCCTTAGTTTCTTTATTAACCCAGAAAAAAGTTAGAAATAAACTAGCTATGACTGGTGAGATTACTTTAAGAGGAAAAGTTTTGCCAGTAGGTGGAATTAAAGAAAAAATTTTAGCCGCTAAAAGAGCTAAAATCAAAGAAATTATTTTAAGTATTGATAATAAGAAAAATATTTTAGATATTGATAAATCTTATTTAAAAGGTCTTAAATTTCATTATGTGTCAAACATGAATGAAGTTATTGATATTGCAATTACAAAGCAAAAAGTAAAAAATTATAAATGGTAGACCAATTTATAATAACAATTGATGGAACTTCATCAACTGGGAAAAGTACTATTGCAAAAAGAATAGCAAAAAAAATAGGATATATTTACATTGATTCCGGAGCAATGTATAGGGCATTAACCTATTATTGCATTCAAAAAAATATAATTTCTAAAACTTTTATTAATAAAAATATTCTTAAAAATCATTTACCGTCAATTAAAATTGATTTTATCAAAAATCCTATTAGTAATAATTTAGAAGTTAACTTGAATGGAGAATTTATTGAAGATAAAATAAGAACCTTAGAAGTTTCAGATCATGTAAGTGAATTGGCAAAATTAGATGATGTTAGAAAACATATGGTGAGAATTCAACATTCATTAGGAAATAAAAAAGGAGTAGTAATGGATGGTAGAGATATTGGTACTGTTGTTTTCCCTAATGCAGAATATAAATTTTTTTTACAAGCTTCAAGTAAATTAAGAGCTAAGAGACGATATGATGAGTTAGTTATAAAAAATAAAGAGATTTCATTTAATGAAGTATTTGAAAATATTATTTCTAGGGACAAACTAGATACTAACAGATCTAATTCTCCTCTTAGAAAAGCTTCGGATGCTATTTTGATTGATACTGAAAATCTAAATTTAGATCAGGTTGAAAGTAAAATTATGGATTATATAAACTTCTCAAATTCAAATTCTTAATAAAAAATTTGTTTAAAGAATAAAATGAGCTTATTTTCGCGATCCTTTTGGTTGGTTAAAATAGAATATCAAAAGTTTAATATTTATTAACATCTTCTAATTTATTCCTTTATTTCTATTAATAAATTAGGATACAAAAAAAGTAAGATATGCCTTCAATTAAAAAAGACAGTAAATCTAAGAAAGCTGTTAAAAAAACTTCTAATCCAAAGAAAGAAATTAAAGAGACAGTAAAAGAAAAGAAAGCTGTTAAAAAAACTTCTAATCCAAAGAAAGAAATTAAAGAGACAGTAAAAGAGAAAAAGATTAAAGTTGATAAAAACCAAATAAAGGAAGTTCCAGAATTAGAGAGTTCTGTATCATCCGATAAATTTTTAAAAGATTTTAATTGGGAAAAATTTGAAGAAGGTATAGAAATTGTAGACGAAAAAAAATTAGTTGAGCTTGAAAAACTAGTTGAAAAGAACTTTGTTGAGACTTATAATGATAGTGTTATTGAGGGAATCGTTATTAACATAACTGATAGAGAGGCTATTATTGATATAAATGCTAAATCAGAAGGCGTTATATCACTTAATGAATTTAGATATAATCCTGATTTGAAAATTGGAGACAAAGTTGAGGTTTTAGTTGATATTCAAGAAGATAAAACTGGCCAATTAATATTATCACATAGAAAAGCTAGGACAATAAAAGCTTGGGATAGAGTAAATGAAGCACATGATAAATCTACTGTTGTAACAGGTTTTGTTAAGTGTAGGACAAAAGGAGGAATGATTGTTGATGTTTTTGGTCTTGAAGCTTTTCTTCCTGGGTCACAAATTGATGTTAAGCCCATAAGAGATTATGACCAGTATGTTAATAAGAATATGGAATTTAAGGTTGTTAAGATTAATCATGAATTTAAGAATGTAGTGGTTTCTCATAAAGCTCTTATAGAAGCTGATATAGAAGAACAGAAAAAAGAAATTATTAGTCAACTTGAAAAAGGTCAAGTATTAGAAGGAATTGTAAAAAACATTACAGCATATGGTGTATTTATTGATTTAGGAGGTGTAGATGGATTAATTCATATCACTGATCTTTCTTGGAATAGAATAAATCATCCTAGTGAAATAATTGAATTAGATCAAAAGTTAAATGTAGTTATACTTGACTTTGATGATGATAAGTCTAGAATTCAATTGGGTGTTAAACAATTAAGCCCTCATCCTTGGGAAGCTTTAAATGCTGAATTAAAGGAAGGTGATAAGGTAAAAGGTAAGGTTTCAGTATTAGCAGATTATGGAGCTTTTATTGAAATTGTTGATGGAGTAGAGGGGTTAGTTCATGTTTCTGAAATGTCATGGTCAACCCATCTTAGATCTGCTCAAGATTTTGTAAAAGTTGGAGATGAAGTTGAAACAGTAGTTTTATCTCTAGATAGAGATGAAAGAAAAATGTCTTTGGGAATAAAACAATTAACTAAAGATCCATGGACAGATATTACAGCTAAATATCCAAAAGGTTCTAAACATTCTGGAATTATAAGGAATTTTACAAATTTTGGAATATTTGTTGAACTAGAAGAAGGTATAGATGGTTTAGTTTATATTTCAGATCTATCTTGGACAGTTAAAGTTAAACATCCTTCTGAACTTTTTTCAACTGGGGATTCAATTGACGTTATTGTTTTAGAACTAGATTCAGATGATAGAAAATTAAGTTTGGGTCATAAACAAACTATGGATAATCCATGGGATTCCTATGATAAAACTTTTGCAGAAGGTACAATTCATAATGGAACTATATCTAATTCAAATGATAAAGGTTCAACTATTGCATTCAATGATGATGTAATAGCTTTTGTTCCAAGCAGACATTTGTTAAAAGAAGATGGAAATAAATTAAAAAAAGGTGATACTGCAGATTTTAAAGTTATTGAATACAATAAAGATTTTAAAAGAGTAGTAATGTCTCATACGGTTCTTTTTAAAGAAGATGAAGCTAAAACAGTAGAAAAATCATTAAAAAAGGTTAATAAGAAAGATTCTGATAAGTCTACTTTAGGTGATTTAGATGTTTTAGCAGATCTTAAAAAGAAAATGGATGGAAAGAAATAATAATATTTTTAAATCTGATTAACTAGCCAGTCGCCAACTTCACTAGTAGAGTATGATTTTTCTCCATTAGATAAATCTTCCGTTACAATCATTGCTTTTAGTGATTTGTTTACAATCTCTCTAATTAGTAGAGCCTCTTTTTTTAGTAAAAATGCATCTTCAAACATCATTGCAGCTGATAATATTGTTGCTAAAGGGTTAGCTATATTTTTCCCTGCAGCTTCTGGATAAGAACCATGAATGGGTTCAAATAATGAAGTTTTATTACCAATTGAAGCAGAAGGCATAAGTCCCATAGAACCAGAAATAACAGATGCTTCATCAGTTAAAATGTCGCCGAATAGGTTATTGGTAATTAAAACATCATACGAGTTTGGCCATTGTACTAATCTCATTGCTACAGCATCTACAAATTCATAAGATACATTTACTTTTGGATAATCTTTTTCCATAGATTGTACAGTTTCTCTCCAAAGTCTTGAAGATTCTAATACATTTGCTTTATCTACGCAACATAATTTTTTTGATCTTTTCATAGCTAATTCAAACCCTTTTTTAGCCAATCTTATTATTTCTTTACGAGAATAAGTACATGTATCAAATGCTATATTTCCTCTATCTTTCCTTCCGCTTTCACCAAAATATATACCACTAGTTAATTCTCTTACAAAAATTAAATCTGTGCCTTCAATTCTTTCTTTTTTTAAAGGTGACTTATTTATAAGAGATGGAAATGTGAATGTGGGCCTTATATTTGCAAATAGACCCAATTTTTTTCTCATTTTCAATAAACCTTGTTCAGGTCTAATTTTAGCACCAGGATCATTATCATATTTTGGATGACCTATTGCTCCGAATAATATGGCATCAGATTTTAAACAAATTTCATGAGTCTTTTCAGGGTATGGATCTCCAGTTTTATCAATAGCATCAGCTCCGGTTAATGCTGGAGTCCAATTAATCTTATGATTAAACTTTTGTGCAATAGCATTAGACACTTTTACCGCTTGATCAATAACCTCAGGACCAATTCCATCTCCAGCAAGAAGAGCTATATTTAATTCCATGTTTATATAATATTTAGCATTTTTTCTGTAGCTTTTATTGCTGAAACTGTTTGATCAGAATCTAACCCTCTGGTTATAAATTCTTTTTTTTCATTTTTCCATGTTATAAATGTTTCACAAAGAGCATCTGAACTACTTCCCGGCGGTATTGTAACGGCATAGTCAATTAATAAAGGTAAATCTATTTTATTATTTAGATATATCTTTTTAATAGCATTCATAAATGCATCAAATTGACCATCTCCAGAAGAAGATTCTTTATATAATTTTCCGTAAATTTCAATTTCCAAATCAGCTGAAGGATCTAATCCTTTTGTATGTTTTAAAACATAAGATTTAATAATTATTTTATTTTTATAATTTGAACTATTTAAGACGTCAGAAATGATATAAGGAAGATCTTCACTAGTTACCCTTTCTTTTTTATCACCAAGTTGAATAATTCTTTCTGTTACTTTTTTTAAATTATCATTATTTAATGTTAATCCTAAATCTTGTAAATTTTTTTTAATATTAGCTTTACCAGATGTTTTTCCCAAGGCATATTTTCTTTTTCTACCAAATCTTTCAGGAAGTAAATCATTATAATATAAATTTTTCTTATTATCTCCATCTGCATGAATTCCAGAAGTTTGAGTAAATACATTTTCTCCAACAATTGGTTTATTTGCAGGAATTCTAAAACCAGTAAAAGCAGATACCAACTTACTTACTTTATATAATGCTTCTTCTTTTAAGTTAATCTTAACATCAGGAATAAAATCTTTTATTACTGCTGCAACACTTGCCATAGGAGCGTTTCCGGCTCTTTCACCCATCCCATTTACTGTTAAATGTAAACCATGACATCCAGCCTTTAAACTTTCAATTACATTAGAGACACTAAGATCATAATCGTTATGAGCATGGAAATCAAAATGAGTTTGGGGATATTTATTAATAATTTCTGATATAAATAAAAATGTTTCAGAAGGAGTTAAAACCCCTAAAGTATCAGGTAATAAAATTCTATCAACATCTTGTTTTGTTAAGAAATCAAGAAATTCGAAAACATATTCCTTTGAATCTCTCATCCCATTACTCCAATCTTCTAAGTATACATTAGTGTTTATGCCTTCCTTTTTAGCAGATATAATTGAATCATGAATTTCTTTAAAATGTTTTTCTGGAGTTTTCCTAATTTGATGTTTTAGATGGTTTAAAGATCCTTTAGTAAGCAGGTTTTGGACTTTTGCTCCCGATTTTAATAACCAATCAAGTGAAATTCCATGATCTAAAAATGTTAAAATTTCAATTTTATTTAAGTGTCCATTTAATTTAGCCCAATTAGTAATATCTTCTACTGCTTTAAATTCCCCTCTTGATACTCTTGCAGAAGCAATTTCAACTCGATCAATTTTTAATTCTTCAATTAATAATTTAGAAATTGTTAATTTTTCAGATGCTGAAAAGGACATTCCAGATGTTTGTTCCCCATCTCTAAGGGTTGTATCCATTATTTCAACTGTTCTTTTTTTCATGCTTTACAGAGGTGTTTTCTTAGCAAATTCTTCTATTGAACTTTTTATATTCATTAAATAATCAATATCATCATAACCATTTAACATATTCCCTTTTTTATATTCATTTATTTCAAATGATTCAAACATTTGATTTCCAATAATTTTAATAACTTGTTTTTCAAGATCTACTTTTATTATTGTATTAGGATTTTTATAAATTTCATTAAAAATATTTTCTAAAAACTTAGGAGTAACTTGAACAGGCAGAACTCCAATATTTAAGCAATTATTTCTAAAAATATCAGCAAAAAAACTTGAAACAACACATCTAAATCCATAGTCATAAATAGCCCATGCAGCATGTTCTCTTGAGGATCCAGATCCAAAATTTTTTCCTCCCACTAATATTTTTCCACTATATGTGTCATTATTTAAAACAAAATCTTTTTTAGGTAGATTTTCTGAATTATACCTCCAGTCTCGAAATAAATTATCTCCAAAACCAATTCTTTCAGTTGCTTTTAAAAATCTAGCAGGAATAATTTGATCAGTATCAATATTTTCAATTGGTAGAGGAACACCAGAGCTTTCTAAAACATTAAATTTATCGTATGCCATGATTTAATATAAAGTTCTTGGATCCGTTACATGCCCAGTTATAGCAGCAGCAGCAGCAACTAAAGGACTTGCTAACAACGTTCTAGATCCTGGACCTTGTCTACCTTCAAAATTTCTATTTGATGTGCTTACAGCATATTTTCCAGCAGGTATTTTATCATCATTCATTGCTAGGCATGCTGAGCATCCAGGTTCTCTTAATTCAAATCCAGATTCTTCCAAAATAGATAATAATCCTTCTTCTTTTATAGCTTCTTCTACTTTATGAGAACCAGGCACTAACCAAGCAGTTACATTGGGTGACTTTTTTTTACCCTTAACTAATTCGGTAAATGCTCTAAAATCTTCTATTCTTCCGTTAGTACAGCTACCTAAAAAGACAAAATCAATTTTTTTACCTAACATACTTTCACCTTCATTAAAATTCATGTATTCTAGAGATTTACTATATGTTTTAGCTTCACTATTTTGATTTATTGTTTTAGGAATTCCATTTGATATACTCATTCCCATTCCAGGGTTAGTGCCATATGTTATCATTGGTTCAATCGTATTACCATCAAAATCCAATTCCTTATCAAAAATTGCATTTTTATCACTTTTTAATTTTAACCAATATCGCATGGCTTTTTTCCAACTTTCCCCCTTAGGACTGTATTCCCTATTTTTTAAATAATCAAATGTTTTTTTATCAGGTGCAATCATTCCTCCTCTTGCCCCCATTTCAATACTTAAATTACAAACTGTCATTCTTCCTTCCATGCTCATTTCCTTAAAAACATTTCCAGAATATTCAACAAAATAACCTGTTGCACCAGATGTTGTTAATTTAGAGATGATAAAAAGTGCTACATCTTTTGGAGTTACTCCCTTGTTTAATTTACCATTGATATTTATTCTCATTTTTTTAGGCTTAGGTTGCATTATGCATTGGGTAGAAAGAACCATTTCAACTTCAGATGTTCCAATTCCAAAAGCTATTGCACCAAAAGCACCATGGGTTGAGGTATGAGAATCACCACAAACAATCGTTGCCCCAGGTTGTGTTATCCCGTATTCAGGACCAATAACATGAACAATTCCATTTTTTTTATGACCTAAACCCCAATATGAAATTCCATGTAATTTAGAATTTTCTTCTAATGCTTTTAATTGGTTAGCAGATAAAGGATCTTTAACAGGCAAATGTTGGTTTTTTGTTGGAGTATTATGATCAGCTGTCGCAAATGTTTTATCCGGAAATAATACTTTAGCTCTTCTGTTTTTTAGCCCCAAAAATGCTACTGGACTAGTAACTTCATGAACTAAATGTCGATCTATAAATAAGACATCTGGACCATTCCTAATTCTATGAACTACATGAGAGTCCCAAACCTTATCAAATAATGTATTACTCATGATTTATAAAGTAGAGATAGATTTTAAATTCGAATTTTTTATGATGACAGGAATGTCTGAGTCTTTTACTTCTTTTTTTTGATCAGCAAATTTTAAAAATTTAGAATAAACAATATCCAATTCATCTTTGGTTAATTCAAAACCTATATTTTTAGCTCTATAAGCTAGTGCAGCTCTACCGCTTCTTGCAGTAAGAATAATTGCAGATTCATTTACACCTACATCTAGAGGGTCAATAATTTCATAAGTTTCTCTTTTTTTAATTACACCATCCTGATGAATTCCAGAACTATGAGCAAAGGCATTAGCTCCTACAATTGCTTTATTAGGTTGAACTGGCATTGCCATGCTTTCTGAGACCATTTTACTTGTATCAAATAAAAGCTTAGAATTAATATTTGTATCTAAATTTAATTCATCATGCTGTCTCATTATCATAACTACTTCTTCTAAAGATGTATTACCAGCTCTTTCACCAATACCATTAATAGTACATTCAATCTGTCTTGCCCCATTTAATGCTCCATAAATAGAATTGGCTGTGGCTAGACCCAAATCATTATGACAATGACATGAAAGAATGGCTTTATCAATATTTCTCACATTTTCTTTAAGAAATTTAATTTTTTCTCCATATTCAAAAGGAAGACAATAACCCGTAGTATCAGGAATATTAAGAACAGTAGCTCCAGCTTCAATCATTTTTTCACAAACTTTAGCTAGAAATTCATTATCAGTTCTTCCAGCATCTTCAGCATAAAATTCTACATCATTTACAAATTTTTTAGCATATTTCACTGCTTCAAAACCTTTTTCAATAATTTTTTCTCTACTAGAATTGAATTTATATTTGATATGAGAATCAGATGTGCCAATTCCTGTATGAATTCTTGGAAAGACTGCTTTTTTCAAAGATTCTGCCGCTACTTCAATATCTTTTTTAACTGCTCTAGTTAAACCACAAACAGAGGCATTCTTGACAATTTTAGAGATTTCTACAACAGAATTAAAGTCTCCAGGACTAGAAATAGGGAAACCAGCTTCGATTACATTTACTCCTAAATCATCGAGTCTTTCAGCAATAATAACTTTCTGTTCTGTATTTAGCTTGCATCCTGGAACTTGTTCTCCGTCTCTTAATGTAGTATCAAATATTTGAACAATTTCTTTACTCATTTATATAATATGTTTTATAAAAAAATATCCCAAAGGTAAAAGTAATAAAATCAGGTAAATAAATCTATTTTTGGATAGAGTTAAGGCATAAATCCCAAATATTATTTTTTGGAGGATTTGCTGTAATTTTTATATTTTTTTTATTTATAGGATGAATAAAACTTATTTTTCTTGAATGTAAAAGGATACTACCATCTTTATTAGATCTAGGATAACCATACTTTAAATCTCCTTTAATTGGATAGCCAATATTAGCTAATTGTGTTCTGATTTGATGATGTCTTCCAGTTTCTAACTTTACACTTAAAAGAGAGTATTTTTCTAAGTCTAAAATTTTTTTATAATTTAAAATAGCTTTTTTTGATTCTTTATTTGAGCTATTAGTTACATAAGATTTGTTTTGTTTTTTATTTTTTATTAGATGATTAACTAGCTTATCTGAGTTTTTTTCTTTCATTGAGTTAACAATAGCCCAATATGTTTTTTTTATATCATTTTTCTTAAATAATTCATTTATTCTTGAAAGAGCTTTTGATGTTTTAGTAAAAACGATTACTCCGCTAGTTGGTCTGTCTAGCCTATGTGCTATTCCTAAATAGACATTTCCTTTTTTATTATATTTTTTTTTTAAATAGGATTTTACCTTGTCTCCCAAAGTTTGGTCTCGAGTAATATCACCTTGACTTAAATCACCAGGGATTTTGTTAACTATGATTAAATGATTGTCTTCAAATAAAATATCTAACACAAATTATTAATATTGTTCATTTTTATTTGGGAAATTTAAGCTTTTTACATCTTTAATATAACTTTTTATCGCTTTAGACATTATATCATTTAAATCAACATATCGTCTTAAAAATCTTGGATTAAATTCTGTGCTAAGCCCAACTAAATCATGAGTAACTAATACTTGTCCATCTACATCACTTCCCGCTCCAATTCCTATTACAGGACTATTTATCGCATTTGTAACTTTTTTTGAAACTGCAGCTGGAATTTTTTCTAGAACTATCCCAAAGCATCCTAGTTTATCCAAAAGTTTAGCATCTTCTATTAATCTTTTTGCTTCCTCATTTTCTTTTGCTCTTACTGTATAGGTTCCAAATTTATAAATTGACTGAGGAGTTAATCCTAAATGACCCATTACAGGTATGCCAGCATTTAATATTTTTATTATTGAATCTTTAATTTCAGATCCACCTTCCATTTTTACAGCATGAGCCCCAGATTCTTTCATAATTCTAATAGCAGACCTTAATGCTTCATTAGGGTCAGATTGATAACTTCCAAATGGTAAGTCAACTACTACTAAAGCTCTATTTACTCCCCTTACAACTGACGATGCATGATAGATCATTTGATCTAAAGTTATGGGTAAAGTAGTTTCATGTCCTGCCATTACATTTGATGCTGAATCTCCTACTAGAATGATATCAATTCCAGAAGAATCAATAATTTTTGCCATTGAATAATCGTAACATGTTAACATAGATATTTTATCACCACCTTGTTTCATTTCTAACAATGTGTGTGTAGTTACTCTTTTATACTCCTTATTAGACATAATAAAATTTTTGTAAATGTAATTTAAAATATTAATTCTATAATTGATTAAAATTTTTTACTGCCACTATGTCAGTAATCATACAATGGCATAATCATTGAAATGTGTTAATTGTTAATGATAAAATTATAAAAATGAATAAAATAATTGGAATTGATTTAGGAACCACAAATTCTTGTGTTTCTGTGATGGAAGGAAATGAACCAGTAGTTATACCAAATGCAGAAGGAAAAAGAACAACACCTTCTGTAATAGCTTTTGTTGAAGGTGGAGAAATTAAGGTTGGAGATCCTGCTAAAAGACAAGCTGTTACTAATCCTACAAAAACAATTGCCTCAATAAAGAGGTTTATGGGTAGTAAGTATAGCGAATCAAAAAAAGATGCTGAAAGATCTGCGTATAAAGTAGTTAAAGGAGATAATGACACCGCAAGAGTTGATATTGATGGAAGATTATATACTCCTCAAGAATTGTCTGCTATGACACTTCAAAAAATGAAGAAAACTGCAGAAGATTATTTAGGAAATTCAGTTACTGAAGCAGTAATTACAGTCCCAGCATATTTTAATGATTCTCAAAGACAAGCAACAAAAGAAGCTGGTGAAATAGCTGGATTAAAAGTTCAAAGAATTATCAATGAACCAACTGCGGCAGCACTAGCTTATGGATTAGATAAATCAGGAAAAGATCAAAAAATTGCAGTTTTTGATTTAGGTGGAGGTACATTCGATATTTCTATTCTTGAACTAGGAGATGGAGTTTTTGAAGTTCTTTCAACAAATGGGGATACTAGATTAGGTGGTGATGATTTTGATGAAGCTATTATTCAATTTTTAGCTGATGAATTTAAAAAGCAAGAAGATATAGACCTCAGAAAGGATCCAATGGCATTGCAAAGATTAAAGGAGGCTGCAGAAAAAGCTAAAATTGAGCTTTCTTCATCTGCCCAAACGGAAATTAATTTACCATATATATCTGCAACTTCATCTGGTCCAAAACACTTAGTTAAACCTCTAACTAAATCTAAGTTTGAACAATTAACTACAGATTTGGTTAAAAGATCAATGGAGCCAGTAAAAAAGGCACTAAGTGATGCCGGATTAAGCGTTAAAGATATAAATGAAGTTATTTTAGTTGGAGGATCAACAAGAATGCCTGTAATTCAAGAAAAAGTAGAGAAGTTTTTTGGTAAAAAACCATCTAAAGGGGTTAACCCTGATGAAGTCGTTGCAATTGGAGCAGCTATTCAGGGTGGAGTACTTACGGGAGATGTTAAGGATGTTTTATTATTAGATGTTACACCATTGTCTTTAGGTATTGAAACTATGGGCAGTGTTATGACTAAGTTAATAGAATCCAATACTACAATTCCTACAAAAAAATCACAGGTTTTTTCAACTGCTGCTGATAATCAGCCTTCTGTTGAAATTCATGTTCTTCAGGGAGAAAGACCTATGGCTAAAGATAACAAGACTATTGGTAGGTTTCATCTAGATGGTATACCACCATCTCCTAGAGGTGTTCCCCAAATTGAAGTTACTTTTGATATTGATGCAAATGGAATGATTCATGTTACTGCAGCTGATAAAGCTACTGGTAAAACTCAAGATATTAGAATCGAGGCTTCATCTGGGTTAACTGAGGAAGAAATTGAAAAAATGAAGAAAGAAGCTGAAGCAAATGCTGAATCAGATAAAAAAGTAAAAGAAGAAGTAGATACTTTAAATAGTGCAGATGCAATGATTTTTCAAACAGAAAGTCAATTAAAGGAATATGGAGATAAGCTTTCTAAGGATAAGAAAAAAGCAATAGAAGAATCTTTAGAAACCTTAAAAAAAGCACATGAATCTAAAGATATAGATAGTATAAAAACGGCTCTTGAAGGGATTAATGAAGCTTGGAAAAATGCATCAGAAGAATTATATAAAGCTCAGGCTGAATCTGCTCAAAGTGCACCTGGAGCAGCACCAGAAGGAAATGCTAAGGATGATAAAGGAAAAGATTCTTCCGATGATGTTCAAGATGTTGATTTTGAAGAAGTTAAGTAATAAATACTTTTATTAATTATAAAAAACGTATCAAAATTTTTGATGCGTTTTTTTTGTTTTATACTTTTAGCAAATGGATAAAGAATACTTGTTAAAAAAGATAAATTCTGTTAATAAAAACTCTTTAGAAGAAACTTTAGAGATTGAATTTATAGATATTGGTAATGACTTTTTAATTGCAAAAATGCCTGTTACTTCAAAGGTCCTCCAGCCTGATGGTGTTTTACATGGAGGAGCTACAGCAGCCCTTGCAGAATCAGTAGGGAGTGCTGCTTCATATTTTTCTATTGATAGAGATAAACAAATAGTCAGAGGAATTGTTATTTCTTGTAACCATTTAAAAGGAGTTTCAGATGGTTTTGTTTATGCTAAAGCTACACCTATTCATAAAGGTAGAACTACTCAACTTTGGGAAATTAAAGTTACTGATAACAATGATAATTTAATTTCTCATTGTAAGCTTTCAACTATGATTTTAAATAAAAGATAACTAATATTTAGGAATTCATGTATATAGAAAATGTATTAAAAGTAAAAAATGATTGGTGGAGATATGTAATAGGTTGCATTGTAATTTTTATTGCTACTCAAATTGGGTCAATTCCTTTTATAATTGCAATTTTTTCTAAAGTTGGTTTAGAGGGATCCTCTCAAATTGACCAGTCTACTATGATGACTGTACTTGGTGATAGTAACTTAACTTTATTTTATTTTTTAATTCCTTTTTTATTTGGATTTTTTGGACTTTTTTTAATGATAAAATTTTTGCATAATCAATCCTTTTTATCATTAACGACGTCAAGAAAAAAAATAGATTTTTCAAAAATAGGAACCTCTTTTTTACTTGCCTGTTCAATTGTTTTACTATTTACTAGCATAGATTATTTAATATCCCCTGAAGATTACTTATTTAATTTTAAATTAAAGCCCTTTTTAGTTTTAGCTATGATTTCAATTTTCTTAATTCCAGTGCAAACTAGTATGGAAGAATATCTGTTTCGAGGTTATTTAATGCAAGGTATTGGCGCAATTACAAGAAACAAATTTGTGCCTTTACTTTTAACATCTATCTTATTTGGATTATTACATTATTGGAACCCAGAAGTAATGAAATTGGGGAATTTATCTCTAATTTATTATATTTTAACAGGATTTTTTTTGGGAGTTATTACACTTATGGATAAAGGAATGGAACTTGCTATAGGTTTTCATGCTGGAAATAACTTATTAATATCTCTATTAGTAACGTCTGATTGGACTGTTTTTCAAACTAACTCTGTTTTAAAAAATGTAGGTGAACCGGATTTGACAACTATGATGGTTCCATTTTTTATCATTTATCCTCTTTTAATATTATATTTTTCTAAAAAATATAATTGGACTGATTGGAAAGAAAATTTAAGTGGAAGAATTAACTAACTTTATAATTATTTTAACATAATTAATCTATAATTATTTAGAAATTGCATTAATAATAATCTTTCAAATATGTCATTAAATAAAAACGGAATTTTTGCATGGGCTTCTTTTATTTTAACTGTACTTGGTATATCACTTGTATTATTAGGAGTTTTAAAATATCAAGATTATGCAATTGGATTTTCCATCGTAGGAGTTGGTTTTATTTCTATAGGATGGGCATTTAATGCTTTAAAGGGAAGAATTTAATTATTGTTTCCAGTCATTTTTTTTACATCTACCCACTTATCAAACTCTTCTGAAGATGCATAACCTAAATTTATAGCTTCTTGTTTCAAGGTTGTGCCATTTTTATGAGCTAGATTTGCTATTTCTGCTGCTTTATAATACCCTATTTTATTGTTTAATGCAGTTATTAACATTAAAGAATTATTAAGAAGTTCTTTAATTCTTTTTTTGTTTGGTTTTATTCCTTTTACACAGTTGTTGTTAAAACTATCAACTGCATCAGAAATCAGTGTAGAGGATTCTAATAGGGCAGCAGCCATTAATGGTTTATAAACGTTTAATTCGTAATGACCTTGCATTCCTCCAATAGTTACTGAAACATCATTACCAATTACTTTAGCACATACCATTGATAAGGCTTCGCATTGAGTGGGATTGACTTTTCCAGGCATTATTGAACTTCCAGGTTCATTTGCAGGTATTGATATTTCTCCTATACCTGATCTAGGTCCAGAAGCCATCATTCTAATATCATTTGCAATTTTATTTAATGAATTGGCAATTAATTTTAACGCACCATGTGTCTCTACAAGAGCATCGTGTGCTGCAATTGATTCAAATTTATTTTCCGCTGAAACAAAATTTAAACCAGTAAATTTTGATATAAATTCTGCAGATATATCAGAATAACCTTCAGGAGAATTTATACCAGTTCCTACCGCTGTAGCTCCTAGTGCAAGCTCAGATAAGTGATTTAATGAATTTTTTAAAGAACTTAAACCATGTTTTATTTGAGATTGATAGCCTGAGAACTCTTGTCCTAGGGTAACAGGTGTTGCATCCATTAGGTGGGTTCTTCCAATTTTAATAATATCATTAAATTCTTTTGATTTTTTTAAAAGAGTTTTTTCAAACTCCTCAAGACATGGAATGGTGTTTTCTATTAAATTTTTATATATAGCAATATGCATTGCTGTTGGAAATGTGTCATTTGAAGATTGAGACATATTAACATCGTCATTTGGTGCTAATGTCTTCTTAGATTCTCCTAATTTTTTTCCTTGTAGTATATGACCTCTATTAGAAATAACCTCATTAACATTCATATTAGTTTGTGTGCCTGATCCAGTTTGCCATATTACAAGTGGAAACTGATCATTATGTTTACCTTCTAAAATCTCATCACAAACATTAGCAATAAGATCCCTTTTTTCTTTATTTAATACACCTAATTTGTGATTGGTAAATGCAGCAGCTTTTTTTAGATATGCAAAACCATAAATTATTTCAATAGGCATTGAGCTAGGTTTGCCAATTTTAAAATTATTTATTGATCTTTGAGTTTGTGCTCCCCATAAACAATTAATTGGCACTTCAACTTTTCCAATAGTATCTTTTTCTATTCTATATGACATGTCAAATAATTATAATACAAATTTACTACAAATGGTTTATATATTTGTTTTTTATCAATTGTTAAAAAAAATCTTAAAAAGGAAGATATCTTTTAATTATATTTGCTCTATTCAATAATAGTTATGGAATTTGATCAATATTTAGGATTTATTTTGTTTTTATCGGTTTTAACAATGGGATTCTGGCTAATGATTTTATTGTTAACTTTTATTATACCTTATTGGGTAGGTGGAGCATTTATTGAAAGAATGAAGGAGCTAAGGAAAAAAATAAAAAAATAATTTATCCTCCAAAGCCTTCACCCTCATAATCCTCATAACTTGGTCTGTTATCTGTTTGACTTTTTTTCTGATTAAATCTATAGATAAGACTCAAACTAAAGCTTCTTCCTCCTCTCCAACTTGATTCAGTATAATTTTTATAAGTTTCATTAAATGTTTCTAATCTCCATTTTCCAGTTTCAAAAATATCATTGATTTTGAAAGTCAAAGTCATTTTATCCCCAAAAACATCTTTACTGAAAGCTGTATTTGTACTTATTGATGCTTTTCTTGTTGAAATAGCATTTTTTTGAGGGCCTCTATAACTTAATCTTGTTTGCCAATCAATAGATGAAAATAGTTTTAAATAATTATTTAATCTACCTGACCATATTAGGTTTTTAGAGTCATAAACGATTCCATTATAACTACCAATTATTTCTGATTGATAAAAATTAATATTCCCACCAATTCTCCAATTTTTTGAATGAGTGTAATTTGTATTAAATTCAATTCCTATTTCTTTCTGAGTTGATAAATTTATAGGTGATCTTCTAATTACTGGAACAAGGATATCATTAACAAGAACTGAAGTTCCAGTTGCTTCATTTATAAAAGTAAATATTTCGTCTGATTTTTTGTAATAAATAGAACCATTTAATGTTGTTTTTTTAAACCTTTTTAAATACCCTAAATCAATTCCATTTGAATAGGTAGGGTTCAAGTAGGGGTTTCCCTGAAAATAACTAGTTTCACTTGTTCTAGATGGAAAAGGATTAATAAAATAAGATCGAGGTCTACTAATTCTTCTACTATATCCTAAAGTTATGGTTTCGTTTTCTTTTAATTCAAAAGCTAAATTTATTGTTGGAAACAGATCATTATATTTTTTGATATCATTACTCTTGGTTTCTTGTTGTTTAACAGTTGTTTTAGATTCTTCAATTCTTAACCCTAATAAATATGAAAATTTATTTTTTTTATTACCATATTGAGTATAAAAAGCATTAATCTTTTCATTATAATAAAGATTATTACTTAGATTAGAATTTTTTACAAATTGTCCATTTAAACTTTCATCTTCTACTAAGTAATCTGTGATTTGAAATTGGTTACTTTTTCTATATCCCATTTCAAATTGCCCATCTTCTCCAATAGGTAAAACATAATCAATTTTGTAGAGTTCACTTTCTTGATTTTCATCTGTTTTTACCTTTTCACCTAAATATTTAACAAAATTAGGAATAGATTGTGTATTTGAAATAATACCACTTTCAAATTCATTAGATTTTTCTTTTTGATAATCCATTGTTAAATTACCCTTGTTTTTGAACTCGTGAGTAAAATTCAAAGAAAACTCTTTTGTGTCATCCGATTCATTTTCATTCTCAATTCTTCTTGATAATTTTTTTTCTCCCTGAAAATTTTGATTGATATTATTAATAGTTATATCCTCATCATCACTTTCTCTTGTCAAATAAGAAATAACTAAACTTGTTTTATCAGAAAAGAAATATTCAATTCCTGTATTTTGATAAAAAGAATTTCTTTCACTATTTCTACTACCATTTTCATTTAGAAAATTATTAATAGAACCTCCAGTGTAGTATTCTGTTTCACTAATAGAAGGATTTTCATAGCTTCTTAAGCTGTAACCAGTATTTGTAAAAAGATTAATTTTTTTGGTTCTGTAATTAATATTCCCTGAAATACCATAAGATTTTGGATCCCCACCATTTACACTTATTGATCCATTTAATCCAGCTAGCTTATTTTTTCTTAATATAATATTAATTATCCCTGCTGTTCCTTCTGCATTATATCTAGCAGATGGAGAAGTAATGATTTCTACCTTTTCAACACTTTCAGAAGGGAATTGCTTAAGTGCATCGTTGCTACTTATTCCTACTAATCCAGAGGGTTTTCCATTAATTAAAATTCTTACGCTTTGATTTCCTCTAAGTGAAACATTTCCATCAATATCTACAGCTACAGATGGAAGATTGTCAAGGACATCACTAACACTGCTTCCTCTAAGTGTTAGGTCTTTCCCTATATTATAAACTGTTTTATCTAATTTAATTTCTACTTGTGTTTTTTCAGCTATTACTTCAACTTCGTCTAAAATATTTTCATCAATTGACATGAATATAGTACCTAAATCTTTTGATTTATAGATAGCAACGTTTTTTAATATTTTTTCTTTAAATGAAATGTATTCTAATTTTAAATCATAGTTTCCTCTAGATATTTCTAAATTAAATTTTCCATTTGAATCAGTTATTTCCCCATATTTAACAACGCTATCATTAACTTTAAAAACTGAAATTGTAGCATACTCAAGTGGAGTATTAGACTCATTGTCTAAGATAGTTCCAGAAAGATAAATGATGTTTTGTTGAGCATTTAAATTAAAAGAAAAAATTGCAATAATTATTAAAAATATCTTTCTCATAAATATATTCTATTATAATATTTTCAAGGCTTGTTCAGGTGGATTAGCTATTATGACTTTGTTTTCAGAAATAAAAATTGGTCTTTGCATTAGTTTTGGATTTTCAAATATAGCTTGAATGATTTGATTTTTTGATAAAGATTTATTTTTGAATAATTCTTTCCATATTTTTTCTTGTTTTCTTATAAAATGAATTGGATTTATTTCTGATTTGTCAATAATTTTTTCAATTTCTATTTTATCTAATTTATCTGCTAAATATAAAACAGTTTCAAACTCAATATTTTTAGATTTTAAAAATTTTAATCCTTCTCTAGATTTTTTGCATCTTGGGTTATGTAGTAATTTATATTTCAATTCCTATATTTTTTAATTCAGTAATTAATTTTTTTGGAGATATAAATTGAATGCCATTTATTCCACATCCTATAGCACCTTCCACATTTGATAAACGATCATCTATAAAAATGCAATTAACTGGATTTAAATTGTATTTACTAATTGTGTATTCATAAATTTCTTTAAAAGGTTTAAGCATCTTTATTTGACCTGAAACAACGATACCTTCAAATAATTTTAGAAATTCAAATCTTTCTAAGGCTACAGGAAAAGTTTCTGCTCCCCAATTAGTTAATGCTATTAATCGATAATTTTTATTTTTTAATTTTTTTAAAATTTCAACTGTTTCAGTAATTTCTCCCCTGAGCATTTCTTTCCATCTTCCATAAAACATTCTAATTAATTTTTCATATTCTGGAAATAACTTGATTCTTTCTTCAGTAGCAACTTTTATTAATTTCCCTTTATCCTGTTCTTCATTCCATTTACTAGTGCATATGTTCTTAAAAAACCACTCCATTTTTACTTTGTCCCCATTAAATTCTTTTAGAAAAACATATTCTGGATTCCAATCAACTAAAACTCCTCCCAAATCAAAAATAATTGTATCTATTTTCATATTAATTAGCCATTAAAAAAGCTTTTAGAAATGGATTTAACTCTCCATTCAAAACACTATCTATATCATTGGTTTCGTACCCAGTTCTAATATCCTTTATTAGTTTATATGGATGCAAAACATAGTTTCTTATTTGAGAGCCCCATTCAATTTTCATTTTACTAGCTTCAATTTTTTCTCTTTCTTTCATTTTTTCTTTTAATTCAATTTCATAAAGTTGAGATTTTAAAAGTCGAAGTGCCTTTTCCTTATTTTCCAGTTGAGATCTTGTTTCGGAATTTTCAATAATTATTCCTGATGGTGCATGTCTAAGTCTTACAGCAGTTTCAATTTTATTTACACTTTGACCTCCAGCTCCACTTGATCTCATAGTTTCCCATGAAATATCAGATGGATTTATATTAATTTCAATTGAATCATCAACTAGTGGATAAACATAAACTGATGCAAATGATGTATGTCTTTTTGCATTACTATCAAAAGGAGATATTCTTACAAGTCTATGCACTCCATTTTCCCCTTTTAACCATCCAAAACCATGAGTGCCATCAATTTCTAATGTAACAGATTTAATTCCAGCTACATCTCCTTGCTGTAAATCTAATTCTTTGACTTTATAATTATTTTTTTCAGCCCACATAATATACATTCTCATAAGCATATTTGCCCAATCACAACTTTCTGTTCCACCAGCACCAGCAGTTATTTGGATTACTGCACTCATTTCATCACCTTCATTTGACAACATATTTTTAAATTCTACTGATTCTATATGGTCGTTACATTTTTTAAAGTGGGAAGTCAATTCAATTTCTGAAATTTCATTTGATTTAAAATATTCAAACAATACTTCTAAATCTTCACATAATAAACTAGCCTTTTCATAATCTTTAACCCATTGCTTTAATGATTGAAGTTCTTTCATTAATTTTTGAGCTTTTTTAGAATTATTCCAAAATTCAGGATCTAAAGTAATCTCCTCTTTATTAGAAATTTCTATTTTTTTTGAGTCTATGTCAAAGATAACTCCTTAGCGCCTTAGTACGCTTAAGGAGATTTTTAACTTGGTCTATAGTTATCATTTTATTAAATAATCAACAAAAATACATTTAAAAATGAATCCATTTTAACTTAATTAATTTTTATATTTAAAAAAGAATTAAAACTATTATTTTGTTTAATAAAATTTTTACTTTTTTCACTTGTTTTTTCTTTCTAGGGAATATTGCTCAAGATAAAAAAGAAAACAAAATAAATCATCAAGGCTTTTTTAATTTTACTTATGAAGAAAAGTCTGATAAGATTTTTTTATATGTAGATAAGTTAAATTATGATTTTTTATATATTAATTCTTTAGCTACAGGAATAGGTTCAAATGATATAGGCTTAGATCGAGGTCAATTAGGAAAGGAAAGAATTGTAAGGTTTAAAAAGTATGGAAATAAATTGCTTTTAATTCAACCTAATCAATCTTATAAAGCCATCTCAAACAATAATGCTGAAAAAAATAGTGTTAAACAAGCTTTTGCATTTTCTGTGATTTACGGATTTGAAATAATAGAATCAAAATCAGGAATTTATAAAATTGATTTTACACCATTTTTAATGCAAGATAAACATGGGGTTATCAATAGATTAAAAAGGCTTAATGAAGGTATCTATAAATTAGATTTAAGTAAAAGCGCTTTAGAATTGACAAGAACCAAAGCTTTTCCTAAAAATGTTGAGTTTGAAGCATTATTAACTTTTACAGGTGAATCTAAAGGTAGATTAATTCCAAGTGTATCTCCGGATCCATCAATTATTAGTGTTATACAGCATCATTCATTTATAAAACTTCCAGATAGAAATTATAAACCAAGAAAGTTTGACCCTAGAAGTGGAGCTATTATGACTTCTTTTATGGATTATGCTAGCCCAGTCCAAGATCAAATAAGTCAAAAGATGATTACTAGACATCGACTAGTAAAGAAAAATCCAAATTTAGAATATAGTGAGGCAATCAAACCAATAGTATACTATTTAGATCCAGGTACTCCAGAACCAATTAGGTCAGCTTTAATAGAAGGAGCTAGTTGGTGGAATGAAGCTTTTGAAGAAATAGGATTTAAAGATGCTTTTCAAGTTAAGCTCTTGCCTAAAGATGCTGACCCAATGGACTGTAGATATAATGTTATTCAATGGGTTCATAGATCTTCTAGGGGATGGAGTTATGGAGCTAATGTGTCTGACCCAAGAACAGGTGAAATTATTAAGGGACATGTTAGTTTAGGAAGTTTAAGAATAAGACAAGATTTTTTAATAGCACAAGCTTTAATTAATAAACCTTATGAAAATGATGATAATTATAAACCTATGTTAGAAATGGCTTTATCAAGAATAAAACAACTAAGTGCTCATGAAGTTGGTCATACCTTAGGTTTTACACATAATTTTGCATCCAGTGCTAATAAAAGAGCTTCTGTAATGGATTATCCTCATCCATTAATAAAGTTAAATGAAGATAAGATTGATTTATCGGATGCTTATTCAAACGGAATAGGAGAGTGGGATAAAGTTAGTGTTGCTTACAGCTATTCTCAATTAAAACAAGAAAATGAAAATGAAGAATTACAAAATATTTTAAAAAGAGCAACTCAAAAAGGATTAAGATTTATTACTGACAAAGATGCCAGAGCTCAGGATGGCTCTCATATATATGCTCATTTATGGGACAATGGGGAGGATATAATTGAAAGTTTAGATGAAATTTTTAAAATAAGAGAAAATGCAATATCAAACTTTTCTGAGTTAAATATTAAAAGTGGAGAACCTTATTCTAATTTAGAGGATGTTTTTGTTCCACTATATTTCATGCATCGATATCAAACTGAAGCTGTAGTAAAGTTGATTGGTGGAATGGATTACAATTATGCAACTAGAGGGGACGGTCAAATAATCGTGGAAGATCTTGATCTTGAAATTCAAAATAGAGCTTTAGTTTCTGTCTTTCAATCTATGGACGCTCAAAATCTAGCAATACCAAGACGTATTTTAAAGCTATTTCCACCTAGAGCTTATGGATTTCCAAGAACAAGAGAATCATTTAAGGGGAAAACTGGAATTTCTTTTGACCCATTTAGTGCCGCCTCAACAGCAAGTGAAATGACTATTTCATTATTGTTAAATCCAAAGAGATTAAATAGAATTATGATTCAAAACTCAATAGATAATTCTAAGATGAGCTTAAGGTATCTTCTAAATGAATTAATATCAAATTCCTTTAAGAAAACATATGAAGATTCTTATATAAGTGAAGTTCAACATTTAATTAATACAAATATTTTAATTTATTTATTAAATATAACTGAAGATGAAGAAGCATTTATGCAAATTAAACACGAAGCTAAAATGGCAGTTAAATATTTACAAAGAATAATTACAAAATCAAAAAAAATACATGCTTATTATGATCAATATTCTTATATAATTGAGGATTTTAAAAATAGACCAGAGTCATATAAAAAACAAAGATCATCTAAAATACCTGATGGATCTCCAATTGGAAGTGAATCGTGCAATTATAATTTGTAAATAATTATGGAAATAAATTTAATAAGTGATACAGTAACAAAACCTAGCAAAGAAATGCTTGATTCTATGGTTAATGCAGAAGTAGGTGATGATGTTTTTAAAGAGGATCCAACTGTAAATGAACTTGAACACAAAATTGCAAAGATGTTTGGAATGGATTCTGCATTGTTTTTTCCCTCTGGTACAATGACCAATCAAACAGCTATAAAGTTACATACAAACCCTGGAGATCAATTGATATGTGATAAATATGCTCATGTTTATAATTATGAAGGAGGTGGGGTAAGCTTTAATAGTGGAGTCTCTTGTAAGTTAATAGATGGAAATAGAGGAATGTTTAATAATGAACAACTAATTAATGCTATTAATCCCCCTGATTTTTATCATAGCCCTAAAACTTCATTAGTTTGTATTGAAAATACAACAAATAAGGGGGGAGGTGCATGTTGGAATATCGATGAACTAAAATTAATCAAAAACACATGTTTAGAAAATAACTTATCCTATCATTTAGATGGTGCTAGAATTTGGAATGCTATGATTAAAATGAATCAAAGTCCAAAAGATTATGGTTCATTGTTTGATTCTATTTCAGTATGTTTAAGTAAAGGTTTAGGGTGTCCTTCTGGATCTGTTTTAATTGGTTCTAATGATTTAATAGAAAGGGCTTTAAGAATTCGAAAAGTTTTAGGTGGAGGTATGAGACAGGTAGGCTATTTAGCTGCATGTGGAATTTATGCTTTGGAAAATAATTTTTTAAGACTTTCAAAAGATCATGATAGAGCATTAGAAATAGAAAAAAATCTAAATAATCTTTCATTTATTAAAAAGGTAGAAGCTGTGGAAACTAATATTGTAATTTTTGAAATTGAATCAAAAATAAATTCTGACATATTTTTAAATAAATTAAATGAAAAGGGTATAAAAATTATTTCAATGGGAGATAATAAATTAAGGATAGTTACTCATCTTGATTATACTGAAAAAATGCATCAATCTTTTTTAGAAATTTTAAATGAATTAAAATTTTAACTAATACCAAAAATCATTAAATTTTTAACATAAAGTCTCATAATTTGAGCTCACTGTGATATAACTATGAAAAAATTATCAGAAAAATCAATTTTTCCTCCAACAGCTAAAAAAACCCCCACTTCCCTAAAAAAATTTGATTCAGTAAGGTTAGACAATTATTATTGGTTAAATGATAGAGAAAATCCTGAAGTTTTAGATTATCTAAATAAGGAAAATAACTATTATGAAAAAATGACTGTTAATACTAAGGATTTTCAAAAAAAAATTTTTAAAGAAATAAAAGAAAAAATTAAAGAAGATGATGAATCCGTTCCATATTTTTTAAATGGGTACTGGTATATAACGAAGTTTGAAGAAGAAAAAAATTACCCTATATATTTAAGAAAAAAAAACTCTTTAAATGCTAATGAGGAAATATTATTTGATTGTAATAAGCTTGCTAAAGGTCATGAGTATTTTAATTTATCAAATATTA
>MPLT02211796.1_pt1 | contig 39536 bp, 32 predicted proteins | sample 1617391 | NCBI WGS metagenome assembly MPLT02 (sample SAMN05944800, study PRJNA350692) | marine metagenome | biome: marine; feature: ODZ; material: water; isolation source: 70 m water sample filtered on 0.2 um supor filter | place: Pacific Ocean | collected 2012-04-08 | depth 70m m
CTTATGATTGCAACTAATATAAATATAGGTATATGGAAATGGTTTGAAGGTTATCTAGATCTTGGTATATTAAAAGATAAAAACCAAAAGAAAAGAGAGTTTTATGGTACAGGAATTAAATTGAACCTACTCCCTGACTTTTTTGAACTATACTTTCCAATAAGCTCTTCAAATGGATTGGAAATTGATGATTACAGGTACTATAACAAAATTAGGTTTGTTCTTTCATATGAAGTTGACTCATTAATTAATTTATTTTCTAGAAAATGGTTTTAAAAAATAAATGCAAATAATATTTGTAATTTTATTAATCCTATGCTTTCAAAAACTCAAGAAGAAATAAATTTAAAAGAATTCAAAGATAAAGTCATTAATGACTATAGAACTGTCTCTTTAAGCCGTGAAATAAGTATTATGGGTAGAAGAGATGTTCTGTCAGGTAAGGGTAAGTTTGGAATTTTTGGAGATGGCAAAGAGCTCCCTCAAGTCGTTCTTAGTCACTTTTTCAAAAATGGTGATTATAGATCTGGGTATTATAGAGATGGAACACTACTTCTAGCTCAAGGATTAGTTTCCCCAAGAGAGATATTTTCTACCGTTTATGGTCATGCAGATGTTACATATGAAAGAATGTCAGGAGGTAGACAAATGGCAGGTCATTTCTTATCGGAAATGATTAGTAGTTCTAATGAGTGGGTTAATCAGACTAATGTGAAAAATCATATTTCTGATGTTTCCCCACTAGCAACACAAATGTCAAGATTAGTTGGTCTCGGTCTTGCATCAAAAATTTATAGAAATAATAAAATTATAAATTCAACTAAATTTTCAAATAATGGAAATGAAATAGTCTGGGGTTCAATTGGAAATGCTAGTACAAGTCAAGGAGTCTTTTTTGAAGCAGTTAATGCATGCGGTGTATTGCAAATACCTGCTGTAATTAGCGTATGGGATGATGGATACGGAATATCTGTTGAAAATAAATATCACACAACAAAGGAAAGTATCTCTAAAGCTTTAAGTGGGTTTAAATTAACCAAGAATCAATCTGGTATTGAAATACTTGAAGTAAAAGGATGGGACTATTCTTCTCTTATTAAGACATATTCCTATGCAGAAAATATTGCCAGAAATTATCATGTTCCAGTAATTATTCATGCCACTGAATTAACTCAACCATTAGGTCATTCTACATCTGGGTCTCATGAAAGGTATAAATCTAAAGAGAGACTAGATTGGGAAAAATCTAATGATTGTAATATAAAATTTAAAAAGTGGATTATAGATAATAAAATTTGTACGGAAAAAAAATTAGAGAACATTGATAATGAAATTAAGAAATATGTAAGTGAAGAAAAAAGACTTGCCTGGAAGCATTATCAAAGCCCTTTTATAAAATCAAAAAATGAATTAATTGATATTTTTAATTTATTTGAAAATATTGATATTAGAAATGACTTAAAATTAAAAGTCGAATCAATTGATGATTTAAATTTTTCAGAACTCTTAAAAATTGCTAGAAATACTATATATGACCTTAATTCTAATGATCAATTAATTAAAGATAAATTAGAAGATTGGTCTAAACTTAAAATGGAGTCACTGTCAGAGAAATATTCTACACATTTATATTCAATAAGTATTGGTGATCTTTCAAAGAATGAACCTATTCAACCTATTTACAAAGAGTCAAATGAAGTTGATGGGAGAATTATAATAAGAGACAATTTTGATGAGCTTTTAAAAAACCATGATAACTTATTCATATTTGGTGAAGATGTTGGAAAAATAGGTGATGTTAACCAAGGACTGGAAGGATTACAAAAAAAATACGGAAAAAGCAGAGTCTTTGATACAGGAATTAGAGAGTCAACAATAGTGGGTCAAGCTATTGGTATGGCTCTTAGAGGTCTTAAGCCAATAGCCGAAATACAATACTTAGATTATATTCTTTATGCACTACAAATACTTAGTGATGATTTAGCATCAATGAGTTATAGAACACATGGAAGACAAATAGCTCCTATAATTGTTAGAACAAGAGGGCATAGATTAGAAGGAATATGGCATGCTGGATCCCCACTAGGCGGATTGGTTAACTTTTTAAGAGGGATATTTATCCTAACTCCAAGGAATATGACTAAGGCAGCTGGATTTTATAATTCTTTAATGAGGTTAGACCAACCAGCAATTGTAATTGAACCATTAAATGGATATCGTACTAAAGAGAAAATGCCATCGAATCTTGGAAAACTTGAAACCCCTATCGGTGAAGTTGATATTATTAAGGAAGGAAAAGATCTGACAATAATATCTTATGGCTCAACTTTAAATATAGTTGAAAAGGTGGGCCATAAACTACTTGATTATGATATAGATTGTGAAATTATAGATCTACAATCATTGATACCATTTGATATATCTCATCAAATACAAAAAAGTGTTGAAAAAACTAGTAGAATTCTAATTGTAGATGAAGATATGCCTGGAGGAGCTTCAAGCTATATTCTTCAAGAATTATTAAATACTCAAAATATATATGATAAACTTGACAGTAAGCCAAATCTATTAACTGCTAAAGAACATAGACCTCCTTATGGTTCAGATGGCGATTATTCAAGTAAACCATCTTTTGAAGATATTTTTGAAAAGGTTTATGAAATAATGAATGAGGTAGATCCAAACAAGTATAGTAATCTCTAATTATTATTAAATATTTTATAAATCAACTCTGAAGATATTGCATGATAATTGGTATTATCAAAATCAATTCCTTTAGATCTTTTATCAGCTTCCAATAAATGATTAAATATTTTTGATATATCTTTCATAGAATAATTAGGAGAGGCTAATTTGTACTCTTCTATAAAATATGGATTTACTCCCATAATTTTTGATGCCTCCCTCTTGTTTTCAACAGAATGATACAGAAAAAGTTTATTGAAAAAATAAAATATTGATGATATCATTAAGGTTAGCGGATATTTTACAGAATTAGTTGACATATATTCAATAATTTCAATTGTTTTTGAAATATTCTTTTTACCAATGAATTTTGTTAATTCAAAAAAGTTGTAATCCTTACTAAACCCAATAATACTCTCCACTTCATCAGGTCTTATAATATCTTCGGGTTTAGAATTAATTTTAAGTTTGTCTAGTTCATTTTCAATTTGAGCTAGATCATTTCCTATAAAATCTATAATGATTTGGACTGACTTAGGATGGAGTTTTATTTTTTTATCAATAGAAACTTCATTAATCCAATTAAATATCTGGTTTTCATAAATACTTTTTGACTCAAACGCTAATCCATTTTTTTTTGATAAACTATAAATTCTTTTTCTCTTATCAAGAGATTGATTTATAAATGACAATACTAGAATTGTTTTTATGTTCGGTGACTCTATGTAACTTGTTAGCTTATCAAAGTTTTTAGAAATAGATTTTGCATCTTTTACAACAATAAAATTATAATCTCCGACTAATGGAAATCTTTTAGCAGCATCAATTACCTTATCCTCATTAACTTCATTACCATAAAATTTAAAATAATCAAAATCTTTGGAATCTTCGGTAACAAGCTTAGAAGTTAAGAGTTTAATAATATTATCTGCGAAATAGTTTTCATCACCTACTAGAATATATATTGGAAAGAATTCCTCATTGTTTATCTTAGTAATGATTTTATTGTATTCGCTCATCAAAAAAAATTATGGAAAAATTAAACTTTCCTACTTACGATTTCAAATTAAAAAAAAATAACAATAAATCTTACATTTTTGATGAAATAAGAATGAAGTGGATTTTTCTAACACCTGAAGAATGGGTAAGACAAAATTTTATTATGTATATAAAATCAAAAAAATATCCTAAATCTCTTATGAATGTTGAAAAATCTATTTCTGTTCATGGAGTTACAAAGAGGTATGATATTGTTGTATTTAACCAAATAGGAAAAGTTAATATTCTAGTTGAATGTAAATCATTCAAGCAAAAAATAACAAATAATCATTTTGATCAAATTATGAGATATAATATAGAGTTAAAAAGTCCATATCTTGCTGTTTCTAATGGTTTCAATCATTATTTTTTGAAATTTGACATAGATAATAAAAAACACGAATTCATTGATGACTTACCTTTATACCTAAAATGAAAAAAATTGCAGTAGTTATATTGAATTGGAATGGTGTTGAACTATTAAAAAAATTTATCCCTAATACTATTAATAATTCAACAGAGGCTAATATTTATGTAATTGATAATTTTTCAATAGATGATTCTGTAAACTTTTTAAAAAGTAATTATCCAAATATAAAAGTGATCGAGTTAGATAAGAATTACGGTTTTGCCGAAGGGTATAATATAGGATTAAGGGAAATTAATGAGGAAATATATTGCTTGTTAAATTCTGATGTTGAGGTCACAAAAAACTGGTTAACTCCTATAATTAAGGATTTTAGAGATAACAACACTTCTATTGCACAACCAATCATATTAGATTATAACAATAATGAAAAATTTGAATATGCAGGAGCAGCTGGTGGTTTTATAGATAGATATGGATACCCTTTTTGTAGAGGAAGAATTATAAACTCATTAGAAAAAAACATTAATCAGTACAAAGATTCTAAAATATTTTGGGCTACAGGAGCATGTCTATTTGTTAGAAAGAGTGTATTTAATAACCTAAACGGTTTCGATAAAGATTTCTTTGCTCATCAAGAAGAAATTGATTTCTGCTGGAGAGCATATAATCTAAATTACAATTGTAAAGCTATTACTTCATCACAAGTATTCCATATTGGTGCTCATACAATAAAAGAAAATGCTTTTAAGACTTACTTAAATTACAGAAACTCTTTATACATGTTATTAAAAAACCTTCCATATAATAAATTATGGATTATTCTACCTCAAAGATTAATTATTGATATAATATCTTCAATATATTATCTATTTAATTTCAAGTTTATGAGCTTTATATCTGTATATAGAGCTTATTTAAGTTTATTCCTTAATTTTTTAACAATGATAAATAAACGTGATAGTTCATTAAAAAGAGATGATTATTACTATATAAACAGTATAATCTATAATTACTTTGTCTTAAAAAAAAGGAAATTCTTTGAGCTGAAATACAATAAATTACCATAATTATATTAGATTTGTAGCTGAAAATTTTATTAACCAATTATTTTTGAAATGAAAACAAATATTTTAGTAGTTGGAGTTCTAGGTTTACTTCTTACTTCTTGTGTTTCGCAAAAGAAGTATTCAGATTTAGAAAAACTTCAACAAGACACAAAAGAATTACTAGATAATGCTACAAGTAGATTAGATCGTGCTAGTCAAGGTTTAGCTACTGCAAATGGAAAGAATGCTGCTCTTACAGAGCAAAATAGATTTCTAAGAGCAAACAATCAAGATTTGATTGATAATATGGGTAATTTAACTACACTGACTCAGAAGGGCGCAGAAAACCTAGAGCGTTCGCTTGAAAGTCTTAGAGAAAAAGACCTTATCATAACAAGAATGCAGGATGCAGTAACAAAAAGAGATTCTGTTACTTTAGCATTAGTTCAAAGCTTTAAAAGTTCACTTGGAACACTAAGTGATGATGACATTGAAATTAATGTTGAAAAGGGAGTTGTATATGTTTCAATATCTGACAAACTTTTATTTAACAGTGGTAGCTTTACAGTTACTCAAAAAGCTAAAAAAGTTCTTGAAAAAATTGCTAAGGTAATTAGTGATAAGCCAGATCTAGAATTTATGGTTGAAGGTCACACTGATAACTTACTTATTGATCAAGAAAAAGCTGCTGAAAAAATTCCTGGTATAATTGACAACTGGGATCTTTCTGTAAAGAGAGCTACTTCAGTGGTAAGAATTCTGCAAAATGACTATGGAGTTGATCCAGGAAAGCTAGTAGCTGCCGGAAGAAGCTTCTATATGCCTATAGCAGATAATGACTCAAGAGTTACTAGAGCTAGAAATAGAAGAACTAGAATTGTTGTTCTTCCTAAACTAGATCAATTTTTCAATCTAATAGAAGAAGGAAAAACAATGAATGTTCCATCTACTATTGATAATGACAATACGATAAACTCTAGCAACAAACCTGACTAATAACAGATAGGTTTTAAAGAATAAAAAGCATGCTAATATTAGCGTGCTTTTTTATTATAACACTTTTAGTTTTGCGAATTTCAACAAGAGATTCTTTTCTCCAATTTTATCAAATTTTATTTTTGCTTTAACATTAGCATCACTACCTTCAAGTCCAATCACTTCACCTTTGCCGAATTTTAAATGCTGAACTTTGTCTCCAATATTAACCTTTATCTGAAAATTACCATTTGATTTAACTGATGATAGATTTTTAAAATTCCCGTTTCTTAAAATTTTCTGTTTTATAAATGGAGTGGGTTTAGATTTATTTTGAAGTACTGTAAAATCATTATTGTCAATGTGGTCAATAAAATCATCATCTATTTCATCAATAAATCTGCTCTCTTCACAAGATATTAGTTTCCCCCATCTATATCTAGAATTGGCATAAGATATAAATAGGTTTTTCTTAGCTCTAGTAATACCAACATAAAACAATCTCCTCTCTTCTTCTAAGTCATCTCTTGAGTTATAGCTTAATGCTGATGGAAATAGATCTTCTTCAAGGCCAACAATAAAAACATTTTTGAATTCAAGACCCTTAGATGAATGCAAGCTCATTAATGAAACAAAGTCTTCACTTAATTTCAAATCTATATCAAAGTCAGTTGCTAATGAAACAGTTGATAGAAATTCTGAAAGATTATTTTTTGAATCTGCTATTTCTTTTTGATCTTCTATAAAATCTCTAATTCCATTAAGTAATTCCTGAATATTTTCAACTCTAACTATTGATTCAGGACTTTCATCTTTTCTTAACTCATCTATAATCTTTGTTTCTTTAATAACTAAGTCTGTTATATCAAATGCACTTAGCTTTGTGTTTTGAATTTTAAATACTTCTATTTGATTAATAAAGTTTTCAAGTTTAGTTATAGATGAGCTAGATAATCCTAAATCTATTTTTTTTGCTGATTTAATTGTTTCGTAGATACTTAAGTTATTATTCTTAGATCCAATAATAATTTTATTGATCGTTACCTGACCTATCCCTCTTGGAGGATAGTTAATAATTCTTTTAAGACTTTCTTCATCATTATTATTAACAAGAAGTCTTAAATAAGCTAATACATCCTTAATCTCTTTTCTATTATAGAATGAAACACCTCCATATATTTTATAAGGAATCTTAGAGTTTCTCAATGAGTCTTCTATTACCCTAGATTGGGCATTAGTTCGATATAGAATTACAAAGTCTTTATAATTATTATCTGTTCTAATCAAGTTCAATATTTTTTGTGAAATCAATCTTGCTTCAGCAATATCAGATGGGTTAGATGTTATTTGGATCTTTTCACCAAACTCGTTATCAGTCCAAACCTCCTTATGTATTTTATTTTTATTATTATCAATAACTGAATTGGCAGCGTTAACTATATACTTAGTAGATCTATAGTTTTGCTCTAATCGATAAACTTCAACATCATCATAGTCATTTCTAAAATTGATAATATTGTTAATATTTGCACCTCTAAATGAATAAATACTTTGAGCATCATCTCCTACAACACATATATTTTGATACTTATCAGCTAGAGATTTTACAATTAGATATTGAGAATTATTTGTGTCCTGATACTCATCAACAAGAATATATTTAAACTTTTCTTGATATTTTGCAAGTACCTCTGGAAAATTATTTAGTAGTTCATTCGTTTTTAATAATAAGTCATCAAAATCCATTGAATTTGATTTTATTAACCTATCAGTGTATTCTCTATATACTTCTCCAGTTTTTGGTCTTTTAGATAGGCTATCAGACTCTGTTAAGTCAGAATTTGAAAAATATGCATTAACAGAGATAAAACTATTTTTTAATGATGATATTCTATTTCTAATTGTTTTGGGTCTATATGAGTCCTTATCTAGACTCATTTCTTTAATTATAGATGAAATCAATCTTTCAGAATCTTGAATATCATAAATAGTAAAGTCAGAAGTAAATCCTATTTTATGAGCTTCAAATCTTAGTATTTTAGCAAAAACTGAATGAAAAGTCCCCATCCATATATTTTTTGACTCCCCATCCCCTATCATTGATGAAATTCTATATTTCATCTCTCTAGCAGCTTTATTAGTAAAAGTAAGGGCAAGTATCTCAAATGGATCAATGCCATTCTTAATTAAGTGTACAATTTTATAAGTTAATACTCTTGTTTTTCCTGAACCAGCCCCAGCTATAACCATTGATGGTCCATTTATCTTTAAGACAGCTTTTTTCTGAGCTTCATTAAGATCATCCAGATAAGATTGTTTATCTTCTAACATTATTATAAATTTAAGTAATTAATGAATTTTAATCATTCATCTAGAGGTAATTAAATAAATACTTATGAAAAGAATCACCCTTTTGTTGTTAACTATATCAAATTTTGCATTCTCACAGAATATAAATGACCAAATTATAGATATTGAAGATAAATTAATCTCATGGAGGCATGATATTCATAAACATCCTGAGCTATCTAATAGAGAGTTTAGAACATCAAAAGTTATAGCAAATCACTTAAAAAGATTGAATATTGATGTAACTGAAAATGTAGCTAAAACCGGAGTGGTTGGAATACTTAATGGAAATAGACCTGGTAAAGTCGTTGCGCTTAGAGCTGACATGGATGCTTTACCAATTCATGAGAGAAATAATTTAGAATATAAATCCATTAACGATGGTGTCATGCATGCATGTGGACATGATACTCATATGGCTATTTTAATGGCTACAGCAGAAATTCTATCAAAAAACAGGGATTTCCCTGGTACTGTTAAATTTATCTTTCAACCAGCAGAAGAAGGCCCACCTAAGGGTGAAGAAGGGGGCGCTAGATTAATGATAAAAGAAGGAGTTTTGAATAATCCTGATGTTGATGCAATATTTGGATTGCATATTAGTTCTCTTTTACCTATGAATAAAGTTTATTATAAACCTGAAGGATTTTTTGCTTCTTCATCAAGCTTTACAATAAAAATCAAAGGAGAGCAAACTCATGGAGGAACACCATGGTTTGGAGTTGACCCAATTGTTATATCTGCTGAAATAATTAGTGCTCTTCAAACAATCATTTCAAGACAATCTAATTTAGTTGAAGAGGCAGCAGTTTTATCAATTGGACAGATAAATGGTGGGAACAGATTTAATATCATTCCTGAAGAAGTTACTATGATTGGCACTATAAGGGCCTTAAATTATGAGATGAGGGATAAAATAAAACAAAAAATACATGATCTAGTTACTGGTATTTCAAAATCTTTTGGAGCTAAATCTGAAGTAGAAATAATCGATGGTGCAGATATAACTTATAATGATCCAGATATGATGAATAAAATGCTACCTTCAATTAAAAGATCAGCTGGAGAAAATAATGTAGTTTTAACTAAAGCTAAAACTGTAGCTGAAGACTACGCTTATTATCTAAACAATGTTCCAGGTTTCCTTTTTGAATTAGGTGGATATAATCCAGATTTAAATAAACCTACTACACCTCACCATACTGCAGATTTTACAGTTGATGATAAATCAATGCTTTTGGGAGTTAAAGTAATGACTAATCTTGCTTTAGATTTTCTAAAAAGTGAATAATAAGAATATTCTTGATACTTCCATAGAGTTTATTAAAGGTGTTGGTCCGTCAAGGGCTAAGCTTTTTAAAGAAGAGTTAAATATTACTAATTACGATGATTTAATAAATTTTTTTCCATTTAGGTATATAGATAGACGTAAGTTCTATAAAATTAAAGATCTTCCTGACTTACCAACTGATGTTCAAATTGTTGGAAAAGTAGTAAAAAAAACATCTTTAAATAATAAGTTCAATAAACGTTTGTCATTAATCTTTGAGGATGATACAGGGCAAATTGAATTATTATGGTTTAGAGGATATAGCTGGATTGAAGATTCAATAGATAAGAATAAAGAATATGTTGTTTTCGGGAAATTAAATTGGTATAAAAAGAAAATCACAATAACTCATCCAGAAATTAAATTAAAGTCAACATTTGACAGAAATGTACCAAGAAGATTACATGGGATATATTCTTCAACCGAGAAGTTAACAGCTAGTGGGATTACACAAAGATACTTTATAAAGATAATTTATGAATTAATTCAATCAACTAATGGTAAGATTCAAGAGAATCTCCCCTCATATATTCGAAAAAAATATTCACTTATTGATAGGCAAAATGCTTTTACGAATATTCATCTTCCAGAATCTAATGATAAATTAAAAAAAGCAATAGATAGGCTGAAATTTGAAGAACTATTTTTTAATCAATTAGGTTTTTTATTGTCAAAAACTGAAAGATTAGAAAAGATAAATGGCTTTCAATTTAAGATAGTAGGTGACAATTTTAATAAGTTTTATAATGAATCATTACCATTTGAGTTAACAGGAGATCAAAAAAAGGTTATAAAGGAAATTCGAAAAGATTTTAAAAGTGGTAAGCAAATGAATAGATTACTTCAAGGAGATGTAGGATCGGGAAAAACAATAGTCTCATTAATGTTAATACTTATAGCAATAGATAATGGATACCAATCCTGTATTCTTTCTCCCACAGAAATATTAGCTTATCAACATTTTGATTCTATATCCACATTATTAAAAGATTTTAACATTAATGTTGAAATACTTACTGGCTCAACTCCTATAAAGTCAAGAAAAAAAATTCATCAAAGACTTTTAAATAATGAAATTCATATTTTAATTGGAACCCATGCTATTCTTGAAGATACAGTTAAATTTAAAAACTTAGGTTTAGCTATAATTGATGAGCAGCATAGATTTGGAGTTGCACAAAGAGCTAAACTATGGAAGAAGAATACATCCCCACCGCATATATTAGTTATGACTGCAACCCCAATCCCTCGAACATTAGCTATGAGTGTTTATGGTGATCTTGATATATCTATTATAAAGGAATTACCTCCTGGAAGAAAAAAGACAATCACAGTCCATAGATATGATAAAAATAGATTAAGTGTTTATAAGTTTCTTAAAGATCAGATTAAGCTAGGAAGGCAAGTATATATTGTTTATCCATTGATTAATGAATCTGAAAAACTTGATTATAAGGATCTAGTTGATGGTTATGAAAGTATGTTACGTGATTTTCCAAGACCAGAATATCAAGTAGGGATACTTCATGGTAAGATGAAATCGTCAGACAAGAATATAGAAATGGAAAGATTCGTAAATAACAAAACTCAAATACTTGTATCCACAACAGTTATAGAAGTTGGCGTAAATGTTCCTAACGCATCCGTTATGATGATTGAAAGTTCTGAAAGATTTGGATTATCTCAACTACACCAATTAAGAGGAAGAGTTGGAAGAGGAAATGATGAAAGTTATTGTATACTTATGACTAAAGATAATCTTTCAAATGATGCAAAGACTAGGACAGATACAATGGTTCAAATTGATGATGGATTCAAATTATCTGAAGTTGATTTAAAATTAAGAGGTCCTGGAGATGTTTTAGGCACAAAACAAAGTGGAATTCTTAAGTTTAAAATTGCTGATATTATTAATGACCATGATATTTTGGCAAAAGCTAGAGATTGTGTGTCTGAAATACTTTCTATAGATCCTAAATTAAAACTACCGACAAATTTATCTATAAGAGACTATATATCTCAATCTGGAAAATCAAAAAATTTATGGAGATATATAAGTTGATATAATTATATTTGCTATGTATTACAATATAAACTGTGAAAGTTTCTTATAATTGGCTAAAGGATTACCTAGATATCAACAAACCAGTTGATGAGGTTGCAGAAATATTAACAAATCTTGGTCTAGAAGTAGAGAAAGTCGAAGATTTTGAATCTATAAAAGGTTCTCTTGAAGGTATTGTTGTGGGTGAAGTTTTATCATGTAAAAAACATCCAAATGCTGATAGACTTAAACTTACCAATATTGATTTAGGAAAAGAAGGTCAATTTGAAATTGTATGTGGTGCACCTAATATATCTAAAGGTCAAAAAGTACCTGTTGCAACAGTTGGATCAGTTATCTATACTAACTCTGGTGAAAAAATTAAAATATCAAAATCTAAAATAAGAGGTGTTGTAAGCAACGGTATGGTATGTGCTGAAGATGAAATTGGATTAGGTGATTCTCATGATGGAATAATGGTTTTAGATAAAAAGATAAAATCAGGGACTCCACTAAATGAGATATATAAAATTGAAAAAGATAAAATATTAGAAATTGGTTTAACCCCTAATAGATCTGATGCAATGAGTCATTATGGTGTTGCCAGAGATTTAAAAGCATTTTTTGATCTTAATAATGAAAATGTAACACTAAAGTTACCGAGTTTAAGTGATTTTACTTATGATGATTTTAAAATTGAAACTAAGATAAATGTTAAAGATTCTAAATTATCACCTCTGTATGCAGGAATAATTATTAAAAATATTGAAGTTAAAGAGTCTCCAAAATGGATTAAAAATAAGATTAAATCGATTGGATATGAACCTATAAATAATATAGTTGATATTACCAATTACGTATTACATGAAATTGGACAACCTCTACATGCTTTTGATTTAGATAAGATTACAAATATTGAAGTCAAAACCTTACCTTCAAAAACAAATTTTAAAACTCTTGATGGCAATCAAATATCACTTAGTGATGAAGATATTATAATCTGTTCAGAAAATGATCCATTATGTTTAGGAGGTATATTTGGAGGTTTAGATTCTGGTGTTACTGATAAAACTAAAAATCTTTTTCTAGAATCTGCAATATTTAATCCTACATCTATAAGAAAATCATCCAAAAGACATTCAATTTTCACTGAAGCTTCATTTAGATTTGAAAGAGGTGTAGATCCAGAAATGGTAATATATGCACTAAAAAGAGCTTCCATATTAATTAAAAACGATTGTCCAGAATCTATTTCATCAAATATAATTCAAGAGAATAATCTTAAGCTAGAAGATAAAAAGATTTATTTAAGATATGAGAGAATAAACTCAATTGCAGGAAAATTATTAGATAAGGATGTTATAGTATCAATTCTAAACTCTCTAGATATAACAATTGAAGCATCAACAGACGATGGTTTAAATGTAATTTCTCCTCATTATAGAGCTGATGTAAATAGAGAAATTGATATTATTGAAGAGATTCTTAGGGTATATGGTTATAACAATATTGAATCAAGTTCAAGACTAGTTCTTTCATCAAAAGACTACATTTTAAATAATGACAAGATTATTAATGATATAGTGTATAAAAGCCTTATTGGAAGTGGTTTCAATGAAATAATGACTAATTCTATCTGCTCACCTCAAGAAAATCAAATAAACAAAGACATTAAACCTCTTGAGATAATAAATCCACAAGGAATAGAATTATCAAATCTTAGAGTTTCTTTATTACCAGGAATGCTTGATATTGTAGCTTTTAATACAAACAGACAAAATAAAAATCTTAAACTATTTGAATTAGGAAATACTTATCAAAAAATTAATAAAGATAATATTGAAACAAGAATACTTTCAATTTCAATCTCTGGAGAAGTATTTGATGAATCATGGGCAATTAATGATAAAACTGATAGTTTCTTTTATCTAAAAGGTGTTATAAGTAAATTATGTAATGATCTATCATTAAAAGCTAAGTTTACTTCAAAAAATGATTCTAATTATTCTAAGAAGCTTATAATTTCAAACGGAAAAGATGAAGTTGGTTTTATTGGAGAATTAAATAAAAAACTACTTCATGATTATTCTATAAGCACTAAAGTTTGTTATGCTGAGATTAATATATCAAAGATTGAAATATTTAAAAGTGTTGTTAAATATAAAGAGATATCTAAGTTCCCATCTTCAAGAAGAGATATATCTATGATCGTTGACTCTGAAGTTAGTTTTGATATTATTAAAAAATTATCATTTGATATTGAAAAAAATATTTTAAAAGAAGTTAATCTGTTTGATGTCTATAAAGATAAGTCTATGAGTAAAGATAAAAAGTCATACGCTGTTAGCTTTATTTTTAATGACTCTAAAAAAACACTTACTGATAAGCATATAGATCAAGTAATGAAAAAAATAATGAACAAATTCAATAAAGATCTAAATGCTCAAATTAGAGATAAATAATTAGCTGTATAAACTTTCTCTTTGATTAATTATTTTCTCATCCTTAACATACTCATCAAAAGGAAGGTAACTGTCAATAAATCCATTAGGAGTAATCTCAATTATTCTATTTGAAACAGATTTTGCAAAAGCAATATCATTTGTACTCATTAAAACAGTACCCTTAAAATTGATCAATGAATTATTGAATGTTGTAATTGATTCAAGATCTAAGTGATTAGTTGGTTCATCTATTAGTAAAACATTTGGATTACCCATCATGATTTTAGAAAGCATGCATCTAACCTTTTCTCCACCAGAGAGAACATCACAGGATTTTAAAGCTTCATCTCCACTAAATAACATTTTACCTAAAAATCCTCTTATATATAATTCTTCCTTTTCTTCATCATTATTGGTCCATTGTCTTAACCAATCAACTAACGAAAGTTTATTTTTAAAAAAATCAGAATTATCTATTGGTAAGTAACCAAATGAAGTAGTAATACCCCAATTATAAGAACCTGAAGTACTTTTTAAATTACCAGAAAGACATTCATAAAAATAATTACAAGCTCTTGAGTTTTTAGATAATATCAAAACCTTATCCCCTCTTTTAAGATTAAAGCTAATGTCTTTAAAAAATGTTTCATTTTCATTAGAGAACGATAATGAATTTACATCTAGAATTTGATCTCCGGCTTTTCTTTCTTGTTCAAAAATAATAGCTGGATATCTTCTACTCGAAGGTTTTATCTCTTCTATATTTAATTTTTCTATCATTTTCTTTCTAGCTGTTGCTTGTTTTGATTTAGCAACGTTTGCAGAAAATCTAGAAATAAATTCTTGTAGTTCTTTTTTCTTTTCTTCTGCTTTTTTATTTTGTTGAAGTTTTTGTCTTGTTGCTAACTCACTTGATGCTTGCCAAAAACTATAATTTCCCGAGAAGTGATTAATCTTACCGAAATCTATATCTGATATGTGGGTGCAAACTGAATCAAGAAAAAACCTATCATGAGAAACAACAATAATTGTATTTTCAAATTCTTGAATAAAATTCACTAACCATTCAACAGAACTATAATCTAAATCATTTGTAGGCTCATCCATTACAAGAACATCTGGATTTCCAAATATACATTGGGCTAAAAGAACTTTAACTTTAATTTTTTGATCAATGCTCTCCATATTATGTTGATGAAAATCTTCTTTAATTCCTAAACTTGATAACAAAAAAGCAGCATCAGCCTCAGCATTCCAGCCATCCATTTCTTCAAATTTAATTTGTAGCTCACCTACCCTTTCAGCATCTTCATCAGAAAAATTTTCATTTGCATATAAATCATCTATTTGTTTTTTTATTTCATAAAGCTCCTTGTTTCCAAGAATTACAGTCTCTAAGACATTATTAGTATCATATCTATTATGATCTTGCTCTAGTACAGATAATCTTTTTCCTGGCTCTAGTGATACAGATCCAGAGTTCCCTTCCATCTTTTTAGATAGTATATTTAAAAAAGTTGACTTCCCTGCACCATTAGCTCCAATTATTCCATAGCAATTTCCTGGAGAAAAAGTTATATTTACTTCATCAAATAGAACTCTTTTACCAAATTGAAGTGATAAATTATTTACAGATAACATAATAGTAAATTATGCGCAAAAATAACACCTTGATGTTTTCTAAACTAATTATAGTAGTCAATATTTTGTTTTTTTTTAATTCATGTAGCAATAATGATCCTAATGTTTTTTATATAGGAGGAGAAATCATTAATCCTTCATCATCAAATGTCAACATATATAGAAATAACATTAAAATAGATTCTATTGAGTTAGATTCGGAAAATAAGTTTTTTAAACAAATTAATAATGTTGAGTCAGGTATATATAGAATAGAGCATTTACCTGAGTATCAAAGCATTCTTGTAGATAAAGGGGATAGTATATGGATTAGGGTCAATGCAGAAGATTTCAATGAATCATTATCATTCACCGGAACAGGGTCATCTAAAAATAATTTCTTAATTGATATTTCAAATTATCTAAATAATGAAGATGACTATTTATCAAACATGTATTCTCAAAACTCTATTAGATTTAAAGAAGTTATAGATTCGTTATCTCAAGAAAAAGAAGATATGTGGATTGATTTTATAAGCTCTAGAGAACAATCAGAGCTTTCTGAAAAAGTCACTAGGTCAAGTATACTTTATTCATATGCAAATAGACTTGAGAGGTATGCTCTTCTTAGAGGGTCAAATTGGGATTTATCCGAATCTGATAAATATTTTAAGTATAGAAATAATATCAACTTAAATGATAAAGATTTAATATTATTTGAGCCCTATATTAATTATTTAATGAATTATTTTAATCAAAGTGTACTAGATAGTAGTCAAGTTTATTTTTATCAAAAAAATAACACTGACTTTAATATTAAAAAATTAGTTCTCATTGACACAGAAATAAATGATGATGACCTAAAAAATATTTTATCTAGAGCTACTGCAGTAGAAGAATTATTAAACTTCAAAAACCATGATTTTCACGAAAGATTCATTGGTTATTATTCTTACATTAATTCATCACAAACATATTATGATGAGATATTAAGACTTCATAATGATATTAATAAGATGCAAACTGGCAATAAGCTACCAGAAATTAATCTCATGAATATTAATCAAAATATTATTTCTAGTGATGATGTATTTAATAATAAAAAAACTCTTATATATTTCTGGTCACAAACTCAAATGAACCATTATAGAAGGACTATTAGAAGAGTTAATGAGTTAGAGAAGAAATTTCCACAGTATAGATTTGTAGGTATATGTATACAACCATATAATGATCTTGTAAATCAAGCCCAAACAATTTTAAATGTTACGCTTGATAATCAATTTTCATTCACAAACTTTGAAAGTTCAAGTAAAGATTGGGTACTAACTTATCTAAACAAAGCAATTATTATAGACAGGAAATCAAAAATTATTGATGGTTTTGGAAATTTATTCTCAAATAGTATAGAACAATCTTTAAGTCGTTACTGATTATTCTTAAAGTCATTTAGGAATTTCTCTAACCCTATATCAGTTAATGGGTGCTTCATTAGTCCTTTTATAGCAGAAAGAGGACTCGTAATGACATCTGCGCCTAATTTTGCACAATCTATAATATGCATAGTATGGCGAATAGAAGCAGCAAGAATTTGAGTCTTAAAACCATAATTATCATATATATCTCTTATTTCACCTATAAGGTTTAGGCCATCTGTTGAAATATCATCTAGTCTTCCAATAAATGGAGAAACGTATGTAGCACCAGCTTTAGCTGCTAGTAAAGCTTGTCCAGCAGAAAAAACTAAAGTACAGTTTGTTTTTAAACCTTTATCAGAAAAATATCTTATTGCTTTAATGCCATCTTCAATCATTGGGACTTTTATAACTATTTGTTTATGAAGTTTTGCTAATGCTTCTCCTTCCTTGATGATCCCCTTGTAATCAACAGAGATAACCTCAGCTGAGACATCTCCTGACACTATATTACATATATCCTTATAATGTTTTGTTATGTTGTTTTCACCCTTAATACCCTCTTTTGCCATTAATGAAGGATTTGTAGTAACTCCATCTAGAATACCTAATGATTGGGCTTCTTTAATTTGATCAAGATTTGCAGTATCAATAAAAAAATTCATAAGTAAGTTTATTTAAGTTTATACATTTTCATAATAATTTTTTCAAAAATCATATCTGGAATAAACTCTTTAAGAGTGACTAGCTTTTGAATAAATTTTCCAGAAAGGTAATGAATTTTAGGATTTTTAGAATTTATAATTTTAAAAACTAAATCTGCTATTTCTTTAGGATCATTTCCTTTTTTTGACATTCCTTTTGTAACAGCTTTAGTAAAACTTGAATATTCTGGATTATATGGAGAATTATTATCTAACACAGTGTCTGTTCTGTTGTCAATTATTTCTGTCTTATAATCACCTGGAGCTAGGTTAACACTTCTAATATTAAAGTTTTTCAACTCCATATTCAATGATTCTCCTAGTAAATTTAATGATGCTTTTGATGCACAATATATACTTTGAAATGGCAAACCTAGATATCCTGCAATAGAAGTAATATTTATAATTAACCCAGACATATTTTTTCTCATATGAGGGACAACCTTTTGTATAAGATTTATATGACCGAAAAAATTTGTCTCATATAGGTTTTTTATATCCGACATCTCTGAAGATTCAACCGGACCTGTAATGCTTATACCAGCATTATTAATCAGTATATCAATTTTTCCATGTTTACTAATTAAATAATCAGTTATTCTTTCAGCATCTTCATATTCGGTAATATCAAATTTTAGCATTTTATATTTTGATTCTACTTCTTTTGGATTTCTAGAAGTTCCATAAACTATAAAATCATGATTAGATAGTTTTTCTGCAATTGATCTTCCAAAACCTGATGAAGCTCCAGTAATTAATACTACTTTTGACATAATTTATTTAAATATATTAAATTTAATATATGAAACAGCTATTATTGATTTTAAGTTTATTACTAATATCAAATTGTGAAAATAATAACTCTAAAGATTTTAAAATTAAAATTCAATCATCAGACAGAACTATTAAGCTGAATGATACAATCAAGATAGAAATCTTAAATAAAAAGAATATCCCAATTGATTCTACTGAACTTTTTATAAACAATAAGGTTGTAGATAATGAAATTATTTTGAATGATTATATGCTAGGAAATCAACATGTTAATGCAGTTGTGTATACTAATAGTCAATCATATAATCTGAATGGTTCATTTGACATTTATTCAAATACTCCTCCAAAACTTTATAAATACGAGATTGTTAATGAGTTTGAACATGATGATGAAGCATACACACAAGGATTAGAATTCTATGAAGGAGTTTTATATGAAAGTACAGGGTTAAATGGAAAATCTAGTCTGAGAAAAGTAAATTATAGAACTGGCGAAATTCTAAAGTCTATTAAGATTGATGATGAATATTTTGCAGAAGGAATTACAATAATCAATGATAAGATATACCAGCTAACTTGGAAAAATCAAATTGGATTTATATATGACACAAATCTTGAATATATAAATAAATTTAAATACGGTAATAGCATTCAAGGGTGGGGCTTATGTAATGATGGTGAATATATCTATAAATCTGATGGAACAAATAAAATATGGTTACTAGATAAGGATACATTAAAAGAAATTCGAAATATTGAAGTTATGACAAACAAGTCAAAAATTAAGAATATTAATGAACTTGAATATATTAATGGAAAAATATACGCCAATACATATCAGTTTAATAAGGATGTTGTTATTATAATAAATCCTAGCAATGGTTCAGTTGAAGGTGTAGTTGATTTTACAGGTATAAGAGATTTAGTTAAAAAAATACCAGATTTGGATGTAATGAATGGTATAGCTTATAATCCAATCACTAATAAGCTATATGTAACAGGAAAGAACTGGAATAAAATGTTTGAAATAAAGTTAATTGAAAATTAAGCAAACAAAGGTCTATCTTTCATCTCCAACTTTACATTATCAGATATAGAATTTAACTTCTCATCATTTTCATAACTATTTATTACTTCATTTATAGATTCAGCAACAAAACCCATATCATCTTCTTTAAGACCTCTTGTAGTAATAGCTGGAGTTCCAATTCTAATACCTGATGTAATAAACGGTGACTGATCATCATAAGGAACCATATTCTTATTTACTGTGATATTAGCTTTACCAAGGGATATTTCAGCATCTTTTCCAGTTATATTCTTATTTCTTAAATCAATTAATAAAAGATGATTGTCAGTTCCTCCTGAAACAATATTAAAACCTAGATCAACCAAATCAGAGGATAGTTTTTTAGAATTCAATTGAATTTGTTTTGCATAATCTTTAAATGATGGGTCAAGAGCTTCTCCAAATGCCACTCCTTTAGCAGCTATAACATGTTCAAGAGGACCTCCTTGATTACCAGGAAAAATTGCTCCATCTAGAACAGATGACATTTTTTTAAGATTACCATTTTTAAATTTTAAACCAAATGGATTATCAAAATCCTTACCCATCATAATTATTCCTCCTCTTGGACCTCTAAGTGTTTTATGAGTTGTAGAAGTTATTACATCACAATAAGGTACTGGATTACTTAATAGACCTTTTGCAATTAAACCTGCTGGATGAGCTATGTCTGCATGTAATATAGAACCGACTTCATCAGCTATTTCTCTAAATTTTGAGAAATCCATATCTCTAGAGTATGCTGATGCTCCAACAATTATTAAATTTGGTTTTTCTTCTTTTGCTCTTTGAAGTATTTGCTCATAGTCAAAGACCCCATCTTTATTTAATGTGTAGAAGCTTGAATTATAGATTTTTCCAGAAAAATTAACAGGAGATCCATGCGTTAAGTGACCACCATGCGCTAGGTCTAATCCTAGAATTTTATCTCCAGGGTTTAAAAATGCATCAAATACGGCTGTATTAGCTTGAGAACCAGAATGAGGCTGGACATTAGCATATTCAACAGAAAAAAGCTCTTTTAGTCTATTTATAGCTATACTTTCGACTTCATCAACTATCTCACAACCACCATAGTATCTCTTCCCTGGGTATCCTTCAGCATATTTATTTGTAAGTATAGAGCCTGTTGCCATCATTACATTCTCACTTGCAAAGTTTTCTGATGCAATTAATTCAAGTCCATTAATTTGCCTTTCTTTTTCCTTTCGGATTAAATCAAAAATTTCTTTATCGTTTTTCATTTTAAAAAAGATTATCAGCTAAAGTAACAAATTTGTAATTTTACACTATGAATTCTGTTAATATAAAAAATAGGAAAGCTAAATATGATTATCATATACTTGATAAGTATGTGTCTGGAATCGTATTATCTGGAAATGAGATAAAATCTATCCGTCAATCAAAAGCATCTTTAAATAATTGTTATTGTGAATTTGACACTAGTAATGAATTATATATTGTTAATATGAATATTGATGAATACTCAAATTCTAATGAGAAAGATTACTCACCACAAAAAAAAAGGAAATTATTATTAAACAAGAATGAACTTAAAAAACTTACTAAAGAATCTGTAAATCCTGGTATAACAATTGTTCCACTAAACTTATTTATTAACAAGAAAGGATTAGCAAAAATAACCATAGCCATAGCAAAAGGGAAGAAAGAATTTGATAAAAGAAATACAATTAAAGACAGAGAAAATAAAATTAACCTAAAGAGAATATCTAAGGGATCAAAAGAATAATTTAATTTTTATTCTTTAATAAAGGAACAAATCTAAAATTACCAAACTTCTCTTTTTTATATTTTTCATTTGATTCTTTTGTAATCCTATACATTGTTTGAGACCTTCCTCCAACTGGAATAACCAACCTACCTCCTACTTTTAATTGTTTTAATAATTCTTGAGGGATTTCACTTGCACCTGCTGTTACAATAATTCCATCAAAAGGAGAATTATCAGGTAGTCCCTTATACCCATCTCCATACTTAAATATCTTTGGTCTTATGTTTAGTTTACCGAATAGCTCAGAGGTTTTTCTAAAAAGTTTATGATTTCTTTCAATTGTATAAACATCAACACCAATATTATATAATATCGCACATTGATAACCTGAACCTGTTCCAATTTCTAGGATTTTTTGTTTTTTCTCAAGGCACAATAATTGTGTTTGAAACGCAACTGTAAAAGGTTGTGAAATAGTTTGATCTTCAATTATAGGAAGTGCTTTATCAAGATATGCATGTTCTTCTAATCCTGAATCCACAAAATAATGTCTTGGAGTTAATAGTAGTGAGTCTAGAACAAGTTTATCTGTTATTCCTTTTTCTTTTATTTCATTTACTAAATCTTTTCTTCTTCCAAGAAATTTATAACTATCTTTCATTTATTTACTAATATTATCTTTATAGATGATTATTCCAAAAGAAGATTGTATTTTTAAAAAATTATGATAAAAATTGGTGTTATTGGCGCTGGTCATTTAGGTAAAATTCACTTAAAGTTATTGAATTCCTCAAATAAATATGATTTAATTGGATTTTATGACACTGATATAAAAACTTCTAAGCACTTATCTAAAAAAGAAGGTTATAATTATTTTTCTAATCTAGAAACCCTTTTAGATAATGTTGAAGCAGTTGATATCGTATCCCCAACTTCAACACATCATGAAATTGCTAAAAATGTAATTTCAAAAAACAAACATGTTTTTATAGAAAAACCTCTTACTGATAAAACAATTCATGCAAAGGAACTAATAGAGCTATCAAAAAAATATAATGTTGTAGGTCAAGTTGGACATGTAGAAAGATTTAACCCTGCATATGTAGCTGCTATAAATCATATAGATAATCCTATGTTTATAGAATCTCATCGACTCTCAGACTTTAATCCAAGAGGAAACGATGTTTCAGTAATTATGGATTTAATGATTCATGATATTGACATTGTTCTAAATACTGTTAAATCAAAAGTTAAACAAATTAATGCATCAGGTGTTTCAATTGTCAGTGATTCTCCAGATATAGCAAATGCAAGAATAGAATTTGAAAATAAATGTGTAGCTAATCTTACAGCAAGTAGAATCTCTCTTAAAAAAATGAGAAAAACAAGAATATTTCAAAATGATGCTTATATCTCTATAGACTTTCTAGAAAAAGAACTTCAAATAGTTAAAATTAAAGATGCTGATAAGTCAAGTTCTAATTTATCTATGGTAATAAAAACAAATTCAGGAAAAGACAAAGTTATATATTTTGAAAACCCTGAAATACTTGAAGAAAACTCTATTTTAAATGAACTTGAATCATTTGCTGAATCTATAAATAATAAAACAATTACTAAAGTCACTCTATTAGATGGATATGAGGCTGTTGCAGTAGCAAATGAGATAATGGATCAAATACAATGATAAAGGATAGACTTGAAAATCTATATAAGGAGCTCTCTGAAGATATAAATCTTGTTGCTGTTTCTAAAACAAAGACTGTTGAAGATATTATGAATGCATATAATTCTGGCCAAAGACTATTTGGAGAAAATAGAGTTCAGGAACTAACAGAGAAATACGATAAGTTACCTAAAGATATTAAGTGGAACATGATTGGTCATCTTCAGTCAAATAAGGTCAAATATATTGCTTCTTTTGTTGATTTAATTCATTCGTTAGATTCAGTAAAACTAGCCTCAGAGATAAATAAGCAGGGAGAAAAAATTAACAGAGTTATTAATTGCTTGATTCAAATAAAAATATCAAAAGACGAGACTAAATACGGTGTGAGTTTTGAAGATTTCGATCAATTCTATAAACATATAAATAGTTTAAAATATATTAATGTCGTTGGTTTGATGGGAATGGCATCACTAACTAATAATGAAGATGAAATTAAAGATGAATTTAAATCAATTTCATTATTGTATAATGAACTAAAATTAGTTGATAAAAAAATAGCACACTTATCAATTGGAATGAGTAATGATTATAAATTAGCAATAAATGAAGGTGGGAATATGATTCGAATTGGAAGTAGAATTTTTGGAGAAAGATAAATTTAATGTATAGTATAGTCGATCTAGAAGCTACAGGAGGTAAATTCAATGAAGAGTCTATCATTGAAATAGCAATATATAAATATGATGGGAATAAAATAGTTGATCAATTTATAAGTTTAATTAATCCTCATAAAGAAATAAGCCCATATGTTGAAAAATTAACTGGAATTGATTCCAAGATGGTAAAAACAGCCCCTGTATTTAATGAGGTTGCAAAGCGTATTATTGAAATAACCGATGACTCAATTTTAGTTGCACATAATGCTCAATTTGATTACAGACTATTACAAATTGAATTTGACAGACTTGGATATGAATATATAAAAGAATCACTTTGCACAGTAATTTTATCTCAAAAACTATTACCAAATCAGGAATCATATAAACTAGGTAAATTAGTTAAAAGTCTTGGCATTCCTTTAGTTGACAGACATCGAGCTAGTGGTGATGCAAAAGCAACTGTTGAATTATTTAGACTTTTAATTGAAAAAGATATAAGCAAGGAAATTATTTCAAAAAATGTAGTTACATATTTAGGTCAAAATGTAAGATCTGTATTTAATAAAATAATTGAAGATATAAAAAATGAAACAGGTGTGTTTTACATATATAATCATAATGATGAAATTATATATATAGAGGCAAGTAAGAGTATAAAAAATAGGATAAACAGGTTGTTTACAAGTAATAAGTTTATTCCAAAATCAATTCAAAATAATATTAAAAATGTAAAAGTTGAATCAACAGGTAGCTTTTATATAGCCTTAGTTAAAAAATTCAGTGAAATTGATCATATAAGACCTGCATTTAATAAAATTGATTATGCTGATTATGATAAGTCTATTAAAAAAATTAATTGGCCTAGTAAAGAGTTTTTAATTGTAGATAAAGGTAGAACCCCTCAAGAAAAAAGCTTTTTGTTAGTTTCTTCTAAAAAACTTATTGGCTATGGCTTTTTTGAACTAAATAATGAGATAAACACTAAAGAGAAATTATACTCTAGAATAGTTATGATTAATAATAATAAGAATATAGAGAATATTTTAAATTATATAATAAGTAAACAAAAATTCAAAAAACTTATACCTTTGAATAATATTTTTAAAATTTGAGTATTGGATAAGACAAGACAAAAAATACATGATATTATATACGAAGCTGATACACCTTCTGGACAGTTTTTTGACATTGCACTAATTTTTGTAATTATTCTCAGTGTTATTTTAGTTGCACTTGAGACTGTTGTAACTATACAAGATAAGTATCAAGGAATTCTTAATGTTGCAGAGTGGCTTATAACTATATTATTTACTGTAGAGTATGGATTAAGGATATATTCTGTAAATAATCCTAAAAAATATATATTCAGTTTTTATGGGATTATTGATTTACTAGCAACTATTCCAAAATATCTTGCTTTAATCTTTGTTGGAGCTCATGTTGAGACATTAATGGCTATAAGAGCTCTAAGAATACTCCGAATTTTTAGGGTGCTTCACATATCTAGATATATTGGTGAAACTAACTTTTTAGTTAGAGCTTTACTTGTTAGCAGAGCTAAAATTGTAATTTTTCTTCTTTTTGTAGTTATAATGTGTATACTGTTTGGTACTCTAATGTATCTAGTAGAGGGTCCTGAATCAGGATTTAATAATATACCTACTAGTATTTACTGGTGTATAGTTACAATTACTACCGTTGGTTATGGTGATATTGCACCAATAACGATGTTTGGGCAATTTATTGCATCTGTTCTAATGATACTAGGTTATGGTATTATAGCTGTTCCAACAGGTATAATATCAGCTCAAATGGTTCAGAATAGAAAAAACATCGATGTAAACACAATTGTATGCCCTGAATGTTTAAATACTAAGCATAAAGATGATGCTATATTTTGTGGACAATGTGGATCGAGTCTTAAAGAGAATGTTCACAGGGCAGATGAGTAAGACCTTAATCTATGTTTCTGGTCCAACAGGAATAGGCAAGACATCACTAAGCATAGAGTTAGCAAAAAAACTGAAAACTGAGATTATCTCATGTGATTCAAGGCAATTTTACAAAGAATTAAAAATTGGTACTTCTCCCCCAACAGATAAACAATTAAAAGAAGTTAATCATCATTTTATTTTTAATAAAAGCATAATTGATAATTATAATGTAGGGGATTATGAAAGGGATTCAATAGATGTTATTAATAATTTATTTAAAACTAGAGAATATCTTATACTAGTTGGTGGATCAGGACTATATGCTGATTCAATTTTATTTGGAATAGATAATATTCCAAAGGTTCCAATTGAAATAAAAAACAAATTAAACTTAAGATTTAAAAAGGATGGATTAATCTATCTACAGGATAAGTTAAAAGAAATTGATCTAGAGTATTATAAAACAGTTGATCTAAATAATCCCAGCAGATTAGTTAGAGCAATAGGTGTTTATGAAGTAAGTGGCAAAAAAATATCATCATTAAGAAAAAATAGTAAAAAGAAAAGAAATTTTAATTCATCAGTAATTATGATTAAAGCTAATAGAGATAAATTATACGAACGGATTAATCAGAGAGTTGACAAAATGATCAAAGATGGACTAGAAGAAGAGGCAAATGGATTGGTTAAATTCAAAGAATATAATGCGTTAAATACTGTTGGATACAAAGAGTTTTTTTTATATTTTGATGGAAAATTATCAAAAGAAGAAGCAATTAATAAGATAAAGCAGAATACAAGAAATTACGCTAAAAGACAAATCACATGGTTTAAAAAATATAATGATGCTTTAGGATATAAAATTGATGATAATATTGATGAACTATTAAATAAAATACCAAAAAATGAATAACATAAAGATATCTCTCCTATTTACTCTTTCAATTAACCTTTTCTCATATAGTCAAATAATCTCTGAAAATGAAGTAACGAATTATGCAATAAGCAATATTGAAGAGTTTGTTGAATTTTTATCATACCCTAATGATGCTAATAACAAAGAAGATATTGAAAAACTTATTAATTGGACATCAAATAGGTTTAATGAATTAGGATTTAAAATAAAAAAATTAGAAACTGAATCTGTTCCTCTTTTATTAGCAGAATTAGTATATAAGAAAAGCTATAATACAATATTAATTTATTTACATCTTGATGGACAACCTGTAGATAAATCTAAATGGTATCAAGAGAGTCCTTATAAACCAGAACTGAAAGAACCTGGTAATAATGGAGAGTATGTGATTATTGATTGGGGAAAACTGGATAACAAAACACTTGAAAATCTAGATAGTGAAGACATAAGAATTTTTGCTAGATCTGCTTCAGATGCAAAAGGTCCAGTAATGATGTTAATTAATGCCTTGGAATTAATGAATCAAAATAATCTTAAGCCAAGGTTTAACATTAAACTAATTATGGATTTTGAAGAAGAAAAAAGTTCACCAAGCCTTCCATCTGCGGTAGTTAAATATTCAGATGATCTAAAAAGTGATGGCTTATTAATTTTTGATGGACCTCAACACTCAAGCGGATTACCTACATTAAATTTTGGTAATAGAGGAATATCAAAGATTACTTTAACTACATATGGGCCAATTGTTCCTCAACACAGTGGACACTTTGGTAATTATGCCCCAAATCCAGTATTTAGGATGTCTAATATCCTATCCTCTATGAAAGATGAAAATGGATTAGTCTTAATTGATGGTTACTATGATGGTATAAATATAAATAATGAGATACTAGAAGATCTTAATAGAGTTCCAGATAATGAACAAAAAATGTTATCAGAAATGCAATTCAAATCACCAGAAAAAGTTGGAAGAAGTTATCAAGAAGCTCTACAGTATCCATCTCTAAACGTTAGAGGAATTCAATCTGGATGGGTAAAAGATGAAGTTAGGACAATTGTGCCATCAGAATGCATTGCTGAAATTGATGTTAGGCTAGTACTAGAATCTGATGGCTATAGATTACATAATCTAGTTAGAAAGCATATTGAAAGTTTAGGATATAAAGTAATAGATAGAAGACCTACAAAAGAGGAAAGAATGACTTATGATAAGATAGTAACATTTGACTCTAGTGTATCATACCCGGCCTTTAGAACTGATATTAATAGTGATCTAGGTAAATGGTTAAGTAAATCTCTTACTAAAACTTTTGGACAAACTCCAGTTAAAAAAAGAACAAGCGGAGGATCTGTTCCAATTTCACCATTTGTTAGCATACTGGATATTCCAGCTGTAGGTGTTCCAACTGTTAATAAAGATAACAATCAACATAGTCCAAACGAAAACATTAAGATTAGCAATTATATAAATGGAATCAGAACTTTTATTGGGATATTGAGTGAGAAGTATTAAATATCTTGTAAAAAGTTTAAAATATTAGACTCAATATTATTATAGAGGTTGCTTGTATCTCTTTTTACAAATTTATTACCTGTTAGCCCTTCATATAATTCAATATATCTATTTGAGACATCTATAACAGTCTGATTAGTTATATCAGGAAGTGCTTGACCTCTTTTACCAGAAAATCCATTTTCAATTAACCATTGTCTAAAAAACTCTTTTGATAATTGCTTCTGAGGTTTATCCTTATTAAAATTTTCTTCATATGAATCTTGATAAAAATATCTAGAAGAATCAGGTGTGTGAATTTCATCTATTAATACAAGTTTTCCATTATCTCTATATCCAAATTCATATTTTGTATCAACAAGTATAAGCCCCCTTTCTTGCGCAATTTCAGAACCTCTAACAAATAATTTTTTAGTTATTGACTCAATTTCCTCATACTGATCAATAGTTAATAAACCATTTTTAATAATCTCTTCCTTAGATATATCTTCATCATGACCTTCTGAAGCTTTTGTTGAAGGTGTGATAATAGGATTATCAAACTTTTGATTAGATTTCATACCATTTGGGATTTTTATCCCACAAATTGATCTTAAACCAGATTTATATAATCTATCTGCATGACCACTTAAATACCCTCTAATAACCATCTCAATTTTAATCGGTGAAAGCTTATGTCCTATAGATACATTAGGATCAGGGGAATCAATCAACCAATTATCAATGATATCTTTAGTAGAATTTAGCATAGAGGTAGATATTTCATTTAATATTTGACCTTTAAACGGAATCATTTTTGGCATAATAATATCAAATGCTGATATTCTATCAGAAGCAATAATTACTAGTATTTGATTCTCTAATTCATAAACATCTCTTACTTTACCTTCATATTTAGAAATCAGGCCAGGTAATTTAAAATCTGTTGAGTTTATAGTCCCAATCATTTCTTTTTCTTAATGTTACTTTTACTATAAGAATCAATTATTTTTTTAACTATAGGGTGTCTCATAACATCTTTATCAGTTAGCTGAACTATACCAATATCTTTTTTATTATTTAAAATCAATAATGCATCTTTTAATCCTGATATAATATTTCCAGGCAAATCAACTTGACCTGGATCTCCAGTAACCATAAACTTTGCATTCATACCCATTCTCGTTAAAAACATTTTCATTTGAGCAGGAGTTGTATTTTGTGCTTCATCAAGAATTACAAATGCATTATCTAATGTCCTACCTCTCATAAATGCTAATGGTGCAATTTCAATGATCTTATCGCTAAGGAGTTTACTCAATCTTACACTTGGTATCATATCTCTTAATGCATCATAAAGTGGTTGCATATAAGGATCTAGTTTTTCTTTCAAATCACCTGGTAAATAACCAAGATTTTCTCCTGCTTCAACTGCAGGTCTAGTAAGGATGATTTTTTTTATCTGCTTCTCTTTAAGTGCTTTAACTGCAACAGCTATTCCAGTATATGTTTTTCCTGTACCTGCTGGTCCAATAGCAAATACAAGTTGCTTCTTATCTAACATATCAACTAAAAGTTTTTGATTTTTAGTTTTTGCTAATATCGGTTTACCCCCAACTCCATGTAGTATTAAAGTAGTTTTATCTTTACCATTATATGAGATATTATTAAAAATAATCTCATCAATTACATTTGGACTCAATGAATTAAACTCTAAATAATAATTTGTTAAATATTTAAATTTTTTATTAAAATCGTTTAAAGATTTTTTTTCACCCAGCACCTTCAATAAATCTCCTCTTTGAATAATTTTTAATTTAGGAAAATGAGATCTTAGAGATGAAACATTTTCATTAGTAAAAAAATCTTGAGGATCAATGTTATCTAATTCTATTTCAAGTTCGTTCAATAGATATAGTTATTAATAATTTGTTATAGTAGATAATTTGACTCAAATTTACATAAATTTTATAAAGTTAATTTCATTTTATGTCGATTATAACATTAACTACAGACTATGGAAACAAGGATTATTCTGTAAGTGAATTAAAAGCTAAAATTTATAATGAAATTAGCGATGCTAAAATTGTTGATGTATCTCATGACATTAGCCCTTTTAATCTTAGAGAAGCAGCATATATAATCAAGTCTGCATATAAGCATTTCCCTAAAGACTCGATTCATATAATTGGAATAGAATCGGAATTGACACCTGAGAATGCTCATATAGCAATGGAGTTTAACAACAATTACTTTATTGGTGCTGATAATGGAATTTTTTCAATGATTATAGATGATTTTAAAGCTGATTCTATAGTTGAAATTAATATTCATAAAAATTATAATAATACTATTAGTGCAAATGATGTCTTTGTTAAAGTAGCTACTCATATTTCAAGAGATGGAAAACTCGAAGTTATTGGAAAAAAAATTGATTCCATTAAAGAGATTAAAGATATTAAACCGGTAATTAGCAATGACAACAATCAGATAATAGGAAGTGTTATTTATATTGATAATTATGGTAATGTAGTAACTAATATAACAGAAAAAATATTTAATGAGATTTCTAAATCAAGACCTTTTACTATTCATGCCAGAAATGTAAAGTTTGATAAAATATTCAATAATTATAGTGATGCAATAGATTATAGTATTCCAAAACAAAAACGTGAGGAAGATGGTAAAAAAATAGCCTTATTTAATAATCTCGGATACCTTGAACTATCTATATACAAAAGTAATCCTGCTACTGTTGGAAGTGCAAGTACACTTTTTGGATTAGGTTATAGAGACCAAATTAGCGTACACTTTTAATGTTTGAAATTAGTAGATAACTTTTTGTCTATAATTGTTAAATTATTAATGCATTTAGATATATTTGATAAAAACTTAAAATGAAGTTCATAGTTTCATCATCTCTATTATATAAAGAGCTACAAAATATAGGGGGAATAATAAATACAACAAATACAATCCCAATTCTTGATAATTTTTTATTCAATATCGATAAGAATAAATTAAAGATTACTTCTTCCGATCTAGAATCATCAATGACCTCTGAAATAGAAGTTGAATCTGAAAGTAATGATAGCATAGCAGTGTCTGCAAAATTGTTATTAGATATATTAAAAACTTTTGCTGATCAACCTTTAACTTTTAATAAAACTGATAAAAACACAATTGAAATTACTGCTGATAATGGTAAATATTCACTAGCCTATCAAGACGGAGGGGAATTCCCAAAAGAAATAGAAATACAGGATGCTTCAACAACCAAAATTAATGCAAGCGACTTTTTAAATGCAATTAATTCTACAATTTTCGCTTCTGGTAATGATGATTTAAGACCTGTTATGAATGGTGTGTTTTTTCAATTTAGTAGTGATTCGTTAAGATTTGTTGCAACAGATGCTCATAAACTAGTTAAATATGAAAGAAATGATTATAATACTCAAAATAATTCTGAGTTTATAATGCCTAAGAAACCACTTCAGATACTTAAAGGTGTATTATCTGGTGTTGATACTGACCTTACAATTGAATACAATGAATCGAATGCTAAGTTCCAATTTAACAACAATACACTAACCTGTAGATTAATTGATGGTAAATTTCCAAATTATGAAGCGGTTATACCCAAAGAAAACCCAAATGTATTAACTATAAATAGAGAGGTTTTTCTTAATTCTGTTAGAAGGGTTAGTATATTCTCAAATAAAACAACACATCAATTAAGACTTAAAATAGCTGGAAGTTCCCTTAATGTTTCTGCTGAAGATTTTGACTATAGCAATAAAGCAGACGAAAACCTTGAATGTGACTATAAAGGGGATGATATACAGATAGGTTTCAATTCAAGATTTTTAATTGAGATGTTAAATAACCTTGATACTGAAATGGTTACATTATCAATGTCACATCCAAATAGAGCTGGAATTATAAGACCTGAAAATACAGGTAACAAAAAAGAAGATATAACAATGTTAGTAATGCCTGTAATGCTAAATGAGTAATCTTAACTAAGAAGCTTTCATTGAAGCTGAAACTTTTTTATAAACTCCCTTTTCAAGTTTTTTTCTTATTTCTCCAAATGCTTCAAGAGTAAGATTAACATCCTCGGTAGTATGAGAGGCTGTAGGGATAAGTCTAAGTAATATTAATCCTTTTGGAATAACTGGATACACAACTATTGAACAGAATATTTGATGATTTTCTCTTAAATCTCTAACTAACACCATTGCTTCTGGTATACTTCCTTTAAGGTATACTGGTGTAACACAGCTTTGAGTGTTTCCAATATCAAAGCCTCTATCATTAAGTCCCTTTTGAAGAAGATTAACATTATCCCATAATTTATCTTTTAATTTTGTATCTCTCTGAATCATCTCTAATCTTTTCATTGCTCCAACAACTAACTGCATTTGAAGTGATTTTGCAAACATTTGAGATCTCATATTATACTTAAGGTATTCAATTATCTCAGTGTCTCCTGCTATAAAGGCACCTGTAGATGCCATAGATTTTGCAAATGTTGCAAAGTAAACATCAATTTCATTTTGAACTCCCTGCTCTTCTCCTGTACCAGCACCATTTTTTCCAAGAGTCCCAAATCCATGTGCATCATCAACTAAAAATCTAAATTTATATTTAGATTTTAATTTCACTATTTCTTTAAGTTTTCCTTGCTCTCCTCTCATTCCAAATACACCTTCTGAAATAACTAATATCCCACCACCAGTTTGTTCTGCAAGTTTTGATGCTCTAACTAGATTCTTCTCAAGACTTTTTATATCATTATGTTGATAGGTGTATCTTTTACCAACGTGAAGCCTAACACCATCGACAATACAAGCATGGGCATCTATATCATAAACTATTATGTCGTTCTTTGACACTAGCGTATCAATAGTTGATAGAATTCCTTGATATCCAAAGTTCAATAAATATGCTGAATCCTTAGAAACAAAATTGGCAAGCTTTGATTCAAGTTCTTCATGCATTGTTGTATGACCTGACATCATTCTAGCACCCATTGGATATGCGCTTCCGTATTCTTTAGCTGCATCAGAGTCAACCTTTCTAACTTCAGGATGATTTGCAAGTCCAAGATAATCATTAACACTCCATGTAATTATTTCCTTACCATTAAATTTCATCCTATTTGAAATTGGGCCTTCTAACTTAGGGAAAACGAAATATCCTTCAGCTAATGAAGCCCATTTTCCAATATCCCCTTTATTACTATATATTTTTTTAAATAAGTCTTCCATTAGTTAGACGTAATTAATCGTATTTAAATTTGGTTGATAAAAATTACTATCATAAAAACCTTGATTGTTCATCCATTCATCAGAATATATTTTACTTAGATATCTTGATCCATGATCTGCAAACACAACTACAACATAACTGTTATTGTCAAATTCACCATCTTTATTTAATTGCTTAACAGCTTGCATTGCAGCACCAGAGGTATAGCCAACAAAAATACCTTCATTTAAAGTTATATTTCTTGCCATATGAGCACTTTCAGAATCAGAAACCTTAACAAATTTATCAATTATACCAAAGTCAGTTGCAGATGGCACAATATTTTTACCCATTCCTTCTATTCTATATGAATGTATTTCATCTTTATCTACTTTACCAGTTTCATGATATTTTTTCAATATAGAACCATAAGCATCAACACCTATGATTTTAATATCTTTATTTTTCTCTTTTAGAAATCTTCCTATTCCTGAAATTGTTCCTCCTGTTCCACTACAAGCTATTAAATGAGTAATTTTACCATCAGTTTGTGACCAAATTTCAGGCCCAGTAGATGAATAATGTGCTTTAATATTTAATTCGTTAAAATATTGATTAATATACACTGAAGATTTTATTTCACTACTTAATCTTTTAGCAACTTGATAATATGATCTTGAATCATCAGCGGGAACATTTGAAGGGCATACATAAATTTTTGCACCTAAAGACTTCATCATGTTAATTTTATCTTTTGATGCTTTAGAACTTACAGCCAGAACACACTTATAACCCTTTAGAAGACAAACCATAGCTAGACTAAAACCAGTGTTACCAGAAGTTGTTTCAATAATTGTATCACCTTTCTTAATTATTCCAGATGATTCAGCTTCATTAAGAATATATAATGCAATTCTATCTTTATTTGAGTGTCCAGGGTTAAACGCTTCAAATTTTGTAAAATAATTTCCTTTAAAATCACTAGCAATTTTATTGAGTTTTATTAAAGGAGTGTTTCCTATTAACTCTAGTATATCTGCGTAAGCTTCTTTATTTTTCATTTATATAAAGAAAGTTCAAATGTACTCAAATTATACTAGTAATCACAAGAAAAATCACCAATGGGTGAGCCATCTGGGATAGTATAGTTTTGTGACATAGTATATTCCTCAGGATTATCTAAAAAGTCATTAATTCTTTTAATCAATAATGCATCAAATGAATATTTAGAATTTAATTCTTTTTTTAGTCTTTTAATATTGCTTAATACTATAGACCTTCCATTATCATATAATGAAGATTGATTATAAAGATTAAATATATAATCTAAAAATATTGACTTAGAGTTTTTATTAAGTTCGTCTTGATATTTATTTGATGAGTTATAATTATATATAGAGTCAATAATAATATCAAGATATTTATCTAATGATATTAAGTTATTATTTAACATATTTTGCTGAACTATTCTATTAACTCTTTGATAATTAAAAAGCAAATTAAACGTATGATTTAAAATTGATGAAGATGCCGAAATATAATCAAATGCGACACCTGTATTAGAATTAAAATTTTCTCTTGTTCTATTATTCCTGAATGATCTAGGAGTAATTATATTAATTAAACTACTAGGTAAAGTTAAGTTGACAGGATTTATAACATTGATCAATGATTCTAATGATCTCATCTGTAAATCATTATCTACAAATTCTATTCTTTGTTTTTTATTATTCTTAACAAAATATTCATACTTCAACCCTCCAATAGCTTTAGCTGTTCCCTCAATCTGATATCTATGAAGTAAGTATATTGGAACTATAATGTCTTCAATTTTAGAGTATGGCTCATTATTTTTGAGATGATCTAAACCTAGATTATTTAATGCTAATTGCCTTACTTTAATTAGCTTATCTAATTCTTTATAAGGGAGATCTCCATTATCCCATAAATGAGAAAAAGGATGAGCACTTCCAATAGGTCTAGAATCAGAGTCACTTATAAATCCTAATCCATTTTTAGATGCATTTTCAATAATCTTATTCAATTCATTTAACTCATTCAGATCATCAGAAAAATCACTATAAGCATATGCAACACTAACCTTATCCCATTTGCCAATATTCTTGTCATATGCATTATCAAGATTTATCTTACCATCAATTAGGTCAATCTTAGGATGAGGATAATCCATAACAGAGGACCTATCTGAAATACTCGACAGATAATTATGAGCAAAACCCAGTGTATGTCCAATTTCATGAGCAGACAATTGTCTTATCCTGTCTAAAGAAGTTTCTATTATTTTTTTATTATTTCCTTCATCATTTGGGTTTTCTGTAAGTCCAAGTAAAATCATATAATCTTGTCTAACTCTCAAGCTACCAAGACTAACTTGTCCTTTTATTATTTCCCCTGTTCTAGGATCTATAATACTCGCACCATAACTCCATCCTCTTGTAGATCTGTGAATCCATTGAATTAAATTATATCTAATATCCATAGGATCTGCATCTTCAGGTAATATTTTTATTTGAAAAGCGTTCTTAAAACCTATGCTTTCAAATGCCTGATTCCACCATCTTCCACCTTCTAATAAAGCTGTTTTAACAGGTTCAGGTGTTCCGTTATCAAGGTAATAAACAATAGGTTCAACAGCCTCACTAGTTGTGCTCATCTTATCTTTCTTTTCTAAACGATGTCTAACAATGTATCGTTGTTCTGTTGGTTGATTAATTGGTGTTGAATAGTCAAATACAATAAATGGATTAGACCCACTTCTTGGATCAAACCTTCTTTTCTTATAATTATCATCTGGAAGTTGAATAAATGAGTGATGCTGATTTACTGTTAAGTTAGAGGGAGTTGGAGTTACGTTTCTTACTAGTGAACCTTTAGGGTTACCTATAAATGTTAGCATAACATCAAACTCAATGTTTTTAGGAAATGCTTTAGTCCTCTCTAAATCAATTGCTGATTTTGATAAATCCAAAGAATAAGACCCTGAGTTTGAATTTTTTAATCTTAAAGAGACACCATGAGCATCCTGTAAAATAAATGGAGTTAAATCAATATGATGCTTATTATTCTCCGATTTTAGTATTTTAAATCCATAGAGAACTGATCTGGCAAATGCTTGATCTACTGCCTTGTTTTCAAGATTATTATCAGAAGTCGATATATATTTTAAATTTGGTTGGATTAAAAATATTTTATCTCCTTTTTTTGTAAAGTAAACTACTCTAGCATTTCCGAGTTGACCTCTATCAAGTCCTAAGTCATTATTACCTATACCTCTACTTAAAGAGTTAACATACAAAAACTCCTGTTCAAGCTTGTCTACAACAAGAATTATTTTTCCATTATCATTATTATATGTATAATCAAAGTAACCTGTAAATTCAATATCTTGCGAAAATAAAAGGCTATTAAAAAGAAAGAATGCTATTATTAAGTTTCTCATAAAAATGTATTTTCAGAAATATAATTTTTTTATTTGAGAATGAATAATTAAATTTCAATAAAATCAAATATGTTTTCTAAGGAAAATTTAAAATCCCTTTTTGAACGTCTCGCTACGTTGAGGGAATATCTTTGACATTGATTCAAGAAAAAAAATTATTTCCGAAAAAGAAAAAGAAGCATCAGATCCAGATTTTTGGTCTAACTCAAGAAAAGCTGAACAACACATTAAAGTCATTCAAAATGAAAAAAAATTATTGAATGATTTTAGTAACGCAGAAAGTATAATTAATGATCTTGAAGTATTTAGTGAATTTTATCAGAATAAGGAAATATCTGAAGAAGAGATTCAAAATCATTATGATAATGCTTTAATATTTTTAGAAGAAGTTGAATTGAAAATGATGCTCAATAAAAAAGAAGATTCAATGAGCGCAATTCTCCAAATTACAGCAGGAGCTGGTGGTACAGAAAGTTGTGATTGGGCTGAAATGTTAATGAGAATGTATTTAATGTGGGGGGAAAAGAATAAGTTTAAAATAACAGAACTAAATAATCAACCAGGAGATGTAGCAGGTATAAAAACAGTAACCATTCAAATTGATGGAGATTATGCTTTTGGATGGCTTAAAGGTGAGAATGGAGTTCATCGATTAGTTAGAATATCACCTTTTGACAGTAATGCAAAAAGACATACATCATTTGCATCAGTTTATATATATCCCTTAGTTGATGAAAGTATTGAGATAAAAATTAATCCTAGTGATATATCATGGGAGACTATGAGATCTGGAGGTGCTGGAGGTCAAAGTGTAAATAAATTAGAAACTGCTGTTAGATTAAAACACAAACCATCTGGTATAATTGTTGAAAACTCAGAAACTAGATCTCAACTGGATAATAAGGAAAAAGCAATGCAATTATTAAAATCTCAGCTTTATGAAATTGAAATACAAAAAACTCAAGAAGAAAGAAAAAAAATAGAAGATTCTAAAAAGAAAATAGAATGGGGGTCACAAATAAGAAATTATGTTTTACATCCCTATAAATTAATTAAGGACATTAGAACAAATATTGAGAGGAACGATGTTGAAAATGTTCTGAATGGGGATTTAGATCAATTCCTTAAATCCTTTTTATTAAATAATTAAAATGGAGCATCATCTTTATCATCAATTTTTTCTTGATCAGATTTATTAAGTTTAGATTGAAATTCAAAAGGAGAATCATATCCATCTATATCTTCAAATTTTCCTAACTCTGCTGAGAATTTAAGTCTAATATTTCCTAATGCTCCATTTCTATGCTTTGCAACAATAAATTCAGCTTGACCTTGAGATGGGGTTTGAAGATCATCATCCCAATTTTCCATACCATAATATTCTGGTCGGAAAATAAAGGAAACTATATCTGCATCTTGTTCTATAGCTCCTGACTCTCTTAAATCTGATAAAATCGGCCTTTTTGTACCCGACCTAGTCTCAACAGCTCTTGAAAGCTGAGAAAGAGCAATCACAGGGACATTTAATTCTTTAGCTAAAGCCTTTAAGTTTCTTGAAATAATCGATATCTCTTGTTCTCTATTTCCTGTTTTTGTAGAACTTCCAAGATTCATTAGTTGCAAATAGTCAATAATAATAACTTTTATATCATTTGAAGAGACTAATCTTCTTGCCTTAGCTCTTAGCTCAAATATGGTTAAAGATGGAGTATCATCAATAAATAATGGCGCACTTTCAAGATCAGTGATTTGATTATTTAATTGTTGCCATTCATGTTGTGCTAATTTCCCTGTTCTTAATAAATCAGATTTTAATCCTGTCTCTGCAGATATAAGTCTTGTAATTAATTGTATAGCTGACATTTCAAGAGAAAAAAATGCAACTGGAACATTATGTGTAATAGCCATATTCCTTGCCATTGATAGAGATAAAGCAGTCTTACCCATACCAGGTCTAGAGGCAATAATTATTAGATCACTTGGTTGCCAACCTGATGTTAATTTATCTAGTTTATCGAAGCCACTACTAACCCCACTTAAACCTTCTTGTTTAGAAATTTCTTCAATTTTTCTTTTAGCTTCTCTAACAAGATCCTCAGCACTAACAGATGACTTCTTAAGATGACCTTGGGTAATATCTTAAAGTTTTGACTCTGCTTCGTCAAGTAAATCAATTACATCTGTACTTTCATTATATGCTTTTTGAATAACTTCATTTGATATTTTAATCAATCTCCTTTGAATAAATTTCTGTTGTATAATCCTAGCATGAAACTCTATATGTGCTGAGGAAGAAACTTTTTGAGAAAGTTCAATTAAATAGAACTCCCCTCCTATGTTTTTTAGATTTTTACTCTTTTTTAAATCAGCAGACACAGTAAGCAGATCTATTGGTTCAGAATTCTTAAACAACCTTTCTATTGACTCAAAAATAAGTTGATGTGACTTTTTATAGAAAACTTCTGGAATTAAGATTTCTATAACCTCATCAACACCTTTTTCATCAATAAGCATAGCTCCTATAACAGCTTCTTCTAGATCAATAGCTTGAGGTGGTA
>MPLT02196777.1_pt1 | contig 39415 bp, 38 predicted proteins | sample 1617391 | NCBI WGS metagenome assembly MPLT02 (sample SAMN05944800, study PRJNA350692) | marine metagenome | biome: marine; feature: ODZ; material: water; isolation source: 70 m water sample filtered on 0.2 um supor filter | place: Pacific Ocean | collected 2012-04-08 | depth 70m m
AAGTACTTAAGGTAGATAAGCAAAGGGGATCGACCATTCTTTTCGTTGCACTTAGTGCAATAAATGGGATACGGATTATGTTCCAGCCGTTCCTTCCTTTCTCTAGCCAAACCCTGGACGCTATGCTTGGGGAGTCTGTTGGATGGGAACGCCAAGAGCTTCAACCAGGGTCACCATTGCCTAAACCTGCCCCACTATTCCGCAAGGTTGAAACTGATGAAATCGGAAACTAAAGAACTCAATTGGATAGATAATCACTGTCATCTATCAACTGAAGGTTCTACAGAAAACGAACTGACCGAAGGAATTAGGGCGGGCGTACAAAAATTCATCAACGTTGGGACTGATCTTGAAAGCTCTAGAGAAGCTCTACAAAGTGCTATCAGATTTCCTAACACTGTTTATGCGACCGCAGGCATACACCCACACGAAGCATCAAAAGGAATTGATGGGATTGACGAACTCCTTTCAAAACCCGAAATAGTGGCAGTAGGAGAGTGTGGGCTTGATTTCTACTACAACCATTCTTCAATAGAAGAGCAAATTGCCGTCTTTGCATCCCACATTGGCTACGCAAATGACAAAGACATGCCGCTTGTTATACATACCAGAGATGCATGGGATGAGACTTTTCAAATTCTTGACAGCGAAGGAACTCCAAGGAGGACGGTCTTTCATTGTTTTACTGGAGGCCCACAAGAGGCTGAAATGGCTTTAGAGAGAGGTGCTTTTCTTTCATTTTCCGGAATCGTAACTTTTAAAAATGCACCAGAACTCCGAGAGGCTCTGAAATTAAGCCCAATTGATAGGATAATGATTGAAACAGATTCACCATACCTAGCTCCAATACCTATGCGCGGAAAGAAAAATACTCCTGCATACTTGCCATACATAGCAGAACGAATCGCTCAAGAAATAAACATGGAACTACCCGAACTATCAAAAGTTCTATGGGATAACACCAATCAGTTCTACGATCTTCCCTCAAATAACCTTTGAGACTAATTATCTAGCGAGCAAAATCACTCAGGTTGCCTTTTCTAGGACATCAGGAACATAATGATGGGGCAGTCGGGCGGAGGTAGAGAACTGCAAGAAGTAACAAGCTACAGAATTTTGCATGCTCTACGATTCCCTATCGTAGGAGCCATAATAGTACTGCTCGCCGTTTTTTCAGTAGTGCTTTCTCTAACCGGACCCGATGAATCAGCCTTTTTGGAAGAAGCATTTAGTCAGACAGCACCGACCCCTACTGATTCAGACCCCAATGAAGAATCCGCCACAGACTCGGGTATTAGATCAGAATCAGAGATTACAGAAACCAAAGAAGAGCAAATCGGCCACGCACAAAATAGATACACCGAAGTTCTCCGTTCAGAAAATAACGACTTGCAACCCTACATCCCAAATTTCGTACCAGAGGGAGACTTGATCACAACTATTTCAAGCTTCTCACCACCAGTTACCAATTATCAGAACATCGAGCCAGCACCTATTGCAGAAAGCCCCCCACCACAGAGTCCGGAACCAAACCCTGATACGAGCTTCAATGCCAATGTTGAACAATGGCGTCAGTCAGTAGGAGAAGCAATAAATTCCTATGGCGGCCCCAGCAGCGACACCAACCGATTCTTACGCATCATGCAGTGCGAAAGCATGGGACAACCAAATGCAACGAACCCTTCAAGTGGCGCAGCAGGCTTGATGCAGCATCTCCCACAATATTGGGATGCTAGAGCAGCATCTGCAGGATATTCTGGCTACAGCGCTTATGACCCCATAGCCAATATCAACGTCAGCGCTTGGTTAATTTATCAAGCGCCTGGCGGTGGGTGGCAACACTGGGTATGCCAGTAAGTGGGGTATCTGGCACAAACAAGTCTTCAAGATCATGGGCAATATTTAGACACTCGAAAGCTCCTAACTGTAAGGGGAAATAAATGCCATTAGGGAAAAAAGATCTGATGGAACTCATGGATCGTTATCAGATAAAGCCATCAAAATCATTAGGGCAAAACTTTGTTATCGACCCAAACACAATCCACAAAATCATTCGCGATGCGAAAATTGAATCCGGTGATCAAATCCTTGAAATAGGGCCAGGATTTGGCTCTCTAACATGTGAACTCGCCAAATTCGGCAAGGTCGTTGCTATCGAGTATGACCGTTTTCTTCTGGAAGGTTTTTCTGAGGTTATAGCTAGACATGAAGTCGAAGAAAAAGTTGAGATTATCCATGCTGATGCTATGAAAATACCTTGGACTGAATTCTTTTCCGGAAGAGACGGAATTTGGAAGATGGTCTCAAATCTTCCTTATAACATTGCTTCACCACTGCTCATAACAGTCTTAGAGCAAGCTCCACAAATAGATGAAATTTTTGTCATGGTGCAAAAAGAGGTAGCAGAAAGATTTGCTGCCACCCCTGGGACTAACGCATGCGGAATTCCATCAGTGAAGTCGCAATATTGGTCGGAAGTTTCTGTAATAGGGAAGGTATCGCCAGCCGTTTTCTACCCGACTCCAAGAGTTGATTCGGCGTTACTGCATTTCAAACGTAGAACTGCTCCAATGGCGGTTAATATTTCAACATTTAATGAAATAGTCCGTAAGGCTTTTGCCCACAGGCGAAAAATGTTACGGAAATCAATTGGTCGTGGAATTGAACAAGCAACTTTTACTAATGCCAATGTAGATCCTCGCTCAAGACCAGAAGAACTCTCTATTAAAAATTGGGTTGATCTTGCCAATGGGTTAGATCTAGAGAAGAAAAACAAACTAGATTCCTCCCAATGAACGAACTTATAGCCCCCGCTAAGCTAACACTCTCATTATTCATAACGGGATTACGGCCTGATGGCCTGCATACTCTTGAAGCTGAAATGGTAACTATAGATTTCGCTGACACAATTACGATTGAAGAAGGGGACACAAACGTTTCCTACGTTGGCCAATATCCCATTACGCCCAGCAGAGAAGAAGACCTTATTGTAAAAGCTCTTCAGTTAGTAGAAAAAAATAGGAAAGTCACGGTAAATAAGAACATCCCCCCAGGTGGTGGTTTAGGCGGAGGTTCAGCAAACGCAGCTGCTATTTTACGGTGGGCTGGGTTCACAAACGAAGCTGAAGCAGTCAACTTAGGTTCAGACATCCCATTCAACATTCGCGGAGGGAGGGCACTAGTTAAGGGAATTGGAGAAGAGGTCGTAAATCTTGAATATGAGAGAAGGCAATTTACGCTCCTCATACCTCCCTTTGGATGTTCAACCGCAAAGGTTTATAGCACGTGGGACCAAATGGGTTCGCCCAAAGGACCTAATGGCAATGACCTTGAAGAGGCAGCGATAGAAGTTGAGCCACGTCTTTTGGAATGGAGAACTAAGTTAGAAAAACATTCAGGAAAAAAACCTCGACTTGCTGGTAGCGGCTCCACATGGTTTGTAGAGGGGGGCTTTCCTGGAGATGGCTTCATCGTGACCCAAACGACTCAAGAAAACCAGATTGGACCACTTCAAAAATAATTAAATTAAGAAAGAAAAATTATTTTCCGCGTTGACGTTGAGCTCTCGTACGCTTCAACATCTTACGGTGTTTTTTCTTCCGCATTCTTTTCCGACGTTTCTTAATTAATGAACCCATAGCGGTAGCAGACTACCTGAAGATTCCGGTAAAGCGGTGTTTTGACACACTTTAAAATAATTTTCATGAAACTGTTCTCAAATGTAATCTTTGAATATAGGAGTAAGAAACAAAGAAAGATCAATAAATCAATTTCTGAATGCATAGATCTCCGTGAGATGCGATAGGTTCAGAAATAACAGCAATGGCCCGTAGTTCAACTGGCGGAACGCCTGGTTTTGATCCAGGAGGTTGCAGGTTCAAGTCCTGCCGGGCCAGCAAAAGATAAAATAAGGAACCAGATATGGAATTGATAACTAAAAAACGCCTCCACCTTATTTCGGGAAGGTCAAACCTTGTCTTAGCACAAGAAATAGCTGATCATTTAGGTGTCAGCCTTGATCAACCCAACTTGGCTGAGTTCGCAAATGGAGAAATCCATTGCCGATTTTCTGAGTCGGTTCGAGGCGGAGATGTTTTTATTATCCAGAGTCACTCAGCTTCCGAAGGGATGACGGTTAATGACTCAATAATGGAGCAACTCATCATGGTTGACGCTGCAAGGCGTGCTTCCGCCAAGCGGATAACGGTTGTGTGTCCATTTTACGGATACGCCCGTCAAGATAGAAAATCTGAAGGGCGAGAACCGATTACTGCTCGTCTTCTAGCTACGCTTTTCTTAGCAGCCGGAGTTAGTCGAATGATTTCCGTTGACCTACATTCAGGTCAGATTCAGGGCTTCTTTGAAAAACCTGTTGATCATCTAACAGCCATGCCAGTTTTGGTTGAGTATATGCGTGGACTTGGAGATGACCTTGTTATTGTTTCCCCTGACACTGGAAGAGTGAAAGTCGCCGAGCGATATGCTAGCGAACTTGCTGCTGACTTAGCTATTGTCCACAAACGCAGAGTTAAAAACAAAAAGAATGTTGTTGAATCAAAAGACGTAATGGGGGATGTGGACGGACGTGTATGCGTTTTGATCGATGACATGATCGATACTGGAGGAACCATAGTGGGGGCGGCTGAGCTACTTGCTGAAAAAGGGGCGACAGAGGTTTACGCATGCACCACTCATGGTGTTTTCTCAGACCCAGCAATTGAACGCATAGAAGCTTCCGTTATTAAACAAATTGCTATGACCAATACTTTACCTCTCCCTGAGAGTAAGCGAACTGAGAAGATCACAGTCCTTTCTGTAGCGGGAATTATCGCATCAGCTCTCGATGCTGTCTTCGAAGACACTAGTGTCAGCGAAATTTTTGGTGGTAAACATCTAAGCTAGAAGTAAACGGGTGGACCAACCGAATCCCACGTGTACACTTTGGATCTGGTGAAACATCACCGAAACTACTATTTGGTTAGTTGGTAGAAAGATCAAAAATGGCAGATTTAGTATTAGACACTGAAGAAAAAAGCGAACTCGGAAGTCGTTCATCGCGTCGTCTGCGACGAAGCGGAAGAGTCCCTGGAGTTCTTTACGGGCTAGGTGAAGACCCACAGGTATTCAGTGTTGACTATGGAGAACTTCGAGGAGCATTGACAACAGACGCAGGGCTAAATGCCTTGATCCAGATAAATGTTGGAGGTGCATCTCAACTTTCGATTCTGAAAACCCTTCAACGTCACCCAGTAAAGGATGAAGTCATACATGTTGATTTCGTTAGAGTTGATCCAAGCCAAGAATTGGCTGTTGAAGTTCGGCTCATACTTGTGGGAGATGCCAAAAAAGTTACGGATGCGGATGGGATGGTTGACCAAACCATGTTCTCACTTTCAGTCCTTTCGCTCCCACAGGCGATTCCAAATGAGCTGTCCGTAGACATTTCTGACCTAGAGATAAACGATTCAGTTCGTGTAGAAGATATACAACTTCCCGAGGGTGTAAGAACAGAAGTTGGCCTAGAAGAGACAGTCGCAGTTGGAACTGTTACGAGGTCAACTATGGAATCCATGGCAGCCGACGAAGCAGCTGACTTAGAATTAGAAGAAGGCGAAGGTTCTGAGGTTGAAGGTGGCAGTTCGGAAGAAGACGAAGAGACTTCAGCCGAAGATAGCGAGTAAGTCTCGTGCTGCGTAGACAGCGCAAACTAAAATCAACTTCTCAACCAGCTTTGCTAATCGTGGGATTAGGAAACCCGGGAGAGAAATACAAGAATACTCGTCATAATGTAGGTCAAGAAGTCCTAGAAGCCTTGTCGGTTCGCCACGGTGAAACTTTCAAAAAAAGTAAAGAGTTAGCTTTGTGCAGCGAAGTAAGAATTAATTCGCAGAAAGTAACACTTGCTATACCACAAACCTTTATGAACGAATCAGGTCTCGCAGTCCAGAAATTAGCTCGCCGATACAATATTTCCAATCCGGCAGATCTTCTTATCATTCATGACGAACTAGATCTACCACCTGGGTCAATGAAAATAAAACTCGGAGGTGGGCTAGCTGGACATAATGGGCTCAAATCAATTGAACAACATTTACATACAAAAGATTTCGGACGCTTACGAATAGGAATAGGGAAACCAGAGAATTCTGAACAAATACGAAATTTTGTTCTCAAACGTCCTTCAAAACAAGATCAGGAAAAAATTAATCACTGTTTGGATAAGTCAATTGAAGCTATTGAAAGCCTTCTCTCTCACGGATATGAGAAAACTATGAATAAGTTCAATGGCAATCTTTGACAAATCCATACAAGAATTAGGAAACCACCCAATCCTTGACCAAATGGCGAGCTTCCGGAATAACAACTTTGTCATTTCTGAAAATGCAAGAAGCTTAGCAATCAACGCATATATCGCACACGGAGGAAGAGTCCCTGCACTTGTGGTTACAACCACCGAAGAGGAATCTAAACAGATTGTTCGAGATTTAACTAAATCTCTAAAACAAGATGAGGTCGCATTATTTCCATCTTGGGAAACCCTGCCTTTTGAAAGAGTAAGTCCAACAATAGAAACCATGGGCAGAAGAAGCGAGGTGCTTTGGAGAATGCGCAATGGAATCAGCCCTAAAGTAGTCGTCGCTACTGCTAGATCTGTTTCGCAAATTCTCACTTCAACGAGTTATCCCAGCCCAATTAGGTTAATCCAAGGTAAAACAATTGATTACGACACGCTTTTGAAGACCCTTTTTGAATATGGGTATCATCGGACTTCTCAAGTTGAAAGGAGAGGTGAATACGCAGTTCGCGGGTCAATCATTGATATCTATCCTTCTACATCTGATACTCCGATCCGGATAGATATATGGGGTGACGAAATTGAACGGTTAACAACTTTTTCCATAGCTGACCAACGGTCAAAAAAATCCGAAAAAACTATAAATGTTTTCCCAGCTCGAGAATTAATTCCTTCTCAAGCAATACAAAACGAAGCGACGAAATTGTTGAAAACCCAACCATGGGGAGAAGAACACTGGGAACGCTTTCAGAATCATGAGTTTTTTGAAGGAATGGAATCCTGGCTTCCATGGTTAGAAATCTCGCATGACACGTTCATAGAACTATTTCCCTCTGATGGGGTTATTTTTATGCTTGAACCTAACAGAATTTTTCAACGAACAAATGACTTAATCACTGAAGAACTAAACGTTGGTGTGGCTCTTGCTCAAACGTGGGGGTTTAATGCAGGCGAAAGCTTCCCTAAACTCCACATTGATCTAGAAAAAGCGCTTCTAAAAAACAATCACAAAATAATAAACTTTGTTTCTTCATCACCAGACCCTGCAACTCCAAAACTGCCTACCAAAACATTTCAAGATTCTAATAAAGCTCCAGAGGAACAGTTAGCTGAGCTACTAGAGGATGATTATTGCATCTTCTTCGCCACTGAGAACGAAGCCGCAGCTGCGTTACTTAAGTCAAAACTAATGGCAAATGAACTCAACGCTGAAGTAATTTCTTTAAATGAAAAGAATTCAGTAAAGAATGGGATAAACATTGTTCCCAGCACAGACCAAAGCGGGGTCATTCTCCCAGATATAAAAACCGCAATAATTTCGGAAGCAGAATTCTATGGGAAACGCCGTTCCCATAGAATGCCAAAGAAAAAATTATCAACAGCGCCATCACAAATTGAAGATCTTAGAAAAGGTTCGTTCGTGGTGCATGAACATCATGGAATCGCCCAATATCAAGGAATAGTAAAAAGAACTTTGGTAGGGAACGAGAGAGATTACCTGCTTCTTGAATATCGGCGAGGCGATAAACTTTATGTCCCTACCGATCAAATCGGCCAAGTTAGTCAGTACACGGGGGGGAGCATCCCATCTTTGAGCCGCATGGGTGGTTCCGATTGGACACGAACAAAAACTAATATTCGTAACGAAATTCAAAAAATAGCGCAGGAATTGGTCGTGTTGTATCAAGAGAGAGAAACCCTTCAGGGATTTCAATATGCACCTGATTCACACTGGCAAAAAGAACTTGAAGATTCCTTTCCCTTCCAAGAAACTCAAGACCAATTATTGGCAATAAAAGATGTTAAGTCAGATATGGAAGACTCAAAACCGATGGACCGCCTTGTTTGCGGAGATGTTGGGTTTGGAAAGACCGAAATAGCACTACGGGCAGCATTCAAAGCAGTCCTTGATAGTAAACAAGTAGCAATTCTGGTTCCCACAACACTCTTAGCCCAACAACACTTTCAGACATTTACTGAAAGGCTAAGCCCATTCCCAGTGCGAATAGCTGTCCTCAGTAGATTTTTGTCGCAAAAACAATCTAATGAAGTAATAAATAAAATATCCAAAGGGGAAGTCGATCTGGTGATTGGAACTCATCGGCTCTTATCCGAAGATGTTTCTTTCCATGACCTTGGACTTTTGGTTATAGATGAAGAACAGCGATTCGGTGTTTCTCATAAGGAACGAATTAAAGCAATGAAATCAAACGTTGATGTCCTGACTCTTACCGCCACACCCATACCTCGAACATTAGAAATGAGCCTCACAGGTATTAGAGATCTCACTTTGCTTAATACCCCACCGACAGATAGGCAACCGATTCTAACTTATGTCGGCGATTACGACGACTCAATCGTGGTGGCTGCGATCCGCCGAGAACTACTTCGCGACGGGCAGGTATTTTTTGTCCACAACCGAGTATCGGATATAGAAATTATTGCTGATGACCTAAGAGAGAAAATACCTACAGCGAAAATCGCGGTAGCTCACGGCCAAATGGATGAAGGAACTTTAGAACAAACCGTCATTGATTTCTGGGAAAAAAAGTACGACGTTCTGGTATGTACAACCATTATTGAATCAGGGATAGATATGCCGGCTGTGAATACTCTTATTGTCGACAGGGCTGACCGTTTAGGACTTGGACAACTTCACCAGTTAAGAGGTCGCGTAGGGCGTTCCGGGACAAAAGCCTACGCTTATCTATTGACCCCCTCCGGTGAGCAACTCGCTCAAGACGCTTATGAAAGACTTAGAACGATTGGCGAAATCAGTGAGTTAGGGTCTGGATTCAAGATAGCTATGAGAGACCTAGAGATACGAGGGGCAGGAAACCTCCTTGGTACAGGCCAATCTGGCCATATCGCTGCTGTCGGATATGACCTTTATTGCAAATTGGTTACTGAAGCAGTAGATGAACTACGGGGAGTCCCCAAAGAGAAAACCCCAGAAATTCTTATCGAATTACCTGAAACTGCCTATATACCAAAAGACTACATACCAAGAGAAGAATCACGGCTTGAAGCGTACAGAACCCTTTCTTTGGTAAAAGACAAAAATGATGTCACCGAAATTCAAACAGCGTGGCTTGACCGGTATGGGGAACCACCAGAAGTAGCAACAAATCTATTACGAGTGGCGTATCTTAGAACCTCTGCTCAAAAGCATGGGATTACAGAAATCCAAGCATTGAAAGTACATGGTTTCGGAAAACCAAAATGGAATATTCGTATTTCACCTATTTCTTTACGCCCATCAGAAAGAGTTAGGACACTGCGTATCTTTGCTGGATCAATTTACAAAGAAGACCAAAAGGAACTGATTTTACGCATCCCAGAGATAACTGAAGCAGCGGAAGAGTTAATAAAAATCCTTGGTGAGTTAACAATGAACCCCAAAAAATCATCAAAAAATTGAAGCAAAGAATTCTCCCTTAATTCATCTCGGCCACATCAACAACATTTGCCCATAACAGAGGTATTTTGGATAAGACCCCTATTTAAAGAACTAATCGCGATTCCTAAAGGATAAAGGCCATGTCCGATAGCAAAATTAAAAAAGTTTACGGACGTGAAATCCTTGATTCTCGTGGAAATCCGACAGTTGAAGTTGATATAACACTCGCAGATGGTTCGTTTGGACGTGCAGCGGTCCCATCCGGTGCTTCCACTGGAAGGTTCGAAGCTACAGAGCTAAGGGATAGAGAAGAAAGATATTTAGGTAAAGGGGTTACAAAAGCAGTAGGGAACGTTAATAACGCAATTGCAAATGAAATTCACGAACTCGACGCACTTGATCAAAGAAATATTGATAGAACTATGCTCCTTCTCGATGGCACAGAAAATAAATCCAATCTAGGAGCAAATGCGATCCTTGGAGTTTCTCTAGCAGTTGCGAAAGCAGCTGCAAGATCATTGAACCAGCCTCTTTACAGGTATTTAGGAGGCGCTTCATCACATGTCTTACCCGTTCCAATGATGAATGTGCTTAACGGTGGCGAACACGCCGATAACAACGTTGATTTACAAGAATTTATGATTATGCCAACAGGAGCCGCATCGTTTTCTGAAGCACTGCAATGGGGTGTTGAATGCTACCAAACTTTGAAAATGGTCCTACAAGAAAAGAATTTATCAACAGCCGTAGGAGACGAAGGTGGCTTCGCTCCAGATTTAGCATCTAATGAAGCCGCAGTTCAATTATTAGTTGAATCTATCGAAAAGGCTGGATTCACTCCTGGCGAAGACATCACAATCGCGCTAGATGCAGCGAGTTCTGAATTTTTCGTTGAAGGCGAATATGTCCTTTCTGGTGAAGGAAGAAAACTAACCTCAAAAGAAATGGCTGAATACTTTCAAAATCTAATAACTGACTACCCGATTATTTCAATTGAAGATGGAATGGATGAAGAAGACTGGGAAGGGTGGAACGAACTCACTAGACGGATAGGTGACCAAGTCCAACTCGTTGGCGACGACCTTTTCGTTACAAACACCCAAAGACTTCAAGTAGGGATAGAAAACAAAACAGCTAATTCAATTTTGATAAAAGTAAATCAAATTGGGACTTTAACTGAAACGCTTGAAACTGTAGATCTCGCACGCCGTCACGGCTATACCTCTGTGATATCTCATCGATCAGGAGACACTGAAGATACGACTATTGCTGACTTAGCTGTAGCAACGAATTGCGGTCAGATAAAGACAGGCGCTCCCTCACGTAGTGAAAGAGTCGCGAAATACAATCAATTAATCCGTATCGAAGAAGAACTTGGAGATGCTGCAGCGTTTCGCGGAGTTGAAGCATTGAAAGGCAGATAACGTGTCTGTTCTATCAGGGGATTTAAACCAAGATTCAATAGCAATAGAAAGAACTAGAAGAATCACATTAGGTTTTCTTGTACTCCTAGCAACCCTGCTTATCTTGTGGTGGAGTTTTGATTCATTCCAACTATGGAGAGACCAAGGGGCGGAACTCTCAATGAAACAAGCTGAGTTAAGCCAAATTGAAAATGAATATGCAGATCTTGAGAAAAGAGAACAAAAATTATACCTACCCTCAGAAATAGAATGGCTCGCAAGACAGAATTTCGGTCTCATCAAACCCGGAGAAGAGGCTTTCGCTGTCCCCCCACCAGCCCCAGAGCCAGTTAGGTTGCCTTCTGTATGGCCATTTACCTATCTAGCAGAAGCACTCGGGGGATAAATGCAAAATCCGATTCAGGTTACAGATCTATCGCGCGCATTCGGTGATTTAGTTGCAGTAGATGGAATTAGCCTAAGCGTTGAAAAGGGTGAAGTATTTGGTTTTCTCGGACCAAATGGGGCCGGAAAATCTACAGCTGTTCGAATGTTGACAACGCTCCTAAAGCCAACAAATGGTCAAGCGTGGGTAGCAGGACATGATGTAGTCAATGAAGCTGGCGCTGTCAGAAAGAGAATTGGAGTTGCTTTACAAGACGCTGCAATCGATCCGCTAATGACAGGAAACGAATTACTAAGACTGCAATCAGTTTTGCATGGGATTCCAAAACGTGACGCTCGAAATCGGTGCGGAGAGTTACTTGAACGCGTCGGGTTAACAGCGGCAGGAGATCGAAGAGTCGGAACATATTCAGGAGGAATGAGGCGAAGACTAGACCTAGCATTATCCCTAGTACATGAGCCAGAAGTGTTGTTCCTTGACGAACCAACAACGGGACTGGACCCAACGAGCAGATTAGCGCTTTGGGAAGAAGTCAGAAAATTAAACCAAGAAATAGGGACAACCGTATTCCTTACAACTCAATATCTTGAAGAAGCAGACCAATTAGCACAACGGATAGCAATAATCGATGAAGGAAGAATCGTCCGTGAAGGAAGCCCAAGCCATCTTAAAGCACAAGTCGGGGCCCCGACGTTACGCGTAGACGTTTGGGAAAAAGATTTCGCAGCAGCTAAAAACACGATGGCACAATTCGGTGAAGAACGACCTGCTAGGAAAGGAAGAATCGCCATTGGCCTGGCAGCTGGAACCAAGGGAATAACAGTTGTCTTAAAAGCGCTTGAAGATGAATCAATTGAAGTTCAACACGTGGAATTAGATGAGCCGAGTTTAGATGATGTCTTTGCAGACGCCACCGGTCGCCGCCTTGAAGGCGGGGGAAAGGCGGAATGAGTAGTTGATGCGCACTAGGAACTTCATTCCTCAAACCCTACAACTTTCTCACCGGAGTATCTTAGGGATGATCAGGCAACCGCAATCCTGGGCCCCAAGTCTTTTCTTCCCGCTTCTTCTGGCAGCTGTTTATTCCTCACAATTTAGCAAAGCAGTTAATTTACCAGAGTTTCCTTATAGCGATATAAGCTTCCTAGATTTCATACTTCCAGCTTGTGTTATACAGGGAGTTCTCTTTGGCTCAACAAACAGTGCAACTGACCTTGCAGGAGATATCCAGAATTCATTTATGGATAGGTTGCTTTCCTCACCAGTTTCGCGACCCTCAATTTTAGTCGCACGCCTCGCAAGCGCATTCGTCTATGGACTTGTGCAGGCTTTGACACTGATAACGATCTTTTATATCTTCGGAGCGAACCTCACTGGTGGGGTGCCTAGCGCTTTAGCGCTAATGTTCATCACCTCGTATTTATCAATGGCTGTTGGCAGTTTCCTTCTTGCGATTGCTTTAAAAACAGGTTCGCAAGAAGTAGTAAATTCTCTCTTCCCCCTTATTTTTGTTTTTATCTTCATCAGTTCAGCATTCTTCCCAGTTGAATTAATGGATGGCTGGTATGGGGCTATAGCGAAATGGAATCCACTTACTTGGGTAATCGACTGGACGAGGGCTCTAACAGTAGAGGGATTTTCATGGTCAAACCTCATAAAAGCAGTCGGGGTAGTCTCGTTAATAGCCACCATAGGAATAGGTACAGCCACTAGGCAGCTCAAAAAACGGATAGCTGCTTTGTGATGGCTACCTCCCAAACTATGAAAGGTCACTCATTTCTCGTTAGCCAAGCATTTGTCTTAAGAGGTTTGATGCGCATGAGGCGATTGCCATCATTGATGCTTCCAACAATAATTATGCCGATTTTTTTTGTCGTTGCCTTCAGCGGGTCTTTCGCATCAGTAGTGCAACTAGACGGCTATGGAACTGATAAGGCAGTTAACTGGATGGCTGCATGGGCAGTTTTGCAAGGTGCGGCTTTCTCAGGTCTCGGCGGCGGAGGTTTAACAGCTACAGACCTTGAAAATGGCTTTTTCGACCGGCTACGATCAGCGCCTATAAACCCATATGTTCTGATTACAGGGCTGGTGGGTTATTCAATCTGCCGTGCTGTAATCCCGACCACAGCTGTCCTTATCATTTCATTTGCATTTCTGGGAGCTGAAATGCCTGGTGGGATACTTGGTTTCCTCATGGTGTACCTTGCAGCCATTGGAGTCGCCGCGATCATGGCCTTTTTTGTCCTTGGAATAGTTTTTACTTTCAAATCCGTAAAATCATTAGCAATAGCCCAAATTTTTATGTTTAGCTCAATGTTCCTATCGGTAGGGCAAGCCCCGCTAGAGGCTATTGAGGGTTGGTTAAATGTTGTCGCCAAATTCAACCCAATTTCCCATATTATTCGAATGTGCCGACAAGGTTTTCTTGGAGAAGTCACTTGGGCGCAGACACAATCAGGTCTCATCGCCATGTTTTGCTTAATAGCTGGAACAGCATTATGGGCAAGAATCTGTTATAGAAAAGTTGATATATAGATTGAGTTAGTGTTCTCCCCACCTGATGTACTAGATTCCTAATATAGAAAAGGGGAAGTAAGTGGAAGTAAGTCTCAAAATAAATGGAGCTACGCATACACACGACATTGAACCTCGAACTCTTTTGGTTCAATACATAAGAGAAGCTGCGAGTTTAACTGGAACGAATATTGGCTGCGACACCTCATCATGCGGGGCTTGCACAGTCCACCTTGATGGCGAATCCGTCAAATCATGCACTGTTCTAGCAGCACAAGTTGATGGTATGGAAATCACTACGATAGAGGGTTTGGCCGAACCAGATGGTGAACTGCATCCAATGCAGCAAGCATTTCACGAATGCCATGCCTTGCAATGTGGTTATTGCACACCTGGAATGGTTATGGCATGTATTTCTCTCGTAAGTGAGAATTCAGACTTAACCGAAACGCAAGTACGTGAGGGATTAGAGGGGAACCTTTGCAGGTGTACCGGATATCACAACATCGTAAAAGCTGTTCTTCAGGCAAGCGGGTAGAAGCATGATCCCAGCAAATTTTGAATATGTTCGAGTTGATTCCATAGAGGGAGCTCTAGAGGCTCTTAAACAACATGGCGATGAAGCGAAATTAATAGCCGGCGGTCACTCACTCTTGCCGCTAATGAAATTTCGATTAGCAGCACCTGCGTATCTGGTAGATATCAATCGACTAGAAGAATTAAAGTATGTCAAAGAAGAGGATGGTTATCTCCGAATAGGAGCGTTAACACGACATTGCGATGTTGAGAAGAATCACCTGATCAAAGAAAATGCCGGACTTCTCGCTAATGCCACTCATCATGTCGGGGATCCTCAAGTTCGCCATCGAGGAACGATCGGAGGAGCTATAGCTCATGGAGACCCTGCCTCAGATATTCCATCAGCGCTCTTAGCTTTAAGAGCTATTGTCGTCGTCTCTGGGCCAAATGGAATCCGTGAAATTCCCATAGATAGCTTTTTCACCGGTTTTTTGGAGACTGATCTCGGTGACGATGAACTGCTCACAGAAATAAAAATCCCCAGTATGCCAGATGCCAAATGGTCATTTCAGAAATTTAATCGTAGAGCACAGGATTGGGCTATTGTCGGAGCCTCTATACTCCTAAACGGCGAAAGTAGCGGAGTTTCCTTAGTCAACATGCATTCAGTTCCTTTCAGGGCAAAAGCGGTTGAAGAAGCGATAGCAGGTGGCGCAAATGCTGAAGAAGCTGCTGATTTAGCAACTGAAGACACTGAACCAACCGCGGATATCAATGCCTCAATTGAGTACCGTAAACATCTTGCAAAGGTCCTTGTCAAGAGAGGTTTGGAAGAAGCAGGCCTTTAGAAATCTTAGTAATCTAAGAAATGCCTAAGCGACTTGTATTGAGCAACAACAGATCCCTGTAGATTAATAAGTATGGAGTTGCAAATACCTGAAAACGTGGTCCAAGTTCAAGAAGGGCTTGAAGCTCATGGCTACTTCGCCTCAGCGGGACTCGCATCAGCTTTATTTTTAAGCTTGAGTTTGCAAAGACCTCTGTTTCTAGAAGGAGAACCAGGCGTAGGGAAAACAGAGGTAGCTAAAGTCCTTTCAAATTGGTTACAGACTGACCTAATCCGCCTTCAATGTTATGAAGGATTGGATGCTGCACAAGCCATGTACGAATGGGATTACTCCCGCCAACTACTGCATCTCCGCATTTCAGAAGCTTCAGGTCGGGCAACTGAAACTGACGAGAAAATCTTGGAAGACGAATTATATGATCAACGCTTTCTTGTTAAACGGCCTCTATTGCAAGCAATTGATTATCAGAAGAATCTACCTCCGGTACTTTTAATTGATGAAATCGATAGAGCCGATGATGAATTCGAGGCATTTTTACTAGAAATTTTATCTGACTATTCAATTACTATTCCGGAAATAGGGAGTTTCACTGCAACAGTTCCCCCCATAGTTGTCGTTACTTCAAACCGAACAAGGGATGTGCATGATGCTTTAAAGAGAAGGTGTTTATACCACTGGGTGGAACACCCCGGTTATGACAGAGAAGTTGAGATTCTTAAATCTAAAGCGCCAACGGTAGCACCTTTACTCCTTAAGCAAATAGCGTCAGTAGTAGGACAGATGCGAGAAATGAATCTATATAAACCCCCAGGAGTTTCAGAAAGCATAGATTGGGCATTGGCTCTTGACCGTTTAGGAAGCAGAGACCTTGATGAGGAATCAATACTCTCAACTATCGGAGCGCTTCTAAAATATCGCGAAGACCAAGAAAAGCTAAAGAACGAAGATCTGGATCAGGTTCTACAAATCGCTTATTCCCGTGCCGGTTAGTTCCCAAAAAGTCTCTGCGACTCCGGAACTACTCGCCCAGAGTTTTGTCACGTATCTGCGTGTTATGGGGATTGAGGTACCTATTGCCTCAACAATAATTTTCCATGAAGCTTTAGGGAAGATAGGGATCCATGAACGAGATAATGTTTATTGGGCGGGAAGGACAACTCTGCTATCTCAGCCCGATGACATCCCAACATACGACGAAGCTTTCCAATCATTTTGGGAAGGGTCGATCCGAGTAGAGATTCTTGAGCCAAATGAAGTCAGTAACTTCGCTTCTTTCCCAGATAGCGAAATAGATTTAGATGAAGCTAAAGATGGCATTAACGATGAAAATATTGTTTCTCTAAAGTATTCTCGCTCAGAAATTTTATCAGAGAAGGATTTCGCTCTTTATTCTGAAGAAGAACTGGATGAAGTTTATAACTTAATGAAATCAATTGAATTAATAGGAGGTAAGAGACAGTCGAGAAGGAGAATTGCAACATCAAGACAGACCAAGCATCCCGATCTGAAAAAAATAATGAAATCTTCCTTCCGAACTGGTGGAGAACCGATTAAACGGCATTTCACCCATCGGGGAGAAAAAACGAGACAGATCGTCTTCCTTCTTGATATTTCAGGGTCTATGGAGTCCTATGCACGCGCACTGTTACGTTTCATACAGGCCGCTGTAGTTGGGCGCAGAAGAGTGGAAGCATTTACTTTGGGGACACGACTCACCAGAATCACGAAAGAACTTTCCAATAGGGACCTTGATGCAGCTCTGATCCATACTTCCCAGTCCGTGTCAGACTGGTCAGGGGGAACCCGACTTGGCGAAGCTTTCCAAGAATTCATCAACAACTGGGGTCAGCGCGGCCTTGGGAGAGGATCTACAATTGTTATCCTTTCAGATGGATGGGACCGAGGAGATGCAAGTGTTATGACTGAACAAATGTCGAGATTAAGCAGGATTTCCCATCAAATAATCTGGATGAACCCATTGAAAGTTTCTCCCGGTTACGAACCATTGGCACAAGGTATGGCAGCAGCGTTACCCTTTATAGATCAATTTATTGAAGGTCATAGTTTAGAATCTTTAAATGAATTAGCAGAATTACTTACGGAGTAGGAGAAAATCATGAGAGAGATCCTTGCTGATCTTGAAAAGTGGAAAGCCGAAGGGAAAAAAGTTGCGATTGCTCGGGTCATCTCTGTAGAAGGTTCAGGTCCGAGAGACGCTGGTGCAGCTATGGCTGTCAACGAGGAGGGAAAAGTATCTGGATCAGTTTCAGGCGGATGCGTTGAAGGGGCTGTAGTCGCGGAAGCATTGGAAATCATTGAATCTGGTGAGAGAAGATCCGTTTCTTTCGGTTACAGCGATGATGAAGCATTCGCTGTCGGACTCACCTGTGGTGGGACTATTAATCTCTATATAGAACCATTTGACTGGTAATCATGGCATTGAATCTATTTGAACGGCTGAAAGGTGACCTCGAAGATGGTCTTCCTACTGCACTGGCAACAATAATAAGAGGGAGCGGGCAGGGTAAAAAATTACTTCTACTTTCTGACGGGTCGACATTGGGCTCGCTAGGAGATGAAACCCTCAACCGAGTACTAACCAGAGACATGGCCGGAGAGTTAGCTGCTGGAAGAACAAGTATCAGACACTATGGTCCGAAAGGAGAAGCAAGAGAAGAAGCACTTTCAATATTCATAGAAAGTTTTGCACCGCCACCTCAAATGCTTATATTCGGGGCAGTGGACTTTACAGCGGCACTCGTGAAAGTGGCGAAAGTTCTAGGGTATATCGTCACCGTTTGTGATGCTCGACCAGTTTTCGCAACAAGAGAACGATTTCCTCAAGCAGATAACGTTGAGAACGCTTGGCCCAATGACCTATTAGCGACGTATGGAGAAACTTTAGGGCCTAGAGATGCAATCTGTGTATTGACGCACGACAACAAATTTGATGTTCCAGCGATTACAGCAGCTTTAGAAACGAAGGTGGGCTATATCGGAGTTATGGGGAGTAGACGAACTCATGAAAACCGGACAACGAGACTAATTGAAGCAGGAGTCAAGGAAGAACAATTCCAACGGATAATGTCACCAATAGGACTTGACCTTGGAGCGCGAACGCCTGAAGAAACAGCAATTTCTATTTGTGGCGAAATTATTGCTATGAGAACAGGCCGAAATGCCCCACACCTTAAATCAAGCGAAGGACCCATTCACGGCGAATCTTAAAAGATTCTCCTAATAGGCAAGTAGTGGCAGACCCGCATCTCTACAATGAGATAGTGAGTGATCAACTACCCTATGAACCCCCTGCAGATATAGGCACAGCGGCAGTTATTCTTGCAGCAGGAAAAGGCGAGCGTTACTCAGGTCAAACCCACAAACTTCTAGCAAAATTTAGAGAAAAACCTGTGCTTCAATGGGTGGTTGACAATGTACTCCAAGCCGATTTTTCTGATGTGTATATTATTTCAGGAGCGGTCAACCTTCATGACGAGAGCACCCTTGACCTCACTTCGGAAAAAATCACTATTGTCCAAAACCATAACTTTGATGAAGGGCAAGCAACATCGCTCAGAAGCGCTATCGCAGTTGCCGGTCAAGATGGTCATAAATCAGTAACAGTCGGTCTCGGCGATATGCCACTTGTTCCTAGTAGCGCTTGGAAAGCAGTGTCCGAAGCAGAAGGACAATTAGTCACTGCAACATTCTCTGGAAATCGGCGCCCGCCAGTAAAGATAGAGGAAGAACTATGGTCTTTAATACCAATTTCTGGGGATGAAGGAGCGCGATCCTTACTTCGGCTTCGGCCAGATTTGGTCAATGAGGTAATATGCGAAGGAAGCCCAATAGATATTGATACAAGGAGTGACTTAGAGCGATGGACCTAAATAACGAAATTGAAGTTAATGCACCGATTGAAGAGGTTTGGCAAGCATTCAATACCCCTGAAAAAATAGCTCCTTGCCTGCCTGGGGCAGAACTACATGAAGTAGATGGAGATAATTTCCACGGGGCAGTGAAGATAAAAGTCGGTCCGATAACAGCACAATACAAAGGAACAGCAACGTACCAAGAGAAAGATCAAGCCTCTAAGAGAATAATCATTAAAGGTGACGGCCGTGACACAAGGGGAGCGGGTAATGCAAGCGCATTGATCACTGCGGAACTCTCCGAAATCTCACCGAGCGTCACCAATGTAAAAGTATTAACAGAGTTAACTATTACAGGAAAGGTAGCGCAATTTGGCCGAGGAGCCATCAGCGATGTTAGCGGAAAACTCATGACACAGTTCGCAACAAACCTTGAAGAACTACTTAACACATCAAGCAATGAAACCTCTACGAATGAGAATGAAGATGAGCAAAAGCCTGAAACCGAATTGAACCTCTTAAGCCTTGTAGCACTACCGGTCCTCAAAAGGTTTGCTGGCCCACTGGTTGGTATTGCAATTGTCGTGTTTATGGTTATCAGGTACATCATCTTGTAAAAAACAGGGAACGCAATGGAAGATCAACGAACAGAAGAAGTCCGGTTGGTTGAAGAATTACTTGGGCGACGACCACAAGGGAAATTTTCTGTAGCTGTAAGCAGAGCAGATGGAACTCCGCGTGTTATAAAGAACGCACCTTTTCTAGATGATGGAACGCCTATGCCAACCCTGTACTGGCTAATAGACCCGTTGGATAAATTGCGCATCAGTAGACTCGAATCCAATGGAGCTATCCAAATTGCAGAGTCAGAAATAGGCCTTGAGAGCATTGCGCTAGCCCACAAAAAGTATGAGAAAGAACGAAGTAAAAGTATTCCAGAAAAATATTACGGACCTGTCCCTAGCGGTGGTGTTGGCGGAACTCGAGTAGGGATTAAATGCCTACACGCGCATTATGCATGGTTTTTGGCTGGCGGCGAAGATCCTGTGGGTAATTGGATAGATCAGAAATTAAAAATAGAAGACCTGAAAGAATAAAATGGGTTCAGTTATTGCAGCGATTGATTGTGGGACAAACAGCACGCGATTGCTAATAGGTCGGAGAACTCACAATCAGGAGTTTAGAACACTTGTAAGAGAAACCACAATAACGCAACTCGGTGAAGGGGTTGACAGGACACAAAACCTTTCATTGGCGGCGATAGATCGCGTATTAGCTACGTTATTGATGTATAAAGAGCAACTTCAGAAACACCAAGTTTCCCAAGTGCGTATGGTCGCTACGTCTGCAGTTCGAGATGCTGAGAATAGCCAAATTTTTTTAGAGGCAGCTGAAGAAATAATAGAAACGAAAGTGGAGGTTCTTACCGGAGTTGAGGAAGCAAGACTGTCTTTCGCAGGGGCGACAAACGAACTTGAAAAATCTAAAGGGCCATTTTTCGTTGTAGACATTGGAGGGGGGTCAACAGAATTTTCTTTCGGGTTTGAGGAATGCGATGCATATCTTTCCAGTGACATTGGCTGTGTGCGGTTAAGTGAACGCTTTATCCATAATGACCCACCTTTGCCAGAGGAACTTTCTGCTGCCTTGTCACTGGTGGACTTACACCTAGATGACGTAGCAAGAGAAATTCCTTCAATATCACAAGCCACTAGCATCATCGGAGTTGCAGGAACAGTAAGTGCAACATCGATGATAGAACAAGGTCTACAAACATATTCATATCAAGATGTTCATGGGCATTTCATGTCTAAAGATTCAATAGAAGAAGTCTTTAGGCTTCTGGTAACAGATAACAGGGTTGGTCGGCTATCAAACCCAGGAATGGAGAAAGGACGTGTTGATGTAATTATTGGGGGGATATGCATTCTCGCTCAGATTATGCGAAAGTTTGAGTTTGAAAATTTGCTTGTTTCAGAAAAAGACATACTAGATGGATTACTCATGAGTCTTTCCGCTAACAATTAAGATTAGAAGTCGTAGTTCCAAGAATTGACGACTAGTGTCTCAACTTAGTCCGCAATTACTACAGCGTAGAATTAAAAAATAATGAAACAATCTCGATTCCGACCTCAACTAACGCTCCCAAACGACGTTTTGATAGGACGACGCGTGGAGTTGCGACCTCTAAGGCCTGATGATTTCAAAAACTGGTCGGAAGTAAGAAATGCAAACGTAGATTGGCTAACTAAGTGGGAGCCAACTCGGCCGACAGGAACCCCTGACGTTATAAATGATAAAAACGCTTTTGCGTCAAGATGCAATGCCCGAGATAGGGAACGCCATTTGGGTTCAGGTTACGGTTTTGGGATCTTTGTAAATGGTTCGTTCAGCGGGGAGATTAATATTTCCTCTATCCAAAGAGGACCATTCCAAAATTGTTACGTCGGTTATTGGATAGACCACCGGAAAGCAGGCAATAGTTATACCCCAGAGTCACTCGTGCTGTTACTGCAGTTCGCATTTGACGAACTTAAACTGCATAGAGTGCAGGTAGCTATCATTCCTCGGAATGTATCGAGTAGGAGAGTAGCAGAGAAACTCGAACTTCGTAATGAAGGGTTAGCTCAAAAATACTTAGAAATTGATGGCCAATGGGAGGACCATATACGGTTTGCTATTACTTCAGAAGAATGGATAGAACGCGCCCCAGATTTAGTTGCAGAATGGATTGATTAGGCTACTTTGAGCTGATTTTTTTCTGTAATGCTGTTACGAGCTTCTTAAACCCTTCCGACTCCATTGAAAGGATTTGTGGACCCACTTCGTGCTGCACAGCATCATCTGAATCGTCAATCATAGGTAGCCCTTGAAAAGCTGCTTTTGTGGCTTTCGTAAGGTCCTTCGAATAGGAAGAAGCTCGCAAAGCAATTTCTTTAGCATCTGAAAGTAAATCATCATCGGAAGAAACTTTCCATGCCAGTCCATACTTTTCAGCATCGTAGCTACTTAAAACCTCGCCAAAAAGAACCATTGCTCGCATTACTTGATCATTTGTCCGTGATCGTAAACGCCATGTATGGCCGCCACCAGGATGTATTCCGATCGCTAGAAAACGGCTATCAAATCTTGATGACTCTCCGGCTATGATGAGATCGCATGCTAGGGCCATATTCATTCCTGCCCCTACGGCTGCTCCATTGACTGCGGCAATAGTCGGGAGAGTTGAATCTGCTATTCGAAGAAATCCCCGATAAATATCTTGAATATTTTCACGCTCGCGGGCAGCTAGAAGGTCACCTAGATCAGCTCCTGCACAAAAAGCTTTCCCTGCTCCAGTAACGATTAATGAGCCAACGTCATCCGAAGACTCTAAAGCATCCATTGTTTCGCAAATCTCATCATTCATTTTCAGGCTGATAGCGTTACGCTTTTCTGGATCGTTAAGCGTAATAGTGGCGACTCCATCAGCTACTTCGGTAAGGATATAGTCCATGTTTTTCTTTCCATAGTGATTTATTCTTTACTGCTACATAGTAGCGGGTTATGAATTCCCCGAGCAGGTCAAAGCGTATAAGAGAATCAATCCTGTTCGCTAGAACACCATTGGCATCTATCCCAAGAACAAGGTTTTGTTTCGTCTCCTCCATATAGAATCTCTACAATTCTTTGCATTCCATCAATGACGCGGGAAAGAGAGGCCCTCAAAACATTTTCTGTGATTAATTCTGGGCTGAATTCAGCCCGATCAAGGTAGTAGGTTGCTACCAATCTCGGTGGCACACCAATACGTATAGCTTCAAGCAACGCATAGAAACGAACATCTTCTCGGTGGGCAGGGTAATAATTTCCAGTTTTGAAATCAACAATCACTTTTCCAGCCATATTGCCTAAAGGCCTACCAAGTGAAAGATCCACCTTTCCTGAGAGAATAATCTGCCCTCCAGCAAGTTCAACACGAATTGGAGCTTCAAGCATTGGTCGCCATTGCTTTTCTAAAGGAGGCCATGTTTCAAGGAAAGAAGCAACTCGATTATTGACGTCGCCGCGAAGTTGTGCCGTGTCACCATCAGAAAGATTTCGCAACCACTGTGCCAACCCATCACTACCATCTTTATATCTATCGATAGCCTCATCCACAAGAGTTAATGGGTCAACAATAGGCTGATTCCAAAAAGCAGAGAGCTCAATAGCTTTATGGGAGATAGTTCCTCTAGCAGTCGGGACGCTCCACTCAAATTGTTGTTCTCGGTCATGTTTGAATTGCTTCTCACACCGCATGATCTGATTCAAATGATATTTGCTAATGAACAGCGTTTCGTTCGAAGGGATTACTGAAGAGAATTCTCTACCTCTGTCTTCAAGTTCGTCTTTAAGGAGTCTCTGCAAATCTTCATTGAAAACTGGCCTCTGATCTGGCTTGGCGCCTAGTTGATTGAGAACATTTAACTGAGATGGATTAAGTTTCATCTGATCTTCCACTCTTCCAATCTACTCGCATCTACAAGCAAGAAAGAAATATGGTGAAGAGTTATAAAAATGTCATAGCCCTCATGCACAGTTGAGTTATGGCGGAATCATATTCAATAAAATTTCTAAAAGTTGTTAGAACTCTTGAGCGTATTGCGGGCCAAAGGGGTTTCGTTGCTCCCTCTTTCCGTTGCCCTCCACCATCTGCGAAATTTCAACGATCCCTAAAGAAATTAGATGATGACAGGGTAGTTATCTCAATAGTTGTCAGGGGTCGGCCATGGCTAGCAGTTTTAGCTGACATCATTGAAGGATTCGTAATCGCTAATAATTCATCTGAAAGAGAACCTGAACTCCGCAATCTACTTTGGGACTCAATTGCAAGTAATGACCTTCAAATAGTTGAGCATGAGTTACCAACGCGGCGAGCAGATTTCGTCACGTCTGCGGCCTAACTAGAGCAAGAAACCTCCATCAACGGCGATCTCTGCTCCTGTAAGATAACTTGAAGCTTCACTTAGGAGAAACATCACTACTTCAGATACTTCTTCCGGCTCTCCTATGCGTTTCATCGGTGTCTTTTTAGTAAGAAAGGCAACATCATCAGGTCCTAAACCTTGGGACATGTCAGTAGAAATTGCGCCAGGGTGAACGCTATTGCACCGGACATTAAATTCGGCCAGTTGTAATGCTATTGCTTTTGTCATTCCCGTGACGGCAAACTTGCTAGCGACGTATCCGATATTCCTTTGCCCACGGAGTCCCGCTACTGAAGAGATATTGACAATACTTCCTTGGTTCTGATCTCGCATTATCGGGGCAACGCATTCAATTCCCAAGTATGTCCCAAGTTGATTGACTCGCATCATGGCTTCAAATGCTTCTTGACCATCATCAAAAAGATTTTTCTGTATAAAAATCCCCGCATTATTCACTAGCCCATCAAGACGGCCATACTCATCCATTATGTTATTAACCACATTTTGCCAGTTCTCTTGATTAGAAACATCAAGGTGGTAATAGGCACTATCAATAGAGTCGGCCGTTTCCTTCCCTCGGTCATCTAAGACATCGGAAACGATTACCGTTGCTCCTCGTTCAGTAGCCATTTTTGCCTCAGCTGCCCCCATTCCCTTGGCAGCTCCTGTAATTAAGATGATTTTTCCTTTAAGGTTGTCCATTTCTGATCCTTTCTTATACAGCGATTAGATCATAATGGTAAGAGAAGTCAAAATCTTTCTTCATGGAATTGGCGCACTAGTGTGACTAGGGAAATAATGCTTCTATAGTGTGAATGGTTAGCCCGAGTGGCGGAATAGGCAGACGCAGGGGGCTTAAACCCCCCGGCTCCGAACAGGGGCATGTGGGTTCAAGTCCCACCTCGGGCACTTCAGCTATGCTGAGGAGAGTATTGCAAGAACAGTAAGGGGGCATGGTGTTTGATTGCATTGTAAAAGGTGGAACGTTAGTAGATGGTCTAGGAGGTCAGGCTGAAACAGGTGATGTCGCTATCAAAGATGGCCATATCGCCGAAGTTGGTGGACGGATAAATGGGCTAGCAAAGAGAACCATTGATGCTGACGGAGCTCTTGTTACTCCAGGTTGGATAGATCTTCATACTCATTATGACGGGCAGGTTAGTTGGGATAGCGAAATGGCACCGTCATCACATAATGGAGTTACTACAGTTGTCATGGGGAACTGCGGAGTTGGATTTGCGCCAGTACAAGAAGGCCAAGAAACGCAACTTATTGAACTCATGGAAGGCGTTGAAGATATCCCTGGCTCAGCACTGCATGAGGGAATGGAATGGGGGGAATGGGAGACCTTCCCTGAGTATCTAGATTATCTCTCATCACGTGAATTTTCTCTTGACGTCGGGGCGCAAATAGCGCATGGATCTCTTAGATACTATGCAATGGGCGAGCGGGGGAGAGTCAATGAAGATGCCACTGAGAGCGACCTATCTTTAATGGGGGATCTAGTTACCGAAGCACTTGATGCGGGAGCTGTTGGTTTTAGTACATCGAGAATTATTGGTCATCGGTCACTATGGGGAGAACCTGTTCCGGGAACATTCGCCCCTGACCAAGAAGTGCTTGCTATCGCTGAAGCAATGAAAAAATCAGCAAAAGGTGTTTTTCAAATGATTCCTGCAGGAACTGTTGGGAAGATGGAAAGTCTTGGAGGGGAGAAATACACGCAGCAAGAAGAACATGCTCTCATGGTTCGAGTCTCGAAGGTTAGCGGTAGGCCAGTTACATTCACTCTGGTCCAGTCGCCAGACTATGACCCAGACACTTGGAGAGAGATTCTCTCTTTAACCGAAGATGCTAATAGTCAAGGTGCGAACATATTCCCTCAGGTCTCTTCGCGCCCCATAGGGTTCTTAACCGGTTTAAGCGGATACCACGCTTTTATGCGGAGGCCAACGTATCTTCGTGAAGTGGCTCATTTACCGCTGCAAGAAAAAGTCAAGATCATGACCAGACCTGAGATCCGTCAAGCTATCCTCAACGAAAAAGATATTCCTCCGGAAGCCCCTGGTTCCATGGAAAACGTATACGGACTATTCAACATGGCAGCCCCAGCTCTGTATCCATTAGATGATCCAGTCAACTATGAACCTGATCTCAGCGAATGCATAGGAGCTAGAGCAAGCGCCAGTGGCGTTGACCCTATCGATTACCTTTATGACTTCCTAATTGAGGATGGGGGAACAAGATTTGCGTCACTAAGCGCTGTTGATCTGCCCGCAAGGATGGATGTTCTGCAAGAAATGCTACTCCATCCGAGCACAGTAACTGGGTTGAGTGATGCCGGAGCGCATGTGACACTTATCTGCGATGGATCGATGCCAACGACACAATTGACTTATTGGACACGAGACCGTTCTAAGGGTGAAAAAATACCTTTGGAATTCATCGTCAGAAAACAAACGGCATTGAATGCAGAACTATATGGGTTCACTGATCGAGGAACACTAGAAGTAGGCAAAAAGGCTGACATCAATGTAATCGATCATCAGAAACTACAGGTATCACCTCCAGTCCCTCATATGGACCTTCCTATGGGCGGTACTCGACTAATGCAACCCGTAAATGGTTATATAAATACATTGTGCAATGGAATCTCAACACGAGAATTAGATGAAGATACAGGAAATAGGCCAGGCCGATTAGTCAGAAGCTGAACTTTCTCAATTTCCGGAGAGTTGACCCATATCAAAGTAGTCTCTCCACTTAATGATTTTCCCATTCTTAAGCTCAAAAGTTCCCATAACTGGAAGCACAATGGTGTCATCGCCAATAACAAGAGTATCAATCCGTTCGTTCATGACTACTGTTTCAGTAGCTACTTGGTGAAGAATCTCAAATTGAATTGAGGTCGCCATAGCGAAAAAGCCTTCTATGAATGTGCGGATCTCGTCCAAACCCTCCGCTGGCTCCATAGGAATATTATGATAAACGGCGCTTTCATCAAAGAATCCCATAATTTCATCAAGGGACCCCTCGGACCAAGCATCACAAAAAGATCTAATTACAGTATCTGATGAAGAACTCATGAAAGTCACACTAGTTGAAAATCATTTCTTGTGTGTAGTCGAGATACTCATAGCTCAATGACTTCGGCTTTGATCGGATATAACTCTCCTTTAGGGAGAAAGAAACGCCAAAAAATTGATCCATAGGACAATCCCTCGGTGTTAAGCCAGTTTGGTTCAGATGGGTCACTGTGCGAAACAATTATTCGAAACGAACCATCTTCTTGGAGAATCGTATTTGACCTATTGAGAGATACTTTCCTATGGCGGTAGTCGAGCGTCTGGCCGAAACGATTCCAAATACACACATTCCCGAATCGGCATTCAGGCCACCTCCCAGACATTACGAGAGCCTGCCCGGGTTCCAAATAGAATCTCCCCATTGAATACGCAGCATCAACTGCAGCGAACGCTAAATCACCAGGCATCTCCGGAGTAGGGAAAGAATTCGGTTCCTTCCCGACCCAAGAAGGTGTCGCAGCATGACCTGGCTTAGGGCCTTCCAAAGTTTTCCCTTTGATATGGTTCACGACCCTATTTATCGCTTTCTCAACGTTCGTATCATCCCACGGTGGTATTGGATTAGGGTTCCCCAAAGGTTCAATAGTCAAAGGAATATGCAACGACTGATCTGAAGCACATGGGGTAGGCAATTCAAAATAGTGACGAGTCGTTATTCTCCCTGCATCTTCAGGCAAAGCCATCCAATTCCCATCTACCTCAGGTCCTCCTAAGACCAATTCATAATTTCCATCAGCGTCAACATCTAAATCTTCGTCGTTGAAAGCCCCTGCATTATTAGATGCGTATTTCCCATCTTCAGCGTTTGCTTCGATAGTGAAAGAGGTATAAACAGCACCAGCTAAATTTCCGGTAATTCGGTACGCACGATCTCCTCGAATTGGTGTCTCATAGTAAATTGAGTCCGAATTATCCCCAGTGAATTTCCGTGTAGGAGAAACTATCCTTTTCCACTCAGGCCAATCTGGATCCCCTTCAAAATGGCTTAGTAAAGCACTCTGCAAAACATGCATTACGTATCTGTACCCAAGGGCTCGGTCTTGTTCGGAAGCGATCGACCATTCGTCGCTGAGAAAACGGTCATCAATTTCTTGCAGAGTAGCGAGAAGATCCTGATAGCTTTTCTGAGATTTGGAATTGCTCATAAGTTTAAAACTGCCTTTCGTTAGCTAGGAACTACTTGCAGACACTAATCTAGGTAGTGGTCAGTGTCAGGCTGAGAACGCAAGTGAATCGTGTAAAGGCATCATAAATGCGAAAAAGAATAAATGAGCCATACGGTGGTTTCGCCGGGAAGGTGGGGAAAATATTTTCAACATCTGAACCAGATTGGCCGAAACCTCCGACAGCACCTGAAGGCTCGCCAAACGTATTAGTTATGCTTGTTGATGACTTAGGATTTTCAGATCTTGGATGTTTCGGATCTGAGATTGACACACCTAATATTGACGCACTTGCTGCTGAAGGCATTCGCTACACAAATTTCCACGTAAACCCAATGTGTTCACCAACTAGAGCATCATTGTTAACTGGACTCAATTCGCATATGGCTGGCATGGGTCATGTCGCTCATTTTGATCCCGGGTTCCCTGGATATGCAATGGAATTGCGAGAGAACGCAGTAACAATGGGCGATCTTTTCCAAGTCAATGGATGGGCGAGTTTAATGGTCGGCAAATGGCATCTATGTAAAGATTCTCAGCTTTCTGAAGCCGGACCGAAGCATAGTTGGCCTTTGCAGAAAGGATTCGAACGCTTCTATGGGATTCTGGGAGGTTTCACTAATTTCCATCACCCTCACCGTCTATATGAAGATAATCATGCATTAGATATTGATACGTACCCTGAGGGTTATTACTTCACAGACGACTTAACTGACCAAGCATTAAAAATGGTAAGGGAACTTAGAAGTTCTCATCCCGTGAAACCGTGGTTTATGTATTTTGCTCATGGGGCCGTGCACGCCCCACTTCAGGCAAAAGAAAAAGACATAGAGAAGTATCGTGGGAAATACGAAGCTGGTTGGGATCAAATTAGAGAACAACGATTTGAAAAACAAAAGGAAATCGGAGTGATTCCACCACATGTAAAACTTCCTGAACGTAATCATGAAGAGGGACATGCAGTAAAGGCTTGGGATGAATTAACGCCTAAAGAAAAGGAATTGTTTGCTAGGTATCAAGAAATCTTTGCTGGCATGGTTGATAATGTTGACCAAAATTTTAAAAAATTGCGCGATGGTTTAGAGGAAATGGGGGAGTGGGAAAACACAATTATTATTTTCACCTCTGATAATGGTGGTTCGCGAGAGGGTCAAGAGTTAGGCACATCTGCCTACTTCCGAACGCTGCTGGCTTTCACTGGGCATACTGATTTAGAAAGTACGGACATTGATCATGACCGCCTTGACCTTTTGGGAGGTCCAAGAGCTTTGGCTCATTACCCAATGGGGTGGGCGATGACATCCAACACGCCATTTAGACTCTATAAGACCAACACACATCAAGGTGGGCAACAAGTTCCATTCATAATTTCTTGGCAGAAAAAATTATTGGCGGATAACCCTCTTAGATCGCAATATCAGCATGTAACTGACCTTCTACCAACAATTTGCGATCTAGTTGGCATTGAAGTTCCCACTGAAAAAGACGGTGAGAAACTTCCAAAACCTGCAGGAAGTAGTTTCATTGAATCTCTTCACAAACCAGAAGTTAATTCAACTCACACGGAACAGTATTACGAAATGATTGGGCACCGTGGGATTTATCACGAAGGTTGGTCCGCATCAACAATTCGTAAAATTGAAACCCCATTTTCTGACGAAAGCTGGGAACTCCACAACCTAGAAAATGACCCGACAGAAATCCATAACATTTCGGATGAATTCCCAGAGAAAGTAAAAGAACTTGAAGAGAAATGGGAACAAGCTGCTTGGGATAACCAAGTTTTTCCATTAGATGAAGGGAACAATGTTAAGAATATTTTGCGCCCCCCTTGGGAACAGGACCTAGTTCAGGAAATGAGTTTTTACCCAGGCACTCCAACAGTGGAACGTTGGAAATCGCAACAATTGATTAGCTTCAGAAATTGGGAAGTTGAAGCAGTATTTGTTTTCGAGCAAGGGGATAGCGGAATTCTTTTCGCCCACGGCGATCAAGGCGGTGGGTACTCAATGGCCATTGAGGATGGAGGACTGCTCTTCACTCATAATGGCTATGGGGAAACATTAGAGATTAATTGCGGTGGAGTATCAGAAGGGAAATGTTCAGTAATTTTGAAGGTCACCCCACCAGATTTTCTCTACTGGAATGCAGAGATTTCTCTGAATGGTGACGTAGTGGCTGAAAAAGAAAATTTACTCGCATTACTCGCTATGGCTCCTTTCCAGGGAATAGATATTGGGATTGATAGAAAGTCGCCGGTCAACTGGAGACTTTTCGAAAATCATGGGATTTTCCCATTCACAGGAAAAATTGAAAAAGTAATTTACCGCCCAGGAGAGTTAACTGAGTTTGCTGGGTCCAAGTGGATTGATGTTCTTCGTGCTGCAGGAACGAAATATGAATAAGGTAAGTTCGTTAGCCTAAACGGAGTGTTTCAAGAGGCTCTAATCGGGCCGCTTTCCATGCCGGATATAGGCCGGCGATTATAGAAACAATTAAAGCCATTCCTCCAGCTACTAAAAATAGTGGAATATTTAAAGTCGCGATCCAGCCTAGAACTGCAGAAACAAGATAGATCACGCCTATGCCAGCGAGAACTCCTGCCATACCTCCAAGGACGCCTACAAATAATGCTTCTAAGACAAATTGCATAGCGATGGTCACTTTTGTGTGCCCAAGAGCTCTTCTAATCCCTATCTCCCCTGAACGCTGTATCACGGAAATAGACATAACATTTGCTATTCCGACACCTCCTACAAGCAGCGCCAAACCACCCATTAGGAAAAGAATATTCCTAAGCGTCGTATCAACTGCGCCCTGTGCTTCAAGTAAATCAGATGGAACAGCAACAGTTACTCCTTCATTCCCACCTAAATTAATCGCTATTGGTAAAGCATCGGCTGTGGAGTCCACTCTTCCTTCGGTAGCGCGCACATAGAGTGTGGTTGGCTTCTGTTCAATATCGAAGTCTTCCTCCGCAGATGACTTTGGGATTATCACAGCGGTATCTAATTTCGGAACAAGGTCAACATTTTGAATGACCCCAACAACCCCATAGGTTTCTCCATTAACGTCAATTGTTCTAATTTCTCCCGGAAGGTACTGGTAGTCATTTGCTAAGTCCTGACCTATGACAGCACTTCGGAAATAGTTTTTTTCGTCAGCACCATTGATGAATCGGCCATGGAGCATTTGTGCATCTAAAACTTCTAAAAGATTTTGGTCACTCGTTAAAACAGGAACTGGGATAGTGCGAAAAAAATCACGACCACCTTGAGAGGGTAAGACAGTGAGGCTTCCTATTTCTGTTATGCCTGCAACGCGATCAACAGTGGAAACATTTTGAGCTCTCTCTACTGCATCTTCGGGGAGAGTGGGAGCTTCACCACCTGAGAACGTTCCATCTGCTGATGCAACAATAAGGTTTGTGCCTAGCTTTTCCAATGTTTGACGCACATCGCCTTTAGCGGATTCATTCAGCCCAACGGCAGCGACTATTCCTGCTGCTCCAAGAACAGGACCGAGCATTATCAGTAACGTACGAATTTTTCTTGCTGTTAAACCGCTAATAGCGACGTTGAGTATTTCACGGAACCAATTCATATTTATTCTAACTTGCTACCGCTGCCGGATTCCCAAAATCGATCCTCTAAATTATCGGTTCGTTCGCTGCGGAGATCATCGGCAATGATTTTTCCGTCTCTCATTGACACGACCCGGTCCATTGTTTCAGCTATCTCTAAATCATGTGTTACGAGAACAATTGCACGGTTCTCGCTTTGAAGATTTTTGAAGATGTCTAGAACAATTTTTGCTGTTTTGGTATCAAGGGCTCCTGTTGGTTCATCAGCAAGAATCATAAGCGGATCTGTGACTAGGGCTCTAGCAATAGCGACTCTTTGTTGTTCTCCGCCTGACATTTGAATTGGGCGATGGTCATGACGTTCAGCTAACCCCACCATGCTCAGAGCAGACATAGAGCGGTTCTGTATCTCATTTTTGGATAAGTCTCGGTAGAGAAGGGCTGTCGCAACATTTCCTAAAGCCGTTAAATGGGGTATCAGGTGAAATTGTTGGAAGACGAACCCGATTGAATCTCCACGTAATTTTGACCTTGCCCCGTCATCTAAATCGGTTATTTCAGTCCCAGCTACTTTGATTGACCCCTTAGAAGGTAAATCTAAACATCCAAGAAGTCCCAATAGCGTTGATTTCCCAGATCCTGAAGGGCCGATGATCGCCATGAAGTCTCCGGCGTGAATATCTAAAGAAACACCATCTAATGCGTGGACAGCGACCGGTTCCTCCCCGTAGATTCGATACACGTCTCTCAATTGAAAGAGTTCTGTCTTGCGAGAATTTACCGGGTTGTGTTGCTGTAACCCAGAATCACTCATTAGGTTTCCACCAAAACCAATTCATCACCCGTAAGCCCCTCGGTGATTTCAACAAAGGCACCTTCAGAAAGCCCAACCTTAACTTGGACTTGCCTTGTGGTTCCATCAGTAAGAACTACTCTGACGACATCATTTCCTTGCCCATCCTGCAGTACCGCTGCGACTGGGACGGTTATAACGTCAACTTTTTCTTCACGAGTAACATCAACGTTGACATTTGCGCCATCCACGGCATCCAGATCCTCAAATGTTTGGATGACGCCCTCGTATCTTTCGGAGCCATCTGCGGCAACTGTTGCAGTTTCATCAAGCTCAAGGATTATGCCTGGCACAGCATCTTGGTCACTCGCTTGAAGTTCAACTTCCACGTCCATTCCAACCTCTAGATTTCCTCTATCAGTAGGGTTGAGTGTCAATGTGATCGTGAAGTCAGGTTCTGTAAGCGTAAGCACTTGCTGTCCAAGGAGAATGAACTCTCCATCATCGACAGATACTGTCCCAATTCTTGCTGGCCAGGAAGCGACAACCATATCTCCAGGAAGGAAGAGGACATCGTCATCAATAGTTTCAATCTGAACAGTTACTTGGCTTTGACCTGCTGGCATAATTACTGTCCCAGGTAGTTCCTTATAGTCTTTACCTGCAGTAGCGCTGCCACGTAACGAGTAATTGATTGAGGTGTCCTCAGTGACAGGTTGATCGGCATTTATTACGAACTCGGCATTTCCACCTTCACCGATGCCTCCACCTCCGGAGATCGTTAGCTCAGGTAGATCGTTTGATTCTATTATTCCTAAAGCTGATTTTGGTGACCCAATAGCGTATGTCTCGTTAGGGTTATTTACGATGGTGACCCAGAGTTCTTCATCAGGTTCAACCTGTGAATCATCCCTGGTTTGGAAGGTGAGGCTGACAACTTCTTGGTTAGCGGGTAGTTCAACTTCCAAATCTTCAGCTATGAAGTCTGATCCACTTGTAGCAGTTCCCCACACAGAAATTTTTATTATCGTGTCTTCGTTACTTATTTTGTCTGTTTGGAATTCAAAGGTTAAGTTGCCACCCTCAGACACCGTAGGGGTTATAGATCGTATTTCTATTGTTTGTACATCTCCGGTAGGGCTAGTTATTTCTAATTTAGCTTCTCGAAGCGCCCCAAGTCGATAGGGGAGGTTGTCGCCTACACTGAAACCTTCACCGACCTCGATTATGAGTTCTTCAGCACTCTCAATTTCGTTATCAGTCAAAGTTTCTATTTGTAAATCAAATGATTGTGCGCCAGCGGGAAAAATAAATGAGCCATCTAGTGGGTCGTCATTGTAGTCATCTCCGGCAGCTGCAGAGCCTGCGGTTACGTAATCAATAACAGTATCTGATGGCATCGCAACGTCTGATGTGAAGGTAAAGGTCGCAGTTTCTCCTTCAGTAACCGAACCGGGATTTACAGTGACCTCTATGATGGGTCTGTCATCTTGCAACACATTGTTTTGGAAAGCAAAGTTCGCAGGAATGAACTCGCTGGTGTTAATTGCGTTCTGAGAGTAAAGCGCAGTTTGGGTTTCCCAACTATTGGTTGTTGAGGTCAGGGTTTGATCAGGGACGCTTGGTTGAAGCTCTATTGCTATTGTGTTCTGTGCTCCTATTGAGTACCCGGCGGTATTAGAACTCAATGAGATAATGATATTTTCGTTTGGTTCTGGGCTGGCACCTCCGTACCCACGGGTTATCTGCCAGTCACGCAAACCTGATCTCGTTTCTTCGGTAAAAAGTTGGTCTACTGTTCCTACGTCATGGCCGCTCTCTGACAGGATCGTTTCTAATTGGAGGACGTCTGGGCCATCCGAACCGACATCCAATCTACGGAAGAAAGAAAAATCGCCATCAACTGCAACCGCAGCCCTTCCATCTATGGCGTATAGAACGTCACCAGCATTGATGGTATCTCCATCATCTACGAGAACGGAGCTCACTTGTCCGTCCACATTTGCCGTGATTCTTTGAAGTTGATCTCTGCGGATCTCTCCTCGAACAGTTATTTCGTCTGACAAAGTCCTTCGCTCAACAGGCGAAACAACATATGTCGGTCCACTATTATTTGTCGTGGATGTTCCATTTCCGTCGCTACCGGTTCCAGGCCATACAAAGAGTCCAACTAATAGAAGAGCAATAATGCCAATTCCGCTAGCAATCCAGATTTGTTTCTGCTTCATGTCGCTAGCTGCTTATTCTTCATCAGCGACGTAATTCTCTTCAACGTACGCGGTGCTTTCTTGCCGGCAGTTATTAATGTCTTCTGTTGGGAAGAACCCATCCGAATTTTCAGGTGGAGTTAAGCCAGACCCATTAGCCCCGAACCCAAGAGCTCCTCGTTCATCGGGAACGATTTCGCCAACCTCCCAACCTAATCTTTCAAGACACTCCCCAAATACTGGAATGCCGAAATTCAGTTGGGCAATATCTTCCGGAGTTAAGTTAGCTTGTGCTTCGCCAAATGCTGTGAAGCTCTCCAGTATGTTGCTTTGGGTAGCGCATTTCTGAAGTGCTTGGAGGTACTCATTACTGAATGCACTCAGATCGGGAACTTCTCCATCATCGCCAGGTTGGCCAGGTGCTCCAATGAACTCAACCCCGTCATCGTCAAGGCAGCCTTGGAATTTGGCAACAGCGTTCAGCAGGCCATCTAGCGGATCTTCTTCCGCTGTAGCAACATCTATGCCCTCTTCTTCTACTACTTCTTCAGATTCAGTGTTGAGTTCCTCTACTTCAACATCCTCAACAGAAAGAGTTGCTGCTTCTTCGCCGCTGTTTTCTTGAGTTTCTGCTTGTTCAACAGCTTCAGTATTAATAACAACCTTGGCAGATTCGATAACGACTGCATTGCCTGATTCGTCACCGCTGCTACCACCGCCACATGCGAGTGATGAAAGAACAACGACTACTGTGAGAAAACAAAGTTTAAAGCGATTCATATGGTCCTTAAGTTATTGGCCTTGCAAAATATTACTATTTGGCTTGTGTCTAGAGTTCGTTATCACCAAATTTATAGTCCAGATGGACAATTAGCCATGACCTCTAAGCTTTCTTAAAGAATTCTTACTTTATGAACGCCTGCTTATATCAGGGTCACTTTGAGTTACTTTAGTGCGGACTGTAAGTATTGAATCTCCAGAGAGAACTCCACCGCGGCCGAAAAGACGACCATACTGCCAGTTCGATAACCCTAACTCGGGCCTGTTCAATGCGTATTGCCCATCAACCCACCTTGTGAATCCATTCCCGACAAAAGGGGCATTTACATCCTCAAAGAAAGCTTTTTGCTCCCCGATATCTTCAGCTATAAGGCTTACTACAAATTGAGGTGAATATTCATTGAAAAGCCTAACTGCCTCATCCACATCCTTAACCACCACCAGCGTCACCTCAGGCGAGTTCTCCCACTCCCATTCCTTACCAATGTCTTCCAAATGAATAAGTTCAGTCTGTTTTTCTGACACCGGACCTTCTGCTCGTTCAATTAAGGTCTCAGAAAGCCAGTTATCAGGAATGTGTTCAACTGCACTTTCAGTTACATGTAGTTTTGGATTCGCATTTCGGAGGTCACCCGCTTCTTTCATGGCATTTAGAAATTCGGGAATGAACTGAGGCGCTAACTCGGCACTAATGCAGCAAGTATTAAGAGTGTTGCAAACTTTTCTATCAAGTGAGTTGGAAACAGCCCTTGCGAATTTCTTTGGGTCGGCACTATTTCCAGCAATGATCCATGCCCCACCTGTTCCATGAAGACTCACGGGTATCCCCGCCTGTCTCGCTACAGACCCTAGTTGAGCTACCGCCGGGCCAGACCCTCGGGCAACAGCTAAGGCTAATCGTTCATCAGAGAACATGGCATAACCCGCCGACCGTTCGGAACTGTTAACAAGGCTTACCGCTCCTTCTGGTAAACCTGATTCAGTAATAGCTGGGTTCAGGGCGTATCTAACAATGGCATTCGCGGTTTGCAACGCATCAGAACCAATCCTGAAAACTACAGTATTTCCAGAGCGGAGAACTCCAGTCGCGTCAGCGAAAACATTTGGCCTACCTTCAAAAATAAAACCAACGACTCCTAGTCCAGCAGAAATTAGATCAACGCTCCATCCATCATGCTCAATATTCTCTATGCTTTTACCTCTTTGGGGGGGTACGTTTTCCCAGAGTTGCAAGCCAGCAATCATGTCTTCGCGCATTTTCTCCGAAAGAATCAATCGCGTGGTAGAACGTCCTTTGGATTTTGCTAGTTCAACGTCCTCTGCATTGGCCGCAGCTATTGCGCTGAACGAATTATCACTAGCAAGATAGTTTGAAAAAATAGAGTAAAAGTTAGAAATCGTTTCATCAGAGACCGCTCCCATTTTGAGAAATGCGGAATGTGCATCTCCAACTGCTTTGGAAGATAAATCCCATACATGTGATGGAATGTGGAGAAGGTCACCAGTTGTTTGTACAACGATAAGGCGGTCACCTTTCTGAAAAGCCGAAGCTATCTCATCAGAAACTACCGCAACCTTATTACCGCCATAGGGAATTTTCGTTCCAGCGATGAGAGAATCAAGTTCATTGCCCATCTCGGCATGCTATCTAGGCAAAAGGCACGTCACAAATACGCAGCTGTAGCAAAATCGTTTGAAGCGCCCACAAAGCTTCCACTGAGCTTTTGTATGTTCATTTCAACTAGATTCTCTAAAGTGGAAACCAATTGGAATACGATACTTAAAACTGAGTCGAAGAAAGACTACTGGAAAGGCCTTCAAAGATTTCTAGATCAGGAAAGAGCTAGCTACGATGTCTACCCACCGAAACAGCGAGTATTTGCAGCGTTTCATTTAACCCCCTACGAAAACGTGAAAGTATTAATCCTTGGCCAAGACCCATACCATGGCCACGGGCAAGCAAACGGCCTTTGTTTCTCGGTAGATACAGGAACACCAACTCCGCCTTCCCTAAGAAATATTTTCAAAGAATTAGAAGGAGACCTTGGGATTACTCACCCTAAAGACGGCGATCTTACGGCATGGGCGAAAGAAGGCGTTCTATTGCTGAATGCCACCTTGACGGTTCGGCAGAATGAAGCTGGTTCCCATCAGGGAAAAGGATGGGAGTTCTTCACTGATCAAGTAATTAGGGAGGTTAATAAAAAAGACGAAAGAGTTATCTTTATTCTCTGGGGAGCTTTCGCTCGCAGAAAGAAAGAATTGATAGATCTACAAAGACATGTCGTTATTGAATCTGCCCACCCCTCACCATTAAGCGCCTATAGAGGATTCTTTGGAAGTCATCCTTTCAGTAAGAGCAACGAAGCGCTGAGTGAAGCTGGTGTGGAACCTGTTAACTGGAATCTTTGACAAGAAGATTCTTCCTGTCTACTTGTAGAAGTGGTCTTACGGTGTGCCACACTTAAATCGGCCAAATTAAAGGAACACATGGGCGACTATTTCCAAAATGGAGTCATCACTACATTCCATGACCTGCCGGGCCACCCTCCGACGCATTTAGAGAAGGATCTAAATGCGTGGTCAAATGATCAGCCAATATCGCTGGTAATCCCTGCGCTGTATAGCGAATTTGAAGGCCCAGCAATGCCAAGGATTATCTCTGAATTAGAGAAAATAAGTTACCTCAATGAGGTCATTATTGGTGTAGATAATGCTGATGCTGAACAATTTAAGCTTGTTAGGAAACATTGCAGGAACCTTGAACCAAACTGTCGAATCATTTGGAATGATGGCCCAGGGGTGACCGAAATCCGAAAAGACCTCATGGGGCAGGGTTTTGCTCCAATGGAGCGCGGCAAGGGAAGCAACGTCTGGTTTGCAATGGGATATTTTCTTGCTTCAAAGAGAGGCAAAATTCTCGCTTTGCATGATGCTGACATCCTCAACTACCGAGGAGAAATGCTTACTAGATTGCTTTATCCAGTCGCTAATCCCAACTTTAATTATGAGTTCTGTAAAGGATATTATTTCCGAGCTGATTCAAGTGGTTTTTATGGGAGGGTATCGCGGTTACTTGTTGCCCCGCTGCTAAAAGCCTTGAGGCACGAAATAGGCGCTAATGAACTTGTTGATTACCTAGATAGTTTCCGGTATCCACTAGCAGGAGAGTTCTCACTCCATGCAGAAATTGTCAGAAATTTACATATCTCATCTGATTGGGGTCTAGAAATAAGTGTATTGGCAGACGTGTTCGAAGCGCTTTCTTCGAATCAGGTGTGTCAGGTTGATATCGCGAATTCATATAACCACAAACATCAGGATGTCTCTGAAAATGATCCTACTAAGGGTTTACATAGGATGGCATCTGATATTTCAAAGCTTATTTTTGCAAAGTTGTCTGCAGAGACCGACCAAATGCAACCCGCATTTTTTAGTAACTTAACTGAAACTTACAAATCGATAGCTGCTGACCTTGTTGAGAGCTACTCCAGCAATGCAGAAATGAATGGTTACCCTATTGACAGTCAACAAGAGTTGTCGCTTGTGAACCTTTTTTCAAGGATCATCCTCAAAGGAGGGGAGGGTCAAGTGCCA